>Ga0137371_10001022_pt1 | contig 21768 bp, 14 predicted proteins | sample SagtaG_7_FD_104919 | JGI IMG/M metagenome (GOLD analysis project Ga0137371, IMG submission 104919) | Vadose zone soil microbial communities from Sagehorn Ranch, Mendocino, California, USA - Sage1_R_40_16 metaG | ecosystem: Environmental > Terrestrial > Soil > Vadose zone | place: USA...
AAGATTAACCATAATCACCTCCGGTGGAATGAATTGAAAATTGTAGGGGCACGATTTATAAGCCTGTACAACATTGCGCCCCTACGACATCGCGGGCTTATAAATCGCGCCCCTACACCATCGTGCCCCTACACCATCGCGCCCCTACACCATCGTGCCCCTACGACATCGTGCTCTATGATGTAGCGGCTCTTACGTCCTCGCGCACCTGCTGCAGGTGAGAACCCATGGCTGCGCGTGCGGCTTCCGGATCGCGCCTGATAATGCTTTCAAGAATACGTCTGTGATGGATCTGTCCGCGCTGTGGGCCACCTTCAACCGCAAAGATCTGTTTGCGTTGTTCGCTCAGCAGATTAACGATAGATTTTATAAGGATAAGAATAAGCGCATTTTGAGTTGCCTGGGCCAATGCCTCGTGAAAACTGTTATCTGCAACAATATATGCATCTGCGTCGTTCAGGCTCTCATCCATCACCCTTATCGCCTCACGCATTGCAGCAATCTCTTTCTCTGTCGCGCGTGCGGCTGCCAGGGCCGCAATCTCGATCTCAAGAATCGTGCGGACTTCGACAAGATTATCTGAGCCGCCTACCTCTCCTAACTTCATTTTCATGAGCAGGTCAATCGAGTTCTGCATGGCCTTGCGTGCGCCATCAATAACGATTGTGCCTCTGCCGGGACGCATGTCAACAAGTCCTTTTTGAGCCAGAATTTTCATTGCTTCACGTACTGCGGTGCGACTAACCTGAAACTGTTCAGCCATATCGCGTTCGGTAGGTAAGCGGTCACCATTGCGCAGTTCGCCGTCTAAAATGCGTTTTTCGACTTGCTCGGCTACCCGCTCAAAAACCTTGGCCGACTGAATTGGAGTGTACATACGTTCTTTATTCTCCCCCAGCAATCTTTTCTCCCCCAGGCACTGTTTGCTCTAGTAGATAAATGGTACGATTGTTTAATGATCATACCATTTATTTCTGTGAGAGTCAAGCATGAGGCTGGGCCCGTAAAGGAAATGATTCAGTTTCCGCTCTTGAGAGACGTGTGAGGCTTACGAGGTGAAGAAGGCAAGTGTCCGCTCCAAGACGAGATCGGGGCACTCCTTTCTTGACCACTACCCAAGAACAATCATATGTTCAATAGAAATGGCTCCTACGATTGCTTGTATCCTGTTTGCATTGCCTCTAAGGGCAATACGACATGGAATGTGGAGCCTTTCCCTATTATACTCTCCGCCCAGACGGTTCCGTGGTGCATTTCGACGATTTGCCGCACAATGGCCAGTCCCAGGCCAGTTCCTCCAATGTAACGAGTTGCGCTCGACTCGACACGGGCATAGCGCTCGAAGATCCGTTCCAGTTTTTCTGGCGGAATACCAATGCCATGGTCCTGGATAAAAAAGTGTATCGTATTTCCTTCTCGTTTACTCTCTATGAGAATCATGCCGCCCTCAGGAGAATATTTGAGTGCATTGTTCAACAGGTTGGTAAAGACCTGAGTGAGCTTATCTCGGTCTGCGCATATGGGTGGCATGTATGGATCCAGGTTGACGTGAAGCCGATCGACGTGCGATGTGGAGTCGATGCGGCTGACAATTTCCTGGATGAGCGCATTTATTTCCACCTGCTCCCAGGTCATCTCCACACGTCCGGACTTCATACGCTCCAGGTCCAGAAGATTCGTGATCAGGCGTGTGAGCCTGGTAGCATCGCTGTAGATATCGTTGGCGTATTCCTGTACGTCCTGAGTATCCAGGTCACTTTCACGCATCATCTCGCTAAAACCTAGAATCGCAGTAAGTGCGGTTCTAAATTCGTGTCCGACCACCGAAAGAAAATCGCTCTGGATACGGTTCTGTCTGGCCAGCTCCTCATTGTGCAGGGCCAACCGTGTGTAGAGTCGATTGACTTCATATAGTAGTGCGCATAAGACGAAGACCGCGGCCAGTAATCCATTAATGCGGGCCGCATACCATCCAATGCTATAACGACCTTCAGTAAAGAGGGTGAGGGACACGTTGATGAATGATGCCAGTGTACTGACCCGCAGCCAGAGATGAAGAACATGGCTATTGCGCAGGAAGAGCAACGCACCCATGCACATCAAGCCGTTGCAGCTCATAATGAGTATATCTATTCCAGGAGTAAATATGGGAGGAGGAGGTCTCATCAGGATATCGGGTAAGATATGATAGGGATCAATGGCAATAATGGAGCAGAGGACAACCAGCAGCGGAACAGTTATCAGCAGGAGGAGAAGCAATCTATTTGCAGCCCGGTGAGAGAGTTGTATCCTGTGAGAGCGCCTGTCAACCAGCACATACAGGAGGATGCCGACTGGATAGCCAATCTGCCAGAATATCCAGAGCCAGTTCGGAGCATATGATCCAGCATTGAACAGGCCAGCGTTCCCAAAGACTCTGGGAAGTGTCAGCAAGTAGGGCACATTGATCAAACCAACATACAGGTAGATACTACCCAGTACGGCCAGCGATGGAAGATGCGCGCCACGGAATTGTCCAAAGAGCAAATAGGCAGTCATCAGTGCTGCAAAGGCCGTGAGAACGGTAAAGGTCGCAGCAAAGGCTGGCTCGATGAGACCTCCCACGGCGGCGTATGGATACGCCACAACGCACACGAGGACCAGTATAGTGCTTATGGCGAGTGCGACACGATTATGGAGCTTCGTCGTTTGTGTGCTGGTAAGGCTCTGTATTTCATGAGAGGGTTGTTGGGCGTCCTCGCTTACGTCCTTATGATATCTATCTGATCTAAATCGGGTTACGGTCATAATGGACGATAGTCCTTTCATACGTTTTTGAGCATTTCGATATTCTCCTCTTTTCATCGTGGTCGCACTGGTCGGTCTGTTCGTCACACTCCCAATTCATAGCCTATCACTCTATCATTTTTAACTCTACCTTTACGATCCTCAGGCCGATCTCTCCACACAGATAGTAAATTCCGCCGGTTTGTTGATAGTCGAAGGCTTAAGGAGTATCCTTGAGGGGCAATTGCGAGAAAATATCCTTTTCTCCAAAAATTCCCTTGAAGATTGCCATCTCTATAATCCTGCCCGTAAGCCTTACTTTCGAGTGCTGTAGAAGTGACACGCATATTTACTATGTCCGAAGCTGCAAAAGCGCATTGAGAAAAAGCAACAAAATACGCGAATATATTTAGCAACAACGCTCCAAACAGAAAAAGACAGAATGTGCGATGCATAAATTCCTCCAAGCATATAGAATAACAAAATCATTGCTATGCAAAAATGACTCTCCTTACTTCATAATACTGCTCGCAACAAATAATTGTGAATAACAGGCTCTATTGCAAAAAATAAGGCCAGGGCGATTCTTGTTTGGGGGAGAATCAGGGGTCCAGGTTCTTCAAAATAGGCTCCCAAAAAATATACCTACTCTGCGTCTTTCTTATACGAAACGAGGCAAAGCCATAAAGGTGGCCTTGCAGTGTCATCTCTGTTTGTATGCTCAGAGGGGGGAGAACTACACAACTCCTTTGGAAAATGCGTAATCTTACGCATGAAAGGACGTTCTCTTTGTGCTAATCTCTCCGTAGGGGTGGCGCTGGCCGCCACCCATAAGCGTCAAGGTAAGAATGGTTGAGTTTGTTCCGTCGAGCCGCTCACAGGGCGACCGCAAGGGTCAGCCCCTACAAAGAGAACGGCGGGTTGGCTGAGGCCCAACGGGTCTTTGTAGGGGCGCTTGACCCTTGCGGTCGCCCTGCGAGCCATCTCATCGCCTGTTTCTGCCTCCGTCACTTGACGCCAATGGGGTGGCGCTGGCCACCACCCGCGCCCTCTACGAGGAGCCCTGGAGAAGTGCTTGTATATAAAGAGTCAGTGAAAGGAGCGAATGGAGCCAGCGGCCTATGCTCAGAGCATCATTTCTTTCTTCATCTCTACCTCAACAGGCTAAGCGGAATGTTCCTGAAGTCTCTTCTTTTCAGCCCTTCGTCCAGTTTTCTCCTTTTCTTGGGCGGGAGCAAGAACTGGGGGAGCTCTGCCGCCTTCTCCGCTCTTCGGAGGTGCATTTGCTTACCCTTGTTGGGACTGGTGGTGTTGGCAAGACATGCCTGGCCCTGCAGGCTGCAAACCGGCTGGGCGACACGTTTGTCGATGGTCTCTGCCTTGTGCCTCTTGCCCCCATTCGTGATCCCGAACTCGTCATTTCAACTATTGCTCAGGCGCTTGGTCTCAGCGAGAGTGGTGGTCGGCCATTGCTCCAACGTATCAAAGCACATCTCCAAAAGAAACGCTTCCTGTTGCTTCTCGATAATGTCGAACAAGTGATTACCGCGGCTCCACTCCTTGCCGAATTATTGGCCGGCTGCCCGAACTTGAAATTGCTGCTCACCAGCCGTGAAAGCCTCCGTGTTCAGGGGGAGCACGTCTTTTCAGTGCTCCCGTTGTCGTTACCTGATCCTTGCGGGCTTATAAATCGCGCCCCTACCTCCGATGCTGCAGTCCTCGCCCGGTATCCAGCGGTCCAGCTCTTCATTCAAAAAGCCCGGGCGATGAGACCTGATTTTCAGGTGACTGACGAACATGTGCGCTCAATAGCAGGACTGTGTATCCATCTTGATGGCCTTCCATTGGCGATCGAACTGGCGGCACGACTCGAGCGTCGGTTGCCTGTACTTACGGGAGGAATACGCGATGTTTCGGAACGGCAACTGACGCTGCGAAACACCATCAAGTGGAGCTATGACCTGTTGAACCCACAAGAACAGCGTGTGTTCAGGCGGCTCGCGGTCTTTGCAGGAGGGTGCACATTGGAGGCAATAGAGGCGGTGTGCCAGGCTGTTGATGGGAGGGCCATCAACGTCTTGAGCTGCGTCATGGCCCTGCTTGATAAGCACCTGCTTCAGTATAGGCCTCAGAGCGGTGACGAGTCGCGTTTGTCGATGCTGGCAACGATTCGTGAATATGCACTGGAATGCCTTGAGATGAATGGAGAGGTCGATAGGACCCGGCGTTCTCATGCAGAGTACTACCTGAACCTGGCCCAGGAAGCGGAGCCTGAATTGCAGAAGACGCGGCAGGCTATGTGGCTGGAGCGGTTGGAGCAAGAGCATGACAACTTACGAGCAGCCCTGCACTGGTTAACCGGGTGGGAAGATGGAGAGAAGACGTTGCGCCTCTGTGCGGCACTGTGGAGGTTCTGGTTCCTACGAGGACACCTGAGTGAAGGGCGACAGTGGCTTGAGCGTGCACTGACAGGTCATCGTGGTCCCATGACAGCAATCCGTGCAAAGGCGGTCGAAGGAATCGGGCGCATCGTCATTTACCAGAGCGACTTTGCACGGGCGGCTGCGCTCTTCGCAAAATACCAGGTGCAATTTCAAGAACTGGGCGACCCGCGCTTTGTCGCTCTGGCACTCAACGCACTGGGTCATGTGCAGCGCCTCCAGGGAAACTATGAAGCCGCGCAGAGCCTCCATGAACAGAGCCTTGCTCTCTACAGAGAGGTGGGGGATCGCTACGGCATCGCTGAGACTCTGGGGCTTATGGCAAACAAGACCTACTTTGAGGGAAATTGCGCCGGTTCGCCGACAGCTATGCTGCTTGCCCGCAAAGGCTATCGGGTATTACTAACAGATAAAGCAACCTTTCCAAGCGATATCATATCAACGCATTTTATTCACCCACGCGGCGTTGCTCGACTGAAACGCTGGGGGCTCCTGGAGCAAGTCATCGCTTCAAATTGCCCTCCTGTGACGAACGCTCGTTTCGATTTTGGCTCATTTGCCCTCGCCGGTGAGACGCTTCCGGTCGAAGACGTGACCGCAGCCTACGTTCCGCGACGCAGGATACTGGATAAAATCCTTGTTGACGCAGCCGTTGATGCAGGTGTTGAGCTGCGAGAAGGGTTCTCCGTGCGGGAGATCCTCACTGAAGGGGATCGTGTTACAGGCATACGCGGTCAACATGCGGGAAGTTCGCCCGTTACCGAACAGGCAACCATTGTGATTGGAGCCGATGGCATGCGCTCGCTAGTCGCCCATCAGGTGCATGCCCTTGAATACAACACCAGACCTTCCCTGACCTGTGGGTACTATACCTATTGGAGCGGAGTGCCTGTAGAAGGAGTGGAGTTGTACCCACGGGATCGCTGCTCGCTCATCGCCTTTCCCACCAACGATAACCTCGCCTGTGTCATTGTTGTGTGGTCGCATCAGCAATTCCACAGCGTCCGTACCAATGTGGCCGAGCAGTATATGAAGGCGCTGCATCTGGCACCCTCCCTGGCCCGGCGCGTTCAGGGTGGCAAACAAGAAGAGCGCCTGGTAGGGACAGCGGACCTTCCCAATTTCTTCCGCAAGCCGTTCAGATGCAGCAGCTCTTCAATGCTCTGCGTACCAATCAGGCGGAAGTGAATCGTTACTTCGCGACGATCGAGGGAACTATTCCACCTTCAGTGTTTTTCGCGCCCGAGAATATCGCACGGATTCTTGCCGAAGCAGATCAACGAGCATCATTGTCTGCGTATGCAACGAAGAGAGACCATGCGTGAAGCAACGATTGCGGAGGAAACGACACATATGCCTGAGCTTCCTGGCTCCGCTCGTTTCCTTCGCAATTGATTCCGCATTCTTGCGGGGGTTCCCTAACTATCGGTTATTTCTGGGATGCTATAAAGGAGGCATACCAGTAGCCACTATCTTTGACGATGCGGTGCCGGGTGGCGAAGTCGATGAAGACGAGCCCAAAACGTTTGCTGTAGCCTTCAGACCACTCGTAATTGTCCAGGAGAGACCAGACAAAGTAGCCTTGTACTGGAATCCCTTCGGCAACGGCACGTCCAACGCTCTGAATGTGGTCACATAGGTAAGCGGTGCGCTGAGCATCGTGGATAGACGAAGAACTGTCCCATATGTCGGGGAAAGCCGCGCCATTTTCAGTGATGAAGATAGCAGGAGGAGCGTAATCACGCTGGATACGTTCTAATGCATCAAACAGACCCTGTGGGAAGACCTCCCAGTTCATCTCAGTGACGGGGGCTCCTGCGAGATCGGTTATCTGCTCATAGATCTGGTTGGCATGCTCTTTTTTGACGTTTTGCTCATCATTGAGTCTGCGCACGGTCCAGCGTGAGTAGTAATTGAGACCCAGGAAATCGATAGGCGTGGAGATGATGTCAAGATCGCCTTCACACATAGGCGGTGGCGTAACGCCCAGGCAGGAGAAGAGCTGGTCGGGATACTGTCCCTTGAAAACCGGGTCAAAGAACCAGCGATTGCGGAATGCGTCTGCCTGCTCCATCGCGCTTACGGTTTCTGGACTGTTATCGACGCCGTAGACGGGATAGTAGTCGAGCGCAATACCAACTTTCGCGTCTGGAGGTGTATTGGCACGGATACGTGGCACAGCCAGGCCGTGGGAAAGCAGGACGTTATGCGATACATTGATACCCGTTTGTGGATTGGTGAGTCCTGGCGCGTGGATGCCAAGCACATGACCAAGATAAGATGTACAAAAAGGTTCATTATGCGTAATCCAGCAGCTAACGCGATCACCCAGTCTCAGGGTGACCTGGTCTGCATAATCAGCGAAGGCCCGCGTCGTATCACGATTGAGCCAGCCACCGCGCTCCTGTAATGCCGAAGGAAGATCCCAGTGATAGAGCTTGGCGACAGGAGTAATACCTTTCGTCAGAAGCCCATCAACGAGACGATCGTAAAAATCCAGTCCTCGCGCGTTAACTGTGCCGATGCCAGCAGGTAGGACACGCGGCCAGGCAATAGAGAAACAATAGGCCTTCAAGCCTAAGCTGGCCATAAGCTCCAGATCCTCAGCTACGCGGTGATAGTGGTCATCTGCGATATCGCCAGTCTCCCCAAGATGAGTTTTGCCCGGAATGAGCGCGAAATCATCCCAGATAGAGCGTCCACGGCCATCTTCTCGTGTAGCGCCTTCGATCTGGTAAGCCGATGTTGAAGCGCCCCAGAAAAATTCCGGTGGCAGTTGCGTCAGTAGCGAGGGATGGACGGTCGTTTGCCGCTCCTGTTCATTGTGCATGGTCATACACTATATCCTGCCTTTCTGTTCATCGCCCGTAGGGGCCGCTGTCTTTTCTCGACGCAGACGAGGATTGGCAATTTCATCAATGCCGAAATTGATAAATGTTAAACCTGCGCAGAGCACCGCTACACATAATCCTGCTGGAACGAATTGCCACCATTTGCCTGTGATGAGCGCCGAGTTATTCTGTGCCCAGTACAATATTTCTCCCCAACTCGCCTTCGATGTGTCGCCAAGCCCAAGAAACTCCAGAGCAACCTCCGCGCCCACCGCGTAGACAAAGGTGCCTACAAAGGTAGAAGCGACCAGTGCTGATTCATTGGGCAGTATCTCAGCAAAGACGATGCGTAAGGAGGTCTCGCCAGATGCACGCGCGGCAGCCACGAACTCGCGCTCTTTTAATGAGAGCGTCTGCGCACGTAAGACGCGCGCTCCGTAGCTCCAGGATGTAAAGAGCAAGACCAGCGCGATCACAAACTCATTTTTATTTGCAGCAGCGTTGGCGCTGGCTAAAGAAGCGAGCACAATAGTAAGAGGCAGGCCCGGCAAGACCAGGAAAACATTAATGATCAGGGAGAGCGCCTCATCAATGAGGCCGCCAAAGTAGGCAGAGGTCAGGCCGAAAAAAACCTGCAATATCGTAGAGCCAATTGCCGCAGTGAAGCCAACCAGCAAAGTGATGCGCGCTCCATAAACGATCTGGGCAAACACATCCTGGCCCAGACCTGTCGTGCCTAAGATGTGTGTGGGTGATGGAGGTCGTGAGCCGGTGATTATCGTTGCATTGGGATCATAGGCGGTCAGAAGCGGTGCCGCAAGTGCTATCAGTACAAAAAAGGCGACCACTCCTGCACCGAAAGCAATTTTAGGATTGGACGTCACGACGCTGAGAATACTGCGCCCACGTCCTTTCGATTTATTCAGGATACTGGAGGTCTCAATATGCTGACCCGTTAAATTTGTTCCTTGCATCGTTTAGTCCTTCCCTTGCCGCACACGTGGATCGAGGAATACATAGACCAGCTCGGACAGGTAATTCGCGATAAGCACTGCAAGAGCGATCACCAGGAAACATCCTTCAACCAGAGCGTAATCGTCGCCTTGAACGCCTTTAAACAATGCGAAGCCGATCCCGGGGTAGTTGAAGACGATTTCGGTAAGCAAAGAGCCACTGACCACCAGACCCAATGAGATAGAGAAGCTGGTCACACTGGGCAAAATAGCGTTGCGGGCCGCGTAATTAAACATCACACGTCTTTCAGGTAGGCCCTTGGCTTGCGCCATCAGGACGTAATCTTCTGAAAGCGTCGTGACCATGGTATTGCGCATAGTCAGTACCCAGCCAGCGAGCGAACCAATGACAAGCGTGATAACTGGAAGAACGGCATGTTGAACGACGCTGCCAATGAAATCCGGGTTCCAGCCTGGAGTGACATTGAACACATCATAACCGCTATCGGTCGGGAACCAGTTCAGACTGACGCCAAATACGTACACCAGCCCCAGGGCCATCCAGAAATAGGGGACAGCAGAGAGAAATGTCAGGAGCGGAGGGATAGTCGTATCGTACCAGGAGCCGCGCCTCCAGGCGGCCAGCATACCCACCAGGGTGCCGATGAGAAAGCTCAGAATGACAGAGACCCCAACCAGGCCAATAGTCCAGGGTAAGCTCTGCCTGAGTATATCTGTGACCTGCGAGGGAAATTGTGAGGTTGCGATGCCCAGATGACCATGCAGCAAGCCGTTCAGGTAATCAAAGTATTGCTTCCAGATAGGAACATTTGGGTCCACCCCAAATTCTGCCCGGATCGCATCGATTTGTGCACGCGTTATTTGCTGCGTCTGGAGCTTTGCGATATATGCTTCAGCTGGATCACCCGGCATTAAGCGTGGGATGATGAAATTGAATGTTACCGCAGCCCACAATGCTATCAGGTAAAAGCTCGCGCGCCTCAAGAGAAAGCGCATTTTTCTGTACTCCTTGCGATAGTAAGGTATAAAAAAGGCATTTTGTCAGGTGCATGATTGGGCGGTGCTGACCTTTGAGGATGCCTATGTAGTAAGGACAGATATCTTGTCCTTCCATCCCTCGACAATGCCGGGGGATGGAAGGACAAAAAAGAACGGAAAACTGACAGAATACATCGTACTTAGGAAGCGGCTGGCGTCAGATGAAGAACGACGTTCTCTGCATCTGGCATAGTGTAAGGCGCACCTGAATCATACGGATTGTTTGCGTCAGGCCAGCCCGTCCAGCTCTTCGTAGTGTATTCATCCCAGTAAACGTTGACGGTCAACGGAATCGCTGGCAGTTGATTCACCACGATATCCTGTATGCCAGCGATCGCTTGCTTTTGAGCATTGACATCAGTAGTCGCCTCATACTGCACGAGCAGCTTATCCGTCTGAGCGGCATACTGCTTACCAGTTGACATGTCCCAGCGCCCGAAGTTGGTGCCAACGACAGCCTTTCCCGGCGCAGCCGAATTAGTGGTGCTCAACATGGCCTGGTAAGCGTAGTACGGAGTGGGACCGGTGTTGGTCCAGCTAATAGCTGCATCATATTTACCGCCAGAAAGTGCGGTGTAATAAGGGGTGAAGCCGCTTTGCGAATTGATCGTTGCTTTGATACCAGCCTTGTTCAGATCATTCACGATAAACTGAACGTCCTGGTCCCAGTCATTCCAACCATTGACGACGTCCACGGTCATCGTGAATACTTTCCCACTGGCATCGCGATAGAAGCCATCGCTCCCCTTAGTGTAGCCAGCTTGTTGCAGATAAGTCTGGGCCTGGCTGGTGCTATACTGGAAGGCCTTGCTTTGATACTGTGGTGCAATCCAGTCGTTCAGAGTGGGTACAATGACGCCAGTTGGATTGGCGACCCTGGCATATTGAGCCACACCCTGAGGCATTTGATCGCGGTTGATCGCTGCGCTGATGGCTTTACGTACCAGCAGGTTATTGAACGGAGGCTTTTGCAGGTTCAGATAGAGCATGACGGTATTGCTGGCTGCAAACCATGTATGGTTGTGCTGCGGATCCTTCTGAGTATACAGGGGATCGTAGTCGGGATTCCAACCAGTTCCCATCCAGTCGAGCTTGCCCTGGATCATATCGGTAATGGCTGTCGTATTGTCTTTGATGGAGGGTACCTGGATCTTTTTCACCTGTGGCTTTGTGCCCCAATAATCAGGGTTGGCATCGTAGGTAATCAGATCGGTATTGAAACTGGTGAGCTTATAGGGACCAGTACCAACGGGATTGTTGTCATTAGAGAATTTCGCCGGGTCACCACTGACCTTTGCCCAGATATGCTGTGGCACGATATACACCGATCCACCAACACGGAAGAGTGCAGTGCTGTCCGGGTGATTTAACGTGAATACCACAGTATTGCTATTAGGGGTAGTAACGCTCTTTATCAGAGGCAGAACCCCGCTCTGGTCAAGGGCTGGATGCGCCTTCATCAGGTCAAAGGTGAACTTGACATCCGCACTCGTAAGAGCCTGGCCGTCATTCCATTTCACGCCGGGACGCATCTGGAATGTCAACTGCGTCAGATCGCTGGAGTAGGTGTAACTGGAAGCCAACCAGGGAGTGGTCTGGCCGTTATACAGGTTGGTGAAGTAGAGCACTTCGTACAGCATTCCTTGCGCACCCCAGTCGCCTCCCTGGTTGGTGTTAAAGAACGGGTTAAAGAGATCGGGATTGGGCTGCCCAGGAGCAGAGAGAACATGAAGCGTTGTTGCCTGGCCTGCCGTTGTTTTTGTTGTTGTGTTATTAGTGCCACCACAGGCGACCAGGATAGTAGCCAGCGAGAGCAACAACAACATGGCAAATTTGCCAGTCAACTTGAATCTGGTTGAAGGATCTGTCATAAATACCTCCTGACACTGAAAACATGATGAATCGTCCACTTCTTCGTAGAAGTTGTTACATTTATTTCTAAGGTACCAGTGGTCAGCTTTATCCCATGGGAAATATATGAGTGCCGAGAATGATACTCTATAACCTTTCCGGAAACGGTTACGGGAGCGGTTTCATCACAGCTCATGTGAGATAGTGTAGCGTTTATGCGTCGAGAATGCAGAGAACGAAAGGGGTATTGTAAAGTTTATTTTGTACCATCGATAGGCATCTTTTAGAGGCTTTTTAGTTACCTAACGGCAGCCTCTCTTGCTCCTGAATAAGCGCCTGCCGTGCGGATCAAAGCGCTTGCCATGCATCTGTAATAGAGTATATTATGTTAGGTAACCCAACTTTTTGTGGTATCGTCCAAATTTTCACTTGTAACCTGTGTCTGAAAGTTCCATTATGAGAAGAATGTGCATAAACAGGCGTATGTTATGTTGGGGAAGGATGTTACCCGAACAAGATGTAGACAAAAACGCGCTCGGTAACTTTGTTACCGAACATGATGTATTTAGTCGTATATAACAACACTATTTTCCTGGTTCGGATACAAGCAAGGCAGTACTAAATGTCAGTAATGCACTAGAGCGAGGACAGGATGTCACGCACAACTCCTCATGTACAAAGTGGCAGATTATCGTTTCAGCGTGATGCGCAAACGTACCAGCTGATTGTGGGCACGCCTGATTGGTATACCTGGCTGGGCACGGCTAGCAGTTTTGCCTTTAGCGGACCCGAAGGCTCTTTTACTGCGCGACGCGAGCGATCCAGTAATAAGCGCGGTGGCTGGTATTGGAAAGCCTATATCCACAGGGATGGCAAGCTTCGCCATGCATATCTGGGTAAAGCGGAGGCGCTGACTTATGAACATATGTGCGCTGTGGCTGCCGAGCTTGCGCAAGGAAACGAAAAGGTCGTAAGGGTTCTACCACCTCAGACCTCGTACGCAAAATTGGCGTATGCGCCTGTCTCGAAAAGGGAGATGCGAGATATATTAAATGCACCTGTGACGGAACTGGTGGGACGCGAACAGGAGATTCAAGCGGCCTGTACACTATTGCGGCGTCCAGATGTACGCTTGCTCACCATTACCGGGCCAGGCGGGGTGGGGAAAACACGCCTGGCCCTACATATTTCCAGACTGCTAGAGAAGGATTTCGCCGATGGCGTGCACTGTGTTTCTCTGGCACCTATTTCAGACGCGTCCCTGGTAGTGCCCACTCTGGCACAGGAACTGGGTTTTGTCGAGGTTGGTGATGAATCCCTATTGGCGCGTCTCACATTGTTCCTGCGCGATAAGCAGCTACTTTTGCTACTGGATAATTTTGAGCAGGTCATTGCTGCAGCACCACTATTGGCCGAGATTCTGGCTCTTTGTCCCGCTGTCAAGGCGTTAGTGACGAGTCGGGAGGTGTTGTATCTTCGCATGGAACATGAGTTTGTGGTTCCTCCACTGGCGCTACCAGACCTGGCACGTCTCCCAGATATTGCACAGCTATTACAGTCTCCAGCCGTTGCCCTGTTTGTGCAGCGCGCAACGGCAGTAAAAAAGGATTTCCAGTTCTCGGAGACGAATGCACGCACTATTGCGGAAATATGCATACGCCTGGATGGGTTGCCACTGGCGCTTGAATTAGCGGCGGCGCGTATCAAACTGCTGCCACCACATCAGTTGTTGACACGTCTGGAACATAGCTTGCAGGTGCTTACCGGAGGAGCACGTGATCTGCCTGCCCGTCAACAAACGCTGCGGGATACGCTGGCATGGAGTTATGGCCTGTTGGATAGCAGAGAGCAACAGTTATTTTGCCAACTATCGGTCTTCACGCGCGGCTGTACGCTCGAAGCAGTGGAGAAATTTTGCCAGGTGTTGCAGACGTTACAGGTACAGCCTTCTGATCCCATACCTTTGCTGGAGCGTATTGCATCCCTGGTCAATAAGAGTTTGTTGCAGCCGGTTGATCAGGAAAACGGTGATGTGCGCCTGATGATGCTGGAAACGGTGCGTGAGTATGGGCAGGAATGCCTGGAGGCCAGCGGTGAAGGCATAGCAACGCGCAATGCCCACGCGTTGTATTATCTCTCATTGGCCGAACAGGCCGCACCCGAGATGCGCAAAGGGCAGCAGGTGGAATGGCTGAATCGCCTGGATCAAGACTATGACAACCTGCGTACCGCTTTAAGCTGGTTTTATGAGCAGGGACAGATTGAAGAAGTGTTGCGCCTGTGCTGGGCACTATGGATGTTCTGGGTCGTTCGCAATCGCCGCAGTGAAGGATATCAATGGGTAGAGTGCATTCTCTCGCAGTGTCGCAATGGGAGCACTGATGAGGTTGCTGAGATTCTCGCTATCCCGGTGCAGATCAGGGCGAACGCCACCTATGCCGCCGGAGTACTGGCCGATAGCCAGAGTCTCCACCCGCAAGCGGAAGCATTCTGGAAGGAGAGCCTGGAACTCTACCAGCAATGTGACGATCATGCAGGTATCGCTGCTACCCTCAATAGATTAGGACATGTCCACGCCCGTAAAGCGACAGCCGAGGCGCATGATTTTTTTGAGAAAAGTCTGGCGATAGCCAGAGAGTGGCACGATGCATACGGGATCGCTGATGTGCTGGTATCGCTGGCGGACGAGGCGTCTTCACTCATCGAGCTTAGCAGAGCCAGGGCTCTACTAGAAGAGAGTCTGGAGCTGTATCGTGAACTGGAGGATAAACGCAGTTGTGCTTACTGTCTGGACCGCCTGGGCCTTGTGTCTGCCAATGAGGGAAATCATGCAGCAGCACGCGAGTTTTATAAACAGAGCCTGGCCCTGCATCGAGCGGTGGGCGATCGTGTTGGGATCGCCTTTGTGCTCATTCCTTTAGGCCTGATCACGCTCTATGGCGGCGACTATGCAACTGCGCATGCATTATTGGAGGAGAGTCTCACGGTCTCAAAAGAATTGGGTAACCAGAATGAGATCGTACGCTATCTTGGTATGCTGAGCGAGGTCGCCTTGTTTCAAAAGGGCGAGAGTGAAACAACGCAGGACATACATCCACTCTTAGAAGAAAGCCTGGAGATTTTTCGAGAGACTGGTAACGAGGAAGGCATTGCCTCCAAACTCTTTTCACTGGGATATATCGAGTTGTCGCAAGGAAATTTTGCAGCCGCTCATAAATTGCTGGAGATGTGCGAGGTGATCTTTAGAGCGCATAAGAATAGCGTGATGACAGCGGCCACACTCTATGTATTAGGCCATCTAGAGGCATACATAGGCAGCTACGCGACAGCACGAACCTTGATGGAAGAAAGTGTGGAAATGACGCGACAGATTGACGATCGCCTGGTCTTGTCTTCACGCTTGAGTTACCTGGGCCTGGTGAACCTCAACGAGGGGAATTATGCGAAAGCGCGTATACTGTTGGAGGAAAGCCTGCAATGCGCCCGCGAGAGCGGTGACCAGTGGTCGATCGCTGATGCGTTGGGAGTGATGGCTTTATTGCCATTGAATGAGGGTGACTATGCCACGGCCCAGATGCTGCTTGAAGAGAGCCTGGCAATCTTATTGGCGTGCGAAGATCGCTACTCGGTGATATATCGGCTGGCTGATCTGGGATTGGTGGCTATTCGACGGGGTGATGTAGAGAAAGCGCGCCCACTGGTGGAGAAGGCGCTGAAGATGTCGATGCAGGCAGGCAATCGCTGGTTTACTGCGTCTTGCCTGGAACGCCTGGGAGAGATCTTTGTGGAGCAACAGCGTTTTATAAAGGCGGTACAACTGTGGGGATGTGCGGCAAGCATCCGCACGACGATTGGTGCTCCTATTCCCCCTATCGAACGCGTACCCTATAACTACGCAGTTGAACGGGCACGTCAGCAACTGGGCGAAAATGCTTTCCAGGTGGCCTGGGATCAAGGCTATGCTCACACGCCCGAGCAAGTCTTGATGGCGCAAGAAGGCGATGGGCCTTCCGGCTTAGAGGAGACGGCCCGCTCAATGCGCGGAAATGCCCCAACACTTCTATCCATGACCAGTCTCACCGATCGTGAGCTTGAGGTGCTTCGCCTTGTCGCCAAAGGATTAACCAATGCCCAGATCGCCGAGTATCTGGTGATCAGCCCACGCACCGTTCAAACCCATTTAAGTTCTGTGTATAGCAAGATTAACGTTACGTCACGCAGTGCCGCGACACGTTATGCTATTGAACATCATATTGCTTGATAGCAGCAATCTCGTAGTTGTATGACTCCCCTTTGTAACTTCAGCAATTCGGCTTACTCCTTCCTCCTCCTACCTGAAAGCGTAGGCACGAAAAATACGACATTTGGCTGATGTATTACGCCCGTGCCTTGCAGTAAAGTAGAAATAAGCATTTCTCGCTTATTTCTCTGAAAAAAGTGAGGAGGAGGACATACCAATGACACGTGTTCCCATTCCTCTGGTTGTCGATGCAGACTGCTTCTTATCGGGCTGCACAGAAACCATCGCTTCGATGCGGGTTGGATCATATACATGGTATAACTGGCTGGGAAACAACCAGAATACATCATTCGCTTTCCGCAGCCAGCAGCGCGTGTTTACGGCGCGACGTGAGCATCAGCGTCATGGCGCATACTGGTATGCCTATCGCAAACGCTATGGTAAAACTTATAAAACATATCTTGGAAAATCCGAGGAACTGACCATCGAACGTCTCCAGGCGGCGGCGGCTGTTCTCTCTAGTAGGGTCGATACTCCTGCTCAAGCGAATATAGCCTCTATGAGTTCGTTGCAACCACTTACGTCTCTGGCGGCGGCAACTTCACCGTTGCTGATGACGAAGTTTTCTGTTCCACCTCTTCCTACCGCGAGAGTTGTGCGTCCACATCTGATCGCATGCCTGGAGACGGGCAGGAAAGGGAAGCTGATTATACTGTCCGCGCCAGCCGGATGGGGCAAAACAACACTGCTCAGTGAATGGTGTGCGCAGTTATTTCAGCAGGATATGTCGTTTGCCTGGGTGACGCTGAATCCCCAGGACGCCGATCTGGCAATATTTTTGACAACGCTGATAAACGCTTTCCAGGTCGTTCAGTCCGGCTTTGGTGGCGCGGCATTTGCATTATTACGCCGCTCACAAGCACCACTCGACATCGTATTAAGGACGTTCATATATGGACTGCAGTCTCTTAGCACGGATACTCTGCTGCTGTTAGATGATTGTCAGCATCTTCCACTGACTCACCAGCAGGCGTTGACTTTCTTCGTAGATAATCTGCCGCCGCATGTACACCTGGTTATGGCAGGCCGGACCGATCCACCTCTATCGCTGGCAAAGCTGCGTGTGCAAGGCCAGTTGCTAGAACTGCGCGCGGCGAATCTGGCATTTACCGTACAGGAAACTCACACACTCCTGGTAGATACACTACATTTGCCCGTCTCGCGCGAAATCTGCGTCCTGCTGGCAGAACGCACGGAAGGCTGGGCCGCCGGTCTACGCCTCGCTGCGCTGGCTACGCAAAGCGCTGACGATACTACCTTTCGGCCAGATGACCCGAAGGGTAGCTTCCTTTCCGACCGACTGACCGAAGGTAGAAGCAACAGCTTCGTTGTCGGTCGGAAGAAGGATTATAGCGATAGCTTCGTTTCTGGCCGAATAGAGAGCTTTACGGCGGACATAGTGAACATGACGAATGCAACGGATGTGATCGCGACCTTTGGTGGTAGCAATCGCTACGCAGTGGACTATGTTGTCGAGGAGGTTCTGCTGAAATTGCCGCCGGATATGCAGAGTTTTTTGTTGCATACATCTATATTGAATAAGTTGAATGCTTCGCTCTGTGACGCGGTATGCGAAAGCAGCGATAGTCAGGCGCGCCTGGATGACCTGGTTCAAATGAACCTGTGTGTTGCCCTTCCTGGTCAGGAGCAGCCACAGTATCGCTATTATCGACTGTTTGGAGAAGCCTTACGCGCCCGTTTGCGGCAAGCGCATCCGGCATTAGAAGCTGAACTGCAACGCCGCGCCAGTCTGTGGTATGAGCAGCAGGGTATGGTTGCGGAGGCGCTGCACTATGCGCGTGCTAGTGCGGACAAAACCATCGTTGCTCGTCTTTTAAAAAGCAAGGAACAGGAATACGTATTCTCATATGAGGAGATCGACGCAAAGCCTGTCGAGCCAGTCACCAGGCGTGAACGCGACGTGTTGTCATTACTGGTCAAGGGGGCATCGAATCGCGAAATTGCGCAAATGCTCATCATCAGTGAAGGAACGGTGAAAAAGCACGTCTCAAATATTTGCAGCAAGTTGGGTGTAAGGCGTCGTACACAAGCAATTACCAGAGCGCTGGCGTTGCTTTGATGATCTAACTGGCGGGCCAGCGCCACTCCTACTAATTCCCTGTCAGTGCTTTGCGCAGATCGTCTGGCAGCGGTCGGGAGCGCTCCGTCTTCGTATCTATTGCCACCATCGTCATTTGCCCTTCGGCTACTATTTCTTCCTCTGCATGCAGGCGTTCCTGCAAGTCCGTTCCTGCTTCTCGTGCTATTTGAGCCGTGAACGCAACGGTCCACGAGCTGTAACCTACATGATCTACGCGTGCTTCGATGGTAAGCTCATTGACTCCTCCTCCGCTCGTCGGTGCCACTATCTTTGAAGAAAGCCATTTTCTTCACTCTCCTTTCTTGTGCGTTCTTGCATTCTTCTACAGCATTTGCTATACTATGCAGGTACGAACAGGCGAGCGCAAAGGCACTCCTCTCCACGATGAGAAACGGTTTGTGATGTGGGTCTAGCCACATCGGCCAGACTGTTCAGCATGCCAGGATCGGCATGGAGCGTAAAGCTCTACGTGCTAGCTCAACCTGTACGTATCCTTTCCTGGTGGGGCGCGAGGTGTAAATCTTGGCATTAAGCTGTTGATTTTTTGGCAATTACCCTGTTGAACATAGGGTGCTCTTCTTCGACCAGTTCCTCAGAAATTGGCTTGAGAAGACAAGGGAGGGGAAACACCTTCGCCAGGATAATTGGTAAAATTCCAACAGCAAAATGCCAGGATTTACAATCACACTCCCGAACTCATGAGTAGATCGCGAACGTCTCACGAAACACATACTCAAGGGCCTGAGTCATCGGAGAAAAGCCGTTCTTGTGGGGGTCAGAATGATTCACAAGCCCGTAGCTGCTTCTATCCCCACCACCTGTGCCAGACATCGCTCTCCGTACCAAGAGCAAAGAGATCCAGGCGAGAAGGCCACCCCCAATAAATCGGGCTGCTCGCAGAGAATATGAAACCACCTAGCGACTCCCAGCCTCCCCAGCCAGTGGAGCCGCGCCACTTGTGGCAGACTGTGCCATCCGCACCAAGGGCAAAGAGATGCAGGCGACCTAGGCCTCCAGAGACCACAGTGGGAACAGAGAAGACAGAGCCTCCCAACGATTCCCAGCCGCCCCAACTCGCACCATCCCACCATTTGTGCCAGACCGCATTGTCAGTACCGGTGACAAAAAGATCCAGGCGGTTCGCTTCCCATGAGACGGCGCTGACCGGCGAGGAGAAGGTACCGCCCAGAGATGTCCAGTCGGTCCAGTTCGTTCCGTCCCACCATTTATGCCATACAGCATGGTCTGTACCGAGCGCAAACACATCCAGGCGGTTTGTAGCCCATGAGACGGCGCTGGGAGAAGAAATGAAGGTTCCTCCAAGAGATTCCCAGTCCTCCCAAAAAGATTGACCTCCCCACTTATGCCAGATGGCGTGGTCCTGACCCAGAGCGAAAAGATCCAGGCTCTTCTGGGGGTCGGTTTGTATCCCTTGAAATCCTGGATTTGCCTGTGGGACGACACTTATTGCTCCGGTTAGTATGCCGCCGAGTGATTCCCAGCCACTCCAATTGTTCCCATCCCATCCTTTATGCCACGCGCTATGGTCCATTCCTGGAGCGAAAAGGTCCAGCTGGTTCTCCGCCCACGAGACGGCGCTTGTGGGAGAGATGAAGGTCCCCTCCAACGATTTCCAGCCTTCCCAACCTGTGCCATTCCACGAGGTGTGCCAGACCGCATTGTCCATCCCCAGACCGAACAGATCCAAGCTGTTAGCCGTCTGGGAGACAACGGTTGGAGGCGATATGAGTACACCACCAGGCGACTCCCAGGCGCTCTGCACGATGCAGGCCCGATCACGCTGCGACCAGTACTTCTGGACCGTAACACCATTGATGATGGTGTTCACGCCCTCACAGACATCGCCGATCTCGCACCATCCATCTCGACTACATGTGCCAGTAGTGCCCAATATGGCACTTCCTTCAGGATCAGTGCATGCCTCTGCCAGTTCGTGCGAGAAGATGCTTCCGCCAGGCAAACAATTCATCAACTCGCCCTCTGATCAGAAGCCCGCTATGGGAAAAAGCGCGAGACACGGTGGACCGGCTATAAGGTGCATATCAGCGAGACGTGCGAGGAAGATGCTCCTCATCTCATCACCCATGTGGCTACCACTGCTGTTACTACTACTGATGAAGCCATGACCGAAACGATCCATGCCGATCTTGAGCAAACGGACCTCACCCCACGTCAACACTTGCTCGATTCAGGCTACATCACGGCCCCCATTCTGGTCAGCAGCCAGCAGCAATACGGAATTGAAGTCATCGGTCCAGCTCGGGTCGATGTCAAGTGGCAAGCCAACACGGAGCAGGGGATTGATGCTAGCCAGTTTGCCATCGACTGGGAACGCCAGCAAGCGGTCTGCCCCGAAGGAGAGCGCAGTATCAGTTGGACTCCTGCCATCGATGTCGAAAACCCTCCACTGGTTCCCCATGCGATCCGTGAGTCCGCACTGCTGTTCCTCGAAGCCTCGCTGTCGTGCCAGCAGATCTTCGAGAAACAGGGAGCGCAGAACTTCCACTGGCTCCCAGGTCAGAGCAGCCAAAAAGCGCGAGAGCGTCGAACGAGCAGGGAAGCGATCTCGTCCGAAAAGCGCCATGAAGGCATCGGCAAAGGGATGCAGGTGCTTGTAGAAGGTTTCCAGTGTACGTTCGGAACTTACGGCGTACCCGAAGAGCACGGCCACCAAGTCAATCACGTCGTAGTGGCCCAAGCGGCGGGCAAAGCGCACGCGCTCACCGATGGCGGAAAGGATACCCTGCTTGCGAAGGTACTGAGCCAGCAAGGCGACTTCGTCCAACCAGGGCGGCGTCGAAGGAACAGACTCCGAAGAGGTTTGGAGGATCACCGATCCATCAGCGATACTGTTCATGGAGATCTCCTTGATGAGAATGGGTTTGTACTTCCTCATTAAGGAGACATATTTTTAAGCTGGTTGGCTACCTGCTACAACCTCGTTGCGCAACTCGTGGGCAACGGAGCCACCCTCTCTGACGTGGCGGGACTGCCGTTTGTCATGCGCGGCAAAGACTATCAGTTGCTCTTGCGAGCTGAGATCCAATTTCGGCTCTCCCTTCCCCCCGACCAGCAGTTCAGCCGCCCAGAAAGTGGCCTGGTGCGTACCCTTTATGACTGCCCTCTCGTGACGGTGGGTCCCAACGGGCAGCGCTGCCGTGTCGTGGTGGCGACTCATCCGGCAGGACCGAAAAAGCATCGGGTGGGCGTCGAACGAGATGGGATGGTCTACGAACTGTTCTTGACAGCCTTGCCGCAAGAAGCCTTCACTGTCGCCGATGTGGTGGCGCTCTATCTGCATCGCGGTGGGTTTGAAAAGGCACTCTCTGATGAGGATAGTAAGGTAGCCTGAGAGCGAGGGACTGTTGCCAGCCCTTTTCTCTCAAGCCCCTTCCGAACCGTACGTGCGCCTTTCAGCGCCTACGGCTCTCCGTTTCTGTTTTCT
>Ga0137371_10001028_pt1 | contig 21739 bp, 23 predicted proteins | sample SagtaG_7_FD_104919 | JGI IMG/M metagenome (GOLD analysis project Ga0137371, IMG submission 104919) | Vadose zone soil microbial communities from Sagehorn Ranch, Mendocino, California, USA - Sage1_R_40_16 metaG | ecosystem: Environmental > Terrestrial > Soil > Vadose zone | place: USA...
AGCCGCTGGGCGTGGAGGTACGCGATCAGGCCGGTAACGGTCGTCGCGGACCTGCACGACGCGCCGCCCGTCGAGGCGGCCGGCATCTTCCCGCAGAGCCTGTGGAGACATTCGCATATCCGTCTCACCGACGAGCAGTTCGAGTCTGCGCGAAAGCTGATCGAGGCAGCGGCGAAGTAGGATCGCGCGCCGTGGAGATTCGCAGAGTCGGAGTCGTCGGTCTCGGGACGATGGGCGCCGGGATCGCGCAGGTGAGCGTCCAGGCGGGCTACGAGACGGTCGGCCGCGAGATCAGCCTCGAGCTCGCCGATCGCGGCAAGGCGACCATCGACCGCTATCTCACGCGGGGTGTCGAAAAGGGACGCCTGAAGCAAGCGGAGAAGGACGCCGCGATCAGGCGGCTGACTCTGACGACGGAGCTCGCCGATCTGGCCGGCTGCGACCTGGTGATCGAGGCCGTCGTCGAAGAACTGCCGCTCAAGCGCGAAGTCTTCGCAGAGCTCGAGCGGGTGACGCGGCCGGAAGCCGTTCTGGCCACGAACACCTCCGCGCTCTCGGTCGCCGAGATCGCCGAGGCCACCGAGCGGCCGGAACGGGTAGTCGGCATGCACTTCTTCAACCCGGCTCCCGTGCTGCCGCTGGTCGAGATCGTGCGGGCGCCCAGAAGCTCAGAGGAAGCAGTGCGCGCTGCTTACGAGTGGGCCGAAGGCGCCGGCAAGCAGCCGGTCAACTGCAACGACACGCCGGGCTTCATCGTCAACCGAATCCTCATCCCGCTCCTGAACGACTGCGTGCGTTTGCTCGACGAGGCTGGCGTCACGCCTGAAGACCTGGACAAAGCGATGACGAACGGCGCGGGGTGGCGGCTCGGGCCCTGCGCGCTCATCGACCTGATCGGGATCGACGTGCATGTTCACGCGTCCGAGGCTCTGTACGACAAGCTCGGCGAGGAGCGAATGGCCCCGCCGAAGCGACTCGTGGAAATGCAGAAGCAGCGGCGCCTCGGCCGCAAGACCGGCCGGGGCTTCTTCGAGTATTAGCCCCTAGCCCTCGAAGCCCGCGGCCCTGCGTTTGCGTTCGGGTGTCGCCAGCCAGTCGAGCACGGCCTGGCGGGAGAAGCGCCAGTGACGGCCGAGTTTTCGCCCAGGCAGCTCGCCTTTCGCCGCGAGCGCGCGCACCTCTTTCTCGTCCACCTGCAGGAATTCAGCGAGTTGCTCGACGGTGAGCACGTCCGGGCCGCGGGCTTCGGACGCCGCGCGGCCGACGACGATGTCTTCGGCGCCGAGATAGCGGTCGACGAGGTCGGTGACGAGCTCGCGCTTCGGCGTCTTGAGCTCGAATGCGGCGCGGCTGAGCTTCTCGGCCGAGGCTGCCGGCAGGCGCACGAAGAGCGGGGAAGTGGGCTCGCGTTCCATCCTGATATCAGGATATCAGGCTGCTATCGTCAACGCCGTGGCGCGGCGGGCATTCCTTCTCGGCGGGAGCGGCCAGACCGGACGAGCGCTGATTCCGCGCCTTCGCGAACGCGGCTGGGAAGTCGTGATCGCGAGCCGCGGCGAGCGCGACATTCCGGAGGGAGTCGAGCACGTCCAGGTCGATCGCGCCGACACCGCTGCCTTGAAGCAGGCGCTCGGAAACGGGACGGACGTCCTGGTCGACTTCGTTGCCTTCGAGCAGGAGCACGCGGAGCAGCTGCTCTCGCTGCGAGGCCTGGTGCGCTCGCTCGTCGTCATCTCGAGTGCGGCCGTCTATTTCGAGGCTGAGGGACCGCGCCTCGAGCCGCCCGGCACATTGCCGTTCCCACGCCTGCCCGTCCCGCTCAGCGAGCGGAGCCCGACGGCGCCGCCCGGGCTTGAGACCTATGCGACGAGGAAGGCTGCGATCGAGCAGGTGCTGCTCGGCCAGGACGACCTGCCGGCGACCCTGCTGCGAGCGGGGGCGATCCACGGTCCGTGGTCCTCCTGGGCGCGGGAGTGGCACTTCGTCAAACGGGCGCTCGACGACCGCCGCGCGATCGTGCTCGCGTATCGCGGTGAGAGTCGTTTCCATCCAATCTCCGTTCACAACCTGGCAGAGCTGATCTGGCTTGCCGCGGAGCGGCCCGGGAAGCGGGTCCTGAACGCGGGCGACCCCGACCCCCCGACGGTGTTGGAGATTGCCCGCTCCATTGCCGCGACGCTCGATCGCGACTGGGCCGAAGTCCTGATCGACGAGCCGGTCGGCGAGGTCGGAGACACGTTCTGGTCGACGCCACATCCCGTCGTCCTCGACATGACCGAGGCGGAGTTCGAGCTTGGGTACCGGCCCGTGACGACGTACGCGCAGGCCGTGCCCGAGACCGTTCAGTGGCTGGTCGAGGTGACAAACGAACGGGCGTGGCAAGAGGTGATGCCGCGGGCCGCCGAGTACATGCAGAACTCCTTCGACTATGCGGTCGAGGACGAGTTCCTGCGGGGTCTCCCGACGACCGGCTGAGGCCGGGCGATTCCGCAATTGCCAGACGGCAACTTTTCCCTGCATGCGCCCGCTAACGGACCCCTTACAATCCCCTCATCGACAACACACCTGCGGCATCGATACTGCGCCCGTCGATGAGGCGTCTCGTCTGGGTCACCGTACTCGCGTTCGCCCTTGCCGCTCCGGCGGTCGGCTTCGCGCTGAGTGGGACTGGCGACGGCACGCTCTCGGTCAAGGCCGGGATCGGAAAGGTCTATCTCAACTTCAACGGCTCCGCTGTCGGCCGGCTGCAGCACGGCGTCATCCAGATAACCGATCCGCTGGCGAACGACGGGCCCGGGGTCGACTTCTCGGGTTGCGACGTGAGAGACCGGATCGACACGACCTCGATCTGCCGGGGCACGAATCTCCGCTTCCGCGCGATCGGCGGCAAGTACCAGATCCTGATCAAGGGAACCGGTAGCTACCTCTCCGCGGTCGGGTACGGGTATGCGGTCCTCAACGGAGCCGGTGACGATCCGAATATCGTCGCCGACGGGACGTACTCGCTGAACGACGGGCCGTACAAATCCTTGCCCGACTTCAGGACGACGTTCAACATCGTCGCCCCGGCCGGGGGCTAACCGGCCTGGGATACTGAGGCCGTAGTGACCTCACAGGCCCAGGCCGTCCTGATCGTCGAGGATGAGCCCTCGATCGCCTCGTTTGTCTCGCTCTATCTGAAGAACGCCGGCTACGCGGTCAAGGCGGTGGCATCCGGGAGCGAAGCGCTCGCTCAGGTCGAGTCCGAGGAACCGGCGCTGGTCGTGCTCGACCTGATGCTTCCCGACATCGACGGCATCGAGGTCTGTAGGCGAATCCGCCAGCGGCGGGACATCCCGATCCTCATGCTGACTGCGCGCGACGAGGACGTCGACAAGATCATCGGGCTCGAGGTCGGCGCCGACGACTACATGACCAAGCCGTTCAATCCGCGCGAGCTTGTCGCGCGCGTCAAGTCGATTCTCCGCCGGTCGACGCCGGCCCGCGCGACGTCCGAGTCGGCGGAGATCCGGCACGGAGACCTTCACGTGGACTCGGGTCGTCGGGAGGCTCATGTCGGCGAGACGGAGATACAGCTTGCGCCGAAGGAGTTCGACCTGCTCTGGGAGCTCCTCGACCATCGCGGCATCGTGCTGACTCGCGACCAGCTCCTGGAGCGCGTCTGGGGCTACACGTTCGCGGGGGACACGCGAACCGTCGACGTCCACGTGCGCCAGCTCCGCCGCAAGCTCGGCGATGCCTCGCCGATCGTCACCGTCTGGGGCGTCGGTTACAAGGTGTCGCCCGCGCGGGACTCTGTGAACGCCTAGCGAAGGAGCCGCCGTGTTCCATTCGCTGCGTTTTCGGCTTCCCGCCTTGTTTCTCGCGGCGATTGTCCTTGCAGGGCTCGTTTCGACCGCTGTCGCCGTCAGCGTCTCGCAGCGGTACGCGCAGACCACGCTCAGGAAACAGGCATTTCGCGAGCTCGGGAGCGAGGCGGCTGGGATCGACCAGATCTATTACGCACGGGTAGGCAAGAGCGCTCCCCCGTCGTCACTCGATCTCGAGCTTGCTTCGGGGGACCAGATCTTCTACGTCCAGCGCGCGAAGGGAATCGATCTCTTCCCCGGCCCGACGCCCGCCTACACGCTTCTGCCGCGCCGGGTGCTGGACTTCAGGCGGATCCTCGCCGGGCAGACGGTCCGGTTCGAATTCACACGTCCGGGCAGGAAAGCCCGGCTGCTCGGATTTGCGAGGCCCGTCAAGCTCGGCGACCAGATCTTCGGCGCCATCATCCTCGCCAGACCCACGACCCGCCTCAACCAGAGCTGGCTGCCGATCTTCTGGCGTCTGCTGCCCGCGTTTTTCGCCGGCATCCTCGTGGCCGGGGCGCTGGGCTTGTATCTCTCGCGCCGGATCACGAAGCCGGTACTGGCCCTCTCGGACGCCGCGGACGAGGTTGCTGCCGGCCATTACGGTGTCGCCGTCCCCCAAGTTCCGGGACGCGATGAGATCAGCCACCTCTCGGAACGGTTCCGGCAGATGGCAGCTCAGCTCGAGCAGGCGGAGGCGCTCGAGCGGAACTTCCTGATGACGGTGTCGCATGAGCTGCGCACGCCGCTGACGGCGATCCGCGGACACGTCGAGGCCCTGCTCGAGGGCGTGGTCGAAGACGAGGAGGCCCGGTCGTACTCGCTCGAGGTGATCAGCCTCGAGGCCGACCGCCTCGAGCGGCTGGTCGGCGACGTGCTCGATCTCGCGAAGCTCGACACGCACCGCTTCGCACTGGTCCGCGAAGAGGTCGACATGGAGCGCCTCATCGACCGCGCGTACTCGGCGTACGGAGAGGAGGCTCGCCGTCGAGGGATCGACTACCGGCGGTCGGTTACCGCGAAGCCCGTGCTGGAGACCGACGGAGACCGCGTCCTCCAGGTGATCTCGAACCTGCTCGCGAACGCCTTTCGCTGGACGCCGGACGGCGGGCGCGTCGGCCTTGCTCTGACGCAGGTCGACGGGACCATCCGTGTCGCGGTCGACGACAGCGGCCCCGGAATTCCCGAGGACGAGCAGGAGCGGATCTTTCGGCCGTTCTGGTCGCGGGACGGGCACGGCACCGGGCTCGGGCTAGCGATCGCGAGCGAGCTGGCCGCGGCGCTCGGTGGCGAGATCAACCTTCAGACCGAGTCCGGTCGCGGAAGCCGTTTCGAGCTGGTGCTGCCGGCGAGCTAGGAGCCGGCGAGAGCGCCTAGGTGCCGGTGCGGCGGTCTTCGATCCGGTAGACGACCGCGCCTTCGTCCGCGCCGAGCACGTGCTCGAGGCGGGCCAGGCGCTCATCGACGCCCTGCCAGCCCGAAGCGATCAGGTCGATCAGAAGCGCCAGGTCGTCGACCCGCGCGTGCCGTTCGGCGAGCAAGTCGCCGTCGAGCCGCTCGAGCCGCCGGACGAGGTTTGCGGACAGGCCGCGTACCTCGGCGAGATGCCTCGCGACCGGCAGCACCTCCTGGCGGAGGCCGGTCTGGACCGCTTCTCCGACGCGGTCCGGCAACGTCGTCTCGAGCGTTGCAGCGGTCTCGGCCAAGGATTCGACCTGGTCGCGGGCCCGCTCGAGCGCGGCTGTGACGGCCGCAGCCTCCGTTCGGCCCTCGGCCACCTGGCGCAGCCGCTCGTTCGCCCGTTCGATGGCGCCTGGATTCACGGCTCGCAACGCTAGCGTTCGCATCGGATGAAGCTCTCCGAGCTCGATTACGCGCTGCCGCACGAACTCATCGCGCAGCATCCCCTGGAGCGCCGCGACGAGTCGCGGCTGCTCGTCTACGACCGGGCGAGCCGCGCGGTCCGGCACCGTCTCTTCTCCGAACTGCCGGACGAGCTGGCTTCCGACGAGCTTGTGGTCGTGAACGACACGCGGGTCCTTGCGGCGCGGATCCGGATCGAGCGCCCCCGCGGTGAGGTCCTGCTGCTCGAGCGCACCGGTGAGGACGGGCTCTGGGAAGGGCTCGCGCGTCCGACGAAGCGGCTGCGACCTGGCAGGCGGTACGGCCCGGTCGAGCTGCTCGAGCACCTCGGCGAGGGACGCTGGCTGCTCCGGCTCGACGGCGAGCCGGACGGGGAGGTGCCCCTGCCGCCGTACATCACCGAGCCGCTCGCGGATCCGGAGCGCTACCAGACCGTCTATGCCGAGGCGGAGGGGTCGGCCGCGGCGCCGACGGCCGGGCTTCATTTCACCCCCGAATTGCTGGCGCGCCTCGACGTGGAGCGAGTGACACTCCACGTCGGGCTCGACACCTTCCGGCCCGTCGTCGCGGAGGAACTCGAGCGGCATGAGCTCCACAGCGAGCGTTACGAGGTCGCCGCCGGCACGTGGGAGCGGATCCGCAACGCGCCAAGGGTGCTCTCCGTGGGTACGACGACCGTGCGGGTGCTGGAGTCGCTCGCTCGCGGCGCCCCGCTCGCAGGCCGCACCGACCTCTTCGTCACCCCGGGCTTCGAGTTCCGCCGGGTCGACTCGCTGCTGACGAACTTCCACCTGCCGCGCTCGACCCTGCTCGCCCTCGTGATGGCGTTCTGCGGAGTCGAGGAGACGCGACGCCTCTACCGGTTGGCAATCGAGGAGCGCTACCGCTTCTACTCCTTCGGCGACGCGATGTTGATCAGATGAGCTTCCGGGTCGCCGCCACTCACGGCGCCGCTCGCGCGGGGATCCTGACGACACCGCACGGCGACGTGCCGACGCCGGCCTTCATGTCCGTTGGCACGAAGGCCACCGTCAAGGCCGTCGACCCGGACGAGCTGCGCAGGCTCGGCGCGGCGATCGTGCTCGGCAACACCTACCACCTGCATTTTCGACCCGGCGTCGAGCTGATCGCGGAGCTCGGCGGACTGCACCGGTTCATGTCCTGGGAGGGACCGATCCTGACCGATTCGGGCGGCTTTCAGGTCTTCTCGCTGCGCCACACGATCCTCGGCGTCGACGACGAGGGCGTCACCTTCCGGTCGGTCTACGACGGTGAGCCCGCGCGCTTCACGCCCGAGACGGTCGCCGGCGCGCAGGCGCTGCTCGGCTCCGACATCGCGATGTGTCTAGACGTCTGCCCGCCGGCCGATGCGCCACTGGCGGCGGTCGAAGAGTCGGTCCGGCTGACGACCCGTTGGGCGGAGCGCCAGCGGGAGGCCGACCGATCGCCCGGCCAGCTCGTCTTCGGGATCGCGCAGGGCGGGACCGACCCGGGTCTCCGCGCCCGCTCGATCGAGGAGATCACCGGGCTCGACTTCGACGGCCATGCCCTCGGCGGCCTCGCGATCGGCGAGGACCGTGAGCTGATGTTCGAGACGGTCGGCTGGGCGGCGCCGCTCCTGCCCCCAGAGCGCGCGCGCTACTTCATGGGAATCGGCGATCCGCAGGGCGTGCTCGAGGTGATCGAGCGCGGGATCGACATGTTCGACTGCGTGCTGCCGACCCGGCTGGGGCGGACCGGTGCCGCGCTCACCTGGGAAGGCCGGCTGAACCTGAAGAACGCCCGCTACACGCGGGATCCGGCACCGGTGCAAGAGGGCTGTGCCTGTCCCGCCTGTACGCGGTTCTCGCGTGCTTATATCCGCCACCTCGTCAACCAACAGGAGCTGCTCGGCCTTCGCCTGCTCAGCCTTCACAATCTACGATTCCTGCTCGATTTGACGGCAGGCGCGAGAGAGGCGATCGAACAGGGCGAATTCGCTGCCTACAAGCGCGGCGCGCTCGAGCGTCTCGGCGCCGCGGCAAGGGAGGAAACGTGGGCTCGGGCTACCTGATCGTGATCGTGGCGCTGTTCGCGCTGCTGTGGCTCTTCGTGCTCCGTCCGCAGCGCCGGCGGCAGTCGGAGCAGATGCAGATGCAGGACACGTTGCACGTCGACGACGAGGTGATCACCGCGGGGGGCATCCGTGGTTATGTGCGGCAGCTCGACGAGGAAGTGCTGGGAGTCGAGATCGCGCCGGGCGTCAAGGTTCGGCTCGACCGCCGGGCGGTCGCCGCCGTGGTGCGCGAGGAGGATGACCCAAAAGGGCTAACCCAGGCTGGAAGTGACGAAAGCTAAGCTTCGAGCCCTGCGCGAATGACGAACCGCCGTTCGCATCTGATCCTCGTCGGCCTCATCCTCGCCGCCCTGGCGGGAGTGGTTGCACTCGCCATTCCGGGATCGCCGATTCACAAGAAGGTGACGCTCGGGCTCGACCTGCAGGGCGGCCTCGAGGTCGTGCTGAAGGCCCAGCCGGCGAAGGGCCAGAAGCTGGACTCGGCAGCGCTCGACCGCTCGGTCTCGATCATGCGCCAGCGCGTCGACAAGCTCGGCGTCTCGGAGCCCGAGATCCGCAAGCAGGGCTCCAACCAGATCGTGATCGAGCTCGCAGGCGTCCACGATCCTGCGAAGGCCGCCTCGATCATCGGCAAGACCGCTCAGCTCGAGCTCTACGACCTCGAGACGTCGCTGACCGGCCCGTCGCTGAGCGCCACGGGGAACCCCCAGCAGGAAACCAGCCTCTTCAAGCTGCTTTCGGCGGTCCAGACCCAGGCGAAGCAGGGAAAGCCAGAGGGCTACTACGCATTCGGCAAGAACAAGCAGAAGTTCGTCGGCCCGGCCGCCGACCGCGCAACAGCGAGGAGGCTCGCGAAGCAGGCGAAGCTCAAGCCGCCGATCACCGTGCTCGCGTTGCCGCAGAACACGGCGGTCATCACCTGCGACTCGACCGAGGTCGTCTGCCCGGGTAACAGTGGCCAGCAGGGCGGGAACACGGTCCCGCCCCCACCGCCGGGCCAGAGCTACTACTACCTCTTCATCCACAACCCGGACAAGAAGCTCGTCGACGACATCAAGGGCGTGCCGCAGATGACGGGCTCCGACCTGAAGCTGTCCGGCACGCGCCAGGACTTCGATCCGACCACGAACGAGCCGGTTGTGCTCATGCAGTTCACCGGCTCCGGCTCGCACAAGTTCCAGGCGGTGACCGCAGAGGAGTACGCTCGCGGCCGGAACCGCCAGACCCCGCAGCACTTCGCGATCGTGCTCGACGGCGAGATCAGATCGTTCCCGCAGATCGACTACACGAAGTCCGACCTGGCCGGCGGCATCAGCGGCAACGCCGAGATCTCCGGGATCAAGTCGATCGGGGAGGCGAAAGACCTCGCGCTCGTGCTCCAGACCGGCGCCCTGCCCGTCAACTTCGTCCAGATCGAGCGCACCGATGTCTCGGCCACGCTGGGCAAGGACTCGCTCAACGAGGCCAAGAAGGCGGCGCTGATCGGCCTGCTGCTGGTCGCCGTCTTCCTGCTCGTCCTCTACCGCTTCCTCGGGCTGGTTGCAGTGATCGGGCTCGGCATCTACGCGGCCTTCCTCTACGCCGCGATCCTCCTCTTCCACGTCACGCTGACGCTGCCGGGGTTCGCCGGGTTGATCCTGACTATCGGAGTTGCGGCCGACGCGAACGTCGTCATCTTCGAACGGATCAAGGAAGAAGTGCGGACCGGGAAGTCCGTGCGCGCTGCGATCGCCGCCGGTTACGCCAAGGGGTTCCACACGATCATCGACGCGAACGTCGTCACGCTGATCACGGCGCTAGTCCTGTTCGCTGTCGCGACCGCGGGCGTGAAGGGCTTCGCGCTGATGCTGATCATCGGGACGGTGATCTCGCTGGTCACAGCGGTGGCCGCAACCCGCGCGATGCTCGGCCTCCTCTCGGGCTTCGCGTGGTTCGACAACCCGCGCTTCATGGGCGCCGAGGGCCAGCAGTCCGCGAAGTGGCTGCAGATCGACTTCATGCGCCGCCGCTACCTCTGGTTCGCGATCTCGGGCGCGATCATCGTCATCGGTGCCGTTTCGTTGGGCGTCCGCGGCCTCAACTTCGGGATCGACTTCAAGGGCGGCACCCAGGTCACGTTCAAGACGCCGAGCCCGGTTTCGCTCACCGACGTTCGCAATCAGGCGAAGGACATCGGCCAGTCGGACGCCGTCATCCAGGGCCGCGGTAAGACCTTCGGCAGCGACAAGTACGAGAACTTCCAGATGCGGATGAAGTCGCTGACGTCAGCAGAGCAGAACAGGCTCGACCAGGACCTGAACTCGCGCTTCCATGCCGCCAACCGGCAGATCACGAACGTGTCGTCGAGCTTCGGGAGACAGATCGCACGCTCGGCGATCGTCGCGGTGATCGTCTCCCTGCTCCTGATCGTGCTCTACATCACGGTCAGGTTCGGTTTGACGTTCGCCGGGCCGGTGATCGCGGCCCTGCTCCACGACATCATCATCACGGTCGGGGTCTATTCGCTGACCGGGCGCGAAGTATCGAACGCCACCGTCGCCGCCGTCTTAACGGTACTCGGCTACTCGATCTACGACACGATCATCATCTTCGACCGGATCAGGGAGAACATCCCGCTCATGCGGCGATCGTCCTTCGCGACGATCGCCAATGTCTCCCTCTGGGAGACGATCCGCCGCTCGCTGGCGACGACGTTCATCACGCTGCTGCCGATCGCCGCGCTGTTCATCTTCGGCGGCGCGACGCTGAAGGACTTCGCCTTCGCGCTGCTCGTCGGCATCGTCTCGGGCGCGTACTCGTCGATCTTCATCGCGGCTCCGTTGCTGACGATGCTGAAGGAGCGCGAGCCCGAGTTCGCTCGGCGCAAGGGCATCGACGAGCCCGAAGGCCCCGAGCCGGACGGCGGCGAACCTGCTCGCCGCCGCCCACGATTGCGGTGGGGAGGCGGGGTGCCCGCGACCGATCCTGGGACAGTCGTGCTCGAGGAAGCCGAGCAGGCTGCCGCGGCCGAGCCGAGTCCCTCGCTCGGCGAGATCGCCGCGAATCCCCCCGCCTCGGCCGAAGCGAAGCGGGAGCGCCGCCGCCAGCGGCGTCGCGCGCGTCCGCATGGCCGAGCGAGGTAGCCGCCTGGCCGAAGCCGTCCACCGGCTCGGACGTGACGAGGCCAAAGCGCTGGCTGACGAGTTCGCGGCGCTCTGGCGCGGCGATGCCACGGTGGGCGATCGTCTCGCTGCCAGGCTTGCCGGGATTTTCCGGGAGGTCGGGCTCGTGACCCGTGAGGAGCTCGACGAAGTTGAGCTCAAGCTCGCCCAGCTCGAGCACCGGATTCGGTTGCTCGAGAACGGCCGGCAGCCCTCGCCGCCGGCTCCGTGAGCGCTCCGCTGACGCGGCTCGGCGTGCCGAAGCTTTGGCACGAGGATCGGGCACGGCTGTGGCGCTTCGCCAGGCGCACCGTCGTGCCGGTGACGCTCCGACTGGCGCCGTCCGCCGCCTACGGTGTCGACTGGATCCCTCGTGGCCGCGGCTGCGTCCTCGCAGCGAACCACTTCTCGGGCATCGACCACCCGCTGATCGGCGCCTTCGTCCCGGGCGTGACCTTTTTCCTGGCCAAGTCGGAGCTGCTCGAAATCCCCGTGCTCGGCGAGGCGCTCGACTGGATGGGCGTGATCTCGATCCGGCGGGGCGAGAGCGATCGCGACGCGCTGCGGCGTGCACGCGAGCACGTGCGGAACGGCGACGTTGTCTGCGTCCACATCGAAGGAACCCGCCAGCGGCTCGGTTATCCAGGTCCGATCCAAACCGGCGGTTTGATGATCGCTATGCAGGAGGGCGCGCCGGTCGTACCGCTCGGGCTCGACACCTTCGGCTGGTCGCTCAAAAACCGGCGGCACTGTGCACTGGTCTTCGGCGAGCCGATCGAGCTCGATCAACTGCCGCGCAATCGCGCGGGGTACGCGGAGGCGGGGGAGCTCGTCCGTGAGGAGATGGTGAGGCTCTGGCGCCTGGCGGCCGAGGCCGCGGCGGCGGGATTGCCCCCGGCGCTCCCGGATGGGACGCCGCGAAACGAGCCCGTGTCAGACTGAGCCCATGGCGAGCCCGGCCACGCGCAACATCGGCCGCCTCTCCGAGATCGCGCAGGTCGCGGTCAAGCACGGCTTCGGCTACTTCTTCGAGCGGCACCGCCTGACCGACCTCTTCCCCTGGGTCAGCCGCGACGGGAGCGCTGAGACGCAGTCGGACCGCGGGCGGCGCCTGCGGGAGACGCTCGACGAGCTCGGCCCGACCTTCGTCAAGTTCGGTCAGCTGCTCTCGACCCGCCCGGACATCGTGCCGCCGGACATCGTGGTCGAGCTGCAGAAGCTGCAGGACGACGTCAGTCCGATTCCGTACGCCGACGTCGAGCGCGTGATCCGCGAGGAGCTGGGAGTGACGATCGAACAGGCCTTCCTGGAGTTCGACGAGCAGCCCACCGCCGCGGCCTCGATCGGCCAGGTCCATCGCGCTCTGCTGCCGAACGGCGACCGCGTGGCGGTCAAGGTGCAGCGGCCGAACGCGCCGCGCCAGATCGAGTCCGACATCGCTCTGCTCTTCCAGGCCGCACGCTTGGCGAAGGAGCGCGTCCGAGCGCTCGACTTCATCGACGCCGAGCAGGTCGTCGACGAGTTCGCCCGTTCGATCCGGAGCGAGCTTGACTACCGGGCCGAGGCGCGGAATGCGGAGGCCTTCCGGCGCAACTTCGCGGGCCGGGAGGACGTCAGGATCCCGCGCGTCTACTGGACCTACACACGCAGGCGCTTGCTCGTGCTCGAGCTGCTCGAGGGAACTCAGCTCGCCGATCTCGACACCGCGTCGCTGACCCAGGTGGAGCGCCGCGATCTCGCCTACCGGATCGCCGAGACGTGGATGACCATGATCTTCCGGCACGGCTTCTTCCACGGCGATCCGCATCCGGCGAACATCTTTGTGCTCGACGGAGGCAACGTAATCGGTCTGGTCGACTTCGGCCAGGTTGGCAAGCTGACCGACGACGACATGTCGAAGCTGACGAGGCTGTTCATCGATGCCGCGAACGAGCGGGTCGACTCCCTGCCTCGCCGGCTCGCCGAGCTCGGCGTCCGCTACCCGCGCGACCGCGAAGAAGAGTTCGCCGAAGAGCTCCGCGACGTTTACTACCGCTACTACGGCGTCAGCCTCGCCGAGATCGATCCGCTCGAGGTGATCCGCGAGGCTTTCGAGGTCATCTACCGGCTGAACCTGAGGCTGCCGACGCGATTCGTCATGCTCGACAAGGCGATCGCGACGCTGGCATCGGTCGGGATCGAGCTCTACCCAGACTTCAACGTCTTCGAGGTTGCGAAGCCGTACGCACGCAATCTCCTGCTCGAGCGCTTCTCGCCCGGACGGATGCTCTCGCGTGCGCGGAAAGAGTCGAGCGAGCTCGCCCGGGTCGCCTCGACTCTGCCGTACCAGGTGCACGACGTGCTCGAGGAGTTGCGGGACGGCCAGATCGACGTCGGATTCGTACACAAGGGCCTCGACGAGTTCATGCACAAGGTGGACGTCGCCTTCAACCGGCTGGTGGTCGCGTTGATCGTTGTCGGCGGGCTGATCGGCTCGAGCCTGATCGGGATCTTCGCCAAGCACGGCCCGTTCGTGTTCGGCGTCAACTTCCTCTCGTTCATCGGCTTCTTGCTCTCGGGAGCACTCGGGGTCTGGCTTCTTTGGGGCGTGATCCGTTCAGGACGGCTTTGACCGCGAAAAGTGCTGCGCACTTTTCGCGGCGCTGGTTTGTCACGTCGCTTCGCTCGTGAGAGGGAACACGGCCGTCTCGGTCGGGTGTCGAAAATTCGGTGGATCTTTGGTCGCAGATTCGTCTCAAAGGACATCTGGCCGGTTCGCAGGGTTGGCGCTACCTTCGCTGCCATGAACGCCGCCGTGCTGCTCGCCGAGCCGGAGCTGTCGACACGGGAGTTCCTCCAGCGCCACCTCGCAGACGACGGCTTCGACGTGCTCGGCGCCGAGGCGGAGCGTGAAGCGCTCGAGCTGGTCGAGCGCCTGAAGCCGTCACTCGTCCTTTCGTCCCCGGAGCTCTGCCGCCGGTTGCGCGAGGGTGAGCCGGGTCGCACCTGGGATCGCGAAGTGCCCGTGATCGTGCTCGGCGGCACGGAGGCCGACACGGTCGACCGCGTCCGTGCCTTCGACCGCGGCTGCGACGACTACGTTCCGCGGCCGTTTCACTACGACGAGCTGCTGGCGCGGATCCGGGCCGTGCTACGTCGTACCTCGCCCTCGCTGCGTGACAAGCTCGAGGCTGGCCCGATCGCGATCGATCTCGTCACTCGTCGCGCGACCGTCCACGGCCGCTCTCTGACGCTGCCGGCCAAGGAGTACGACCTGCTCGCGAAGCTCGCGACCGAGCCCGAGCGCGTCTTCACCAAGGAGCAGCTGTTGCGCGAGGTCTGGGGCTACCTCTCGCTCGGGCGGACTCGAACGCTCGACTCGCATGCGTCACGGCTTCGCCGGAAGCTGGCGCGAGCCGGAGCCGGCCCCTGCGTCGTCAACATCTGGGGCATCGGCTACCGGCTGTTAGGCGAGTGAGGTCCTAGGATTTGAAGATGTTCAGCAACTCCTGAAAGACGTTCACCGTCGCGGTGTTCGGCTGACGGACGATCGTGGGAGTTGGGCTGGTGAACTTCTGCAGGTCGCTGCAGGCCTGATAGTCGACCACCGGGTTCGGCGCGGACGCGTACGCCGCGATCCCGGAGCCCGCGAGCGCGTCGGCCGTTACGGCCGAGTTGCAGCCTCCATAGAGCAGCGACACGACCGCGATCGCTTCGGTCTGGAGAAGGGTCGTTTTCATCTTCTTGACAGTCGTCTGGAGCGTCTTCACCTGTCCCTGAAGCGTCCGGATCTGGGCCGCCATTCGGGCCGGGCTCGGGGTGGCTGCGGTCGCGGGTGCCGCGAGCGCAAGGGTTAGTGCGAGAGCAAAAAGGACTGGAAGTGCCCGCCTCATTCGATTCCTCCTCGGTCGAAGACCCCGTATGAGCTTCGTATATCCGACGCCGGAGTGGGGGTCAAGCGAGCAGCGCGCCTTCGAGCCGTAGCAGCATCTGCTTCCGCTCGAGGCCGCCTGCATAGCCGACCAGCGAGCCGTTGGCTCCGACTACCCGATGGCAGGGCAGCACGATCGGAACCGGATTGCGGTTCATGATCGTTCCGACCGCCCGGGCTGCCTTCGGCTTGCCTGCCCGGGCCGCCAGGGCGCCGTAGGTCGTGATCTCGCCGAACGGGACGCGGCCGAGCTCCTCCAGCACGGTGCGGCCGAAGTCGCGGGCGAGGCGCAGGTCGACGTCGAGGTCGAAGCGCTTGCGCTTCCCAGCGAAGTACTCGTCGAGCTGCCGGCGAGTGGGATCGACCGGCCGCGGCGAGCGGAGCACGCGCGAGCCGAACCCACGAGCAAGGCGCTCGACCTGCAGCTCGGGGTCGGCCTCGTAGGAGATGACGCAGAGCCCGCGGTCGGAGACGCCGACGAAAAGCGCGCCGACCGGCGACTCCACCACGTCGTAGGCGACGTCGAGCAGGCCCTCCTCCGCCGCGGCGTCGCGGAAGCGCGTGTCGAGCTCCGGAGAGACGTTGGTCACGATTGCTTGCTCCTTTCTCTCAAGCGGCGCACCCCGGAAGAGGCGGCCTGCCTCGCCGCGTCCTCGGACGAACCGAGGGCAGCGGCTATTTCGTCGTAAGGAAGGTCGAAGCCGTAGCGCAGAACGACGGCGGCGCGCTCTTTCTGGGGCAGCTGGTCGGTCAGCGGCCCGAGCTCCGCGTGGGGCGGGAGGCCGTCTTCGACTGCAACCTCAGGGAGCTCCCCAGTGGGCTTGCGCCGGCGGGTCTCGTCGATCGCGACTCGCGTCGCGATCGTGAAGACCCAGGCGCGGAGGTGCCGTCCGTTCCGAAGCTCGGGATAGGCCCGCAGCGCGCGCAGGAAGGTCTCCTGGAACGCGTCTTCCGCACCCTGGCCGAGCAGCCGGCGCAGGTGGGCGAAAACAGGGTCCTTGTGATCCGCGTAGAACGTTTCGAACGGCGGGATGCGCACCGGCTCCATCTTCTGCTGAAACGCAGGCAACTGTCGAGTTGTGAGATGTGGTGCGAAAGGGTTGCCAAGTGGGGACAAGTGGTTTAAAGTGGGGCGCAGTGGATCATGCTGCTAGGTGAGTACGAGCACACGATCGATGACAAGAACCGCCTCACGCTCCCGGCCAAGTTCCGACAGGCGTTCGACGAAGGCCTGGTCCTCACGCGGGGAATCGAGCGGTGTCTCTCCGCGTATCCGCGCAGTGACTGGACCGCTACGGTCGAATCGCGCTTGCGAGAGCTCGACCCGCTCAGCAAGGAAGGCCGCGTGATGCAGCGCTACTTCTTTTCGGGGGCGGCCGAGGCGGAGCTCGACAAGCAGGGCAGGGTGATGGTTCCGTCACCGCTCGGCGACTATGCCGGGCTGGGGAAGGAAGTCGTCGTGGTGGGGATCCGCGACCACCTCGAGATCTGGGACCGCGCTACCTGGCGCGCGCACCTGGACGAGATCGAAGGGAGTGCCGAGGATGTTGCCGAGCGTCTTGCAACCAAGCGCGACTGATCACGTTCCCGTACTCGCCGACGAAGTTCGGCAGCTGCTTGCGATCGAACCGGGCGAGACGGTGGTGGACGCAACGTTCGGCGCCGGCGGCCATGCCGCCTTGCTCGCCGCCGACCTGCGCGGCGAGGGCCGCCTGATCGCGATCGACCGCGACCCGACCGCGCGTGCGTACTTCGACCGCTTCCGCAAGCAGACGGGCTCCCAGGGCCGCTTCCTCCGCGGCGATTTCTCGATCGTCCTCGAGCAGCTCGCCGACAACGGAGCCCGCGCGGACGCGATTCTCTTCGATCTGGGCGTCTCGTCGATGCAGATCGACCGCCCGGAACGCGGTTTCTCGTACGCCGCCGACGCGCCGCTCGACATGCGCATGGATTCCTCTGCTGACTACTCGGCGCGCGAGCTCGTCAACGAGGCGTCCGAGCGCGAGCTGATGCGGATCTTCCAGCAGTACGGCGAGGAGCGGTATGCGAAGCAAATCGCCCGGGCGATCGTGCGTCGCCGTCGGGTGCAGCCCTTCGAACGAACCGGCGAGCTCGTCGAGACGATCAAGGCCGCGATTCCGGCACCGGCCCGCTTCGGCGACGGCCATCCTGCGAAGCGGGTCTTCCAGGCGCTTCGGATCGCCGTCAATGACGAGCTGAATGCGCTCGAGGATGCGCTGCCCGCCGCAGTCGATCTTCTCAATCCGGGCGGCAGACTCGCGGTGATCAGCTTCCACTCCCTCGAGGACCGAATCGTCAAGCGCTTCCTGCGCGATCAGGAGCGCGGGTGCACCTGCCCGCCCGACTTTCCGGTTTGCGTTTGCGGCCAGGAGCCTGTGCTGCGCGCCACGCCGCGCCGCGCGATCCGGCCGAGCTCTCGCGAGACAGCCAGCAACCCGCGGGCGGCGTCGGCGCGGTTGAGGGCCGCCATCAAGGTCTGATGGCGTCCTGGCACGAAGCGGCCGCGGTCGCCGCGCCCCGGCCCCAGCGGGCTCAGCGCCCCCGCCCGAAGACCAAGCCGCGCGCGGCTCCGAGGAGAAAGGCGAAGGCAAAGCCCGGCGTCGCCGGCGGGCTCGCCTGGATCGTCGTCGCAGGCGTGCTCCTTGCCGGAATCGTGGCGCTGAACGTCGCCGTCCTGAGGCTGAACGTCCGGCTCGACCACATGAACAACGAGAGCGAGCAGCTTCGCGCCGACAACGCGGCGCTCGGGGCGAAGCTGTCGGCCGCGGCTTCGTCGCCGCGGATCCAGGCTCTCGCGAAGGCGCGCGGCTTCGTCCCCGCCGATCCGACCACGATCGGCTATGTCGACGTGGCGCCGCGCCGCCCGCGGTGAGCGGCCGGCTCGCGAACCGCCGGATCCGCCTTCTCCTCGCAGGCTTCGCGATCGTCTTCGGCGCGACGCTGCTTCGCGCCGTGTGGCTCCAGGGGGTTCGCGCGCAGTCGTTGGGCAGGATGGCCGCCAGCCAGCACCGGCAGACCGTCGACGTCGCGGCCAACCGTGGCACGATCTACGACAGCACGGGCGTCCAACTCGCGGTTGGCGAGCAGGCGATCACGGTCTACGCCGACCCGATGCAGATTCGCGACGCGACCAAGGTCGCGCCGGTCGTCGCACGCATCCTCCGGCTGGACCCGAAACAGGTCTACGAGAGGATTTCCGACCGCTCGCACGGCTTCGTCTACGTCGAGCGCAAGGCCGATGCGACGCGAGCGGCGCGGCTGCAGCGCCTCCACATCACGGGGCTCGGCTTCTATCCGGAGGAGACACGCTTTTACCCTCAGCACTCGATCGCCGCCCAGGTGCTCGGCTACGCGGGCGTCGACAACCATGGGCTCTCGGGACTCGAGCTCACGCTCGACCGGCCGCTCGCCGGGCAAGCCGGACGTGAGACGCTCGTCCGCGATCCCTTCGGTCATGTCCTCGACTCGATTGTCTCGAAGACGGCGCGCGACGGGAGCGATGTCTCCCTGACGATCGACCACAACATCCAGGCCGAGGCGGAGCAGGTCCTCCGTCAGACCGTTCAGCGTTGGCACGCCAAGGACGGCACCGCGATCGTGCTCGATCCACACACGGGAGCCGTGCTCGCGATGGCCGTCGCGCCCACCTACGATGCGAACAGCTTCCCGAGCGTGCCGAAGGACGCTCAGCGCGACCGCGCGATCACCGATACCTACGAGCCGGGCTCGACCTTCAAGCTCGTCACCGTCGCCGGTGCGCTCTCCACCGGGATCGTCACGCCGCAAGAAAAGTTCACGCTGCCCTATGAGATCCAGGTCGCCGACCGGCGGATCCATGACGCGGAGCCGCGCGGAACCGAGACGATGAGCGTCGCCAAGATCCTCTCCAAGTCTTCCAACGTCGGCGCGATCACGCTCGCCGAGCTGCTCGGCAAGAACCGCCTCGCCTCCTGGATCTCACGCTTCGGCTTCGGGCATCCGACGGGAATCGACTTCCCCGGCGAGAGCCAGGGCATCGTGCTTCCTGTGGACAAGTGGTCGGGCTCGACGATCGGAAACGTGCCGATCGGGCAGGGCATCGCGGTGACGCCGATGCAAATGGCCTCGGCCTACGCCGCGATCGCGAACGGTGGAGTCTGGACGAGGCCACACCTCGTCGACCGTGTCGGCGACGGGCTCGCGAAGCCGGTCTTCCGCCGCCGGGTCGTCAACCGCTGGATCGCCCGGGAGCTGACCTCGATGCTTCAGAACGTCGTGCTCGACGGCACCGGCACCCTTGCGCAGATCCCGGGCTACCACGTCGCCGGCAAGACCGGCACGGCTGCGAAGCCCGACCCGCGGGGCGGCTATTCGACCTCGAAGTACGTGGCGTCCTTCGTGGGCTTCGCTCCGGCTACTCGCCCCCGGGTGGTCGTTCTCGTGACGGTCGACGAGCCGCAGGGCGCGATCTGGGGTGGCGTGGTCGCCGCGCCGGCCTTCCAGGCGATCGCCCAGCAGACGCTGCAGTACCTCTCGGCGGCCCCGGACGCGCCTGGTTCTACTTCGCCTTGACCCTGAAGTAGGCCGAGTAGATCTCCTTTGCGGCCGGGGCTGCGGCCTCGGCGCCGAACCCGCCGTGCTCGATCAGGACTACGACGACGAGCTTCGGGTTGTATGCCGGTGCCCAGGAGGCATACCAGGAGTGGTCGCTTTCGCCCACGCGGGTCTCCGCGGTTCCCGTCTTCCCCGCGACCTGGATCGGGAAGCTGCCGAAGACTGCCCCCGAAGTGCCTGTGTGTGCGCCGGCAATGAGGCCGTCCCGGATCGCGCCGACGTCGGTCAGCCGAACGTGGCGGCGAGCTGGGAAGCGGAGGCTTCTGACGATCTGGCCGTTCGTGTTGAGGACGGCTTGCCCGACGTGGGGGCGGACGACCGTGCCGCCGTTTGCGAGCGTGGAGTAGGCGACGGCGAGCTGCAGCGGGGTGATCGCAAGCTGTCCCTGGCCGACCGCCAGGTTGACGGAGTAGCCCTCGTACCAGATGCGTTCCCACGGCTGCTTGAACGTCCGCTTCAACCACCCGGGGGTCGGTACCAGTCCAGGGGCCTCGCCGGGGACGTCGAAGCCGGTCGGGTGGCCGACGCCGAGGCGGTTGGCCCAGTCCTGCATGTAGTTGTGACCCTTCTGCTGCTCGGCATAGAACATCGATCCGAGCCGGTAGAACCACGTATCGCATGAGATCGACAGCGCCTCTGGCAGCGTCAGGCTGGCGTTGACTCCCGACTCGACGTTGCGGAAGACGTGATTCCCGACGGTGTAGGTGCTCGTGCACTGGAGGGTCGAGTAGGGACTGATCAGCCCTGAGGCGAGCCCTGCTTCGGCGACGATCGGCTTGAACGTCGAGCCGGTCGGATAGACGCCCTGCGTCGCCCGGTTGACGAGCAGATGGCGAGGGTCGTTCGGATTGAGCAGCGCGCGCAGGTACTCCGGATCGGTCGCCGCGCGGGCCTGGTTGAAGCGCGGGTAACTCGCGAGCGCGTAGACGGCGCCGTTGCGCGGGTTCATTACCACCGCAGCGCCGGCGTGTGCGTCGCTGTGGCCGTTCGCGTGCGCGAGCGCGATCCCGTCCTGAATCGCCTTTTCGGCGGCGCGCTGGAGCCGCAGGTTGACGGTCAGCTGCAGACCGCTCGCCGGGCGCGGGACGCGGAAGACGTGGGCCGGTCCGATCGGGCGTCCCTGCGCATCGACCACCACGCGTGCCTTCTCCAGGCCACCGTTGAGCAGCCAGTCGTAGGCCGCCTCGGCGCCGGACTGGCCGACGATCGCCCCCGCCCGAGCCCGTCGGTACGCGTGGGCGGCAAGCTGGCTCGGACTGATCTCGCCCAGCAGGCCCAGGAACTCGCTGCCGATGGAGCCGCTCGGGTAGCTCCGCTCCGGAAGCGCAGCGACGCGTATCCCGGGGAACTGGCGCGCATGCTCGTCGAGGAAGAAGCCAAGGTCGCGCGTGATCCGGGGCAGGACGACCGCGGAGGAATACGGCGCCTTGAACTCGCTGTGGCGAATGCGCTCGATGAAGAGTCCCGGGCTGACTCCGGAGAGGTCGCCGAGGCGGCGCAGGAGCATGCGTCCCTGATGAGTCGGCCACCAACGGCCGTGCCGGTCGATCAGACCGAGCACCGAGGAGTCCACCGTGACCGCGAGCCCGCCGCTCGTTCCGGCCAGGACGCGGTCGTTTGCATCGACGATCTGGCCGCGGGGTGCGGGGAGGTCGATAAGTCGGAAGGTCTGACGTTGAGCCGCGACCGCGAAATGCGGTCCCCGCACGACCTGGAGCGACCAGAGGCGGAGTGCGAGGAGCCCGAAGAGACAGAGAGCGGCCAGCCCGATGATTCCGACGCGCACGAAGAAGCCGGCGCTGCCGTGGAAGTCGGCTGCCGCGACCGAGACCGGCCGAACTCCGACTCGTCGCGGAATGCCGGCACTGCGCCGCCCGCGTGCGGGGTGGGAGATAAAGTCGCTCAGCGCAGGCGGTCCAGGTCGGCTTTGGGCACGTCGCGGTCGCTGCGGCGCACTCCCTTAGGATCCTTATGTTCGGTCGGGACAGGTGCCATCGCCGTTCGTGGTGCTAAGGATGCCCGCTTCGTGAGCGGCTTGCTACGTGACGGCGCCCAGGACGGTTCGCCCAGCCTCCTCCCCGCGGCGAGCATAACTCTCGAGGTGTGTCTGGGCGAGATGTCCTCCGTGGCGAAGCTGCTGCAAATGTGTGCCTTTTCGCCTATCGATCGCCACGGTGACCGCTGGCCCCATTGGTAGACTCGCCGCGCAGATGAACCTGGAGCGCGTCATCGCAGCGCTCGCCCCTACGGACGTCGTGCAGCGCGCTCCGGTCGAGATCTCCGACCTCGCCTACGACACGCGCGC
>Ga0137371_10001048_pt1 | contig 21617 bp, 20 predicted proteins | sample SagtaG_7_FD_104919 | JGI IMG/M metagenome (GOLD analysis project Ga0137371, IMG submission 104919) | Vadose zone soil microbial communities from Sagehorn Ranch, Mendocino, California, USA - Sage1_R_40_16 metaG | ecosystem: Environmental > Terrestrial > Soil > Vadose zone | place: USA...
GTCACTCCTCGAACATAACGGTTAGAGACCACCGAAGAACAAGAAACAGCAACCGAAGAGTTGACAGTGCCATGGAACTCGAGGAACTCTTTCGTTCTCACAGCCGATGATATGGGCTCAGAAGTAGCGGCCCGGACAGTTAGAAATGTTGTAACCACGAAGGGATCACTTTAAGAACGCCTGAGCAAGGGCAAACCCAAGTCTCAGGTCGTTCTGGTGGCCCCAGCCAAATGCTAGGTTTCTCGAAGTTGGCGCCGCCGACAGGGTTCGAACCTGTGACCAACGGGTTGCTACAGTGGACCTTCCACTTTAACAGCTTCAGCCTCAGCCACAAGCCGAGTCCGCTGCTCTACCACTGAGCTCGCGCCCCCAAACCTCTGAGGGAACGGCGGCCCGCATACAGCCGGCGGCAACCGACAACCCGACAAGCCCCGTTTATTAAAAGATAGGCAGCATCATCTACAAGACGAAAAACCCGTCCAGTATGAATATCGCTCCGAGAGAAACGGGAATGAACCAGACTGTCGCCAGACCATAGTTTGAGTCTCTTCGACTCTTCATCAGGCCCGTAGAACGTGCAACGAGCCCAAACAAAATCAGAAAAGTCCCAAGAACCGCTACAACGTACCTTACCGATACCGTAGAGTAGCTATTACATGTCGCAAATTAAGGTCGTTACAGGATTGAGTCTGCGCTAAACCATTAAGAATTAGGTGTGTGCGAGCGGCTTTCTTGGAGGGCCCGTAGCTCAGCTAGGTTTTCTTCAGGTTGAAGAACTGAAAGAGCGGCAGGCTCATAGCCCCAAGTTCGGGAAACCTGACGGTCCCCGGTTCGAATCCGGGCGGGCCCACCAAAAAAATTCAGCGAATCCTTTTTGGTGGGATGTAAACACAGCCTATCCTTTGCTCCTGAAACTCTACGAAATACACTCAGAGGGCGCTTTGCCAATGAATGATTTTGCGACAGGGCTCGAGCTCATCGAGTCCTTTCTGGTACGGAGGCTCGTCCTCAACTATTCTGCAAGATCCTTGAACAGATACTTTCCAGCAATTTCGAAATCTGTCGACAAAGGAAATGTCCTGGGATCACTCGTCCAAGGGTTGACGAATTACGGCTGGCCTGATGACAACGCCTTCACTTAGGGTCTCAAGACAGCCCAACTATACATGGGACTGGGTGCTTGGAACATTCTCTCTTCCCTGGAAGGGAGCTATCATCACAAAGAACCCGCTCTTCTAGAGAACACGCAGGTCGAGCACATCATGCCTCAAACCTTGAACGACCCCCTGGGTCAAGGATCTCGGCGCGAATTATGAAGTTCATCAAACATGGCTCCACACGCTAGGCAACCTTACCCTATCAGCATACAACCCTGAGTTGTCCAAACAGGCCATTCTCGGAGAAGAAGCAAACCTACTCGACCAGCAATCTTGAGCTGAACAAGCAAGTTGCCAAGTATCAGACATGGAATCAGGAGTCCATAGCTCAAAGAGCCCAGACGCTTGCCGATCAGGCCATAAAGATCTGGCCCAAACCCTGACCTAATAACCATAAACCCCGCCAAGATATTCTCAAGGGTTTCCTAGAAGCGAGTGGTTACGCGGTCTGTCCCTTAGGCTACGAATGCTCTCCATCATCACTCTGATGAAGCGGACCCTAGGTTGGTAAGTGGCCAGGTAGGTGCAGTCCGGTCGAAATGTCACCAAGGAATAACCTTCTTGTCGCGCCAGAAGAGCCCCCCGGGACCTCCAGGAGCAAAGGTCGCGAGCCATACTGGAGTTTCAGCTCCTTCTTCCACGCTACGTTCGGCGTCTGGCCCGCCTAGGTCGGTCCTAGTATGTCCGGGACAGACGGAATTCGCGATAAGGCCCTGTGGCCCGTATTCCCCGTGAAGATAGACCGTGAGCCCATTTAGGCCAGTCTTGGAGATCCGATAAGCGGGGTAATTACCTTCCATGCCCCCCGTCACAGCTCCGACGAGGCTGGAAACGTTCACGATCCTCCCGCCGCGCCGCTTCAGTAGAATGGGGAGAGCATGCTTGCTCACAAGCATGGGCCCTAGGAGGTTTGTCTCCAGCACCTCTCTTATCTCCTCGGTAGAGATCACCGCCAAGTCCCCGTCCGACACGCCTACGCCCGCGTTGTTGACTAGGATGTCCAGGCGGCCCGCTTCGTGTTGGATTTGGTCGATTGCGGCTGAGATTATGGCTTCTTGAGTAACATCGAGGACGATTGGCTTCAGGCCGTTTACAGCCTTTGGCCTTCGCATTCCACCATATACAATTGCACCGAGGTCGTCCAATTCCGCAGCAACAGCTGCGCCTATGCCCCGAGATGCACCTGTGACCAGCGCTACTTGGCCCTCTAGATCATCAAGCGTATGAACCTCCGTGGGCCAGTCACGGGAGGACATCCGTGCGAAAGTCTCCTCTCGACTAGCTGACATTTCTTACCGCTTGCAACGGACGTTCCAACATCCTGTGATTAATATTCTGCTGGAGTCGGCCGAGAATAGTTCCAACGTGAGACCTGCCTCTCCCCTCCCTCGGTACTGGATAGTTGGTTCGTGCCGGATTGCCAAGAGCAAACAGTATAAGACAGAACGACCTGTCTCGGGGTTACAGTAGGCATCTTTTATCCGGTAGAACTTGCCGTTGAAGCTCGCTTTATCCTCTGACCACATCTTGCGGAGGATCTGCACTGCTTTCCAAGAATTCTAAAACCATCTTGTTGAATTCCTTTGGCTTGGACATGTTGACTATATGGTCTGCTCCCTGAACCACCAGTTTCTTGGAGCCTTGGATTTTCGAGTGAACGTCATCGGCGATATACCGCATCCCTCGAACGTCTCGGTCTCCAATTATCACCAGAGTCGGGGCGCGTATTTCGGATAGCCTCTTGTAAGCAGCTGGCTCGGGTGACACTTGGAATTTTCCAGGTTCGTCTTTTTGAACGTGGGAGTTTTCAAGGGCTATTTCGAGAATGCGCTTTTGTGAAGCGGGTGTCTGAGCAGTGGCCCAAGTGTTCACATCTATTTCTGTAGCCTCGGCCAGCCTGTCTCCTTTGACAGCCTCTTCTTGGAGTTTCATCTGCGTCTCGAACTCGCCCCAGAACTTTTCCTCTTCTGGCCCCGAGACCCCGCGGCCTCTAACCCCCGTTCCGACCAGAATCAGAGAGTGAATCATGTCAGGGTATTCCACGGCGAAGTCGAGGGCGATTCTTCCACCGTTTGAGACGCCGACTATGTGGACGGTTTTGACGCTTAGATGGGCGAGTAGCCTGTGGAGGTCCTTATAGTCGGAGAAACTGGTTTTTGGCTCGTCGGACTTGCCGTAGCCTCTTACATCGTAACGGATGACCTTGTAGTGCTGGGCGAATAATTGGAATTGTTCGTCCCACATTCTGTTGTCTAGGAAGCCTGCGTGTATGAGGACGATCGGGTCGCCGCGACCGTTGACCTCGTAGTATAGCCTGCCGTCGTCGACTTGAAGCAATCCGGACTCCAATAGTAATCTGCCGAGCCTGGTTTGGAATCGTCTAGTAAACTAGCCTCATTGAGCGACACGGATTTTGCGCGATGTCCCTTTGGCGGTGTCTCATGACTTTTGAATCTTGATTTTCAGGCACCCTTGTAGTGGTTTTGCCCATCAAAGGCTGATTCGCAGCTGCGGCTTTTTTTCTTGGGACGTCACCCACCATCAATTCGACCAGACGACGCCGTGTTACTCGCTCAACCCATGGCTCGGCACATGTTTGGATACTCGGACCCTCTCCCCTCTCACCACCGCGGTGTTACGAGTGGTTTCGAGAAGCGACTCAGAGTGTTGCTTGGAGACAAATGTATTTACTGAGACCTGACGCGATTCGGGGTGTCGGCATGTTAGTGTTGGGTCCTCAGGAATACCATGCCTTGATGACAAAGCTTGCTCAGGCCTGGAGTCGACAGGATACCGAATCTGCGCTGGAGTGTTTCACAAGCGACGCGGTTTACTTTGAGCCACAGGATGTTCAGTTTTATCATGGACAAGAACAGCTGCGTTCTTACTTTGGGGCCCTTACGCCTGGGACCTTCATTGTCTTTCACCATCTTTCGTTTGACGAGTCAAACCAAGTTGGTGCTGGCGAGTTCTCATTTGGCTTGAAAGGCAAATCCTCTGCTGACCATGGTGTTGTCATCGTCAAAGTTCGTGACGGAAAAATCGCGTCTTGGTGTGAGTACCCCAGCGAAAGGGACCGTCTGCTTTCGAAGACTTTGTCCGACTGGACGGCAAGAAATGGCAATGGCACATCGGTAACTATCCATGAAAGTCTCTGGGATCGGTTGGTTGGGTCTCGTAAGTGATCGTCCAGAGAGGCGGCGATTTTATGCTGAGGTTCTTGGGCCAAACCTTGTTGAGGATACGCCTGCTTACGCCTATTACGCGATCGATGAGACAACAAATCTTGAAATTCTTGCAAGGGATACCCGTCTCGCGAGAAGACAGGACGGACGCTGTCCAGCAGTGGGGCTTCTGGTAGAAGACTTGGACAGCGCCGTGCGGGAACTGAAGGCTGCGGGCGCGAACCTGAAAGGCGAGATTGAAGAATGGAGATCGGACAACGAGAGGCATCGATGGATTTACTTCGAGGACCCCGACGGTCACACGCTACTTCTCATGCACAAACAACGCGGAGGACCATCCGTTTTGACGATGGAGGATCGGAGCAACTGTGCTTTGAGCCAGAAGGACCGCCACCTCTTGGGGTCTCCACGATTGAGAAACCCTCCAGCTGTGGATACGGATCGAGCTGTCTCAATGAGAGACCAGGTCTCGATCCAAGTGAAGAGATGCCATTAGAGATGAGTAATGGTCAGTCAGAATGGGCCCGTTACGCATTGGGACTTGAAGCAGGCTGAACATGCATGATCATCGACCCCGACTCTAAGCCATCTTCGGCGCCCGTCTTTCATAATGTCTCTGAAGATCGGAGATTCTGACTGGTCGCACCGTCGAATCACGCATGCATGAATTCGAGTTTTATTCTGTCAGGGTCCTCGAAGTACACCGAGTAGTACGTCAGGCTGTACTCAGGATACGCTTTCGGTCCACCATACAGAACTGTGATTCTCCTTGTGGATAGGAACTCGCTGAAGAACCTATCAACATCTTCCCTGGAGCTAGCTCTAAACGCAACGTGGTTTAGGCCTACATGTTTTCGGTGGAACTCTGCACTGCGATAGTGGGGTTCGCAGTTGACCAGAAAAATCTGAATATCACCGTTGCTCCATCCTGCTATGTCCTTCTCGTCCATTACGCGATTATAGCCTATCCAAGTAAGGAAGCCATCGTAGAAGACTTTCGATGTCTCCAGGTTTGTCACGTTGATTTCAATATGTTGCAGAGACCCTGTTTTCCTCGTCATCATCTGAGCGACCTGAAGATCACCGGGAGTGGGATTCGGACGGGCACAGGCCCCGTTTTCATGTTCAAATAAAACCTGCAGGGACAATAAATGCGTACCGTTTGAGGAGATCTTTCTTGGTAACATGGGCCGAATTCGTTAAACGGTCGTGTCACAGGAAGCAAAACAGCACAACCGGGCCAGCAAAGTCTCGTTCGGTGACACGGACTTCAGCCCGAAGTACGACGAAAAAGCCTGCACTACCAGGATAAAAAGAGGCGGAGGAGAGAGGCTGCCATTACTTTGTGACCGGGTTCCGGCAAAATAACTGCTTAGACTCCATGCAACAGTTCGCCAGAGACATCATCCCTAGTTTCGGCTAGACACACTAATTTTTTAACCCCACCTGGGCCAACTCATCCAGAAAAGGAAACTATCATGATAGGCATGACGAATCGTGTGCATACTTTTGCAAGACTCGAGAATAAAGAAAGGTTGACCAGTTTTTTCACCGATATCTTTGGTTGCGAGCTTGTGGCGTTGCCAGGGTCAATGCTTGTCTTCGTATTTCCCAACGGGGCTTCGTTGAGCGTCGAGTTTGCCAAGGACGCACTCGACGGGAAGCAACCTTGGCGGGGGGCCTGGCTGGAGGTCAAGACTGAGGATCCGTCTGCTCTGAAAAAGAAGGTTCTGGCGGCGGGTTTGTCCCAAGTGAAACATCCAATTAGCAACCGCTTCTACTTCCAGGCACCAGGTGGGCAAATCTGGGGGATAGCGGAGGCCTAATGTCAGCGACAGTTCGACTTCGACAGTTTCCATAAACTGCGACCCTGAGGCACGGCGAGGTCGTCGAAAATCAACTTTAGCATATATCTGTAGAGACCGGCGCCTGAGAAACCTCCGAATTTATGCGAATCTGGGACGGTCTCGGAACGGGATAATGGATTCGCTGTAGTTTTCAAGCGAATCCGGGCGGGCCCAGCAGTTTAGCCTAGTGGACATTCCGGGGATGGCTGCTTTTGCGTTGGTCTCCAAGCTTGTCGACAAAGGGCATCCTTGTTTCAGGGATTGGGTTGAAGCAACAGAAGCGGGAACAAAACGAGATGACCACGTCACAAAGCAGTTAGGAGCACCAGATCGACGTAGGAACTCTTCGACGAGAAAAAAGGGGAAAGGTTGGAGCCGCTTCGCAGCGTGTTTAGAGGCTAACTCTGTAGACTTTGCCTGGGTCCGATAGGACGCCGAAGTATGCTGTTCCAGCCGCAGGATCGATGCTGGCACTAAAGAGAAAATCGTTCGGACTCGCTGTCATCGTCGAGCCGACCTCGTTCAAGGTCGAGAGCTGAATCTTCGCGACGAAACCGACACCTCCAAAGTAGCCGAAACCGTGAGACAAGTCGAGGACGACGGAGCCGACGGAGGATTGAAGCCCATTCAGCGTCATCGACATGTTCTCGCTGAAATCAGACAGCCGAAGCTTCACTACGCCCTCAAAGGTTCCGAAGTAGGCAAAGCCTCCTAAAGTGTCAATCGCGGCGGCGGCCGGTTGATCCTGGTCGATTGTCAGCGACGCTACCTCCGTAAGGTCGGAGAGTCTCACCATATCAATGACTCCAGGGAAACTTAGTGTTCCGAAATAGGCGAAACCGTGCTGAACGTCTATGATAGAGCTGATGGGGATACCTTCGAAGGCGCCCAAGGTGCCTGTTCCAACTAGAGAGAAATCGGAGAGTCTGATCTTGAGAACAATTGCGGGGTCGTCTTGGGTAGCAAAGTACGCGAAACCGTTCAGAGGATCAATTACGCCCGTACAAGCAAGGTCCTCGCCCGTGGCGAGCGTGAGAACCCCGACGCGACTGAAGTCCGAGAGTCTGACTTTGATGATCTTTGCCGGAAAGGTGCTCGTTCCGAAGTAGGCAAACCCATTAGTCGTATCTATGACCGCCGAGCATAGGGGGCCTTCGCCAGGGTTGAGCAGCAGTGTTCCAGCATCCGTGAAATCGGAGGTCCTTATTCTAGATATTGCGCCAGTACCCGATCCCGTCCCAAACACTGAATCGCTCCCGAAGTATACGAATCCTGCTGCCGTGTCGATTATCGAATTGTCGAAGGCTTGCTCTCCCTGCTTGAGAGTCATTGTACCAGCGCGGCTCATGTCGGACAGTTTGACCTTTACAATGAAGCTCGGAGAGGTGTAGGTCGCGAAGTAGCCGAAGCTACCACCCCTCGTTTCACTCTGAATCACCCCTGCTGCGCTCAAGAAGAGCAGGGACTCGTAGGGCGCGAGTTTCAACGTGTTTGCCAGTTTGAAGGTTGCAATGTTGATCTTAACAATCTCCGATGGGGTCCCTTGTGTTCCGAAATAGGCGAAACCTTCGGAAGGATCGATCACGCCGGAATTCGGGGATAATTCTCCCGCATTCAGAGTCATGTTCCCGGTGATGGTGAGGTCTGATACTTTCACTCGCAGTATTGACCCTGGGTTAGTGTCGGTTGGCCAGTAAGAGAGCCCCGTGGTCGGGTCGATTAGCGGGGTTGATCCCAACGGTTCTCCCACCGTGAGCGTCTTCGCCAAGGTGAAGTTCGAGAGTCTGATCTTAAAGATGTAACCGGTTCCGGTGCCTGTGGAGAAGTATGCGAACCCGGTAGTGTCGATAGCTGACCCGAAGAGCCCAAAGCCATTCGGAAGGTTCAGCGTAGCAACCAGCGTGAAGTCTGACAGTCTGATCTTGTCAATAACGCCCCCTCGGAGACTTCCGAAGTACGCGAAACCGTTCGCGCTGTCGATCACGGCGGTCGTGAAGAATCTATTGTTTCTTGAACTGATCTGAATCGCGCCTACACGTGTCAGGTCGGATAGCCTGACTTTGATTATGCTTGCATTTGGAGATCCAAGGTTGTAGGTCCCGAAGTATGCGAAGTCGTTGCCTGGGTCAATGACTCCAGCTGACAGGAAATCCTCATGTGGATTCAGCACCAAAGTGCTGACTTTAGTGAAGTCGGAGAGTCTAACCTTCACGATTTGTCCTGGCTGAGTATCGGTCGCAAAGTATGCAAACCCGTGGGTTGTATCGATCAGACCTGTGAAGGCATTGTTCTCACCTCTTTGGAAGGTCAGAGATCCTGTGATCGTTTGACCTGCCACAGAGGGCAGGGCCGAGAGAGTCGAGACTGATAGGATTGCGATTACCAAGAATGCCTTCGTGACCAGTTGTTGATTTAGTCTTGGTGTATTCAGTCGTACGCGCATTAACTTAGAAATCATAACCATTTTTCGGGAATAACTTCGCCAGAGATGCGTAGATAAGACTAGCCAATATACGACCGGCGGCGGATTGCCAAAGCGCGCTCCGTATGTCTCGAGTCTACCTTAGTGTATTCCAGGAATTGATTCACCTCGCTATGCCGGTAGTGACGGTAGGGAGCTTTGGAAGCCATTCCTGCAAGCTACGCGACTGTAGGCTGGGCGATTTCGCAAGGGCCGACCGGTTCAATTATGATAACTCTGAACACTAGAAAGATACTTCGTCAACAACAGGGTCCATCAAGAAACACCGGGGCAAGGACCATTCCTTGATCGACTAGTTCGCCGACTAGTAACGCTGAAAAAGGCCCTGTCGTTTATGACGACTAACGACAGGAAGATTCTATTGTGCAAAAGGTTCTGCGCCACAAAAAAAGGAACAGTTCTCCTAGCGCACTAGGCTAGCCGGTAGTATCCGGGCGGGCCCATCACATTACTGTTGGATTTCCAGCATCCCAGGTCGTTGCTGGAGCTGCCTATTGTTAGAAAGGGGGCGGTCTGCCTCAGGATGTTGTTTCGAGTCGCTTTCGCACTACCAGATACCAATCGGCGTCGCGATGTTGGGTGAAACCATTCTTGAGGTACATTGACAGCGGGCCTGGAAAGTTGTAAGCAGATGACTTTGACTCCTTCACCGGGTAGGCTTCAGCGAATTCTAATCCCTTTTGTGAAAATTTTCTGCACGCGGCGTCCAGTAGGTGGGAGGCGACTCCTTGGTTGCGATGTGAAGCGGCTATTACGAAGCAGACGATTGCACCAACTCGCTCTGACTTGTCGGGACCAGGACCCATCAGCCAGTGGAGCGTGGGGTAGCTGTTGCGGTTGGCGGCGTTACACCAGCCAACGGGTTTTCCATTGTCGTAGGCAAGGAATCCGTGGATCCTTTCCTCCTCGATGTGGCTTGAGGCCTGGCGGCGACTCTCAGCCTTTCCCTTGTTTGCGAAATGATAGAGGGAACAGTAACAGTCAGACCAGTCAGGATTGTCCGCGAACGCCACACTATCGAAGAACAGCAGGAAGTCGTCTCTCAGAGACGGCGTTAGTTCTTTGACGACCAGTTCGCCCATGGTGAGTGGCTAACGGTATGCTTTTCCATATCTGCTTTCTGCTCAGCTTACGCAAGGAGGTATTAGTGAGAGTCTCCGGCAGGATTGATCTGCCCTACAGCGGGGTCCGCTGGAAGAAGGCGAGTGTGAGAAATGGCCGCAAAAATAATCGACGCCCATGTCCACCTGTCCGAGCGTAGAGATGACGCCCTCATCAGATTCGCGCGGATGAACGGTCTCAGCTACAATATGAACGAGCTACTGGGCACCATGCGAAGATGCAAGGTCAAAAATGGGCTGCTCCTCAGTCCGCCTCTACAAGGAACCACCGCTCTTCCCAACGAGCAAGTCATCAGGCTGTGCAGGAGGAGCGACGGAATTCTCGCGCCGGTAGTTACGGTAGAACCCTCAATGAAGGAGGTGAAGGCTGCACTCAAGCTCGCTGAGGAGAACCCGGGGGAGGTTAAGGCCTTCAAAGTCAGGCTGGGTTACGTGAAGGCATCGGCAGACAGTCCGGTTTTCGACGAACTATATGATTATGCCGAGTCGAAGAGACTCCCAGTGCTCTTTCATACCGGGGACACTGCGTTTAGCACTGGAGACCTCGCCCGCTCGCACCCGCTAACCCTGGACCGACTAGCGAACAGGAGAGAGGAGCTGACCATAGTCCTCTGCCACTTTGGCAATCCATGGTTCGAGGATGCCGCGGAGCTAACCTACAAACACCCTAACGTCTACGCCGACATCTCCGGATTGATCACAGGCGATGTTGCATACGCGGAGAAGTATGCGGCGTGGCTCGCCAGAAAGATTAGCGAAGCCATCTATTTCGCAGGCAACGCCGAGAAAGTCATCTTCGGAACAGATTATCCTATCACCAAACACTCTGACGCGTTGGCGCTGGTGAGGAGATTGGAAGTGGATGAACGCGACAAGGAAAAAATCTTGTCGCACAATGCGGAGCGAGTGTTCCGTCTATGACGGAACAGGAGGGAGCCGTAATCGTCGACATTCCCGTCGAGAAAAGGGCGGGCCTGGAATGGATACTTAACGAGAGCTTTGAAGGATGGTACCTGAGACATTCGAAAGGGACCCTCCGAAACGTAGATGTGGTCAGAGCCGCAATCTTGCTAGGCAAACCTGTCGGGCTGGTCATGCTGAAGACGATAGAGTCGAACGTCGGCTATGTGTACTACATTGCCGTGGCGAAGGCTCACAGGAATCACGGCATCGCGAAGCTGCTCTTGGAAGACGCCCTTCGGCACTTCAAGGCAGCGGGCGTAGAAGAAGCGTTCGCAAGCGTAGAAGAGGACAACGAACCCTCTGAAGCTCTATTCGCATCGGAAGGGTTCACACGAACGAGCTTCGGCGAGGTCTCCAAGAAACACGGGAGCATTCACACACTCAACATGTACAGAGTAATGACCGTCGTTCCAGGCGAAGTGCTACTACACAAGGCGATCGCCTGAGACATTTCCCCAGAACTGAAACAGAGTTCTCTCTCTGAACCCTTGGCGAGTTTATCAGCTTGAAACGCTCTAGACACGCGAACATTAGGGGATCGGAAGAAATCGAGATCTCCCGAATACCGGCTGCACCTGATATCAATCTCGTCTTCCCAAACGGCCTCTCATTCTTCGACGCTTATCTCGAATATTGGACTAAAGAAATTCTTGAGATGGGCGGTGAAGCCTATGTATCCAGAACCTCCACCGAGGATACCATTTCGGGCATATTCCTGTACGAAGGCTACGAAAAGACTGGAACAATTTGCACGAGATCAAGAGAAGTATTCGACTATTTTTACAAGTCAAAACCGTTCGGTTCCATCTTCGCGGAAATACCGACTGAGCACGAGAATGAAATCTATGACATCTACACCATAGACCTTGCAAACTCTCCGATCGTTCATGGGTTCAGCCATGAAATCTCGATAATGGACGAGGATCAGGTGGATGAGATTGGACGATTCATGGTTTCCACACATCCTGGAATCAACAAGAAGTGGGTCGGTGTTGCGTCTAAGAATGGAGAGAATTGTTTCATGGTCAGGTTGGGCAGCGAGATCGCGGGAGTAGCATGGCTCTCACTCGTCAACGAAATTGGAAGGATGCACTCGCTCGCTGTAAAGCCTCGATTTAGAAGAATGGGCATAGGCTTGGACTTACTCTGCGCACGTCTGCTCTGGCTCAAGTCGAAACACGCTCGTTCAGCGTTCTCCGAGATTTCTCGCGACAACCTTCCATCTTCAAAGATCGCGATAAAAAGCGGCATGAGAGTGTCCGGACAAGTCTATCGATACTTCAAGCGTCGCGTAGCAGAGAATACGGCCAGACTCGCAGTATCAGCAAATACCATCCATTAGGTTGTTGGACCTCCACACACCGGACAGACACGAGCAGTGGTATCGACCAAGGCACCACAGTACTTGCACCTTACCTTCGCCACCTCTTTGATCACGATCTGTTGCGCCGGCGGTTGTCTGGGAGTCAGATCCACAGTCGGGGGTGGAGCGCCAAATTCCCCAGGCAAGCGGGAATAATCTTGTACGGGATGCTGCTGAAGAGGTCTTCTCCTTCTCCTGATTATCACAAGAGCAATTACGATTACGATAAGGCCGATAACCGCGACCGTTCCAACAATGAGATAGAGGACGGATAGATCCGGCGGGGGTGCGGGTGCCGTCGCCAATGAATAGCTGGTCGAAGTTACATACAGGTTTTCGTTCCAGGTAAAACCATTTCCTGAAGAATCGGTATCATGCTCAACATAGCTATACCCTATGATGTAACCCGTGGACGGGTCAAAGTAAGTGTCCCAGGTATACGCAGCATTGAACCTTCCGTACACGTCATTTCGGAGATAGTTTGAGCTTCCTCGAGCATGAATTGACTGCACATACCTGTTTTGAGAGGCTAGAGAATAACTGTAGTTCTTGTCGAGGACTGTCATCTGGGTATTCAAGAGGTAGAATGTTCCCCCGTTCTGGACCGAGTTGGCCATGTAAAACCAGACAGTCGGATTCACATAGCCCGACTGGTTGTCGGTTCCCTTCACGTAATAGAAGCTGGACGATGAATAGGTGAAATTACCTGCAGAACCTCCGGTTGTTCTTGACCCCGAACTATTGCTGAAAGTCCATGAGAAACTGTAATCGGCTGCGACTGTCCCGTTTGAGAATACCGTATTCATCTTCTCTGTTCCGGTGGTAACTGTGTGTTCAGTGTATCCTTGATAATCGCGCTGGCCGGACCCTAGATCTACGACCTCGTTGTACGAGAAGTAATCTCCCTGCTTCGGGACGTAGCCCAGCACACGTGGGACTGCCGCGAGAACTGTGGAGAGGGAAAGCGCGACGATTGCGAGCGCAAATAGTCTTCTAGTCGCCATTAGCCCCCAAAACCCCCACCACTGTAGCCGTGAACATGAGCGGGGTGAATGCCTCCGATCCCGCTGAACGTGGAATAGTAAGACGAATGCACCATGATCAAGGGCGCATACCAGAGGAAGAAGATGGGCAATGGACCATGCATGAATTGTACTGGCGTATTAGCGATCTTCGCGGTTGGATCAAGTTGCTTTACAAGTTCGTTCTTGACTCCGTGGACCATTCTGACAGAGAGGCTCAGCAACTCGGAACGGTCAAGGCCTGGAGCAATAGGTTCAAGCATCGAATACGCTCTCTCTGTCAGGTCAAGCGTCTCGTTTGCTTCAAGAGTCGGTATCGAGGTAAGTATTGCAGCGGCGACAAGCGGATATTCCAAGTAACTCCTAAGTCCATCGACAATTATCGTCAGTTTTGTCTTCACATCGTCAGGTCCAAAGCCAGACAGGGAGAGATAGGCACTAGAAAGTTCAGTGTCTTCTGATTCCCTGAATCCCCACATGTTGAACATTGCCCTGAAAGATTGGAATCGGCTGGCTAACTGGTCCGTTGGGACGTTTAGCACAGCCAGCACCGCAGCTGATTCGTGTGAACGCGTCATCTTGGAAAATTCCATGAACCTGTCGGTAGGATATGTGCCATCAAACCTTCTCCCATACATGATCACGGCGGCAATCCCTGCCGACAATTCGTTCGGGACGTGAGCGTGATGTCTGAGATAGTGGTCAAGACTCTTCAAGGACTTTTCGAGATCTTGAAGATCAGAATTATTGTCAGTTGACGACGACGATGTTTGAGAGGGACTCATTTTGAGAGACGTGAGGATTTCCGCCGCCATAATCTTGTTGTCACTCGTGGACTTGAAATGTTGGAGAATCTTGAGCGCTAGAAGAAACCTTTGACTGATTAGGCTCAGGTCGCCCTGAAGCTTCGCTAATCCTATAGACACATTCCACAGCTGGGTAAAATCAGCCTTTGGAAGAGCCCCGAAGACATAGTTTCTTAGAAATGCCTCGTAGGAGCCGGCTGAGCGGGCGATGGACTGTAGTTCGTTAACGGTTTGCTTGGTCTCTTCGATAAAGTCTGAAAACTCGTTGTCGGCGACCCGATAGTTCCTCACGTTGAGATCGTTAAGCGTAGCTACGCCGAAACCTGTCAGGGAGACATATTCTCCATCGTACGGCACCATCCTGTCGATGGTGGATTTCTTCAGAATCAGTTCTTTTATTCTCGAGTCTATCTGAGTTATCTCAGTCTGATCTTTGAGTACAGTAAGCCTTTCTTCTTGCACTTTTTGTAGTTCGGCCTCTTTCTTCTCTCTTCCTTCGAAATGAAACAGGATCGAATGTGTCTTCTTCTCTTCCTTATGGAGGGCTATCTCGGCATTTCTTTCCGCGACCACCTCGTTTTGGAAGTTCGTATTTATCTGGGTCAGATTGGCAACTTCGGCCTGGGCCTGATCATAGTCTGCTTTCGGCATCACTGAAACGTATCCATTCGTGCCAAGATAATCCAGATCCGATTGCGGAATTTGTATTGACACCGACTTCGTAGCTATTTGAGAGAAGAATATTCTCGCGTCGTTCGACTTTATTTTCGGTCACCAGTAGTCGATAATCGGAAACTTCTTAGTTATGCTCTGTTCCCCAATGATATTGCCAATTATCAGTTCTAGGCTTTCTCCTTCACGCGCAAGATCAATAACTTCATCGTCCCTCAGCGCCTCTCGAAGTAAGAACTCGAATTGTGCCTTCCTGTCTGCCATATTTCCGAACCTTTTTGAGCGTTCTCGCTCGATCTGTTCGTAAGCATATATGAATTCATAAAGAGACCTGTAAATCTGGTCGTCTATTTTTTCTTGGACCCTCTTCTTCTCAACAGTTATCCATTCCAAGCCTTCGAGGTCTACGAAATAGATGGTGCCGTCTGGGGCGAGGACTGCGTCCTTGTCCAGCCAGACATCGTAGAAGTCCAGGCCACTGAAAGTTCCGTCCTCGTTGCTCTTTAGTGACCTAGTGAACAGTGTTAGGAACGCGATCCCGCTCTTAATGAAATTCTTCAGAAAATCGAGGGCCTTATCGTTCTCGTCAATGCCAAAGAGGTCGAAGATTGAGCTTATGTGCCCACCAACTGTGCTCCCAGAATGGAAATAGATCCTCACGTTGGAAGGAACAAGTCTCGTTTCCTGGACCATCCTTCCCCCGAATCTCCGGTACCAGAATATCTTCTTGACTTCACTCTCTAGGCTTTCCGGGAGAAGGACTATTTTTACGAGGGGCGCGACTCGAAATCCGTGAATGGAGGTTAGGTCGGCCATCTCGGACACTCTCATCGAAGTAGTTGCGTGCTGAAGCCCCTGTCCTCCATATGGGGAGCCTCTCAACCACAATTCCCCTGTAAGGTACCGTGGGGCCCTTTCCTCTGAATTCACAATTCTCTCTTTCAGCGCGGAATCTTTCAAGAGATTGCAGATTTCCGCCTTCCACAAAAGCTGAGGGGAAAACGGGCTAGTCGTGGAGCCTACGCCCTTAACTGAAAGGTAAAAGTCGGTACCGTCCATTTTCAATGAAGATGAAGTGGAAACCGCTCCTCTGTTATCGTCTGTGATGAATTCTTTCGTGCCCAAAGAGTCGAGGTTTGTGAAAGGTCTCATACTTTCCGGAAGGTAGATCCTTTCGAATTCCGGCATTTTGAATTCTTGAAAATGTTTGTTTGTGAGTATTTCGGAAGTCTCATACATATCCAGATTGAGCGGCAAACCTCGCATCTTCATGAGAGCCCGACACTTCCCGGAAATTTTTGGCATATCTCCCGAAATCAACTTCTTGAATTCGGAATTGTCGAGCTGTTCCATGAACGAGTCCGGGACTTTCTCATCCTCTTGTCAGTTTCATAACCGTTTTCATGTCAAAGGAGGGAGCCACGGGCAGGCCCACCACAAACCTCTTCGGCTAATTAGAGGACGTTGATGTAGATTATTAATCAGAACAGTTCGTCATTGATGAAGCCGTCAAACAGTTCAATGCGTGAGAGGGGTAGACCAGTCTAATGACATCGTTCGGGCAGGCGTGCATAGAAGTCCAGTTCGTTACGAAATCCTACGGTAAGACCGTCGCGATCGATGATGTCTCGTTCACCATACCGTGCGGGGAAAGGTTTGCTCTTCTAGGTCCGAATGGAGCTGGCAAGTCAACCACCCTGAGACTTCTCGTAGGTCTCTTGAAACCTGATACTGGGACGATCAAGATCAACGGTCACGAGCCTTTCAGCCCGGAGGCCAAGTCGATTCTGGGATATCTTCCCGAGGATGCAACGCCGTATCGGACATTATCGGTCAGGGAGAACTTGGAGTACATCGCCGCTTTGCGCGGAGTAGGAGACGTCCGGGAGGCGACGGAGAGATTCTTGGATGACCTTAGCCTCCGAGAATACGAACGAGCCAAGGTGGGCAAACTCTCCCGAGGAAACGTGCAAAAACTTTCGATTGCTCTAGCACTTATCCACAAGCCGAGAATAGTCCTACTCGATGAACCGCTAAACTATCTTGACATCCCAACCCAGGAGAGAGTTTTCAAGATGCTAAAGTCCCTGGACTCGACCCAGATAGTCTCCACGCATATCATGTCAATCGCCACGCGGCTTACAGAGAAAGCCATCATGATCTCAAGGGGCAAGATTGTCTGGAACGGGACCATTGACACGTTGAAAGGTCTGGAGCGGGGTGAGGAGCCGATAGAAAGCGTTGTTGCGAGGCTCATGACCAATGCTGGCTAAGCTCGTAAGGTTCGTCCTCCTGACCAGGTTCTCCAAGCCGCTCCTTGGTGTCATAGCCTTCTTCCTAGCCTATGACATTGTGATAAGGGCATTAACGAACTCCCCAGGATTCTCTACAGGATTCTCCTACTACGCCGTGGGTGCTACGATCTTCTTCATCACTGTAAGCCTTCTCTTCGGGGGACTGTTCATCCTAAAGTCAGACAGAGACTATCTGCTGACTCTGCCGCTGAAGCGTAGAGATCTCAGCATCTCGCTATTCACAGCTCAGTTCGTCGGTTCCGGGATCACTATCCTCTTCCTCTTCGGATTCTATCTAGGGGGCGCTCGAACCCTCGAAGCCACCGCAGTGCTGATTGCAGACCTTGCGATTCTAGCCGCTGTTGTAACTGCGCTTGGCGTTGTCTCGAATATTCTCTCAACCTGGCTCAGAGCAGGGCTCGCAGTGATTCTCGGGCTCTGGTGTTTCTCTTCGATTCTTGGGAATCCCTTTACTCCGGTTTCTCCGTTCACAGGAGACCTCCTGTACGGTAGTATTGTACTGTTCGGACTGGCAGTTGTAATCGTGCCCGTTGCCTTGAGAGAGCTGGCCTATCTAGAATTGGGATCGATGAGGAGTATGTTGCGGGCCACCAGTTCCCAGTACAAGAGGACCATGAGTTTCTCCGGCAGGAGTCCCGTGCGGGCCATCTACTCTTACCATTTGTCCTTCCTCGAGCTGGTCGCGAGGGTCAACCTTGCAGGCTCTACCAGTTACAGGGCAACTCGAGTAAGAACATCTACTGTACTGATTATTTCCAGTGCCCTCGCTGCAGTGTACCTGTCACTTGGGCTGTCCGCATTCGCCGATCTCCTTTCGACCAGACCTGTGGTCCTTATCCTGCCCATTCTAATGGGGGTCATCACCCTAGTCTTGATGTCTCAGGCAACGTTCTCGAACGAAAGGGGCTGGCTGGCTTTTACAGCGATGGACCCAGCGGTATACCTGCGACATCTTCTTCTTTCGAGAGCAGTCTCGACGTTGGCGATAATAGGACCCTTTGGCATTGTAAATAGTGTCCTCGCGTTTCTGGGGGTTTCAGAAGGTGTGAACTCTTCTATTGTGCTCCTCATCACGGTTCCTTCCGCGTCGATACTAGCAACGTACTTGGTAGCGAGGATGGGGGCTGTGCAACAAGTGAAAGAAGAGGGCATGATGCCCGGACAGTTTGATCTGAAACAATTTCTTGTCATCATTCCTATCTACATCATGGTTGCACTCATAGCGGTCTCTGAGATTTCATTGATAGGCTCCATCATCATTGCAACCGTCGTAGGGATACTCGCGCTCCTCATGATGGCAAGCAAGAGCGTCTGGCGAGGAATCGCGTATCGTCTCACCGAGCGAGGATTCGTCTGACCCCAATCTCCTAGAGTCCGTCTTTGAGTTAATCCGTGAACTCGAAATGTCGGCAGCTCTGAGGAGTCACGTCGACGAGAACGAACTCGTTGCTAATCTTTCATTCATCGGGAGAGAATTGAGTCATCAGAAGGTTTTTCGTGATGCTTCGAACACGGACTGAGCTCCTGTTGGACCCCGCACCACCGAAGCCTACCAGACTCGCAGTAGTGGTCGTCTGCGTACTCATCCTCTTGATCGTGCCTCATTTCTTGCCGCAGGTGCAGGGAACCACGTCGCCGGTTACGCCTGTTCTTACCGGTCTAAACTTTCCCGTCTCCCTGAGGTTTGCACCAGATGGTCGAATATTCTTCACGGAGAAAGACACCGGCAGTATACGGATCATTCTTCAGAACGGAACTCTCCTAGCAACGCCCTTCGCGACAGTCTCACCCATCTTTACAGACGGCGAAGCGGGACTTCTAGGCATAGCCCTGGACTCATCTTTTTCCTCCAACGGCTACGTCTATGTTTACTTCACTGACCGTGATCCTCAGAATTACACGTACGGGCATATTCGACGCTATACGGCAACCGGCAATACGGGCGGAGATCCAGTCAGCATCTTCAATGTGACGAGCTCTGCTCCAGGCACCATTTACCATAATGGTGGTTACATCAAGTTCGGACCCGACGGCAAACTATATGCGCAGGTCGGGGAATTTCATCAAAGTTCACAGGCACAGAACCAGGGAACGATGGATGGAAAGATGCTCCGGATGAACCCGGACGGTTCCGTGCCGACTGACAACCCGTTTCCTGGGAGCCGAGTATGGGCTTTGGGGGTACGCAACGCATTCGGCTTCGACTTCGACCCGTCAAATGGCAGACTCATCGCCACAGAGGCCGGTCCTAGCAGCGATGACGAGATCAACATCATAGTCAAAGGCGGAAACTACGGCTGGCCGACTTGCACCGGCCCATGCAGTCCACGCAACCCCTCCTTCATCGATCCAATCGTAGACTTCAACCCAATCGTTACTCCGACTGGAATTGTCACCGTTGAACCGAATGTCTACTACTTCGGTGAATGGAACACTGGCAATCTCGTTCGACTAAACCTGACCTCGACAGGCTCAGTCGTCTCCATGACTCAGGTGTACACTCAGAGCGGGGGAATAATCGCCGTCGAAATGGGTCCGAACAACAAACTCTACTACTCCTCGCCTGACGGAATATTCAGTCTGAATGCCCAGTTCCCGATTCCTGAACCATATTCTCTGCCTAGTCTAGTCGTAATTGCCATTGCAACGGTTGGAGCTATAGCCGCCGCAACAATGGCAATCTACCTTTTGGTCAGCCGTAGAAGCAGACGTCCCACTATTTCCTTGCCTATCGAGAATCTGCTCATAATTCGGCCGCTGTTTTCCCTTGGTGGTTAATAGCAAGAATGTAAGGAAGGAGATCATAATGGACAACAGATTGTTGGAAGGTACGTTTGCCAATCTTTCAACCGCCCTTATCGCTGATGCCTGCGTGCGCCTGAAAATCGCCCTGCGCGTCGCCACACCCGGCATACATCCGTTAGTGCCGGGCATGCGTGTTGCTGGTCGGGTGCTGCCGGCCCGGCATCGAGGAAGTGTAGATGTGTTCTTGGAGGCCATGAAGAAGGCCCACCCTGGAGATGTACTGGTTGTTGACAATGAAGGCCGAAGCGACGAGAGTTGCGTCGGCGATATTACCGTAATGGAGGCCCGCGGGTGGCGCCTAGCGGGGTTGGTAGTTCGGGGCTACCATCGGGATACCAAAGAGCTTGTCGGGCTGGGTTTTCCCCTGTTCAGCTATGGGTCATATCCTGCGGGTCCCCGTCGCCTCGATCAACGCGGGCACTTGGATCTTTCTTCGGCGCAGTGGGAGGGTTTCACTGTCGATAGTGGTGATGCTGTTCTTGCAGATGATGATGGCGTGCTCTTCGTATCGACGACTAGGCTCGATGATGTCCTGAAGATTGCCAAGTCAATTTGGACCATCGAGCGGCAGCAGGCAGAAACAATCCAGTCCGGAAAGAAGCTCTCTGAACAACTGGACTTCGACGGCTACCTAGCAAAGCGTAACTCAGATCCATCCTACACCTTCCGTAAGCATCTACGGGAGCGAGGAGGAGCTGTGGAGGAATAGTCGCAGAGTTACACCATCTACCCATACTATTTGCGCCCATCATTCAGGGAATATCGAATTGTTAGGACCCCAGTGCGCTAATCAAGTGAGGCTCGCGGATTCATTTGGCACCAGAATTGCCAGAATAGACATCGGAGGAGCTCACATCGAAAACATGGCGGCCGGGTTCAAGATCATCGCGCCCTTCGCTAGCGGCTGAACGAGCACAGTTGTTATGCGAAGAGCCATCTAGTGGAGACCTATTTCGACCTTTTCGAGTTCTTGATTCTAGATTTTGGCCGCTGTAAAGCGTGTATCTTCGCCATGCGACCGACCAGCCGAGCATCATCGAGTCTCTTGCAGATCGCCGGAAATTGGTTTCCTAGTCCGCTCCAGCGGATTTCTTCGGGCGAGGAGATTCGTGGTTCCTTTGTTCGAAGGGTTGCGAGGTCACGAAATAGTAGTGCGAGTTTGAAATTTTCTCTTAGGACTTCTGCAAGGCGGGTCGCGGATCGTGGCTGTACCTTCCAACTTTCTACGTTCGGGGGAATCGCCTCAAGATGCTTGTAGATTCCGAGAACAGTGTGTGTTGATTTTTCTCCCCAGCCTTCCAGGCCGGGGTACCCGTCCGCGTCATCACCTACTAGAGCGAGATAGTCGGGTATGGAGCTTGGTGGGACTCCGAACTTTTCTATCACGCCTTCCTCGTTCCGAACACTTCGCGCACGGCGATCAAGCTGTACAACGCGATCGTCGCGAACGCATTGAGCCAAGTCCTTGTCTGGCGAGCAGATGTACACACGATCAACCTTAGAGCTCTTGCTCAGGGACGCAGCCGCTCCGGCGAGAGCGTCATCGGCTTCCAGCTCGACCATGGGCCAAACAACGACTCCCATCGCCTGCAGACTCTCCTCAAGCAAGGGGAACTGTGATAGCAGTCGTGGATCGACGCCTTCACCTGTCTTGTAGCCCGGCCATAGGTCGTTTCGGAACGATTCAATGATGTGATCCGTCGCGACTCCGATGTGCGTGATTCCGGATTCGAGCATGCCGGCAATATTGTTGACTACGCCGCGGGTCGCTGCGACCTCTTCGCCCTTGTCGTTGGTTTGGGGTGGGATCGCGTAAAAGTGGCGGAACAGTTCGTAAGTGCCATCCACGAGGTAGATATCCACGCTAGAACAACTCCCA
>Ga0137371_10001049_pt1 | contig 21603 bp, 15 predicted proteins | sample SagtaG_7_FD_104919 | JGI IMG/M metagenome (GOLD analysis project Ga0137371, IMG submission 104919) | Vadose zone soil microbial communities from Sagehorn Ranch, Mendocino, California, USA - Sage1_R_40_16 metaG | ecosystem: Environmental > Terrestrial > Soil > Vadose zone | place: USA...
GGTACCGGCCGCGTCATACAAGGCCGTCACGCGCAGACACTGTCCGAACTTCGGCAGGTCCACGTCGATGCCGCTGCACAGCTCGAGGTTGAACGTCACGTCGGTGACGACTTGCCCTCCCGGCGTGGTCGCCTGAGTCCCCGCTGGAATGTCGAAGTGGAAGTCCTCGCCCGGGACGATCAGCTCCACGCCGCCCCCCAGCGCGAGGTTGATCGTCTCGGCGGCACACGGCGTGCCGTCCGCGCCGCACAGCGCCCCGCTCTCGATGCGGAACTTGATCGGCAACGTGCGCCCGTCCACGAGCCCGATGTACTCACCCGTCTGCACGTTCTTCAGTTGACTCACCGACGCCACCGGGTCGACATCGGCGAATCCGAGCCGCGCCGGTCCCACGAACACCTGAATACGGTAGAACTTGCTGAGATTGAGGACGGATTCGCTGGTGTTCCAGTTGGCCTGGTAGGACTGATCGGTGGTGTTGACAGTCACCGCGCTCGGCGCGAACCGCTTGAGCGGCAGACCCGCGATGCACACCCGGGTGTTCGCAGGCGCGGGCGGAGGCAGCGGCTCTCCCAACTCGCAGATCTCGACGGAGGGGCGCAGCAGCGGGTTGAAGGCGGCTGGTTCGAAGTTCGCATTGGTGTTCGGATTCTTGAACAGTGGGGGGAGGAAGAAGAAGTCGGGGTTGCCTGCGTGCGCGCCGTCCGATACCGCGTACATCGGGCCGTCGATCGACCGGGTGAGTCGATCGCTTTGACATGCGACGAGGAGTGCGAGTGTGGCGATTGCGAGCGGCAGGCGGGCGCGGGGCATCATGGTACGTACTCCTGATGGTGTGAGTCCGGGCCATCGATTCTACCGGCCACGCACGCGCTCGCAAGTAGTGCGTCGTACAAAGTGCGTGATGTGGATCACACACCGCGGGAATTTTGGAAGGTGCGCGTTTTGAGGATTCCGATCCGGGTCGGATCAGTGTTGCGTGCGGAGCACCGCTTGGAAGCCCGGTTGCCGCTCCAGGCCGCGCCACCACCAGTGGAGCGTGCCGCCGCGCTGGAACGAATGGCCCGGGTGCGACGCCACATACTCGCGCAGCAGTTTGATCGCGCCCTCGGTATCGCCGAACTGGGCGCGCATGACCGCCTCATAGCCCGGCAGGTCTTGCTCCACGTCGATGGTCCGATCGTCCGTGCGGGCGCGGGCGAAGACATGATCGGCGCTGTCCCGCAGGCCGGCGCGCCCCAGCACCCCGGCGACGATGTATTGCCGCAACCGTCCGCGGAACGGCCGCGCCGGTGCGGGAGTGAAGCTGTCGGCCCGCGCGGCGAGGCTCCAGGCACGAGCGACATCGGGCTCCGCCCCCGGGATCAGGAGCAGCCACATCTGGCACTCGGCGAAGCGCCAGTTCTGGGGGAAGCGACGCCCGCCTTCGTCGCACCAGCGCCGCGCTTCGGGGAACTGCGCCAGGTCGTGCGAGGCCCAAAACAACCGGTCCAGGATCGTCTCCGCGTCGCGCAGGTAGGCGTCCGACTCGTAGGCGGCGCGCGCCTCGAGCACGACCGCCACCAGGTCCTCGCGGGGCGGGAAATAGTAGAGCTGGCTCAGGACCGCGTGCGCCGCCGCGAGGCTCGGGTCGGTGCGTACCGCCGCCTCGAGGTCGGCCTGGGCGCTGTCGAGCAAGGCCGCGTGACGCGCGGGGTCGGTGTCGAGATTGAGGCGGAACAGCTGGTAGCGCAGCGTCCCCCGCAATGCAAGCGCCGCGGCGTCGGCCGGGTTCAGGCCCAACGCGCGATTGGCGTACCCGAGTCCGTCGCGCAGCCGCGCTGCCCGCTCCGCGCGCTCGGTGCGGGCACGCGAGTCGAGCAGCGCGACGTAGCCGTGCAGCACGGCCGCGTCGATCCAGTGGGGATCGGCAAGCTCCGCCTGACCGGCGAGTGAGTCCGCCTGGCGGGCGGCGAGGATGGCGGCTGCGGCATCGCCCGCCGCGAGCGCGCGCTCACCTGAGCGACGGATTCCCGTCGCGCGCTGCACCAGCGCCCAGGCCTCGGGATTCGCCGTCCCGGCCTGCAGCTCGCGCAGCTGCACCTCATCGCCGACGCGGGCCCGGAGCAGCCGAGCCGCCTCCTGAATCATGGAGTCGCGGACCTGGAGCAGCTGCCGGCCGGGCAAGGTGAAGCTGGCGCGCTCTCCGGCGTCGGCGCCGCTCGTGCCGTCCACCAGGCGCACCGTGGCGCGCACACGATCGCCGACGGGCTCGACACTTCCCTCGACCAGAGTCCCTGCGTGCAGGGCGCGCGCGATGCTGTCGCGGGAGAGCTCACTGCCGCGATAGGGCGCGACGCCGTTGGGCGAGACGACATCGAGGCCCCGTACCTTCGCCAGCTCGCCGATCAGTCCCTCGGTGAGCCCCGCCGCCACATGTCCGAGAGACGAGTCGCGGCTCAGATCGGCGAAGTACATGACGGCGACGCGGCGCGAGTCGAGGCGACCGCTCGTCGCTGCGCCCGCGTTTCCTTTCCTGCCCAGGACCATCCAGCCCAGCCCCGCTATCACGACGACGAGTGCGCCCGCCAGGGCCGGTTGGTACCACGGCCGGGATGCGCGGCGCCGAGCCGCCGTGATGCGCGAGACGGTCCCGGTGCTGGCGGCGGTCAGGGCTGCGGCGAACTGGTCGGCGGTCGAGTAGCGGTCGGCGGGTACCTTGGCGAGCGCGCGGTTGATCACGGCCTCGAGCGCGTCGGGGATGGTCTCCCGCACGATCCGGAGCCGCGGCACCGAGTCGAGCGAGTGCCGCGCCATGATCGCCTGCGCCGTCGGTCCCGTGAACGGCGGCTGGCCCGCCAGCGTCTCGTACAAGACGCAGGCGAGACTGTAAATGTCGCTGCGGCGGTCCACGTGCCCCGTGCCCGCCGCTTGCTCCGGGCTCATGTAGGCCGGCGTGCCGATCGCGAGCCCGGTCTCGGTGAGCTTGTCACCTCCCGCCGCACTCACCGCGCGCGCGATGCCGAAGTCCGCGACGATGGCGTGGCCGCCGGACAGCATGATGTTCTCGGGCTTGATGTCGCGGTGCACGACGTCGTGGCTGTGGGCGTACGACAGGGCGTCGGCCACCTCGCGCGCGATCTGGAGCGCCTCTTCGAGCGGGAGCTGGGGCTCGCGCTCGAGCCGGTCGCGCAGCGACTCGCCCTCGACGAACGGCATGACGTAATACAGCGTGCCGCCGGCATCGCCCGAGTCGTAGACGGGGAGGATGTTAGGGTGCTGGAGGCGGGCGGCGAGCTTGATTTCCCTCAGGAAGCGCTCGCGACCGAGCGCCATGGCGAGCTCGGGTCGCAGCGTCTTGAGCGCGAGGAACCGCTCGTGCTTCGGCTCGCGCGCGAGGTACACCGTGGCCATGCCGCCGCGCCCGAGCTCGCGGTCGATGATGTAGCGATCACCAAGCGCCGCGTTCAACCCTGCAATCGGGTCGATCACTTGACGGGATGGTTGTGTCGCACGTGCTCGGCCAGGCGCGTGGCGAGGCCTTCGGGATCGGTGGTGGGCCAGCGCAGCAGCACGCCGAACAACACCTTGGTCGTCGTCGCATCGATCGCCAGCAGACTCACGCGGATCGAGTCGGGCTTGCCCGGCAGCGAGTCCACCCGGGCGTAGACCGCGAGCCCGGCGTCCGTCTGGCGCGCCAGCTCGACGGCTGAGATCTCCGGGCTCGGTGCGCTGCGCCACGTCGCCGCGACGATGGTCTGCGGCACCGCGGCGAGCGGCGCGGCGTTGAGGTCGTCGGTGAGCGCCGTCGCCAGGCTCACGCGCCAGCGGTCGAGCCCCGCCGCAAAGATGTCGACCGGCGCCACCGCGACGAGCCCGGGTTGCGGCGCATGGCGCCGAGCGTATCGGACGAACGACACGGCGCCCGCGACCATGAGGATCACGACGAGACTTCCCAGTCCGATCAGCAGGCGGCGCGGCGCGACTTGTGGCGTCTCGGTCATGGCGTAGCTTCGCATTCAGCCCTCCCGCCCACAAGGAGCCCGCGTATGTTGAATGTGAAGTGAGCCCGGATCCCCAGCAGCCCCTCCGCGACGACATCCGACTCCTAGGCACCCTCCTCGGCGAGACCCTGCAGGCCCAGGAGGGGCCCCGGCTGTTCGATACGGTCGAGCGCGTGCGGGCACTCACCAAGACCGATTTCGCGACCCTCGACCAGACGCTGCAGGCGCTGGAGTTGGGGGAAGCGCTCACCGTTGCGCGCGCCTTTGCCCAATTCCTGTCCCTCGCCAACATCGCGGAGCAACATCACCGCATTCGCCGGCGTCGCGACTACGAGCGGACCACCGACGCCCCGCAACGCGGTTCGTTCCAGGACGGCTTCTCACTGTTGCTGGCGGACGGCGTGACGCCCGACGCCCTGTACGAGCACGTTCGCTCCCTCCAGATCGAGTTGGTCCTGACTGCCCATCCCACCGAGATCGTGCGGCGCACATTGCGGCAAAAGGCGCGGTACATGGCCGCGTTGCTCGAGCGCAGGGATCGGCCGGACCTGACGCCGGCCGAGCGAGCTGACCTGCTCGATTCGCTGCGTCGGGAAGTCACCGCGGCGTGGACAACCAGCGAGGCCCGTCCGGGGGGGCTCACACCCGGCGACGAGGTGCGAGGCGGTCTGGTGGTGATCGAGCAGACCCTCTGGGATGCCGTGCCGCAACACCTCCGGGCGCTCGATCGCGCCCTGCGCGAAGCCACCGGCAGGCCGCTGCCCGTGGACGCGGCCCCTATTCGGTTCGGTTCCTGGATCGGGGGCGATCGCGACGGGAATCCCACCGTCACGGCCGAAGTCACGGCGCAAGCCTGTCTGCTCGCCCGCTGGATGGGCGCCGATCTCTACTGGCGGGAGATCGATGCGCTTCGCTCAGAGCTCTCGATGCGTGACGGCAGTGACGAGCTCCGGGCCCGGGTCGGCAATGCGAGCGAGCCGTATCGGGCCCTGCTCAAGGAGGTCCGCGACCGCCTCGCCTACACTCGCGATTGCCTCGGGCGTGGGTCCTTCGACACTCGGGCGTACCTGCGGCCGGAAGAGCTGCTCGAGCCCCTGCACCTGTGCCGCCGGTCGCTCCAGCAAACCGGGGCCGACATCGTCGCGGAGGGCCGCCTCCTCGACATCATCCGGCGCCTGGCATGCTTCGGTCTGTCGCTGGTGCGGCTCGATCTCCGCCAGCACGCCCTGCGGCATGCGGAGGCCCTCGACGCGATCACTCGGCACCTCGGATTGGGCTCGTACGCGGCGTGGGACGAATCCGAGCGGCGCGCCTTCTTGAATCGTGCGTCGCAGGACGAGGGTCGCATGATCAGGGCCGCGCTCGAGTCCACGGCCCAGTTTCCTGCCGATGTCCGCGACGTCATCGACACATTTCAGGCGGCGGCGACCCTGCCCGGGGAATCGCTCGGCGCCTACGTCATATCCATGGCGAGCAACGTGTCGGATGTTTTGGCGGTCGAGCTGCTGCAGCTCGCGTCGGGCATCCGGCCTCGGCTCCGGGTGGTTCCGCTGTTCGAGACCCTCACCGACCTCGGCCGCGCCGGCGCCTGCATACGCGATCTCCTCGGCATCGACTGGTACCGCGAGCGCGCGGGCGGGCGCCAAGAGGTGATGATCGGGTATTCCGACTCCGCCAAGGACGGCGGCCGCCTGGCTGCGGCGTGGGCCCTGTACACCGCCCAGGAAGACATCGTCGCGGCGTGCAAGGCGCGAGGTGTGCACCTCACCCTGTTTCACGGCCGCGGTGGGACGGTCGACCGCGGCGGTGGGCCGGCGCGACTGGCGATTCAATCGCAGCCGCCGGGCTCGGTGAACGACTCGCTGCGCGTCACCGAACAGGGAGAAGCGATCGACGCCAAGTTCGGCATCCTCGGCATCGCGCTGCGGACATTGGAGGTCTACACAACCGCCACGCTCACGGCGACGTTGCAGCCGGCTCAGGACCCCGAGCGGCGCTGGCGCGACCGGATGCAGCTGTTGGCCGACACTTCGCGAGCGGCATACCGCCGGTTGGTGCACGGGTCCCCCGAATTCACGGCGTACTTCTGGGCGGCGACGCCGGAGGCCGAGATCGGCCAGATCAAGATCGGCACCCGTCCGGCGCGGCGCGTGCCGGCCGACGGGTCGAGGAGCGTGGAGGGGCTTCGGGCTATTCCGTGGGTGTTCGCGTGGACGCAGACGCGGCTGATGCTCCCCGCCTGGTTGGGGGTGGGCGAAGCCCTGGAGGAAGCCGTTGGCGACGGGCACCTGGATGAGCTGACCGAGATGTACGACGCGTGGCCGTTCTTCCGCGCCACGCTCGACCTGATCGAGATGGTGTTGGCCAAAGCTTCGCCGCATATCTCCGAGCGGTACGACAAGGCCCTCGTGCCGCCGCATCTGTGGCCGGTAGGCGAGGAGCTGCGCGAGCGGCTCCGCCGGACCGTCGCGGCGGTGCTGGCGGTCACCCGCCATGCGGAGCTGGTGGAGCACAATCCCGTCTTGCGGCGCTCGATCAGCGTCCGGAATCCCTACGTCGATCCCATCAACCTCGTCCAGATCGAGATCCTGCGGCGGCTGCGCCGGGCCGGGGAGGATCAGTTGCTGCGGGACGCGTTGCTGGTGACTGTGAACGGCGTCGCAGCGGGAATGCGGAATACGGGGTGAAAGCGCGGTGAGCGCGTCGCGCGGAGCATTGACCCAGGCTTGACCCCCGGCGGTTACCATAACGGCGCATGGTCACCGTCTGCACCGTTCTTCCCGCCCCCGAACGCCCCCGCATCGACGCAGCTGGCGACGGCTGCTTCGACACGCTGCACGCGGAATCGCTCCGCGAGGCGTTGCACGTCGCCCGCACGCGCCGCGTGGACGCGGTCGTCATCTCGGTGCACCGCTGCCACGGCGAGCAGCTGCCGGCGGTCGCGCGCTTCGTTCGCGAGTTCCCGGCTATCCCGGCTGTCGCCTTGGTGTCGCGACACGATCGCGAGGCCAGTGAGACCCTGCTGCGCCTCGGCGCGACCGGCGTGCGCACGGCGGTGGACTGCACGCACCCCGACGGCTGGCGCCGTCTCCGCGATCTGGTGGGCCACCCGGCTTCGCCGGTCGCGGCCCGGGTGCTGGCGCGCCTGGTGCCGGCCCTGGGCGATGTTTCGGTGGAAACGCGGTTGTTCTTCGAAACCGTAGCGCGGCTGGCGCCTGCCCTCAGTACGGTACGCGGCCTCGCCCGTCACCTGCGGGTACGGCCCTCCACGCTGATGTCGCGTTTTCACCGCGCCGCACTTCCCTCCCCCAAGAGTTACCTCGCGGCGATGCGGCTGCTGCACGCGGCGTACCTCTTCCAGAACCCCGGCTTGTCGGTATCCGACGTGGCGTATCGGATGGACTATTCGTCGCCCCAGAGTTTCGGGCGGCATCTCAAGGCGGTGCTGGGCGTGACGGCCGGGGAGTTCCGCCGCCGCTTTCCGTTCGACGTGGCGCTGGCGCGCTACGTCGACCTGCTCGTCACCCCGTACCGGGAGGCCCTGCGCGCGTTTCACCCCCTCAAAGCGGGGCTGTGGGACCAAGGATCGAACGCCGCAGCGGCCTTTCGGGCGGGGTGATTCAGTCCGCCGCGGGGCGGACGCGATGCTCGGCCGTCGCCTGATCGCGCCGCAGCATCGAGAACCGCGCCATCCCGGCGCGCAGCCGCTCGGCGAGCTGGGCGAGCTGCTGTGACGTCGCGGTCAGCTCGCCCATCGACGTGATCTGCGCCTCGGTCGCGGCGGCCGTACTGTTCGCGCTCTCGGACGAGCGGCTGGAGATGCTCGCCACCCGCTGCAACGATTTCGCCAGCTCGGCGAGCCGCTCCGCCTGGCTGCGGGACACGTCGGCGGTCGCGTTCACCAGATCCCCCATCAGCTGCACGCCCTGGTGCAGCTCCTGCAACGCCCCGTCGGCCTCGGCGGCCACCGCGCCGATGTCCCGGACTTTCACTTCGCCCGATTGCATCGCCCGACCCGCCGCTTCGATGCCCGCCCGCAGGTCGCTCACCAACTCGGCGACTTCGCGTGCGGACTTCCCCGCTTCGGCGGCGAGCGTGCGGACCTCGTCGGCGACGACGGCGAAGCCCTCACCGTGCTCTTCCGCGCGGGCGGCCTCGATCGCGGCATTGAGGGCGAGCAGGTGGGTCTGGCGCGCGATCCGTGCGATCGTCTGCGCGAAGACGCCGATCCGCTCCGACATCCCCGAGAGCCCCGCCACCGTCGCGGCCGTGGCCCGGACCTCCTCGCCGACTGCGCGCAGGGTCGAGCTGGCGCGCGCCACCCGCTCACGGCCGCGCTCGGCGGTGGCGACGAGGCGCGACGAGTCCACCTGCATCAGCTCAGCTCGTACCCGGAGTGATTCGGCCTGATCGGAGGCCTTGGCGCTCTCTCCCCGCGCGCCGTCCGCCAGTCCACGCTGCTGTCCCAAGTCCGTGGCGAGCTGCTGTGAGGTCCCCGTCAACGCCTCCGTGGTCGCGTGGAGCTGCTGGGCCGCCGCCGCCAGCTGTTCGGCGAACGCGGCCACCTCATCGGCCTCGTGCTGCACCGCGGCGATCGTGGTGCCGATCTCCTCGAGCATGCGGTTGAGGCTTTTCTCGAGGAAGCCCAGCTCGTCCGATTCGGCGGCCGACGCGCGCACAGCGAGGAACCCCTGCTCCGCTTCGCCCATTACACTGCGGGCGCTCCGGATGCGCGAGATGAGAGTCGCCGGGATGCGTTTCAAGGCCATCGCGACGACGATAAACAGGACCGTCTCGAAGTAGGCCGTCGAGTCGAGTCCCGCCGCGCCCGCGTACAACCACCCGTGCAGCCATGAGGCTCCCAAGTACGCGACCGACGTCACCAGCACGAGGAAGTCGCCCACGGCCTGGCCCTGGTCGAAGGCGTACGGCAGGACCGCGATGAAGAGCGCGGCGACCACGCCGCCGTGCCCGAACCACACGACCAGCAGTGTGACGAGGGCGACGTCCAGGACCGCGAGCATATAGATGAACCACCAGCGGTACCAGCCCCGCTCGTTGATCATGCCGACCACCGCGTTCACGACCGCCCCCGCCCCCGCCGCCAGCACGATCGTGCCGAGGGGAGTCTCGATCGCGCCGGCGAGCCGGCCGACGACGCCGAGCGCGAACAGCGCCGCGGTAATTGCCCAGCGACGCCGGTGGCTGCGGTCGAACGTGTCGAGGTCTTTGAGGCGTTGCTCCAGGCTGGTGGCGTCGTCGTGCCAGCCGCGCATCCGCGCTGCGAACGAGCGCCGGGCGCCGGAGGGGCGGGGTAGGGAAGAAGGAGGAGCGGGGCTCACGGGTTCATCTTACCCAACAGGTCGGATGCCGTCACTAGAGGCTCGACGGCGTAGCCCGCCCGCTCGAGCACGTCGCGGCCCACTTCCTCGCGGTCCACGACCGCCAGCACGCCCAGGACGCGCCCTCCCTCGCTCTCGACGGCGGCGATCGCCTCTTGGGCCGAGCCACCGGTGGTGATGACGTCTTCGACGATCACGACCGTCGTCCCCGCCGTGAAGCATCCCTCGATGCGTTTCCCCGTGCCGTGCGTCTTGGGTTGCTTGCGGACAGTGAAGGCGTCGAGGGGGAGACCGCGGCTGCGCGCGGCGGCAGCAAGGGCGTAGGCGACGGGGTCCGCGCCCAGCGTCAGGCCGCCGACGGCCTGCGGCGCCCAGCCGCGGGCGGCGAGACGGTCCAGGGCCAGGGCGCCGATCACGGCGAGGCCCTCACCGGACATGGTGGTGAGACGGGCGTCGATGTAGAACGAGGAGCGCTTGCCCGAGGCCAGGACGAAATCGCCGCGCCGCACCGACCGCGAGATGAGCAGATCCTTGAGATTCTGCTTGAGGTAGTAGTGATCGCTACTACTATTCACTTTCTCTTGCCCACAAATTTCTTGATCGCTGTGAAGAAGCCGCTCCGTGGGTCCGTCGCGCCTTCCGGTGCGCCACCGGCCACTCCCGCCTCGAGGTCGGCCGCGAGCTCCGTCACCGTCGGTTGGCGGTCTGCAGGCTGGCGCGCGAGACCCTTCATGACGGCGGCCTCCACGCCCGGCGGGATCTTGAGCCCTTTGACGGCCTGCGACAAGGGGAGCGGTGGCTGGCTGAGTAGCTGCTGGAACAGCTCACGGGGGCTGCGGCCCACGTAGGGGTGACGTCCGGTCAGCAGGTAGTACGTGATCGTGGCGAGGCTGTAGATGTCGGCCCGTCCGTCGACCAGCTCCCCGGACAACGCTTCCGGCGCCACGTACTGCAGGGTGCCCACGAAGAAACCCGTGCGCGTCAGCCGCTCTTCGGGCGGCAGCTCCGCGTCGCGCGCGATCCCGAAGTCGAGCAGCTTCACCGTGCCCGTGCGCGGGTCGTACATAATGTTCTCGGGCTTCAGGTCGCGGTGGACGATGCCGGCCTTGTGGGCGGCCGCCAGGGCGTCGGCCAGTTGTCGCACCAGCCGCACGGCGTCCGCAGGAGCGAGGGGCCCATTCCGGTGTAAGAAGCTGGCGAGAGACTCCCCGTCGGCCCACTCGAGGGCGAGGTAGTGGAGGCCGTCCGCCTCGCCGAAATCGTAAGTACGTACCACACCGGGATGTACGACGCGGGAGCCGTACCCCGCCTCCCGCAGGAATCGCTGCACCGCTGTGGGGTCGCCCCTGAGCCGCTGGCGCAATACCTTGAACGCACAGGCCCCGCGCTCGGGGTGCTCGGCGCGGTACACCTCGGCCGTGCCGCCCTCGCCCACGCGCTCGAGGAGGCGGTAGCCGGCGACGGTCCGGCCGGCAAGGTTCTCGTTGGACATTGGGGTTGGCGCGAAACTAACGTGCGGATTTGAGGCTCGGCAAGTGATACGACGCGCGGCAGCGGTAGCGGCGCTGGTGCTGGTCATAATGGGGGGCGGATGCGGCCCGTGGCAACGGGTCGGCAGCTCGGATACCCCGCGAGCGGGCACGGCCTTGCCCCGCTTGGTCGACGCGACCACGATCTACCGTTCGATGGGCTTCCTGGCGACCGGGGGTCCTTTGCCCTTCGTGGCCTCGGTTCGCTATCTGCGCGGTCCGGCACCCGACTCCACCCTCGCCGTGTTTTCCCTCTCGCTCGCGAACTCCGCGATCACCTTCCAACGCAGCGGCGTCGAATTCGTGGCCGAGTATCACGTCGAGGCGATCTTCCGCGGCGACACGGGCGTGGCGCCAATCCGGCATATCGAGCGGGACGAGCAGGTGCGGGTGCGCTCGTTCCAGGAGACGCTGCGCAGCGACGAGAGCGTCATCTTCCAGCAGTTCGTCACGGTGCCGCCCGGTCACTACACCGTGAGCGTGATGGTGCGCGATCGAAACGGGCCGGCGTTCGCGCGCACCGAGCGCGTGGACACGGCACCGGACCTCTGGGGCCGCTCCGGCCTGGCGCAGCCGATCCCGATCTACCAAGCCACGAATCGCACGCAGACCGCCGTCCTGCCGGTGCTGCTCTCCAATCCGCGCGCCACGGTGCCGTATGGGACCGATACGCTCCGGTTTTACGTGGAGGGGTACGGGTTGGCCGGGCGGACGCTCGTCGCGCGGGTGGTGGATGAGAGCGATCGGGAGTTGTGGCGCGACACCGTGGCCCTGCGGGGCGACGCCGGTGTCGCGGCCGCGACGATCGCGGTCGCGCCCGATCGGCTCCCCGTGGGGCAGGCGGAGATCGAGACGACGCCGGCCGGCGGCGGTGACACAACGCACGGGAGGTTCTTGGTCAGCTTCTCGAACCAGTGGGTGATCACGAATTTCGAAGAGATGCTGAGCCTGCTGCGCTACTTCGACGCCCCGCGCTGGGTAGACTCGCTCCGCAAGGCACCCCCCGCGGAGCGTCCCACCGTGTGGCGCGAGTTCTGGAAAGCCACCGATCCCGTGGAGCTCACCCCCGAGAACGAGGCGTTGGACGACTATTTCCACCGCGTCCAGCGCGCCAACGTCCGGTTCCCCGACGAAGGCGTGCCCGGGTGGCTCACCGACCGTGGCGAGGTCTACATCACGCTCGGTGATCCGGACGAGGTCCTCGACCTGGCGAACGGCATGGACCGCAGCGGGCTCCGCGTCATTCGGTGGACGTACACGGCGCTGCGGCTCGTGCTGTACTTCCAGGACCAGAGCGGGTTCAACCACTTCAAGCTGACGCCCACGTCGCGCGCGGAGTACCAGCGCGCGCTTTTCCGGGTGCACCGCTCCCGGTGAGGCCGGTCGCCGCCCTCTGGTTGGCGGCGCTCGCGGCGCCGCCCCTCGCGCTGGCGCAGGTCCCGTTGGATCGCACGCCGATGGTCAAGGCGGAATCGCTGCGCCTCGCGGGACGCCCGTGGCACGCGGCCGAGACGCTGCTCGCGGCCGCCGCGCGCGACTCGCACCCCAACGCATTCCTCATGGTCGAAGGCGCGAAGGCCGAGGTGCACGCGCGGCGCTACGATCGCGCTCGCGGACTGCTCGCCGGCCAGCCGTGGCTCGAGGACTACGCCGAAGGCGAAGCGCTGGCGGTGTTGGGGCAGGCGGAGAGCGGCTTGGGCCAGTACGCCGCCGCCGCCGCCCATTTTGGCGCCGCCCGTGCGCGGACGTCGGGTGCGCACGCGGCGCTCCTCGCCGTGCGAGCGGCGCTGGCGCACGAGGCGGCTGGACAGCCCGACAGCGCGGCGGGCGAGTTCGCGGCGGCGCGGGCAGGCGGGCTGGAAGGAATCGACGGCTGGCTGCGCGTGCGCCAGGCGCGGGTCACGCGTGACACGGCCGCCGCCTTCCGCCTGCTCGCGGAGGTGCCGGCACCGGCGGCGCGCGAGGCGCTGCTGTCGCGCGCGAGGGCGCTGCTGCTGGCGGGCGACACGGTCCGGGCGCTGGAGGGGTTCGCACAAGCGGGGAAGGGGCTCGACGTCGCGCGCCTCGCCCTGGCTGCGGGCGACTCGGCGCGGGCGCGGGCCGCGTTGTACGAGCTGATGGCGCGCGCGCCGCAGAGCGACGACGCGGCGGCGGGCGTGGCGCTCGCGCTGGGCCCGCTCCCCCCTGTGGCACCGGCGGAGCACGTCGCGTTGGGACGCGCGCTGAATCGGCGCGGCACCGCGGCCGACGCCCGGATCCACGTGGAGCACGCGATCCGCCGCGGCGACTCCAGCGCTGCGACCTTGGTCTTCTACGGCGAGCTGCTCGTCGCGACCGGCCGCTACGCCGACGCCGCGCGCGCCTACCTCGCCGCCGCGAGAGATTCCGTGCTCGGTCCTCTCGCCGTATATCGCCGGGCCCGCGTCCTCGTGCGCCTCGGCGATCCGGGGGCGACGACCGCGCTGTCCGGCTTCGCGCAGACGTATCCGTCGGATACCGCGGCGCCCACCGCACTGTACGTGCTCGGTGACGCGCTGTTCGATCGCGGCGACTCGAGCGGCACAGCGCGCTGGTTCGGCGAGTTGATCGCGCGCTATCCGTCCGACTTGCGCGCGTCGCTCGCGCGCTTCAGACTCGCCGCCCGTGCGTACCGCGACGAGCAGCTCGACAGCGCGGGGGCGCTGTATCAAGGAGAAGTCACGGCCGGAGGCCCGCAGCGCACCGGCGCGCGCTTCTGGCTCGGCAAGGTGGCAATGGCTCGGGGCGACACCGCGGGCGCGCGCGCGATTTGGCGTGCCCTGGCACGGGAGGACTCGCTCGGCTACTACGGACTGCGCGCGCGTCGCGGGACCGACCTCCCGCCCGTCGCCATTCCCGTCGCGACAGCGGCTCCGGCGGTCCCGGCGGGCGTCGCGACGGGCCTCGCGCGGCTCGACACGCTGATGCTCGCCGGGCTCGACAGCGAGGCGCAGGCCGAGGTGCGCGCCGTCCTCGGGCGCCCGCCCCAGGATGTCGATGGGTTGCTCGCATGGAGCGAGGGGCTGGGGATGCGTGGCTTCGGCTCGGCGGCGGTGCGCCTCGGTTGGCAGGCGTTCATCAAGGCGCCGGGCGAGGCTCGCGTCCTCCGCGCCATTTATCCGTGGCCGGCCCGGTCCGCCGTCGAAGCGGAGGCCCAGGAATTCGGGGTCGACCCCCTGCTGCTCGTGGCGATCGTCCGCCAGGAGAGCGTGTTCGACGTGGAGGCGCTTTCCCCGGCGGGCGCGCGCGGCCTGGCGCAGCTCACGCCGGGCACGGCGGCCCTCACGGCGCGCGGCCTCGATGTCACGTTTTACCCCGAGTGGATCACCGTCCCCGACCTGAACCTGCACTTGGGCGCCGCGCACCTGGCGGAACTGCTGCGGCGCTTCGGGCGCGTCGAGACCGCGATCGCAGCCTACAACGCGGGAGCATCGCCGGTGCTCCGTTGGCTCGAGCGTGATGGTGGGGACGATCCCGACCAGTTCATCGAGCTCATTCCCTATCCGGAAACGCGCGGCTACGTGCGCAGCGTGATGCGCAACCGCGAGCTGTACCGCGTCTTGTACGCGGCCCCGTAGTCCGGCTTGACAGCTTTCCCGCCGACCCTCATTTCTATCGCGCTCGACACGACGGCCGGGCAGGCGCGCTGGCGCCCAGTGTGCGACTTTGCCGGAGAGATGCGCATGACCAAGGGAAAGGTGAAGTGGTTCAATGACGCCAAGGGGTATGGCTTCATTGAGCAGGAGGGTGGCGAGGACGTCTTCGTCCATTTCTCGGCCATCCAGATGGACGGTTTCAAGACGCTCGCCGAAGGTCAGGTGGTGGAGTTCGAAGTGAAGCAGGGCGACAAGGGGCTTCACGCGTCGAACGTCATGCGGGTCTGACGCGTCCCGTCAGCTGATTCCACCCCGCCCGTGCCGTTCCGGGCGGGGTTATTCTTTCGCCCATGGCGGAACGGCTCTTCCTCGTCGATGGCTATGCGTTGATCTACCGCGCGTTCTTCGCGATGATCGCGCGGCCACTCACGACCCGGCGCGGCGAGAACACCTCCGCCGCCTGGGGCGTCACGAACTTCCTCCTCCGGCTGCGCGCCAAGCACCGTCCCGAGTACCTCGGCTGGGTGCACGATGTCGGCGAGTCGTTCCGCCACCAGCAGTATCCGGCGTACAAGGCCACGCGCGAGAAGCTCGACGAGCAGCTGCAGCAGGATTTCGATCGTTCCGTTGAGCGCATCGAGCAGATCCTCGCGGCGTTCCGCGTCCCTGTGCTCGGGGTAGAGGGCTACGAGGCGGACGACGTGATCGGCACCCTCGCCGCGCGGGCCGCGCAGCGCGGACTGCAGACCGTCATCGTGTCGGGGGACAAGGACTTCTACCAGCTGATCGGCCCCCACGTGGCGCTCCTCAATCCCGGCCGCGGCGGCCCCGCGGCGGTCGAAGAGCAGTGGGTGGACCCGAGCAACGCCAGCGACCGCCTCGGCGTCCCGCCGGAGCGCGTCGTGGACTACCTCGCCCTCGTGGGCGACAGCTCCGACAACATTCCCGGTGTGAAGGGCGTGGGCGAGAAGACCGCGTTGGAGCTGCTCGGGGCGCACGGCGATCTCGACACGATTCTGGCGCGCGCCGCCGAGCTGCCCGGGAAGCGGGCGCGGGAGGCGCTGCTCCAGCACGCCGACCTCGCGCGCCTCTCCCGCGAGCTGGTGACCATTCGCCGGGACGCTCCCGTCGAGCTCGATCTCGAACAGCTCCAGGTACGAGCTCCCGACACGGCCCGGCTCGCCGAGCTTTTCACCGAGCTCGAGTTTCGTTCACTCATTCCGAAACTCGACGCCTTCGCCGACGCGGACGCGGACAAGGGGGCTCCCGCTCCGGCAGCCCAGCGGGCGCCCGCCGTCGCGGGAGCCCCCTCGCCCGCGTCCGCCTCGGCTCAGGTCGTCGACGATCCGGCGCAGCTCGCCGCGGTGCTCGTGGAGGTCCGGCGCGCCCCGCTCGTGGCCATCGACACGGAAACCACGAGTCTCGATCCGATGCGGGCCGAGCTCGTCGGGTTATCGCTCGCCGTGGAGCCCGGGCGGTCGTGGTACCTCCCGTTCGCGCACCTTCCGCCCGACGGACCGCTCGCGGGCGGGGAAGCGCCGCGCAACCTGCCGCCCCTCGCGAGCGCCGCGCTCGCGCCGCTCCGCGCCCTCCTCGCCGACCCGAACGTCCCCAAGGCCGGTCACAACGTGAAGTTCGACTGGCTGGTGCTGCGCCGCGCCGGCGTCGAGCTCGCCGGCGTGCGGTACGACTCGATGCTCGCGAGCTTCGTCCTCGATCCTGGACGCCGCTCCCACGCGCTCGACGAGCTGGCGCGCGAGCGCCTGTCGATCGAAATGCAGACATACGCGGGGGTGGCGGGGAAGGGCCGGCGCGAGCGCCCCTTCGCGGAAGTACCGCTTGCAGAAGCCGCACGCTATTGCTGCGCCGACAGCGAGATGGTGCTGCGCCTCGAGGCCGCCTTCCGGCCGGAGCTCGAGGACCACCGCCTGCTGCCGCTGCTCGAGACGATCGAGATGCCGCTCGTGCCCGTCCTCGTGGAGATGGAAGCGACGGGCGTGCTGATCGACCGGGCGTTGCTCGGTGAGATCGGACGCGCCTTCGCGAAGGAGCTGGCGGGCCTGGAGCGGGAGATCTACCGGGCGGCGGGGGGCGATTTCAACATCAATTCCACGCCGCAGCTCCGCGCCGTGCTGTTCGACAAACTCCAGCTCCCCGTCCAGAAGCGGACCAAGACGGGGGCCTCCACGGACTTCGAGGTGCTGGAGCAGCTCGCCGCGATGGGTCACGAGGTGCCGCGACTCATGATCGAGTATCGCGAGCTCTCGAAGCTCAAGTCCACCTACGTCGACGCGCTGCCGGGGTTCATCCATCCCGAGACCGGCCGTGTTCACACGAGCTACAACCAGACTGGCGCGGCCACGGGACGGCTTTCATCGTCCGATCCGAACCTGCAGAACATTCCCGTGCGCACGCCCCGGGGCGAAGCGATCCGGCGCGCCTTCATCGCCCCTCCGGGGCACGTGCTCCTGACGGCCGACTACTCGCAGATCGAGTTGCGCCTCTTGGCCCATCTGTCGGGCGACCCCGCCTTCGTCGACGCGTTCGAGCGCGGCGGTGACATTCATCGCCAGACCGCCGCCGTGATCTTCGGCGTGGCCGAGGAGGCCGTCACACCCGAGATGCGCGCGCGGGCCAAGACGATCAACTTCGGCACGATCTACGGTCAGGGTCCGTTCGCGCTGTCGCGCCAGCTCGGCATCACGCAGGACGAGGCGAAGGCTTTCATCCAGCAGTATTTCGAGCGGTTCTCGGGAGTACGCCGTTGGCTCGACGCCATCGTCGAGGAAGCACGGCAACGGGGGTATGTCGAAACCCTGTTCGGGCGGCGGCGCTACATCACCGAGCTCAAGGACAAGAACTTCAACGTCCGCTCATTCGGCGAGCGTACGGCGACGAACTCACCGCTCCAGGGCTCCGCCGCCGACCTGATCAAGATCGCGATGATCCGCATCCATGCCGCGCTGCCGGCAGCGGGCGTCAAGGCGCGGATGCTGCTGCAAGTGCACGATGAGCTGGTTTTCGAGGTGCCGGAGCCGGCACAGGCAGTTGCCTCAGCTCTTGTAAAACGCGAGATGGAGGGGGTCACCCAGCTACGGGTGCCACTCGTCGTAACTATCGGCGCCGGAAAGAATTGGGTGGATGCTAAGGAATAAGCACGCCTCTTGCATCAAGCGGGGTGGTGCCCAACATTGGGGCGTCGATCCGAGGGTCTCCCCGGGTCGGCGCCCTTTGGCGCCCGGAGGGTAACGCTGTGAAGTCGCGTGGTTTTACGCTGATCGAGCTGCTCATCGTGGTCGTGATCATCGGGATCTTGGCGGCGATCGCCATCCCGAAGTTCGCGAACACGAAACAAAAAGCGTACGTCGCCCAGATGAAGTCCGATCTGAAGAATCTGGCGACGGCCGAAGAGGCGTATTTCTACGACTCGACGTCGTACACGACGAGCCTCGTTTCCTTGAACAACTTCCGCTCCTCGACGGGGGTGACGCTCACCGTCCTCGAGGGGACCCCGATGGGTTGGTCGGCGCAGACCGTGCACAGTTCGACGACGCGCGCCTGCTATCTCTTCAACGGCAACGCCGCGGCGGTGGGCAACGCGACGGTCGCCGGCAAGATCACCTGCACGTAACGCCCCCCCCGCCGCCCTATCAGGAGTTCACACGCCGCCGCGAGGGGATGTGCTTCGCCCTCGACGGCGGCGTGTGGCTTCATCACCATAAAATCCAGGATGAGCCGATGGCGCACCTGGTGAGCGCCGACAAGACCCGCCTGCTCGCGCTGGGCCGCGCGCTGGGGTTGCATCCGGCGTGGCTGCAGTACAAACCGCTCAAGGATCCGCGGACCGGGATGCGCGTGCCCGCGTGGCATTGGGACCTGTGGGGGGAGAGACTTAGACGCCTAGAGGCCGAGACGCCCTAGACGCCTAGGCGTCTCAGCGTCTACTCCGCATCTCCGGCTTCAAGCTTCGGGGCACGCACGCCCGGCCACCAGTTCCATCGGCCTGCGATGTGCATGATCGCCGGCACGAGCACCATGCGGATGAGCGTCGCGTCGAGCAGCACGGCGAGGGCGAGCCCGAACCCGATGAACTGCACCGCCAGCACCCGTGAGAACGCGAACACGCCGAAGACCGCGATCATGATCGCCGCGGCGAAGGTAATCGTCGACGCCGTCGCCGAGAGTCCCTCCATCGTCGCGTGGTCGTTGCGCCCCGTCTTGTCGAACACTTCCTTGATTCTCGTCAGCAAGAAGACTTCGTAGTCCATCGACAGCCCGAAGACCGTCGCAAACACCAGTACAGGCACCACGACGAAGATTGCTTCCGTCGGGCCCTCGAGTCCGAAGAAGCTGCCGCCGTACCCGTGCTGGAACACGAGCACCGTGACGCCGAAGGCGGCGCCGACGGAAAGGCAATTCAGCACGACCGCCTTGAGCGGTACGAGCAGCGAGCGGAACGCGATGAACAGCATGATGGCGGTGACGCCGAGGATCATTCCGACGATGGCGGGGAATCGCTCCAGGAGATCGTGCTGGAGGTCGACGCTCGACGCCGCGAAGCCGCCCACGACCACGTCGGCGCCCTGCAGGCCGCGCACGCCGTGGGCGATGATGCGCCGGGCGTGACGCGCCAAGTCCATCATGCCGGTCAGCGACACGGTGTCCGCGGCGATGACGTCGATCAGAGTCGTGCGCCGGTCGGCGCTCAAGTAGGCGTTGAAGAACTCGGGATAGCGGTCGCGCACCGCCTCGGCCTCGCTGTAGAACATCGCCAGCTGCAGCGTGGACATGCCGGGCCGCAGCGTCGCGACGCCGCGCACTTCCCGCACCCGCGGATCCTTGCGCAGCGAGTCGCTCAGCACCTTGAGGCCGGGCAAGCGGCGCGCCGCGAGCACCGACTCACCCTCGGGCAGCTGCACGATGATGCGAATCGGGTGGATGACGCCGCTCGCTCCCATCTCCCGCAGCGCCGCCTGTCCCTGGCCCCACTCCGATTGCGGCGGGAACCAGTTGCGCGCCGGCAGGCCGATACGGATCTGCGTGAGCGGCAGGGTCAGGATCGCGAGGGCGATGCCGCCTCCGGCGATCGCCCGCCACGGGCGGTGCCCCAGCCAGCGCGCCCACCGTTCCCAGCCGCTCGGCGCGTGGATCCGCACGAGCCAGCGCGCCAGCCACTTGGGCCGATCGATGTTGCGCCCCAGCACGGCGAGCGTGGCGGGCAAGAGCGTTGTCGCGAGGAGCACCGCCACCGCCACGACGATCAGGCCGCCGATGCCCACCGAGCGCGTCTCGGTGAGGGGTGTGCTCACGAGCGCCGCGAAGCCGACCACGACGGTGAGGCCCGAGGTCACCACGGCGGAGCCCGCCGTCTCGATGGTCCGGACCGCCGCATCCGCCGGGGAGAGACCCCGGTTCAACTCCTCGCGGAATCGGGTCACGATCAGCAGCGAGTAGTCGATCCCCACACCCAGGCCCACCATCGTCGTGATGTTGAGGACGAAGACCGACATGGTCTGGAATTTGGCCGCGACGGTGACGAGCCCCAGGGCGATCGTGATCGCGACGACGCCGACGATGATGGGCAGGGTGGCGGCGACGAGCGCGCCGAAGGCGACGACCAGCACCACCAGCGTCACGGGCAGGACTTGTTCCTCGCTGTTCTGCGTGTCCTCCGCGCTGATGTTGCGAACGTCGTAGTCGAGGGCGGGATTGCCGGTGACCATCACATCGAACTCACCGCCGCGGGGCATGCGCGCCATGGTCTCGGCGACCACGCTCCGGAGATCCGGCACCACCGTGCGGCTGAGGTCGCTGGTGCTGCTGGGGGTCAAGGCACCGATGAGGAACGTGGTGCGGTGGTCTTTGCTGACAAAGGTCGATTCCCCGATGGTCCGGACCGATACGACCTGGCTGATGTAGGGGCGCCGGGCGATCGCAGCGGAGAGCGAATCGAGGACGGCTTCGAAGCGGTGATCGGTCCAGCGTACCGGCCCGTGGACCACGATCGCCACGTAATCGGCGATGGGGTTGGGGAACGCCGCCTTGATGAGCTGGTTGGCGCGCGCCGACTCGGTGGACTCGACGAGCGCGCCGCGCACGGCCAGGACTCGCTGTACGTGGCACGCCCGCGGCGCGAACAGCAGCGCGAGCGCCGCCCACGCTGCGATGACCCAACCGCGCCAGCGGATGAGCGGCCTCGCGGGTAACGTGATCACCTACTGTCCAAGCATAAGCAGGCCACAATCATAGAGACGCCATCGCGGCAAAGCTAGCGGTTGGGGTGCGCGTCCGAGCATATTGCGCGCATGGTGGAACGTCGGCTCACCGGCATGCTCGCGGCCGCGGGCGTCTTGATTGTGTTGTTCGTCGTGTGGGATGCGTTCAAACCCGCGCCCCGCCCGATTCCCCCGCCCGAGCAGGACGTCATCGTCACGCACACGAATCCGCCCGCGGGCAGCTCGAGCTCGCAAGGGACGGTGACGCCGGATCCCACGCCCCCACCGTCCAACGAGCCGAATTACATGGAAGCGCTGGCGCGGTCCGAAATGCGCCGCCGCATCCGCGCCAGCGCCGGCAGTACCTACTTGAACGATATGCTCGCCGCGAGCCAGGACTCGATGCTGCGCCGCTGGGACAACCGCATGAGCTCGCCGGTACGGGTGTGGTTCGCGCCGACCGTCGCCGCGAATTTTCAGCCAGCCTTCATCGAAGCGATCCGCCGGGCGTTCGGCTTGTGGTCCGCCGTCGGTGTGCCCGTCGCCTTCGACCTGACCGCCGATTCGACCGACGCCGAGGTGGTGTTCCGCTGGAAGCCGCAGTTCGAGATCGAGCGCAGCGGTCAGACGGATCTTCACTGGGACCAGGATGGTCACATTCAATCGGCGGTGGTGACCCTCGCCACGTTCGATCCGAAGGGTCGCGCCATGGATGTAGACGACGTGCGCGTCGTGGCGGAGCACGAAATCGGCCACGTGTTGGGGCTCGACCACTCGCCCGATTCGACCGATCTCATGTTCCCGACCGCCAAGGTCCGTGAGCTGTCGGACCGCGATGTGCGCACCGTACTGCTGCTGTACCAACTGACCCCCGGGAGCATCCGCTGAAGCGGGGGGCGGCATGGCTCGGCGCGCGATCA
>Ga0137371_10001057_pt1 | contig 21552 bp, 19 predicted proteins | sample SagtaG_7_FD_104919 | JGI IMG/M metagenome (GOLD analysis project Ga0137371, IMG submission 104919) | Vadose zone soil microbial communities from Sagehorn Ranch, Mendocino, California, USA - Sage1_R_40_16 metaG | ecosystem: Environmental > Terrestrial > Soil > Vadose zone | place: USA...
GATGGCCGTGATCACGTTCGCCGTCCTGTTCCTGCACGAGCACCGCGGGGTCGCGCCGGGGGCCGCAGCCGGCGTGCTTGCCGGTACGAACGTGCTCGCCGCGGGCGCGCGCATCCTCGCAGGGCGCTGGTCGGACCGGATCGAGGCACGGCTGCAGCCGCTGCGCGTGCTCGGTGTCGCGATCGCCGCCGGGCTCGTGCTGACGGCGGTGCTCGTCGACGCGCCGCTCGCCGTGCTCGTCCCGGTCCTGGTCGCGACCGGAACGGTCGGGATGGCCTGGAACGGGCTCTCGTTCACGGCCGCCGCCGAGCTCGCCGGAGCGGCACGTGCGGGGGCGGCGCTCGGGCTGCAGCAGAGCGCGCTCGCCGTCTCCGGCGCGGTCGTCCCGATCGCGTTCGCGGCCGTCGTGCAGGCGAGCTCGTGGCGTGTCGCCTTCGCCGCAGCCGCACTCGCGCCGCTCGCCGGCCTCGCCGCGCTGCGGCAGGTCCCCGAGCCTACTGGAGCTTCTCGTCCGAGAGCCGAGCGATCACCCGGAACGTGGGCGACCCGGCCGGGAGCTCGTGGAACTCCGGATTGACGCAGCCGAGCTCGCCGCTCCGGTGCTCGTAGCAGGGCTCGACCTCGGACCGGCACATCGGCAGCGGCTTCCGCGTCGCCTTGACCGCGCCGAAGCCTTCCCGCCGCCGCTCGGCCGTGCGCAGCATCTCGAGGTCGATCTCGACCCAAAAAACCTTCTGCATGCAGCCCATGTAGGTGTGGCCGTGCTCCTCGTACGCGTAGACGAACGGGCACGACCGCTCCAGGCAGGCGGATGGATAGACCACCTTGTCGCAGTGGACCTCGCAGCGACGGCACTCGACCTCGTCCTGCGGGCGCAGCGGCAGCTCGGTCAGCGTGTCAGGCCGCTGTGGAGAGAGGTCCATTGCCGTTGATTGTGGGGACGCCGGACGTCGGTCGCAAGACTTGACATTTCGCCCGATTTCAGGTTGGCGAAACGGCGCTTACGACAATCGCCGGACAATGTTGAGGACATCCATCTGCGTGAACGCCTGAAAGTCGGGCTCGCGGCCGTCGGGATGCTCGTCCGCCCGGAACCAGAGCGCCTGCACAGTCGTCATGCCGAGCTCGCCTGCCCCACGGACGTCCTCGTAGAGGCGGTCGCCGACGAAGACGGCCCGTCGGGGCCCCACGCCGAGCTCGTCGAGCGCCCGCCTGAAGATGGCCGGATCCGGCTTGCGCCTGCCAATCTCCGAGGAGAAGACGACCGCGTCGAGCCGTCCGCGGACGCCGAGCTCCTCGAGATCGCGTTGCAGCAGCCACGGCGGATCGAACGCGTTGGAGACGAGACCGAGCCGGAGGCCGCGATCGCGCAGCGCCTCGAGCAGCGCGTGCGTCGTCGACCCGAGCAGCCGGGCGGGCGACCAGGCGGCGTGCTCGGCCTCGAGGAAGCGATCGAGCTCCTCGTCCGAAATCTCGATCCCGACGTCGCCGAGCACCTGCCTGACGAGGCCCGGGTACTCGATCTCCTCGACCGCCCCGGGCACGAAGAGGAGCGGCATGTACGCCTCGTGGAACCGCTCCGTCAGGGCCGGCAGCGGCTCGCGGCCGATCGCCTCCAGGCCGGCGCGATGGCCGGCTTCGAGCAGCCCCGGATCCCAGTCCCAGCGCATGAGCGTGTCGCCCCAGTCGAAGAGAACGGCCTCGAGCACGTCTCGGTAGGGTAATCGCGTGGCCAGGAAGCTCCTCTGGGCGTCGCTTGCGCTCGCCCCGGCCACGATCGTCGTCGACCTGGTCGCCCACCCCGGCAAGGTCGCCCTCTTCGTGCTCGCCGCCGTGTCGCTCGTTCCGCTCGCGTGGCTGATCGGCGAGTCGACCGAGCACGCGGCCGTCCACACCGGACCGGGAATCGGCGGCTTCCTCAACGCGAGCTTCGGGAACGCGCCCGAGCTCATCATCGCGCTCTTCGCCGTCGGCGACGGGTTGCCGAACGTCGTCCGCGGTTCGCTCGCGGGCTCGGTCGTGTCGAACATCCTGCTCGTGCTGGGCTTCGCGCTCGCCGTCGGCACCGACAACGCGCGACTTGACCGTCGCTCGCTGCTCGTCCAGCTCGGCCTCGTCGCGTTCGCCGTCGTCCTGTTCCTCGTCCCGGCTGTGCCGGGCTTCAGCGGCAACCCGGAGCGGCGCTCGCTCGTCCTCCTCTCGATCCCCGTCGCCGTCGTCCTTCTGCTCGTCTACCTCGCCACGACCGCGCGGGGCCTGCGCCGCCACTCGCGCATGCACACCGCGAGCGAGCACGAGAAGAATCGTGGCGGCTGGAGCCTGCCGCTCGCGCTCGCGGTCCTCGCCGCCGCGACGGGCGCGACGGCGTTCATCAGCGAGGTGCTCGTGCACTCGCTCGACGCCTTCGCGCACGCGGCCGGCCTGTCGCAGTTCTTCATCTCGGCCGTGATCGTCGCGATCGTCGGCAACGCCGCCGAGCACGGAGGCGCGGTCGTGATCGCCGCGCGGGGGAAGATGCCACTTGCGACGGAGATCGCGATCTCCTCGAGCGCTCAGGTCGGGCTGCTCGTCGTCCCGGCGATCGTGCTCCTCTCGCTCTTCTTCTCAAACCCGCTGCCGCTCAGCTTCCGGCCGGTCGAGCTCGCGGCGATGGGCGGAGCCGCCGCCTTCGTCGGCTTCGTCCTCGCCGACGGCCGTGCGCGCCGCTGGGAAGGGTGGCTCCTGATCGGCGTCTACGCCGGCGTCGCTGCAGGATTCCTCGCCGCCGGCGATCGGTAGACGGTTCGGCTGCCCGTACCGCGCCGCGTGCGGCTACCCGGCTTGCCGAGTGGAGCCATCGTGGCAGACTGGGAGGCGATGTCGGAGACGACCGTCAAGCCTGAGACGGCGACCGCCGCCGTCGAGGGCGTCGGCGTCACGCGCCGCTACGGCGAGGGCGAGACGGCGGTCGACGCGCTGCGCGGCGTCACGATCGCGATCGAGCCCGGCCGCCTGACGGCCGTCATGGGCCCCTCCGGGTCGGGCAAGTCGACCCTGATGCACATCCTCGCCGGCCTCGACAAGCCGACCTCGGGCACGGTCACGATCGGCGGCACCGAGATAACCGCTCTCGACGACAGCGACCTGACGAAGCTCCGGCGCGAGCACATCGGCTTCGTGTTCCAGTTCTTCAATCTCCTGCCGATGCTGACTGCGGAGGAGAACGTCGTCCTGCCGCTGACGATCGCGGGCGAGAAGCCCGACAAGGATTGGCTCGCGGAGCTGCTCGCGAAGACCGGCCTCACGCAGCGCCGCACGCATCGTCCTGCGGAGCTCTCCGGCGGGCAGCAGCAGCGCGTCGCGATCGCGCGGGCGCTCGTCTCGAAGCCGACGATCGTCTTCGCGGACGAGCCGACCGGCAACCTCGACTCGAAGACGAGCGGCGAGATCCTCGATCTCATGCGCGACTCGGTCGACGCGTACGGGCAGACGACCGTGGTGGTCACGCACGACGCGCGCGTGTCCGCGATCGCCGACCGGATCCTCTTCCTCGCCGACGGCCTGATCGTCCGTGAGCTCGGCCGGCACGCGAGCCCCGCGGACGTGCTGGCGGTCATGAACGAGCTCGACGCGTCCTAATGCTCAGGGTCGCGCTGAAGGGCCTGGCGGGGCGCAAGCTGCGCGCGGCGCTGACCGCGATCTCGATCGTCCTCGGCGTCGCGATGGTGAGCGGCACGTTCGTCCTCACGGACACGATCCAGGCCGGCTTCGACACGATCTTCAAGCAGTCGCTGAAGAACGCCGACGCGGTCGTGACCGGCAAGAAGGCGTTCAGCGCCGCGGGCGGCCAGACGGTGGCAGCGCCGTCGGTGCCGGCGAGCCTGCTGCCGAGGATCCGCAAGCTCCCCGACGTCGACCAGGCCGCGGGCTCGATCGCCGACGAGGCACAGCTCGTGGGCCGGAACGGGAAGGCGATCGTCAAGGGCGGGGCGCCGAATCTCGCCTTCGGGATCGACGCGCGCTACCAGCTCTTCAACCCGCTCAAGCTCGTCAGCGGGACGTGGCCGCACGGACCGGACGAGGTGCTGATCGACAGCGGCACGGCGAGGAAGAACCACTTCGCCGTCGGCGACCCGATCGGGGTCGCGGCGCGGGGCCCCGTGCAGCGCTTCCGCGTCTCGGGCACGGCGCGGATCGTCGGCGTTTCCTTCGGCGGCGCGACGCTCGCCATCTTCGACATCCCGACGGCGCAGCGGCTCTTCCACAAGGTCGGTCGCTACGACGAGATCGACGTCGCGGCGAAGCCGAACGTCTCCGCGAAGCGACTCGTCGACGAGCTGCGTCCGCTCGTGCCGCCGACGGCGCAGGTCCGCACCGGCCAGGACCAGACGAAGGCGAACTCCGCCGACACGAATACGTTCATCTCGATCTTCAAGTACTTCCTGCTCACCTTCGGCGGGATCGCGCTCTTCGTCGGCTCGTTCGTGATCGCGAACACGCTCTCGATCACGATCGCCCAGCGAACGCGGGAGTTCGCGACGCTCCGTACGCTGGGGGCCTCGCGTCGGCAGGTGCTCGGCTCGGTGATCGTCGAGTCGTTCGTGACGAGCACACTCGCGTCGATCGTCGGCCTCTTCGCCGGCTTCGGGATGGCGCGGGTGCTGAACAGCCTGCTCGCCGCGTTCGGCTTCGACCTGCCGAAGGCGGCGTTCGTCTACGCGACGCGGACCTTCGTCGCCGCGCTCGTGGTCGGGATCGTCGTCGCTCTGGTCGCGAGCCTTCGCCCGGCGCTCCGGGCGACGCGCGTGCCGCCGATCGCGGCCGTGCGCGAGGGGGCGATCCTGCCCGCGGGCCGGCTTGCCTGGCTGAAGCCGTACCTGGCGCTGGGAGCGGCCGCGCTCGGTATCGCGCTGCTCGCCCTGGGACTGTTCGGGCACGGCCTCGGGACGAGGAACGTCCTCTTCCTGCTCGGGTTCGGCGGGCTGCTCCTGTTCTTCGGCGTCGCGGGCTTCGCCTCGCGGCTCGTGGGCCCGCTCGCGCGCACGCTCGGCTGGCCGGCCGGCCGTTTCGGCGGCGCCCCGGGCACCCTCGCCCGCGGGAACGCCGAGCGCAATCCGACGCGCACGGCCTCGACCGCGGCCGCCCTGATGATCGGCCTCGCGCTCGTCGTCTTCGTCGCCGTGCTCGCTGCCGGGATCCGCTCCACGTTCCGCCAGGCGGTCTACGACGTCTTCCACGCCGACTACGCGATCACCGCGCAGAACAACTTCTCGACGATCTTCCCATCGGTCGGCCAGGCGGCCGCCCGCGTGCCCGGCGTGACGATCGCGTCGAGCATCCGCGGCGATGTCGGGCGCTCGTTCGGACACACCGTCCAGGTGAGTGCGGTCGAGCCCGGAATCGGCCGCCTGATGACGCAACGGTGGGAGGCCGGCTCGCAGGCGGCGCTCGAGTCGCTCGGCCGAAACGGTGCGATCGTCAGTCATTCCTTCGCCGACAAGCATCACCTGCGCCTCGGCTCGCACTTCCGGCTGCTGACGACCTCGGGCCGTGAGCTCGACGTCGTCGTCAGGGCGACCTTCCGTCCTCTGCGCGACACGCCGGCGACGCTGATCGGGGACGTCACCGTCTCGACGGCCATCTTCGACGGTAGCTTCGTGCAGCCGAAGAACCTCTACACGCTGATCGACACGCGTGGCGGCGTGACGCCCGAGAACACCTCGCGGCTCGACCATGCGCTGAAGGCGTTCCCGAACGCGAAGGTACAGACGCGGAAGCAGTTCGTGGACAACCAGCTGAGCGGCGTCAACCAGCTGCTCAGCCTCCTGTTCGTGCTGCTCGCGCTCTCGATCGTCGTGAGCCTGTTCGGGATCGTGAACACGCTCGTGCTGACCGTGTTCGAGCGGACGCGCGAGCTCGGGATGCTGCGTGCGGTCGGGATGACGCGCCGCCAGGTGCGCCGGATGATCCGCTACGAGAGCGTGGTCACGGCGCTGATCGGCGCCGCGCTCGGGATCGTGCTCGGGCTCGTCCTCGCCGCACTCGTCACCTCGCGGATCTCGTTCCTGTCCTATACCGTGCCGGTCTCGCAGCTCGTCTTGTTCGTGCTCGTCGCGGTGATCGTCGGGATCCTCGCCGCGATCCTGCCCGCGCGGCGCGCGTCGCGGCTGAACGTGCTCGAGGCGCTCCAGTACGAGTAGCCGCAGTGTGCCCCGGGGCTCGGGCGGTCCACCCGAGCCCGGGAACGGATCGGTCAGCCGGCGATCCGCACCACGTTGCCGTTGCACTAGATCGTCGGGCCTGGCCCGGCACGACGCGGTAGCCGTGCTTGTCTGCCTCTCTCCCCGCTGACGGTGAGTGTCGCGGCGACGCTAATCCGGGATCGCGGTGGGAAGCTAGTGCCCCTTCCGGTAATGCAGCCCAGTTTCTCGGTCGCTAGCACCAAGCCAGAGGCCGCACTCGGCCGCCGCGCAGACTGGCAGCCTGCGCAAGGTCGAGGGTGGACTCTGGCGCCGCGTGATAGCGGACGAGAAGCGGGCTTTCATTGCTGGAAGGGGCACTAGATGGCGCCGAACGGCCGCGGCTCGCGGGTGAGCATGTACGTGGCCCAGTACATCAGCGTGATCTCGCCGTCCGTGCCGCGCTCGAGCCGGAGCTGCTCGCCGTGCTCGGGGCCGGAGACGGTGCGCCAGAGATTCTCAGCCTCGGGCGCGAACACCGCGGGCGGCTGCCAGTCCTCGTCGGCGACGGAACGGGCTTCGAGCCGTCCCTTCCGCCAGCTGAAGACGATCTCGTCGCCCTCGAGCCACCAGCGGCCGAGCGCCGAGGCGATCGCCCGCGGCGGCGGCTCCTCGACGCGCCACGTCTCGGGATCGGGCGGGAGCAGCTCGACCGTCTTCGCGACGAGCTGCGCGGCGAGCTGGCCCACGCGTGCCGTGCTCGAGTTCGTCAGTACCGCGGCGCCGATCTTCTCCTTCGGCGAGACGACGACTCGGGCGATGAAGCCGGGCATCGCGCCGCCGTGGCCGACGAGGATCCGCTCGCCGTCCCGGAACATCCCGAGGCCGAGTCCGTAGCCGGCCGTCCACCGCTCGTGGTCCTCGATCACCTCGACCGTCCGCATCTCCTCGACGGTGGCGGGGGCGAGCACCGCGGGGTCCGGCTCGGCGAGGAACGCGGCCCAGCGGGAGAGGTCGCGAACGGTGCTCCACAGCTGTCCCGACGGCGTGAACGAGGCCGTCTCGACCGGCGGCTCGACGCGCACTCCCTCGCGGTACGGCTCGACGAAGTAGCCCGCGGCGTGCGGCGGCTGCGGCCGAAAGCTCGTGCGCGTCATCCCGAGCGGGCGCAGCAGCCGTTCCTCGACGTAGCGCTCGTACGGGACGCCGGAGACACGCTCGACGACTCGTCCGAGCAGCGCAAACGCGAGGTTCGAGTAGTGGAACCGCGCGCCGGGTGCGAGCACCTGCTCGGCCGAGCCGAGGCTGCTCAGGAGCTCCTCGTCGGTGAGGAACTTCAGCGTCACCCAGACGTCGCCCGGCGTCTCGCGCTGAAGGCCCGAGGCATGCGAGAGCATCCGGCGGATCGTCGGCCGGTGCGGCACGTCTTCGAGATGGCGGTCGAGCGTGTGCTCGAGCCCGAGCTTCCCCTCGTCGCGGAGCTGCATCACCGCGGCCGCGGTCAGCGTCTTCGTGATCGAGCCGATCCGGTACTGCGTGTCGGGCGTCGCCTCGACGCCGGCCTCTGCGTCCGCGGCGCCGACAGCGTCCTCCCAGACGAGGTCGCCGTCGCGGACGACCGCCGCGCTGATGCTCGGGAGACGCTTCTCCGATTGCTCTCGACGGACGAGGCGCTCGAGCTCGAGCCGCAGCGGCTCAGGCGCGGACAAGGGCCCCGAGTGCGCGCGGGATCAGCTCGATTGCGCGGTCGACGTCCTCGTCCGAGACGTCGAGATGGGTCGCCGCGCGCAGGACGCCGGGCCGGAGCCCGCCGAGCCGCACGCCGTGATCGCGGAGGCGCGCAAGCGCGTCGCCTGCCTCCAGGCCGAGCGGGCCGAGCTCCACGCCGACGAAGTTCGTCTCCACGGCGTCGGCGTCGATCGGAACCCCCGCCGCGTCCAGGCCGCGCGCGAGCCGTCTCGCCCGCGCGTGGTCGTCCGCGAGCCGCTCGACGTGGTGGTCGAGCGCGTAGAGCGCCGCTGCGGCGACGATCCCGGCCTGCCGCATCGCGCCGCCGAAGAGGAACTTTCCTTGCCACGCCCGCTCGATCACGTCGGCCGACCCGGCGAGCACGGCTCCGAGCGGACAGCCCAGGCCCTTCGAGAAGCAGACGGTGACCGAGTCGGCGAGCCGCCCCCACTCGGACGGCGCGACGCCTGCCGCGACCGAGGCGTTCATGATCCGTGCGCCGTCGAGGTGAACGGCGAGACCGACCTCGCGCGCCGTCTCTACGACGGCGGCGAACTCGTCGAGCGGCCAGACGCGCCCGCCGGCGCTGCGGTGGGTGTTCTCGAGCACGAGCATGCTCGCGGGCTGCCACTCGTCGGTCGTCGAGGCGACGGTGCGGATCTGAGCCGGCGTGAGCCGTCCGGCCGTGCCCGGGAGGCCGAGCATGACGAGTCCCGAGTGCACGGCCGGTCCGCCCGCTTCGTAGATCAGGACGTGTGTCCGCTCCTCGCCGATCAGCACGCCGCCCGGCCGGCTGAGCGTACGCAGCGCGATCTGGTTCGCCATCGTCGCCGTGGGCAGGAAGAGCGCCGCCTCGTGGCCGAGGAGCTTCGCCATCCGGCGCTGCAGCTCGTTCACCGTCGGGTCCTCGCGAAACTGCTCGTCCCCGACCTCTGCGGCGGCCATCGCGGCGCGCATCGCCGCCGTCGGCTTCGTCGCCGTATCGGAGCGGAGGTCGATCACGTGCGCAACCTAGCGAACGGACGGCGGCGGTCGGCCGCCTTTTTAGGTACACGCGACTAACATCGGGCCCGACCCTCCCCCTGCTCACGCGCGAGCGTAACGCGCCGCGGGGCCGCCGTGCCAGTGTCCGCGTGTGACGAAAGTGTGACTTTTCGCGGCGGCTAGTCGGCCTCGGCGAGCTCAGCCTCGAGCTCGGCGAGCGTCTGCCGCCGCGCGCGCTCGATCCGAGCGAATCGCTTCTGGAAGTTGCCGGTCGCCCACTCGACGACCGAGTCGAGCGTGATCCCGAACGGCGTCACCGCGTCCGGATACGGCTCGAAGCTCTCCGCGACGAAGGCGAGCGCGAGCGGCAGCAGCTCGTTCATCCGCTCCTCGACGGTTTCCCAGAGCTCCGGCTCCGCGGCCACGAGCCGGCTCAGCAGGTAGACGCCGTAAGCGATGTGTCGCGACTCGTCGCGCTTGACGTTCCCGAGTCCCTCGCGCAGGCCGGGCAGGAGCCCGCGCTTAGCGAGCGCTTCGTGGTAGACGTGGTAGCCCGTCTCCGCCAGGACGCCCTCGACGATCATGTTGTACGTCACCGCGGTGCGCGCCTGCGCAGCGGGGGACGGGTCGACGAGGAGCCGCTGCATCGCGCGCGGCAGCTCGTCCGCGAAGAGCGCCCGGTAGCTCGGCGTGACGAAGCGCTCGAGCCCGGTCGGCGATCCGGCCACCTCGTCGAGGAACCGCCGGAAGAACTGCATGTGCTTCCCCTCCTCGAAGAGGAACGTCGTCAGGAACAGTTCCTCCTCGAGCCTGCCCTCGCGCGCGATCGTCATCACGAGCGGAAGCAGGTCGACCGTGACCGCCTCTTCGCCGGCGAGGAAGAGCGCCGTGATCTGGAGGATCCCGTCACGCTCGTCCTCGTCGAGCGCCGCCCAGCCGGCGCAATCCCGCGTCAGATCGAGTACCGACGGATCCCACGTCCCCAGCCGCTTGGCCTTCTCGTAGAGGCGCATGGGCAGCGTATCGGCAGAGAGGCCGGCGGTCGTCGTCTGGAACACGTCGCGGACGGCCATCCCGCGATTGTCGCACGCACCGCCAGCGGCTACCGTGCCCGAATGGATCTTGCGCTCCTCGATCGGACCCTGGCGACACGCGGCGAACCGCGCTACCGCGCCGGCCAGGTATGGCAGTGGGCCGCCCGCGGCGCCGTTTCGTACGAGACGATGACGAACCTCCCTGCGGCGCTTCGCGCGGAGCTCGCGGACGCCGTGCCGTTCTCGACGTTGAGCGTCGAGACGCAGCGCGAGGCGCGCGACGGAACCGTGAAGACGCTCTTCCGCACGGCCGACGGCCACCCCGTCGAGGCGGTGCTGATGCGGTACCGCGACGGCCGCCGCTCGCTCTGCCTTTCGTCGCAGTCGGGCTGCCCGCTCACGTGCACGTTCTGCGCGACCGGAGCGATGGCGTTCGGCCGGAACCTGACCGCATCCGAGATCCTCGACCAGGCCCTCCACTTCCGCCGCTTCGAGCGAATCGACCATGCGGTGTTCATGGGGATGGGCGAGCCGATGCTCAACCTCGATGCGGTACTCGACGCGGCCCAGCACTTGCCCGATCTCGGAATTACGCACCGGCGGACGACCGTCTCGACCGTAGGCTGGCTTCCGGGCCTGCGCCGCTTCGTCGGCGAGGTGGAGCAGCCGATCCGGCTCGCGCTCTCGCTGCACGCGCCGGGCGACGAGTTGCGGTCCCGCCTCATGTCTGTCAACGACCGCTACCCGCTCGCCGACGTGCTCGCCGAGTGCCACAGGTACTTCGAGCTGCGCAACCGCAAGGTCTTCGTCGAGTACGTCATGCTCGCGGGCGTCAACGACTCGCCCGAGGTCGCGCGCGAGCTCGCCGCGCTGCTCGACCCGAGGGTGTTCAAGGTCAACCTGATCCCCTATAACCCGACGGGAATGTACGAAGGCTCGTCACGGGCGGCGATCGCCGCGTTCAAGGACGTACTCGACCGCGCCCGGCTGCCCGCGACGGTGCGGCTGACGCGCGGACGGGACATCGAGGCGGCCTGCGGCCAGCTCGCGGCGGCGCCGCGCGGACGGCAACCGGCGGCGGCCCTCCCCGCCTGAGCCCGGCCGCGATGGGGTCGTCGAGACGGATCACGGCGCTCGCCTGCGCGGCTCTGATCTTCACGCCCGCAGCGCACGCACTGCGGCCTCCGAGCGTCACCTGGCTCGGCACACCGAAGAACTTCACGCACGCGGACCGGCCGCCGAGTGCGATCCGGCTGATCGTCATCCACGCGACAGAGGGTCCGTTCGCCGGCTCGGTCACCTGGCTCCGCAATCCTGCCTCCCACGCCTCGGCGAATTTCGTCGTCTCCCGCAGCGGTGAGATCGTCGAGCTCGTCTCGAAGCGCGACATTGCCTGGCACGCGGGCAACTGGCGGGTCAACCTCGAGTCCGTCGGGATCGAGCACGTCGGCATCACGGGCAGCCCGGCCGGCTTCACCGAGGCCGAGTACCGCTCCTCGGCGCGCCTCGTGGCCTACATCGCGCGCTCCTCGCTGATCCCGATCGACCGGACGCACATCATCGGACACGCCCAGGTGCCTGATCCATCCGATCCGCTCCAGGGCGGAGGGATCGACAACCACACCGACCCGGGTCCGTACTGGAACTGGCCTCACTACCTGAAGCTCGTCCGGACGTTCGCGTACCCGCGACCGCCGCGCCCGCCGGTGCGGCTCGGCATCGGCTCGACGACGCTCTACGACGGCCAGATCGTGGCCGGCACGGTGCCGTGGCGCGCCCACGTCCGCGGGCCCGTGACGCGCGTCGACTTCCTCGTGGACGGCAAGCTCGTGCGGAGCGATCGGCGGACGCCGTTCGCGCTGGTCGGCGGCTGGCGAACGCGGCGGCTCGGTAACGGCAACCACGTGCTCGAGCTGCGCGCATACAGTCGCGCGCGGCACTGGACGCGCGACCGGATCGTCGTCCGCGTTCGCAACCTCCCGTTCCTGCTCCGTGCCTCCGGTGTCCGCTCCCACGGCTCGGCCGCAGGGCTCGTGACCGTGAACGCGCTCCTGACCGGCGGCCGGCCGCGGCTCGTCCAGCTCTGGCTCGACGGCCGGGAGATCGACCACGACGCGCGCGCGCCGTACGCCTTCCGCTGGGACTCGCACCTCGTCTCCAACGGTCCGCACGTGCTCCAGTTGCGCGCGATCGCGGTCGACGGGCGCGCCGCCGAGCTGGTCCTACCCGTGCTCGTGGCAAACGCCGGAGTCGCGCTGCCGTCGCCGGAGGACGGCTCGACCGTGCAGGGCGTCGTGCCACTGCAACCCGCCGTCAGCGGCTCGGGCGTCCGCGCCGTCGACTTCCTCGTCGACGGCGTCGTCCGCGGGACGGCGACCGCGCCTCCGTGGACATTCTCCTGGGACACCACCCGCGAGTCTCCGGGGCCCCACGTCCTGACTGCTCGTGCGCGGGGCGCCTCCGGGCCCGAGGGGGTCGCCTCCGTCGGCGTCGTCGTCGCCGCGGGCTAGACCGGCTCCCACAGCCTCGCTCGGTTCCGGAGCGCATACACCACCGCGGAGCAGAGCAGGAGCGCATCACCGGCGAGGAGGAAGACATCGGCGAGGTTGAACGCGACGCGGCCCCCGACCAGCGGATCGGGCACGCCCGCCGACCAGACGAGCGCGGAGACGAGGTTGCCGACCGCACCGCCCGCGGCGACGCCGGCGCCGAGCGCGACCGTGAGCGAAGGGATCTGCGGCACGAGCGCCAGGAGCGCGATCGCGACGACGGCCATCAGCGCAAGCGCAGGGCCCGAACGCGCATGGTGGAGCGCCGTCGGGGCAGCGGCCTTCTGGCCGAGGTCGGCCGCGGCGACGAGCGCCACCACGGCAGCCGCACCGAGCCGGCGCGTCCGGACGTTTCCCATGAGGTCATTGTGCGTGACGACGGCTATTTCGATCCCGAGAGCGCCATCTGCCGCATCGGCCGCGAGTCGGTCCTGATGCTCGGCGGCGGTCGCGCGCTGCTGATGCAGGCTGCGCACCCACTCGTCGCGGCCGGGATCGTCGACCACTCGCGCTATCGCGACGATCCGTGGCGCCGGCTCGCCCGCACGATGACCGCGCTCTACACGATCGTCTTCGGGACGCGCGCGGAGGCCGACCGCATGGGCGAGATCGTCCGCGCCGTGCACCGCTCGGTGCGCGGGCGGCGCGGCCGCCGAGCGTACTCGGCCGCCGATCCGAGGCTGATGCTCTGGGTGCACTCGACGCTCGTCGACACCGGCATCGCCATGTACGAGGCCTATGTCGGCACCGTCGACCAGGAGCTGGCCGAGGAGTTCTACGGGCAGATGAAGACGGTGGCGACGGTCTTCGGCGTGCCGCCGGACGTGCATCCGGCGACGCTCGACGACTTCCGCGACTACCAGCGCGCGATGATCGAGTCGGGGGAGGTACGCGTCGGGCCGGACGCCCGGGAGGTCGCCCGCTCGATCCTCGAGCCGCCGGTGCCGGCGCCGTTTCGCCCCGCCGTGCGCGCGCTCCTGCTCGCCAACATCGGCCTGCTCCCCACGCCGCTCCGCGAGCAGTACGGGCTGCGTTGGACGCGTACGGATCGCGCGCTCTTCGCCGCGTCGTCCCACTCGTCCCGGCGTCTCGTCGTGCCGCTGCTCCCGAAGCCGCTGCGCCTCACGCAACGCGTGCCGCTTCGGCTACTGACGGCGTTCGCGAGGCTCTAGCTCCTAGGCACCTTTCTGCGCCTCGAGCTGCCGCCCGGCCGCCGGCTCGTCCGAGAGGTCCGGGTGCTCGTCGAACTGATACTTCACGATCGGACGCTTCGCCGCCCGCACCTCGTCGAGCCGCTTGACCGGCCGATGGTGCGGCGCCTCCTTCAGCACTTGCGGATCCTCCGCGGCCTCGGCGGCGATCGTCAGCAACGCGTCGACGAACGCGTCGAGCGTCTCCTTCGCCTCGGTCTCGGTGGGCTCGATCATCAGTGCCTCGGGCACGATCAGCGGGAAGTAGATCGTCGGCGGGTGGAAGTTGTAGTCCATCAGCCGCTTGGCGACGTCGAGCGCCGTGACGCCGTGCTCGCGCTTCAGGTGCCGCGCCGACAGCACGAACTCGTGCATGCAGAGCCGGTCGAACGGCAGCTCGTAAGTGCTTTTCAACCGCGCGAGCAGATAGTTCGCGTTCAGCACCGCGACCTCGGACATCTCCTTCAGCCGCGGGCCGTACATTCGAATGAACGCATACGAGCGGACGAAGACGCCGAAGGGGCCCATGAACCCGCGCACCTTGCCGATCGTCTGCGGCCGGTCGTAGTCGAGCCCGAAGCTCCCGTCCTCGCGACGGATCACCGCGGGCACGGGCAGGAACGGCTCGAGGATGTCGCGCACCGCGATCGGCCCACCACCCGGCCCGCCGCCGCCGTGCGGCTGCGAAAACGTCTTGTGCAGGTTGATGTGGACGACGTCGAAGCCCATGTCGCCCGGCCTCGAGATCCCGCAGACGGCGTTGAGGTTCGCGCCGTCGTAGTACATGAGCGCGCCCGCTCCGTGGAAGATGCGCTCGATCTCTTCGATGTTCTCGTCGAAGAGGCGAGCGTGGACGGATTCGTGAGCATCAGCCCCGCGGTGTGCTCGTCGACCTTGCCGCGGAGGTCCTCGACGTCGACGTTGCCGCGGGCGTCGGTCTTGACCGGCGTGAGCTCGTAGCCGGCCATCGTGACCGAGGCCGGATTTGTGCCGTGTGCCGTGTCGGGGATGACGATCCTGCGCCGCTGCTCGTCTTCGCCGCGATCGGCGAAGTAGGCGCGGAAGAGCATCAGGCCGGTCAGCTCGCCCTGCGAGCCCGCCGCCGGCTGGAGGCTGACCGCGTGGAGCCCGGTCACCTCGGCGAGGATCTCCTGCAGGCGCCACATCAGCTCGAGCGCCCCCTGGGCGCCGTCCTCCTCCTGCAGCGGATGGAGATCGCGGAACCCGCGCAGGTTGGCGAGCCGCTCGTTGACGCGCGGGTTGTACTTCATCGTGCACGAGCCGAGCGGGTAGAAGCCGGTGTCGATCCCGAAGTTCCGCGTCGAGAGCTCGGTGAAGTGGCGCAGCACCTCGGGCTCGGCGAGCTCGGGGAGCCGCGGCGGCTCCGAGCGTCGGAGCTCCTCCGGTACCTCGGCGGGCGGCAGCTCGTACCGCGCGACACTGGAAGCCCGCCGGCCCGGCTGTGACTTCTCGTAGATGAGCTTCACGGCGGCGCGACCTCGGTCAGCACCTCGACCAGGCGGCCGACGTCGGCCGGGCTCCGCTTCTCGGTGACGGCGACGAGGAGCGCGTCGTCGAGGCCGGGGTAGTCGCGGCCGAGCGCATAGCCGGGGTGGACGCCGTGCTCGCGGGCATCCCTGACGACTTCGCGGGCGCTCCGTCCGACGCGCACGGCAAACTCCTTGAATGTTGCCCGATCAGGAAACACGAGCTCGTACCCGGCCTCGCGGAGCCGCTCCTTCGCGTGCTGGGCGAGCCCGAGGCAGGTCTCCCCCGTCTCGCGCAGTCCCTGCGGGCCCAGCCATGACAGGTATACGAGCCCGGCCAGGGCGAGCAGTGTCTGATTCGTGGTGATGTTCGAGGTCGCCTTCTCACGCCTGATGTGCTGCTCGCGGGTCTGCAGGGTGAGGACATAGCCGCGCTCGCCCGCGGCGTCTACCGTCTCGCCGACGATCCGTCCCGGCATCCGCCGGATGTACTGGGAGCGTGCCGCGATGAACCCGTAGTGCGGGCCGCCGAACGACTGGAAGTTGCCGGCGCCCTGCCCCTCGCCGATCGCGAGCGCGCTGCCGTAGCGTCCCGGCGCCTCCAGGACGCCGAGGGACATCGGGTCGACGTGTGCAACCGGCAGCGCCTCCGCGTCGTTCGCGGCGGCTGCGAGGTCCGGAGCGGGCTCGAGGCAGCCGAAGAAGTTCGGCTGCTGGAAGATCGCGCATGCTGCGTCCCGCGCGGCCGCCCGGAGCTCGTCAGGATCCGTCGTTCCGTTGCGATGGGGTACCTCGACGACGTCGAGACCGAAGCCGGGTGCGTACGTCTTCACGACCTGCCGCACCTGCGGGTTCGTCGCCTCGGTGACGACGACCTTCGAGCGGCCGGTCGCTTGCCTCGCGACGTAGGACGCGTCCGCAGCGACGGTCGTGCCGTCGTAGCCCGACGCATTCGAGACGTCCATCCCGGTGAGCTCGCAGATCGCGGTCTGGTACTCGAAGATCGCCTGGAGCACGCCCTGGCTCATCTCGGGCTGATAGGGCGTATACGCCGTCAGGAACTCGCCGCGCTGGAGCACGGCATCGACGACCGCCGGCACGTAGTGGTCGTACACGCCTGCGCCGAGGAACGAGAGCTCCCGCGTGGTCGGGACGTTTCTGCTCTCGAGCTCGCCCAGGTGAGCGACGAGCTCGGCCTCGGTCAGAGGCCGCTCGAGCTCGAGCGTCCCGCGGTAGCGCACGCCCTCGGGGACGTCCCGAAACAGGTCCTCGACCGACGCGATGCCGACGGCCTCGAGCATCGCCTCCCGGTCCGCGTCGGTGAGCGAGAGGAACGGGTGGCTCACTGCTCGGCCAGCACCTCGCGGTACGCCTCGAGGTCGAGCAGGCCCTCGACCTCACCGGTGTCCGAGAGCCGGATGCGCACGAGCCAGCCGTCGCCGTATGGGTCCTCGTTCACGGTCTCGGGCGCGTCGACGACCTTCTGGTTGACCTCGAGCACCTCGCCGGAGAGCGGCGCGATCACGTCCGAGACCGCCTTGACCGACTCGATCTCGCCGTACGGCTCGTTGCGCGTGATCGTCGCCCCCTGCTCGGGCGGCTCGAAGTGGACGAGTTCCCCGAGCGCGTCCTGGGCGAACCACGTGATCCCGAGCACTGCCTCGTCGCCCTCGATCCGGGCCCAGTCGTGCTCCCGGTGATACTTGAGCTCGTCGGGATAGGTCTCCGCTGCGGCCACCTACGGCATCTCCTCTCTCCGGTAGATCGGCTTTCGCACGACGCGGGCTTGACGTTGCCGGCCGCGCACGTCGACGATCAGCTCCGTGCCCGGCTCGGCCATCGCCGCAGGCACGTAGCCCATGCCGATGCCGACGTCGAGCATCGGCGAATGCGTCCCGGACGTCACCTCGCCGCCGCCTTCGATCGTCATCCCTTGGCGGGGAATCGCCTTCTCCTCCATCACGAAAGCGACGAGCTTTCGCGCGGGCCCCTGCTCCTTGATGCGGCGGAGCTCCTCGACGCTGGTGAACTCCTTGTCGAGCGCGCACGTCCACCCGAGCCCCGCCGAGATCGCGTCCGTGTCCGGGCCGATGTCGTTGCCGTGCAGCGGGTAGCAGACCTCGAGGCGGAGGCTGTCGCGCGCGCCGAGCCCGCAAGGAGTGATGCCGGCCGCCAGCACCGCGTCCCAGAGACGGACTGCGTCCTCGGCCATGCAGAGGAGCTCGCAGCCGTCCTCGCCCGTGTAGCCGGTCCGGTTGACCATCGACTCGACGCCCCCGACCTCGCCCTCGGCGAACGTGAACGGTCTCGCCGGCGGCAGCCCGAGCCGCTCGATCGCCCGCGGTCCCTGCACCGCCAGGAGCGCGTACTCGCTCGAGACGTGGCGGACGTCCGAGCCCGAGATCTCACGCTCCTTCAGCCACCGGAAGTCGGCGTCCGTGTTGGACGCGTTCACGATCAGCAGATAGCGGAACTCGCCGAGTCGATAGGCGATCATGTCGTCGACGATGCCGCCACGCTCGTTCGTGAGCAGCGTGTACTGGGCCTCGCCCGGCGCGATCCGGTCGAGGTCGTTCGAGAGCAGCCCCTGCAGCAGCTCGTGCGCTCTCGGCCCCTCGACCTCGAGCTCTCCCATATGCGAGACGTCGAAGACGCCCGCATCGGTGCGGACGGCTCGGTGCTCCTGGATCACACCCTCGTACTGGACGGGCATCTCCCATCCGGCGAACGGCACCATGCGTGCGCCGAGGGCGACGTGACGATCGTGGAGCGGCGTCCGCTGGAGCGTCTGCGCCATGCCACCGCGATCCTAGTGAACCCCCGCCGGGGCGGGCGCAGCCGTCGCGGGCGTTAACGGGGCCGCCCCGGCTATCTCGTCCGAAGACGGCACAACCGGGGCGGCGGACCGGGTCGTGAGGTTGGCTCCAAACGGCCAACCCTTTGAGGGCACCCGTCACATTCCGCGCCCTCGGAACTCTCAAACATCCGGCGCCGCGGCTATTCGTCGCGCAGGAACGACGGCACGTCGAGCGCCTCGTCGGCGATCTCGAACCCACCGGCGACCGGACCGGCTGGGATCGGAGCCTCGGCGAGGCCTTCGCGTCGGCGACGGCGGCGCTGGGCGCCGAATCCCGTCGCGATCACGGTCACCCGGACCTCGTCGGGCATCGCGTCGTCGATGACGGCGCCGAAGATCACGTTCGCGTTCTGGTCGGCGGCGCTCGTGACGACCTCCGCTGCCTCGTTGACCTCGAACAGGCCGATGTCGGGGCCGCCCGTGATGTTGAGGAGGATGCCGGTGGCGCCCTCGATCGACGACTCGAGCAGCGGAGACGAGACCGCGGCGCGCGCCGCCTCGGCTGCGCGGTTCTCGCCGGCGGCCGCGCCGATGCCCATCAGGGCGGAGCCGGCGTCGCGCATAATCGTGCGCACGTCGGCGAAGTCGAGGTTGACGAGGCCCGGGACGGTGATCAGGTCGGTAATTCCCTGGACGCCCTGGCGGAGGATGTCGTCGGCCATCCGGAAGGCCTCGACGATCGACGTCCGCTTCTCGACCACCTGTAGCAGCCGGTCGTTCTCGATCACGATCAGCGTGTCGACGCGATCGCGTAAGTTCTCGATTCCGTGCTCGGCCTGGTCGGCGCGGCGGCGCCCCTCGAACCCGAACGGCCGGGTGACGACGCCGACGGTGAGGGCCTCCAGCTCATGTGCGAGCTCGGCGACGATCGGGGCCCCGCCGGTGCCGGTGCCGCCGCCCTCGCCGGCGGTCACGAAGACCATGTCGGCGCCCTTGAGCGCCTCCTTCAGCTCGTCCCGGCTCTCCTGCGCGGCGGCGAGGCCGACGACGGGATCGGCGCCGGCTCCCAGGCCGCGCGTCGCCTTCGAGCCGATGTGGATCTTCAGGTCGGCGTCGCACATCATCAGCGCCTGCGCGTCCGTGTTGACCGCGATGAACTCGACACCCGAGAGCCCGGCGTCGACCATGCGGTTGACGGCGTTCGTGCCGCCGCCGCCGACGCCGACCACCTTGATCACGGCGAGGTAGTTGCTCTGCTCTCTCATCTCAAGTCGACTCGACCTGAAGCTGGACTTCAGCGTTGGGGCGGCCGAGCGCCTCCTTTCGCCGGAGGGTACGCGCGGTCCGTCACGCTGTCAACGCGAGGTCGAGGTCAACAGGCGTAACCGTCAACCTGAGACTTGAGGGTTTGGGGCGGCAACGGGTCGCTCGGGCACGCTGACGTCGAGGTATCCGGTTCCCGGCGGCAAGGTCGGGACGATCCGCCGCGCAATCGCGAGCTTGAGGCGGAGATCGTCGGAGTGGCCGAGCCGGAGCTCGATCCTCGAGCGGAGCGTGAAGGTCAACTCGCCTTGCCTGAGTGAGACCGTCGCCACCCGGGCCGGGAAGCCGTCGCGGACGAGTGGTGCCAGAGCGCGTGCCGCCGCCCCGCCCGCGGTGTCGGCAAGGGTCGAGCCGAGCTCGACGGGAGCCGTGCGGGGCACCCAGATCCGCGGCAGGTTCGCCTCGGCGTGACGAGGAAGCCGGGCGATAGCCCGCCCCCGGGCGGAGACGAGCCAGCGCTCGGGACCGCGTCGGAGTACGGCGACGGGCTGCTCGGCACGCACGACCACTCTGAGCGTGTGCGGGAAGGCGCGGTCGTAGGCGGCGCCGTAGACCATCGGCACGGACTCGACCCGGCGGAGGAGGTCGGCTCCATTGAGCGCGACGAGGCTCGTGCCCGACAGGTCGGCGAGCGCCGTTCGCACGTCCGCCGCGACCGGCTGCGGGGCGCCCACGACCTCGACGTGCCGAACGGCGAACACCGAGGTCTCGCGTGCGGCCGCGTAGCCGGCGATGCCGAGCGCGAGGAGCAGGAGGCCGGCCGCGAAGGACCGGCTCGAGGGCGCGAGCCGCGCAACGAACGTCCCGGGACGGGCCGGAAACGGGAGCGCCGATACGCGCGTATGCACATCCGTTCGTCGCTTCGCAGCCACCCGCCGGAGTTCTCCGCGACCGCACCACCTCCTACTGCGCCTGTCCCCGCCAGACCGGTCGGATCAGGACAGGTCGACTTCGGCCATGACCTCTGGTCCATCCCTAACCCCCGCCCGCCCACGGGGTGGGTAAATAGTAGGGCCCGCGGTCGCGCGAGTCTGTGCCGATTGTGCGCCGAAAGCGTCGCGGGCTTCCGGCGGCGCTGCTACGGCGGCGGCAGCTCGAGCGGGCCGAGGAACTCGACCTCGTGGCGCAGCTCGACACCGAACTGCTCCCGCGCCCGGCGCCGGGCCTCGGTCATCAGCTCGACCGCGTCCACCGAGCGGGCGCCGCCGGCGTTCTCGATGAAGTTGGCGTGCTTCGGCGAGATCCGGGCGCCCCCGATCCGGTGGCCCTTGAGGCCGCACGCCTCGAGCATCCGGCCCGCGGTCAGCTCATGGTCGGGATTCTTGAACACGCTCCCGAAGGTCCGCTTGTTCGTCGGCTGCGCAACCTTCCGCTGCGCCTGCAGCTCGGCGACGATCGCCTTGATCTCGGCGAGCGGCCGCCGGAACAGCCGGAACTCGACCAGGGCGACCACCTGGCCGTGGCGAAGATTCGACTGCCGGTAGCGCATCCCGAGCTCGGCCGGAGTCAGCCACCCCGAGCCGCCCGTCGTAGCGACGAGGGCGCGCTCGACGATCGCGGCCCAGTCGCTCCCGTACGCGCCGGCGTTCATCCACACACCGCCTCCGGCCGTGCCCGGGATCGCGCACGCGAACTCGAACCCGCCGAGCTCCGCTGCCCGGGCCCGGTGCAGGGAGACGGCGTTGGCGGCGCCGCCCCCGGCCGCGAGCATTTCGCCCCGCACCTCCGCCGCCGCCAGCTCCCCGCCCAGCTTCAGCACCAGCGCCTCGACCCCGCCGTCGGCGACGAGCAGATTCGAGCCCAGGCCGACGGTCGCCACCGAGAGCCCGCGGCCCGCGGCCCACGCAAGCGCCTGCTCGAGCTCGGCCAGCGTGTGCGGCCGCGCGAACGCGCGCGCGGGGCCGCCCGTCCCGAGCGTCGTGAAACGGGAGAGCGGAACCCGCTCCTCGAGCCTCATGCGACCGCCTCCAGCACGAGCGGCGCCGCGCGGTCGACGTCGCCGGCGCCGAGCGTCAGGACGACGTCGCCGGGCCGCGCCCACGAGCCGAGCAGCTCCGCGCCCTGTTCGACGGTCGGCGCCCAGCCGATCCGCATTCCCGGCCGGACGCGCGCGAGCTCGTCGACGAGCAGCTTGCCGGTCACGCCCGGGACGGGTTCCTCGCGCGCCGCGTACACGTCCGTGACGCAGACCGCGTCCGCGTCCGCGAGCGCGACCGCGAACTCGTGCGCGAGGTGCACGGTCCGCGAGTAGAGATGCGGCTGAAAGAGCACGAGCACGCGCGTCTCGCCGCGCTCGCGCACA
>Ga0137371_10001069_pt1 | contig 21470 bp, 21 predicted proteins | sample SagtaG_7_FD_104919 | JGI IMG/M metagenome (GOLD analysis project Ga0137371, IMG submission 104919) | Vadose zone soil microbial communities from Sagehorn Ranch, Mendocino, California, USA - Sage1_R_40_16 metaG | ecosystem: Environmental > Terrestrial > Soil > Vadose zone | place: USA...
AGCTGTGCGGCGCGTCCAGGTCTGCCGGGGCCCAGGCCCGTTTGCCCGCGAGCACCCTCGGCAGCACGAGCAGCGTCAGCGGCGACACCGCACCGGCGCCGAGGTAGTCCGAGCTGCGCACCTCGGCCGTGCGGATCCGGCCGGCCCGGTGCGCCTCGAGCGCCTCGTTCCAGATCCGGACCCGCACCTGGCCCTTCTCGGTGTTCGGCCGCAGCGGCAGGCCCTCGGTCATCGGGCCGTCGACCGCGCCATAGCCGTACAGGTTGCCGGTGGTGACCAGCAGCGCACCGCTGGTCTGCGCCGCCCGCAGCAGCGCGGCGGCCAGCGGCGGCCAGTCGGTGACCCACCGGGGGTAGGCAGGCCCCGCGCAGCTGTAGATCACCGCGACGCCCTCGGCGAGCCGGCTCAGCGCATCCGGGTCGGAGGCGTCCGCGGCGACCCGCTCGATGGCCGGGTGGTCAGGTCCCCCGCCGCGTCGGGTGACCAGCCGGACGCGCTCGCCACGGTCCGCCAGCAGTCGCCCGGTGGCGGTGCCGATCGCTCCGGCGCCTATCACCAGCTGCACATCCATACCCGCTCCTCGGTGCGTGCGTGGTTCGGTATCGGCCGCGCGCCGACCGTACGGCGAATTGGTCAGCTAGGCGATCTCGGATGCGGGGTTGGTGTGTCTGGCGGTGGCGCAGGTGGCCGTGCCGGTGACGCCGGCAGGTCCTCCAGTTGCGTCAAGAGCCGCGCTCAGCAGCGCCTCCGCTGCAGGCGGGTCAGCCCTAGCGTCGGCGACTCTGCGGGACCGGTGGGCGGCGCACGTGGTCAGCTGGAGAGCGCGCCAGGACGCCGTCGATCACGCAAGTGCGGTACAAGCCGACCATCAGCGACAGCCGGCCCACCGTCGAGGGCTTCAACCCGCGCACACCTCCTGCATCCACCGGATGTACAGCTCAATCTGCGCCCGACCCGCGGCCAGCGGATCAACGCGCCGGTCGGCGCACCAGCTCAGGTAGGCGCACAGGTCGGACTCGGCCTGCGCGCGAGACAGCCGTCCACGATCACCTGCTGCGGGTCGCCGAGCGGGTCGACTCGTTCAACGAACTGCTCTCCGACGCACTGAGCGCGAATGTCGCCCAACTGAACTGACCGTCCAGCAGAACTCGGCCATGCGCAAGATCACCGCGTGGGTGGCCATCCTGGCCACGATCACCGCCATCGCCGGGATCTACGGCATGAACTTCCAGTACATGCCCGAACCGACTGGCGCTACGGCTACCCCGCGGTGCTCGCCGTGATCCTGGCCGGCGCGCTGGTCCTGTACCGAGCATTCAAACGCAACCACTGGCTCTGACCGGCCCCAGGCTGAGGCACCGGCCGGGTGGACGCTGCCCGGCCGGGATGAGCGACCGCGTCTGGTCTGCTGTGGATCCTTGTGGTTTGCAGGTGCTCGGCGTTGCGAGCCGTTGGTCACGCGGCTGGTCGAACGGCGCCTATCACCATCCAGGTCTGAGTCCTGCGCTCCTCCAACGACCGCGCGAGCAGCCCGTCCCGGGCGTCCTCGGCAGCCCGGCGCGAGCCGTAGCCGCCGCGGCGGACCCGCTCCCGCCGACCGGCGAGGGTCGGCACCGAGCACTGGAGGTACCAGCTGCCGTGCCCCGCTTGGCCAATCGCGCAGACCCGGAGTCCGGCCGGCGGCGCATCGCCACGGCGCCTATAAGCTGACTCGCGCCCTCGCGGCCTGCCCCGACTCGCGGAGCGGCAGGCAGGTCGACTGTTCTGCAGCGGCCGTTCACAGCCGTTGAATCTGCCTTGGTGAGTTCCGGGCTACAGCCACTGCTTTCGCTTGAAGATGACGTAGAGCACGATGGCGATGGCCACCATGATGGCTGCAGAAGCGATGAAACCAGCCTGCTCTCCAAAACCAGGGTACGGTATGTTTTGTCCGAAGAAGCCGGTCACGGCTGTCGGAACGGCGATGATGGCGACCCAGGCGGTGATCTTCCGCATGTCATCGTTCTGCTGGACGGCGGTTGCGGCCAGTTGATCGGCGGAGATGGTCCTTTGCGTGTCGAGTCGCGTCCGATAGAACTCGATCACCCCGTGGAGGAACTCCCGCTGGCCATCGGCCAGGCTCTTGACTCGGCTGAACTGGTCTGCGAGATCGGCTGCCAGTGGGGGTGCGTCGGCCGGGCGAGAGCGGTTGAGGGCGGCAATGCGCCCGAAGGTCTCACAACTATGCGCCGCCATGGTTCGGACCGCGAGCAGTTCGTACCACGTTCGGAACAGCTCGTCGAGGAACTGCTCAGGATCATCCATGACCGTGTCGATCATGACGCGTTTCTCGAGACGTCCGGACTCTTGCGCCAGGTCTGCTATGAAGTCGTTCTGGCGGCGGGTGACCGTGGACACGATCGCATACGACAGTTGGGCGGGCGAGGTCGGGTGCAGGTGTCCCTGCTCGATCCGGCGCAGCACCATCCGGGTCTCCCGCAGCGCCACTTCCGGATCCACCGCGGGGTTGAGCGGGCCGTGGACGGTGATCAGGTAGTTCGGTCCGATGAACTGGTCGAGCTCGATGTAGTGGACGTGGCCGGTCTTTCCGAGATGGGGGGCGTGTAGTACCACGAATATGTGATCTGGGTAGATGTGAACTTTGGACACATGATTGCGCTGGACACACGACTGCACTGCGATGCGGTGGAACCCGAACACCTTGGACAGCACTCGGGTGGCCTGCTCGTCGCAGCTTTGAATGTCCAACCAGAGGAACCCGTCCGCACGGTCCAGCAGCTGCTTCAGGTCCTCGACGGCGTGCTGCTCCGGACCTCTGTCGGACACGAGGCGAACGTCCATCGATCTCACCACCCGTCCAGGTGCGCTGGCCAAGCCGGCGCCACGGCCGGCGCGGCGGCCCGCCTACCCCGGCGTAGGCGATGTCGGCCGGCGCGACAAAGGTAGGAGAGCGTGGGTGAACTTCACGTGTGGTATCAGGGCCCCGTCAGGCCGGGCCTCTAGGTCCAGCGGTTAGACCCGGCCTCGGTCATGAGGGTTACCCCTGGCCCATTGACCGTGTCTTGGTGCCATTTTGGGGAGACGTTGTAACCGCCAGCTGCCGTGCATCCGCCGCGACCAAGTCCAAGGTGGGCTGGACTAATCGACCGCCGGGGCGTGCGTGCACGTGCGGGCCACAACGCACCGGGGACTCACGGTGGCGGGGGTGAAGCAGGCGGTGACCGCTAGGGTCGCCAGTGCCGGAAGCCTGGCGCCTTTGCTGCGCGGCCGGCCGGGCCTTCCGGTGCGCGGCGGCGGCAGTTCGTGCAGGGCGGCGTCCTTGCGTAGCCGGGTGGTCCAGGTGATGCGCTCTGGCAGGTCGCGTAGCTCCCCGGCCGGCGTAGGCGGCGTCCGCGGCCACGTGCACGCGGCGGCCGGGCCGGGCGGCGGCCAGCTGTTCGACCATGGTGCGGGCCAGCCATAGCCGCGAGGCCGATGTGCTGTTCTTGCGCACCAGACGGGCCGCCACCGGCAGCGCCACCGGCCGGTCGATGAACGGCAGGGTGACGGCGATGGCGACGATCACCCAGTTTGTTGCCGTAGCCGACCTTCTTCGGTGTCTTGGCCGCCCCGTCATGAGACCACGACGCCGCCCACACCTTGCGGCCACGGCGCTTGAACAGCGTGTCGTCGACTATCAGCTGCACCGGCTGGTCGGCCGGCACCAGCAACGCGGTGACCAGTCCGGCCAGGACCCGACGATCGGGTGACCAGGCCGCTTTGGCGAAGAAGTAGTGCACCCGGTCGTGCGGCCACACCCGCGACAGGCCGGCGCCGACGAGCATCCCGCACACCGTACGCCGGCTGGTCTGCGCCGCAAACCCGGTGACCAGGCCGGCGAACGTGTGGAATGTCGCAGCCCCCAGCCGGCCGCCGCCCCGGCCCCCCACCCTCACCAGCCAACCGAGCCGAAACCAACGACACCGGCGCCGGGGAAGGTGTCGGGGAACGCGTGACGCAGCATCACGAGCAGGATCGCGATCCCCCGCAACACGTCGAGGCCGACGATCCGTCCACTCGAGACACTCACCTGACGACCCCCGACACCGACCGGATGAGCCGGTCCAGGAACTCCGGGTAGGTCAGCCCGTCGGCGGCGAACATCTTGGGCACCTGGGACTCGGCGGTCATCCCCGGCATCGTGTTGACCTCGTTGAGCACCAGCCCGTCCAGGCTCAGGAAAGTCGACCCTCGCGATGCCGCGGCAGCCGAGCGCGTCGTACACCCGCAGGGCCGAGTCTGTCAGCGCCTCGGCCTCGGTTTCGGTCAGCTGAGCCGGGATCACGAATGCGGCGCTTCCGTCGTACTTGGTCGCGGTGTCGAACAGGCCGTCGTTGACGAGGATTTCCAACGGCGGCCCCACCCGGCGCCCGCCGTCCGGGTCGTCGAGCACCGCGACGTCGACCTCCCGGCCGACCACCACCTGCTCCACCAGCACCCGGTCGTCCAGGACCAGCGCCGCCCGCAGCGCCGGTTCGAGCTCCTCCTCGGTGCCGACTAGGCGCACTCCGAAGCTCGACCCCGCGGCGACCGGCGCCACCCACGATTGCCTGCGCCGTCAGGGCGCCGATCAAGGTCGCGGTCAGCGCGATGACGGCACCGATCAGCAGAGAACGACTTCGCATGGGCCTTACCGTGCTCGGTCGATGTCCGCGTGGCGCGATAATCGTGTGATAGTTCTGCGACAACGACCATCCGACGGCGCTCCTGGTCGGCCAGCCGCGTCGGGGTCGATCGTGCCGGACGTCGCTGTTGGCACAGAACTGTCACACGCTGTCGAGAATCGGTCATCAAAGCCCGACACCGCCGGCACCCCCACCACCGAACCTCGATGGCATGAGCGAATCGACCTCGGCCATCGTCGCGCCGCCGCGTACGGTCCCGGACGGGCATCGGGAGCGGCTGCTGCACGCGGCCACGTTCGTCCTGGCCGTGCTGTTGCTGCCGGTCGCCGCGCTCCGCGCGCCCGGACGCGCCAGGTACCTGGCCTGTCAGTGGGCCCTCGGCCTGCGGTTCCCCCGTGAGAACCTGGACGGGCTCACTCCCAGGACTCGAGCGGCCCTCACCGCCGCCCGCACGGTGGCGTTCTGGCGCGACGGCCAGCTGATCGGCGTCACCTCAGGATACCGCGACGCCGGGGAGCAATTCCGGCTGTACTCCGCGGAAATCCGGCGCACCGGCTCCGTGCCGGCGGCGCGCAGGCGCGTCCTGCCGCCGGAAGAATCCAGCCACGTCCAAGGAACAGCGCTGGACATCCGGCCGTACGCCGGGGCGCGATGGCTGGAACGGCACGGCGCGGACCACGAACTCCATCGGATCTACGACAACGAATGGTGGCACTTCGAGTACATCCCGGACAGCGGCGGGCGGCCGCCGCTACGCCGAGCCCACCCCGGCACGGCACCGCTACATGATTCGGCCTACCGTGCCGGTAGCTACCAAACCGACCGACCGAAAGTAAGCGGTTCGTGCAGGTCAGGACCCGTATCGCAGTCGGCTTACTTTCGGGTCTCATTGGTAATCGGCACGATAGGCTCGCCGGACATCGCCGGAGTAAGGAGACATACCGGTGTTCCACCTGCTGTTGGTCGAAGACGACGCCGTGCTGGCCGAGGTGCTGTCCCGCGCACTGCGGGATCTCGGGCACTCCGTCACCGTGACGGGCGACGGTGAGCAGGCCCTGGAATCGTTGTACGACCACGGAATCGCCGCGGACCTCGTCCTCCTCGATGTGATGTTGCCCGGCATCGACGGCTTCGAGGTGTGCCGCCGGATCCGCGCCCGCGACACCACCCCGGTGATCCTGCTGACGGCGCGCGGCGATCCGATCGACGTGGTCGCCGGGTTGGAAGGCGGCGCCGACGACTACGTGGTCAAGCCGGTCCAGCCTCGGGTCCTGGACGCTCGGGTGAAGACCGTCCTGCGCCGTGCCATGCCCGCTACGCCGTCCGAGCTTTCCGCGCCGGTGCTCACCATCGGCGATCTCGGCGTCGACCGTGAGGCCTGCGTGGTGACCAATCGGGGAACGGAGGTACACCTCACGCCGACGGAGTTGCGGCTGCTGTTCGAGTTCACCGATCACCTCGGCCAGGTGCTGAGCCGTCGGACGCTGCTGCAGCGCGTGTGGGACTACGGCTACAGCGGCGACTCCCGGCTGGTGGACGCCGCCGTGGCCAGGCTGCGGGCGAAGATCGAACCGGACGCGGCCAACCCGACCTTGCTGCGCACGGTGCGGGGACTCGGCTACCGGATGGTCAAACCGTGAGATGGCGCTTCGGCCTGAGCACCAAGATCGCCATCACCGTCGTCCTGCTCACCGTCGGCGCGTCCGCCGTGCTGGCTGTCGTGGTCTACCTCCTGCAGGCCAACTCGGCCAGGGACCGTTTCGTCATCTCGGCGACACTCGGGTTCCGGTCCGATGCCGAGCAAGCCGCCCAGTACCGCACGTTGGACCAGGGCGGCCCGCCCGGCCCGCCCGGCTACCCGGTACGCTCCGCGGCGAGCTACATGAGGGGACGGCTCGGCCTCACCTGGGCACTGGTTGACCTCAGCCGAGGCCCATCCGTCCTGCGGGACGCCAGGTACGTCCCGGTCGCCGGCAACACCGGCTGGCGCGTCGGCCAACTCCCGGCCTACCGGATCGACCAGGCGAACAGCGCGAACGGCCGAGCGATCACCTACAACTACGAAGGAGACGACGGCTCCTACCTCGTGGTGGCCGGGACGATCACCCCCAACATCGTGCTGGCGGAGTTCTACAGCACCGGTGGACTGGACCGCGAGGTCGCCAACCTCCGTACCCAGCTCGCAGTGCTGACCCTCGTGGTCGCTTCTATAGCAGCCGTCATCGCGCTGCTGGCCGCACGGCGCATCCAGCGCCCGATACGGACCGCGGCCTCGGCTGCCAGGCGGCTCGGCACGGGCGCTCTCGACACCAGGCTGCCAGTGCACGGCCATGACGAGCTCGCCGAACTCGCCAGCTCCTTCAACACCATGGCCGGGCGGTTGGGCGAGTCCATCGACGAACTTCGCCGCAAAGACGCCCAGCAACGCCGTTTCGTCGCCGACGTCGCCCATGATCTGCGCACGCCGCTGGCCTCGCTCGTCGCGCTCACCGACAGCCTCGACAGCCCTCACCACCATGATCGAACCCGTTCGGTCGAGCTGCTGGGCACCCAGATCCGCAGGCTCAGCATCCTGGTCGAAGACCTGCTCGAGATCTCCCGCATAGACGCGGGCGTAGCTGAATTCCGGCCCGAGACCATCGATCTCGCGGAACTGGTGACCGATGCCGCCGGATTGGTCTCGACCGGCGCCGAGGTCACACTTGCTTCTGCCGGCGAGACGACGATGCAGAGTGATGCCCGCAGGGTGCACACCATCGTGCGCAACCTGCTCGTCAACGCCGAGCACCACGGCGCCCCACCGGTAACCGTGACCATCGACGGCACCGTCCCCTGGAAGGTGACGGTTACCGTCACCGATTCCGGACCGGGAGTCCCAGCCGATCTCGCCTCCGTGATCTTCGACCGATTCGTCCGAGGTGACCGCGCACGGGCCTACACCGAGGGCAGCGGTCTCGGTCTGGCGATCGCGCAGGAAAACGCGACGATGCATGGCGGCTGGATCACCGTGCACAACGCAGAAGGCGCAGGAGCGGCCTTCACCCTGACTCTCCCCCGCACGATTCCGCCGCCAGGACGGGACGACAATCGTCCGCAGGCCCGAACGGCACCGGTCGTGGAGTGACGGTAGCGGTGTGGATCAGTTGAGCAGCCAGCGTCCAATACAACGGACGAGCTCGTCTTCTGCCACGGGCTTCGTGACGTAGTCGCTCGCTCCGGACGCGAGACTCTTCTCCCGGTCACCGGCCATGGCCTTGGCAGTGACCATGATGATCGGAAGCTTGTTGTAGCGGGGCATGCCGCGGATGGCTGCGGTGGTGGCGTGACCGTCCATCTCGGGCATCATGACGTCCATCAGGATGATGTCCACATCCGGGCTCTGCTGCAGGGTTTCGATGCCCCTGCGGCCATTTGCCGCGTGGCGCACCGACATGCCATGGAGTCTCAAGAGGAGGGTGCTGACGAGGGTGATGGCTGCTTGGTAGTGGCGGGCGAGTTTGTCGTATCGGGTGGCGATGCCGCGCCATTGCTGAGCCGGTTGATGCAGCGTTCGACGACGTTGCGGCGTCGGTAGGTGTTCGGGTCGAAGGCTGGTGGCCGTCCGCCCCGGTGGCCGCGCCGCCGACGTCCGGCCTGCTGGTCTGTGCGTTCGGGGATCGTGGCGGCGCGCGAACCTTGACCGGCATCCACACGCTGACCTTCGTTGGTCGCGCCGAGCTCGGAGAACGGTTGTATCAACATGCTCATGCGATCCGCTCGCGCATTGCTGACTGCACCCGCGCCGCGCGGCAGGCTCGCGTCAGCCGATCTGTTCGGCCAGAGCGACGATGATGCCCGCGGGGCCGCGGAGGTAGCAGAGCCGGAAGATGCTCTCGTACTGCGCCACCTCGCCGAGGAGTTCAGCGCCGTGGGCGCGCAGGCCGGCGATGGTGTCGTCGATGTCGTCGACGGCGAACATGACGCGATGCAGGCCCAGCGTGTTGGGCGGCGGGTTCTCCGGCTCGGCGCCGGACGCCGCGGGGGTGTGGTACTTGGTCAGCTCCAGCTTGCTGTGGCCGTCCGGGGTCCGCATCATCGCGATGTCGCTCCGGACGCCGTCGAGTCCTACGGTGCGGTCCGCCCAAAGGCCTTCGACCTGTCCCTTGCCTTCCAGCTCCATGCCGAGCTCGGTGAAGAACGCGACAGCCGCGTCCAGGTCGTCGACGACTATGGCGACATTGTCCATCCGCTGAATGGTCATGTCTCCGAGCATAAAGCACGCGGCGAGCCGCCGGTCCGGATCCGGCGGCTAGAAGCCAGAGTTGCCAGGGCCTCGGACGATGGTGAACGTGGTGGTCGAGTTGGAGAGGCTGCCGGACGGGGTGCCCGAGACCTTGGTGTTGGAGAAGGTGGCGCTGCCGGTGATGTTGTCGATGACGATGCCGTAGGTGCCGGTCGTGTCAATGGTGACGTTGTCGAACGTCGTGCCAATGATGACCATGCCCCAGTTGGCAGCAAGGATGGCGACGCGATGGCCAGATCGGCTGCGGGACCCAGTGACCCAGCCTGGGCACGGCAGCAGGGACGAGAGAGATGGTCAGCTGCGCAGACGGCCGGGGAAGACCGCTGTTGAGGATGCCGGCCCGGACACGGTCCCTGGTTTCCCGGGCTGGCAGATCTAGGGCGGCGCGCATGCACCCAAAGCGAAGCCTGTGAACCCAGTGGTCGATCCCTCGTGGGAAGGGTGCGTCGTCAGACCGGGCCAGCAGCGACGGTTTCGGCCGCCGCGCTCGATCGAACGCGGCCTCGTCTGCCGCCTGCGCCCGATACCGGTCCCGGCCGCCGTTGCGTGCAATTTCCCGACCAATCGTGGCGGGCGACCGGCCCAGGCGGGCCGCCATGCGTCGGCAGGACTCGCCTGCGGCAAGCCCTCGGGACACCTCTTCCCGCTCCGCGGCCGTCAGATGACCAACCGCCCGACGCCGCGGTGATGGGCGCACCCCGCCGTTCTGGCTCAGATAGCGCTGCACGTGATGCAGCGGCGACTGCTGGTGACGCGCGATGGATCGGACCGACTCACCAGTCCGTAACGCCGCCCGCACCTGATCCTGCTGAGCCTCCGACAGCCCGTACGTTCGCACGCCAACACCATCCCTGGCCCGTCAACAAATCCCCGTAGTGCGTTGACCGGTTGAGACTGCAGAGGAAATCGATCCGGACCAGCCCCGGCCGACCCGTCCGCCCGACCCGTTTGTCCTAAGCGTGTTTGAGATCTTGGTCAGGCGAGGTATTCGAGGTGACGGCGGCCGGGACGTGTGGCGGGGTGGCCGCGGGTGACCCGCCGAATCATGGTGTTGATCACTGCCCAGCGGATCATCGCTTCGGAGTTCGCCGGGTGGCGCTCGTAGTCTCTGGCCAGGCGGCGGCGGGCGGTGATCCAGGCCAGGGTGCGCTCCACAGCCCACCGTCGGGGTAGGGCGGAGAACCCGCGCTGTCCTTCGGCCTTGCGGACGACCTCGACCGTCATCCGTAGGATCTCGGCGGCCCAGTCGACCAGCCCGGCCGGCGAACCCGGCGTCGGCGAAGATGTGTCGGGTACGCCGCCGGTGGTCGGTCAGCCGGATGAGCACCCGCCGGCCGCCGTCGCGGTCGTGCACGTTGGCCGCGCAGACCATGACCACCAGCAGGCCGAGGGTGTCGGTCACGATGAACCGCTTACGCCCGTTGACTTTCTCTCCCGCGTCGTAGCCGCGGGACTCCCGGGCGACCGTGTCGGCGCCCTTCACCGACTGGGAGTCGATGATCCCGGCCGTGGGCTCGGGATCCCGTCCTTCGCCGGCCCCGCAGCTGGGACCGCAGCGCGTCCAGCACCGCCGCGGTCGCCGGCTGCTCCTCCCACCGCACGAAGTACCAGTACACCGTCTGCCACGGCGGGAAGTCCGCCGGCAGCTGCCGCCACGAACACCCGCTCCGCACGACGTAGAGGATCGCGTCGACAATCGACCGGCGCGGATGCTTCTCCCGCCGCCCGCCCCGCGGGTGCCGGGTCGGCGGCGGCGGCAACCGCTCCACGACCGCCCACTGCTCATCGGTCAAGTCCGAGCGTACCGCCGCTGACGAGACATCCGGCCACCCTGGCCAGCCAACCCGGCAAGATCACGCCGACATACGCCGCTAACGATCAAAATCTCAAACACGCTCTTAACAAGCATGTCTGACGGCTCGATGGCGGCACATCGGGACTGTCACACGGGACTGTCGGGACAGGTGGATGTCTGGCACGGTAGATGTCCGACAGGTGGATGTCCGGCTGTTATCACTAGTAGTGATGTGAGCACTCGCTTTACTGGAAACGCCTGCTGACCGCAGCCGTCATGACAGCGGCCGCCGCGTGGGGGTGAGGCAGATGGCTGAACTCCCGGGGACGTCGTCGCGGCAGCGGTGGACGCTGGTGCTGGTGTGCACGGCGGCGTTCATGTTGCTGCTCGATGTCACCGTGGTGAGCGTGGCGCTGCCATCGATTCAGCGGGATCTGCGGGCGAGCCTGCCGGACCTGCAGTGGGTGAGCGCCGCCTATGCCCTGGTGCTGGCCGTGCTGCTGCTGCCGGCGGCCACCCTGGGTGACCGGCTGGGCCGGCGCCGGCTGGCCCGCGGGGTCTGCTTGCGTCCGTTCCGGCACGAGGACGCGTCGTGGGTGTACGACAACGGTGCTTCGCAACGGTCGGGCCGCGTACGCGTCGCCGTGCGACACGGCGATCGCGGCTGTACGGCTGGCCGAGCGGACTCGCACAACCTGACCGGATCCGTCCTCGTGGGCCGACAACGACCAAGGCTTCACCCACTCGCACGCCGGTTATCCACAGCTCGAACCCGTTCCGACGACCTCGACGATGCCGTCCGGGCCTTTCTGGCTCTCGCGCTGACCAGCGCCGGCCGGGAGCGGGAGGCGGGCTCGGTCGTGCTGGCCGGGCTGGCTCCGCACCTCACCCGCTACAACCGGTCGCTCGCGGCGTACGCGAAGGCGCTGGTCGAGCCAGGAACAGCTGAATGAGCCGGCGCGCAGCCGCGGCCGCCGCTCGGCCGGTGCGCCGGCGCCCTCCCCGGGCCGCAGCCGACCTGCCTGAAGCATGCACGGCATCACCGTTCGCGACCACCCGAGCCGGGCCTGCCTCCGCGAGCAGGCGCGCCAACGACAGCCTGCACCCGTTCTCCGCGGCAGGAGCGCGTCCTTGATCATGATGCAGGGGCTGCCGGCCGCCGGGCCTTTCCGTGCCGGGGGTGGCGCTGGGAGAGTTGCCCGGTGACGAGTATTCAGCCGGAGTTGTGGGTCGACCACGCCGGCCAGGCGGTCGCGTTCTACGCTGACGCGTTCGGCGCGACGGTGCTCCACCGGGTGGGTGATGGTGAGGAGATCGTCGCGCAGCTGGCCATCGGAAACGCGGTGTTCTGGGTGGCTTCGACGGGGCCCGGCACAGGGCGGTTCAGTCCGAAAGCGATCGGCGGTGGCACGAGCCGGACACTGCTCGTCGTCGAGGACCCCGATGCCGTGCTGACGAGGGCCGTCGCTGCTGGCGCTGCTGAGTTGTCCCCGGTCGGCGATGAGCACGGCTGGCGGATCGGCCGCGTCGTTGATCCATTCGGTCACGAGTGGGAGATCGGCAAGCCGATCGTGCCCTGGCCGCCGAGCTGACATCGGCATGGCGGGGGTCGCCCGGCGGTTTGATCCCACCCAGCTCGAGCCCGTTTCGGAACCGGTCGAGGTCGCGCGCATCTAGGGCGGCGTCGAGTTCTGCGATCACCTCAGGCTGCTCGCCGAGCCGGTGCAAGAGCGCGGTCATCTCCGCGATGCGGTCCTGCACTTCGGTCACCGTCGTCGGCTGCTCCATGGCGATCCTCCTTGCGTGTGCTGCGGCGGGCACAGTGGATTTCCCGGGGCGCGGCGGGTCTGGTCCGCCGCACCGCGCCCAGCGTGGCAGCACCGGCGCGACCAGTGGTCCGGATTGGGCAGCCGGCCGAACGTAGCGGGTCAACACGGTGACCGCCGCCGGCGGGCCCGCGGAGTTTCGGACTGGGGTCGTGGCCGCAAGACGTCGCCCCCGCGGCTCACCATCGTGGCGGGCTACCCAGGCGCGCCACCTTGCTCGGTGAACGGGCTGAGATCACCGCCAGTTATCCGAGTCCTCACGCCACGTCACGAGGCCGGCGGCGGCGAACGCGTCGAATGCCGGCCTGACGCAGTGTCTGCCCGAGCCGGACCACGCCAGCGACCCGCCGGCCGCGGCCAGCGCGTACAGCCCGACGAACACCCGCTGGCGGGGTGCAGGCTCAAGTCGACGCGGCGAAGGACTCGGCCCGCCGTCACCGCCTCTGCCCCGACCCCCGGCAACCGGCCAGCCGACATACCCGGACGGCCACACCATGCTATGACCCCGGGGCGGAGAGGAGCGGCGATGACCCAGACCAGTTGCTGGCCTACTCCCTGGCCAAGGCCGGCGCGTGGCAGGACGAACCGTGGGAAGGCGACGTGGTCGGCGAAGATCGGCAAGAAGATCTTCGCGTTCCTCGGCCCGGCGCCGACCCTGGAGCCCTCGCCGAGTTCTGGGAGCAGGCGCTCGGTGTCAAGCGGCTCGGAGCCGCGGGCAACTACGTTCTGCTGGCGTCGCCGTCAGGCGCACTGCCCAAGGTCCTGCTCCAACAAGGCAGCGAACCCAACGTCGCCAAGAACCGCATGCACCTCGATATCGAGACCACCGATGTCGATGCTGAGGTCGAAAGGCTCAAGGGGATAGGTGCCCGCTGCCTCGAAGAACAGGCCCGGACTGAGCACGGCCGGCGTTGGATGATCATGGTCGATCCCGAGGGCAACGAGTTCTGCGTCTGCGACGGGGGAAGCGCCGGCTAAGGGAACGTCGTGGTCGGCCTGCGCCGAGCGCGGCTGCCGAGTCGAAGCCGGGGTTCGAGTTGATACCTGCGCCAACCGGCGGTGCTGCTGTCGCGTGCCAGGAGGCGTTGGACTGCGAGGTGCGGTGTCTGGAGGAGACCCCGAGAGACGCTGCGGCACTCGGCGACCTGGTTGAGCGGCTCTCACGCGATAAGGCCGGCGTTGAACGCCAGTGGTTCGCCCAGGGCGTCGCCGACGGCATCGGGTGGTCGCGCGGTGCGTCGTACGTCGCCCTGCGTGCCGTCGCCGAACCGGACACCGAGCAGACCCCCCGTCAGCACGCGCCGCGGTCGAGGCCGCGGTCGAGGCGCACGCGACAGCGACGGCCGTGCCGGCCACGACGACCGCGAGGTGCCTCACGATCACCTGCATATCAGCCAGAGTCGGACGTTCGATCATGTGTCGTCGCGGCGGTGTCCTCCGCCAGATTGGCGCTGGGGTGGACCGGCGTGGTCATCGTCGACGCTGATCCGTTCGCGCCCGGCGATGTCACCGCCGTATCAGCGGGTGGGCCGGTGAAGCGGGCGGCGGTGTGCCGAGCTGCCCGGCGGTGAGCGGGGATGGGCTGGTCAGCTGGGACCAGGCTGTGGGAACTGGGCGCGCATCAGAGCGTCCCAGCCGCGGTCGGGCAGCAGTCTCCGGGCGGTGATCAATGCCCGGGCGGAGGTGGTGACCCGGTAACGGGACCGTGGCCGGGGCGCGGTCAGCGCGTGGCCGATGACCCGGGCCACCGCCTCCGGCGGGCGGCCGAACCGGGCCAGCACTCCGCGGCTGTAGACACGTTCGGTCGCCTCGGCGACCGCCCGGTCGAACCTACGACCCCACCGACCTGCCGTACTCCGACCTGCGGGCCGGTGGCTGGCTCGCCCTGGCCGGCAGCCTGGTCGGACTGGTCAGCGCGTTCCTGCTACGCCGCCGGGCCGGTAGCCGGCACGCGCCGTAAAGGACGCAACCCGTAAGCAAGCAGCCGGCTGCAGACCGCAAGCTGACACCCCGGAGCCGTGCCCATCGGTCGACGGCCGGTCCTCCACAGCCCTTGGGGTACGAACGGGTCCGCGGTGCCGACGAGCGAACTCGGTTCAGCCGCGCCCGAAGAGAAGAGTGCTGTCCCGCCGGCCGCTACCACAACCGAGCCTGCCAAAGCCGCCCGGCGCAAGCCATAGAAGAGGTTGGTTGATCAAGGCGTCTGGCGCGCTAGCCACGGCTGGCGCTCGCACGCAGCCCGGCGCGGTGGGACAGGTGGGAACGGCGCCTGGTGTCAGGTGCGGGCCGCTCGGCTGAAGGAGGCGAGGGCGGCTCGGGCGACGATGTCGCCGTGTTCCTGTACGAAGTGGCCGGCGTCGGTGAGCACCAGCGGCGGCTGGGCTCCGCGGATGGTGCGGTGCAGTCTGTTCATCGCCGGCACGCCGAGTACCGGGTCCTTGGCGCCGACGGCGAGGAAGCTCGGCCCGTCCCACTCGGACCAGAATCGCTCCGCGGCTCGCGAGACCTCGACGCCGGGCATGTCCGGCTCGGTCATCACCAGCTGCGGGAAGGCTCGGACTCCGGCCTTGTACGAGGCGTCGGGGAACGGAGCGTCGTATGCCGCCGCCTCAGCCTCGCTCAGCGTCGGCACACTCCGCTTGAGCAGGGCGCCGACGGCCAGGTCCGGATGGGCCGCGACGTAGGCCCGCCAATCCTCGAAGCCCTTACCCGCTGAGATGCCCACGGCGAGTGCGGTGTTCATCGCCAGCAGCCGGGACAGCCGCGGGGCGAACCCGGAGTCCATCGGCAGCGTCAGTCCGAGCAGACCGCCCCAGTCCTGCACGACCAGGGTGATGTTGGTCAGGTCGAGGCGTTCCACCAGCCGCAGCAGGTAGTCGCGGTGGAAGTCGAAGCCGTACACGGACTGCTCGACCGGCTTGTCCGACCGGCCGAAGCCGAAGAAGTCCGGCGCGACGATCCGCCCTCCCGCCGCCAGGAAGACCGGGATCATCTTCCGGTACAGGTACCCCCAGGTCGGCTCACCATGCAGCAGCAGATAGGTGTCCACCGCGTCGCGCGGCCCAAGGTCGACGTAGTGCGCCCGCAGCCCCTGGTAGCCGGGCAGGTCCTCGACGTACGACGGCGGATGGTCCCAGCCCGGCAGGCCGCGGAAGCGATCCTCCGGAGTGCGTAACGCCTCGACCACGACCTTCTCCCTCCCCTCATCTCGAGGATGACTTCGCTGCCGTGCGAACGATAAGACCGGCAGTCCCTGGACCGGGGCCGGCGCCGCGTCGAGGCAGGCCCTGACCTCCGACCGGCCGCCGGGCAACGCCTCACCCGACCGCCGGCGCACCCACGAGCCACCGGTTCGGTTCGGCACCGCAGCCTCTCCAGATCAGTGTCCTGGACAGGCAGCGGACCGGGCGGGTGCGGGCGGGCCCGGTCAAGGCGACCGCGAACGGCTGTGTGCGGCGGCGGACCCTGTGGACAGGCTGCGGGTGATCGAGACCGTCCTTCTCGACCACGTCGCATGGCTGCTGGAGCGGGTCCGGTGGTCGCCTGCGCGGCCGGGGCGTTCGACCATGGTGTCTCGGTGTCTGAGATTACGGACCGGCTCGGGTTGTCGCCGAAGCAGCTCGTGCGTCGCTTCGGTGAGCAGGTCGGACTGGCCCCCAAGCGGTTCTCCCGGCTGCGCCGCCTCCAGCGGCTGCTCGCGGACGTTCATCAGAACGGGGCGACGGACTGGGCCGAGGTCGCCGTGACGCATGGGTTCTTCGACCAGGCACACCTGATCAACGACTTTCGGGCGTTGACCGGGACCACGCCGGGCGCCTACCTGGCGGCAGTGGGCAGCGAGCGGAACCATGTGCCGCTGCCCGCCGCTGTCGGCTGACCTTTTCTCCAAGCACCTGGTCTCGTTCGGCGCCTAGGGTGTGTCCGTGCCGAACTCAGACAGCATCGACTTGTCCGCGCTGACCGACCTGCAGACCCCCTGGTGCGTTCATGTGGTGGCGACCCTGCACATCGCCGATCACATCGCCGCGGGTGTCACTGACATCGGCGGCCTCGCCAGTGCGGCCGGCTGCGACGCCGGTGCCCTGCACAGCGTGCTCGGACACCTGGTGGGCAAGGGTGTGTTCGAGGAGCCGGAGCCTGGACGGTTCGCGCTGAACGAGGCCGCGCGGCGCCTGTTCGACCGGTCGAACTTCCTTGACCTCACCGGCATCGGCGGCCGGATGGCGTACGCCTGGACCACCCTGCTGACCTACGTCCTAACTGGCAAGCCCGCCTACCACGAGGTGTTCGGCATGCCGTTCTGGGAGGACCTTGCGGCCCACCCTGCGGTCGCGGCCGACTTCGATGCGCTTATGGGCCCAGCCGGACATGGCACCCCTGACCCGGAGATCGAGATCACCGGAGGCTGGGGGCCGGTGCGGACTGTCGTGGACGTGGGCGGTGGTAGGGGTGGCCTGCTCGCAGAGATCCTCCGTGCCAACCCCGGGGTGCGCGGCATCTTGGTCGACCTGCCGGGAACCGTGGCCCGCGCGGCCGAGACGTTCCGGGAAGCCGGCGTGGCCGACCGGGTCACGACGGCCGGCCAGAGCTTCTTCGACCCGTTGCCCGCCGGCGCCGACTTGTACCTGCTGAGCAAGGTGCTGAACGACTGGCCGGACGAGCAGACCGTCGCCATCTTGCGCCGCAGCGCCGAGGCTGCTCGTCCGGACGGGCGGGTCGTAATCCTCGGCGGGGTCTCGCCAGACGACACACCCCACCGGCTGACAATCGAGATGGTGCTGCTCGGCGGCACGACCAACAGGATGGCCGAGTTCCGGAAACTCGCGGCCGAGGCGGGCCTGGAGGTGATCGCCGCCGGGCAGCAGGCATCCGGCCGCTTCGTCGTCGAGTGCGGGCCCGCCTGACCCGGCGGAGGACCCGGCCAGGCCGGGCCATCGCGGCTTTTGTGGGTCTCCGGTCGGCGCCAACGAGCCGCACCGCAGGCGCGGGCGTCGATCGTTCTGGGACGCCCGCGGTCGTACGGGCCCGCGCCGGCTGTCTGCCTTGGCGCTAGGCGGGCCGCGGGAGGCGGCTGTGGGCGATCCGGCTGGCCTCGTCGGCGGGAACGCCGAACATGCGCAGCAGGTTGGCCGCCAACGTGTCGGCTGCCCGGTCGATGGCGGAGGGCTTGGTGTTGGTCGATGCCATGTGCAGCACCCCGAGCAGGGCGCCCGCGGCACAGGCGAGCGCCACGTCTAGGTCGTCGATGGTGAACCGGCCGGCCGCCTGGGCTCGCTGCAGATCCCGTCGCGCCCGGGGCGCGAGCCCGCGCGGAGCCGCCGCGAGGTCGAAGCCGATCCGTTGGAAGATCTTGGCGATCTGTGGCTGCGTCTTCGGCAGGCGCGCCGTCATGCGGACGGCTGCCGCGAACACCTCCGCCGGCTCGGCGATGTCGGCCGTGGCCGCGTCGAGCATGGCGCCATGCTCCTCGAGGACCTCCTCCACCGCGGCGCCGAACAGGTCCTGCTTGCTCTGGAAGTGGTTGTAGAACGAGCCGAACCCGACGTCGGCCGCGTCGGTGATCTCCTGGATGCTCACCTCCGCCGGATCCCGTGAGGCGAGCAGCCTGCGGGCGGCCGCGACAAGCGACGCCCGGGTGCGTGCCTTCCGTCGGTCCAGCCGGTTGGGCGCCTCGGCGGTCCGCTCCGCCATGACCGACTCTCCTCCCTCGGTAGGACATGCTCAATCTAGCACTCTGCATCAGTGATGAAAATATCATCAGAATCCCTCAACTGAGCATACCATCGAGACTGATGATATCATCAGTCAATTGGGAGGAGCGATCGATGAGCAACGATCATGACCCGCACAGCGGTCTGCACAGCGAGCAGGCGGTGGCGGGCGAGCACCCTGGGCGGGCTGCCAGCCCGATCGTCAAGGTGCACGCGCTGGCCTGGCTGGAGTTCGCCAAGCCGGACCTGGATCGGGCGGAGCTGTTCGCCCGGGCGTTCGGGTTCACCACGGCGATGCGCACCGCCGACGAGCTACAGCTGCGCGGCAGCGACCCGGGTTCGCCGTGCGTGCTGATCCGTAAGGGTCCACGCTCGCGGTTCCTCGGCGTGGCGTTCCGGGCGGCCGACTCCGGCGACGTGCTGCGGCTGGCGGAGGCGACCGGCGGGAAGGTCACCAAGCTGCCCGAGAGCCTGGGCGGCCTCACCGTCGACCTGGTCGACCCGAACGGGCAGCGGGTGCGGGTGGTGTCCGACACCCATGAGCTCGCCGCGCTGCCCGGGCAGGTGCCGCTGACGTTCAACTTCGGCGACCAGCCGACGCGCACCAACGCCACGCAGCGGCCGCCGCGGCAGCCGGCCACGGTGCAGCGACTCGGTCACCTGGTGCTGCAGACCACGACGTACCGGCAGACGCTGGACTGGTATCTCGAGCACCTCGGCGTGATCGTCAGCGACTTCCTGTACTACCGGGGTCAGCTGGAGCGGGGGCCGGTGATGAGTTTCATCCGCTGCGACCGCGGCGCGACCCCGACCGACCACCACACGTTGGCCCTGGTGCTCGGCCCGGCCAACCGCTACGTGCACTCCGCCTACGAGGTCGCCGACCTGGACGCGCTGGCCGCCGGCGGGGAGTACCTGCGCGAGCAGGGGTACCTGCGGTCGTGGGGGATCGGCCGGCACATCCAGGGCAGCCAGATCTTCGACTACTGGCGCGACCCCGACGGCTTCCTGGTCGAGCACTACGCCGACGGCGACCTGTTCGACAGCACCCTCGAGCCCGGGTGGGCGCCGATGACCGCGTCCGGCCTGGCCCAGTGGGGACCACCGGCGATCAAGGACTTCCTCGGCATCAAGCCCGGCCCGCAGGCGCTGGCCGAGCTGCGCGCGCGATCGCCGGCGCGCTCCGCGGGGACAACGAGTTCGACCTGCGCCGCCTGCGCGGCCTGCTGAAGGTGGCGACATCATGAGCACCTCCGTCCTGCGCACCGCCGACGCCTGGTGGGTGCGGACCCCTTCGGGCGCCGCCCGGATCCACACCGCGGCGCGCACCACGGCCGAGCTGCTGGCCGACCGGGCGGCGATCACCGCCGGCGCGGCCAGCACCGACACCGTGCCGGTCGACAGCCTCGCCCTTCTCTCGCCGGTCACCGCACCCTGCCGCGTCGTCGCCCAGATGACCAACTTCGCCTCGCACGTCTCCGACGTCGGCATGAACCCGGCCACCGTCCCGCTGACGTTCTTCCGGAAGTCCTCCGGGTCGATCAGCGGCCCGTACCACGACGTGATCCGGCCCGGCCACGTCGGGCTGCTGGACTACGAAGTCGAGATCGGGCTGGTGATCGGCCGCGAGATGCCGGTCGGCACGACGGTCACCGGGGATACCCTGGCCGACTACGTCGCGGGCCTGGTGGTGACCAACGACGTCTCCGCCCGCGACCTGCAGCTGGCCAAGACCCAGTTCTACGAGTCCAAGTCGTACCCGACGTTCACGCCGGTCGGGCCGGCGCTCGTGCTGCTGGACGCGGACGAGCTGACGCGGTTCACCGACCTACATCTGCGGCTGCGGGTCAACGGCGAGCTCCGGCAGGACATGACCGCCGCCGACATGATCTACCTCCCGGTCCAGACGCTGCAGGCTCTGACCCGCTTCCAGCGGCTCGCCCGCTGTGCGGAAGTGACGGTAGGAGACCGAGCCCTCCGTCTCGATGCGGGCCAGCATCTCGGTGAGCCGCGGCTCGCGGTCCGGCGCCGGCGCCTTGACATACAGCAGCCGAGGAAACGCCTGCGACAACTGGAACTCGTCCTCCAGACCCGAGATCTCCATGCCCGGCCCGACCCACCCGTACCGCTCCCAGTACAGGCCGACGAACACATCACTCTGCGCCAGGTACGCGCGATACAGCTCCTGCGGCGGGTACGGCCGCGCCCCGAGCTCGAACATCACCGGCGTCAACCGCAACGCCGAGATGGCGCGCGACACTGCCTCCCGCTCCTCCGCCAGCTCGCCCAGCGTGGAACTCACGAACACCCGCAGGCGCCGGTCCGGAGTCCGAATGACCATGTCCCCCGGCAGCCCCTCGTTCCCCGATCGCTCCCTCTGAGGTTCCACCACGCAAGTCTCGAACGGGCCGGCCCCCATCGGCAACACGCCGCGACGGCAGCCGGTACGCCGCTCGAGGTGAGCGGGAGAAGCGGACAAATCGCGCAGAGCGAGCTACTTGATCAGCTTCCGGTCCGCCCTCTGGGCCATGCCCCAGTCTACTTAGGACCCCGCGAAGCAGAGCGCGGTGTTAGCCGTGGCTCGTCCGCGGTGCCGGGTGGGCGGACGCGGTTTCGCCTGGAGGCGCCAGGCGCCGTCCTCGACACACGCAGGTACAGCAGGGCGGCGGCTGTGATGATCGCCGGCCACAGCAGGTACGGCCCGGTCATCACGAGCAGCCCCAGTACGGCGAGGAGCGCGACGGCGGCGGCGGCGCGGGCGCGGCTGCCGCGCGGCAGCAGGCGGAGCGCGGCGGCAGGCGGAGCGCGGCGGCCAGGCCCAGGACGTACGCGGCCACGAACGACCCAGCGGTGACCAGTACGAGCGGGCGAGCGCCGGCGGACGCGGCGACGACAGCGAGCAACGCGATGGACGACAGAGCGGAGTTCACGCCGAGGCTGCGCCGCGGCACCTCGCCGGCGGCGCTGCCGGTTGCCAGCCAGCGGGGCAGCGCGCCGTCCCGGCCAAGCGCCGCGCCCAGCTTCGCCGCACCGGCGTAGTAGGTGTTCATCACACCGAAGGTCAGCAGCAGCGCGGCGGCCGCGGCCAGCGCCCGGGCGTTACCTCCGAGCGCGGTCGCCAGCAGCTCCCCGAGCGGCGCGCCGGCGTGCCCCGCTGCCGGGCCGAGCACGGCGATGACCGCGAGCGCGACG
>Ga0137371_10001077_pt1 | contig 21374 bp, 21 predicted proteins | sample SagtaG_7_FD_104919 | JGI IMG/M metagenome (GOLD analysis project Ga0137371, IMG submission 104919) | Vadose zone soil microbial communities from Sagehorn Ranch, Mendocino, California, USA - Sage1_R_40_16 metaG | ecosystem: Environmental > Terrestrial > Soil > Vadose zone | place: USA...
GCCGGTGGCCGCCAGGCTCCGGGCAGCGGTCCGCAGGCTGGCCGCCACCGGTCTGGGCGGCGGCGTTACCACCCGGGCCAGCGGCGGCTGGGCGATAGACGTGCGGTCGGCCGGCCAGCTGCTCCTCCCGCTGGCCCGCCGATGCGGCAGCGACCTGGACCAGTTCCGCGCCGAGATCGCCCTAGGCGCGGAGGCGGACGCGCTGGATCCGCGGGCGGACGCCATCACGCTGCTGACCCTGCATGCCGCCAAGGGCCTGGAGTTCGGCACTGTCTTCCTGGCAGGCTGCGAGAGCGGGCTGCTGCCGCTCCGGATTCCTGGCGCAGCCCCCGGCCGGCACCTGGCCGAGGAACGGCGGCTGCTGTTCGTCGGGATGACCCGGGCACGAGCCCGGCTGTTCCTGACCTGCGCTGCCCGGCGCACGCGGCACGCCGCGGCCGCGGCCGCGGGCCCGTCGCCCTTCCTCACCGCCATCGACCCGGCACTGCTCGATCGGCTGATACCGCCCCGGTCAGCCCGGCCTGCCGGGCAGCAACTCCGGCTGCTCTGAAACGTGCTGCACGGCAATGCGACCGGTATCAACGCAGTGTTACGAATCAATTACGTAGAGGCGTCTGACATCCGGCCGCCGCGCCACCCGACGGCCAATAACGCGCAGATCACGGATGCCTGATGGCCTCGTGATATGGAACCTGACCTGCGCAGACACAGGCCCCAGGTAACGCCAGTCACAATGGGCACTGCAGCAAAGTCTAAAACTTCTGACGTTCTGGTTGGCGGCAGGCCTTGCTTCGATTAGTGTCCAACGCTGTTACCCCGTTGTCAGCCGCCCCGCCCGGGGCGGCTGACACGACCCGCCGAGTTCCTGGTGCGCGACCCGCGCCGCAGGGAGCCGGGGAACCACTTTTCCCCGGGGTGAATCGGCGGCCGCGCTCGCTACGGCGGCCGCGGCCCGCCGTAGGGCTGCTCCGGCCCGAACCCGTCAGCTAACCCGGTAGGCGGCCTAGGAGAGGAGACTCCACGTGGAGCGCTTGCCCGCCGGCAGGCAGGTCGAAGGTCGTTCGCGGGGGAATCGCGCCCGGGCCAGGTCTTACCGGACAGCCAGGTCGCACCGGGCAAGAGGCCGCATCGGCATGCTGGCCGCGGTGGCGACGCTGGCCAGTTTCGCGCTGCCGGCCGTGGCCGCCAGCGCCGCACCGGTAACGACGCCGCCCAGCCTGAAGGCGCTGCTGGCCAAGGCCACCAAGCTGGCCAACCAGATCAACAGCCTCAGCGAGCAGTACGACGGGCTCAAGATCCAGCTCACCGAGGCAAAGGCAGAGGCCAGGATCGCCAGGCAGGCCGCCGCCCGGGACGCCAGGCAGCTCAGCGTCGGCCAGGTCGCGGTCGGCCAGATCGCCGCCCAGGGCTACATGAACGGCAGTTTCGACCCGGCGCTGCAGCTACTGCAGAGCAGCGACCCGCAGGCGTTCATCAACCGGGCGTCGATCATGCTCCAGATCCAGCGGGAGAACGGCGACAAGGTGACCGGCCTGGCCGCGGCCGAGGCCGCGGCCTTGCGAGCCCGGCTGACTGCCCAGCAGGAGGCCCGCAAGGCCGCCGTGCTCGCCGCCGCGATGAACACCAAGGTGCAGGCGATACAGCGCCGTGAGAACGTGCTCAACAGCGCGGCCTTCGCCCAGGCAATGGCTGTCTTCAGGCAGACCGGCAAGTACCCTAACGTCACGATCCCGAGCGGCAACTCGATCGGCGTCCAGGCGCTCCGGTGGGCGCTCACCAAGCGCGGTGACCCCTATGTCTGGGGGGGCAGTGGGCCGGATGTCTTCGACTGCTCCGGCCTCGTTATGTGGGCCTACGCCCAGATCGGGATCAGCCTGCCGCATTTCACCGGGGCCCAGTGGAATTCGGGTCAGCACATCTCCCGAAGCCAGCTGCAGCCAGGTGACCTGGTGTTCTTCTTCGCCGACCTCGGCCACATGGGCATCTACATCGGCGACGGCTTCATGCTGGACGCGCCGCAGACCGGAGAGGTCGTGCAGATCCAGCCGGTCTTCTGGGCCGACTACGTGGGGGCCGTGCGGATCGTCGGCTGAGCCAGCCGGCTATGACCTTGCCATTTCGTGACTCCCTCTTGCTGGCCGGTCAGCGTCAGGGTGCCAGGGCGGCGCGGGCCAGGCCGAGGAAGTCCTCGTCGCCGATGCTGGCCGCGTCGTCTGGGCGCAGCTGGATGGTGCCCTTGCTGGTCACCAGTTCGGGGTGGCGGGCGGTGAAGCCGCCGTCGCGGTCTCGCCAGCCGTAGACCGATATGCCGTGCTTCCATGCGCCGACAGACAAGCGGCGATGGCCGACCTTATAGGCAGGGATGTTGTACGACAGGGTCACCTCCGCGCCGGGGTGGGCCTGGAGGATCAGCCGGTGGATCCGGTCGAACAGCGCCCGGTTCTCCGGCGGGATGCCGTCGATGTAGTCCTGCACTGGTTGCGGGACGGGGATGCTCATTGCCTTCATCATTCCGGCCGGACGAGCGGGAACAGGATTGTCTCCCGGATGCTCGCGCCGGTGAGCAGGATGAGCAGGCGGTCGGTGCCCATGCCCATCCCGCCGGCCGGCGGCATGCCGTACTCGAGTGCCCGCAGGAAGTCCTCGTCCAGTCGCATGGCCTCCGCATCGCCCCCGGCCGCGAGCAGGGACTGCGCGGTGAGGCGCGCCCGCTCCTCCACCGGGTCGACGAGTTCCGAGTAGGCGGTCCCGATCTCGCTTCCGAACGCCACCAGGTCCCATTTCTCGGCGAGCCGCCGATCATCGCGGTGCGCCCTGGTGAGCGGGGCCACCTCGACCGGGAAGTCCCGGTAGAACGTCGGCAGCACGGTCCGGCGCTCGACCAGGTGCTCGTACATCTCCAGCAGCACCTGGCCGCGGTTCCAGCCGGCCTGGAGGTGAACTTCCGCGCTGACGGCCAGTTTGCGGAGCCGCTCCTCGCTGGTGTCCGGCGTGACCTCCTCGCCGAGCGCCCCGGACACGGCCTCGTGCACCGTCTTGTGCTCCCACGCACCGCCGATGTCGTGCTCTGACCCGTCGGGCCTGCGCACGATCGTGCCGCCGAGCGTGTCCCGCGCCGCTGCCTGGATCAGCTCCCTGGTCAGCGTCGCCATCGAGTCGTAGTCGCCGTAGGCCTCGTACAGCTCCAGCATGGTGAACTCGGGGTTATGCGTGGCGTCGGCGCCCTCATTGCGGAAGATCCGGCCGATCTCGTATACCTTCTCGATGCCGCCGACCACCAGCCGCTTGAGGTAGAGCTCCAGCGCGATCCGCAGGTACAACTCCATGTCATAGGCGTTGATGTGGGTGACGAACGGCCGGGCGTTCGCGCCGCCATGCAGCACCTGCAGGACCGGCGTCTCCGCCTCAAGGAAGCCGCGCCGATGCAACTCCTCGCGCAGTGACCTGGTGACGCCGGCCCGGAGCTCGGCCATCCGCCGTGCCTCCGGGTTGACGATCAGGTCAAGGTAACGCTGTCGTACCCGCGACGCTGGATCTGTCAGGCCCGCGTGCTTGTCCGGCAGCGGCCGGAGCGCCTTGGCGGTGATGGCGAACGAGTCAGCGAGCACCGATAGCTCGCCGCGCCGGGAGGAAATGATCTCGCCGGTCACCCCGACATGGTCACCGAGATCCACGTCCCGCTTCCAGGCAGCCAGCGCGTCGGCGCCCACCCTGTCCAGGGAGATCATCACCTGCAGCTCGCCGGTGCCGTCCCGGACCGTGGCGAAGCACAGCTTGCCGCTGGTGCGCTGCCGCATCACCCGGCCGGTGAGGCCGGCCCGCTGGCCGGTTGCCGCGCCAGACTCGGTGTCGCCGAATCGGTCCCGTACCTCGGCGATGGTCGCGGTGCGCGGGAAGCCGGCCGGGTAGGGGTCGCCGCCGGCGGCGCGGATCGCGTCGAGCTTCGCCAGCCGCACCCGCATCTGCTCCGGCAGGTCGCTGGCCCGCTCGCCGGGGCCGGCCTGATCCGCTGTCATCTGCCCGAGATTACCGGCCGTCCCCGGCGGACCGCAGCCGGGTTTCCGGCAGCCGGGCCGGCCGGCCGGCGGCGCCGACGCTACTAACCGTCCGCGGTGTTGCGCTCGAACGTCAGCCGCAGGCCGATCAGCGTCAGCCAGGGCTCGTACGCGTCGATCAGCCCTACCTCCTCGATGACAAGCGGCGCGAGCCCGCCGGTGGCGATGATGGTGACCGAGTCCGGGTCCGCTGGGGCGAGCTCCTTCGCCATCCGCCTCGCGATGCCCTCGATCTGGCCGGCGAACCCGAAGATGATGCCGGACTGCAGTGCCTCGACCGTATTCCGGCCGATGACGCGATTCGGGCGGGTCAGCTCGACCTTGAGCAGCTGCGCCGCCCGGCGGGACAGCGCGTCAACCGAGATCTCGATGCCCGGTGCGAGCGCGCCGCCGACGAACTCGCCCCGCTCGCTGACCGCGTCGAAGTTGGTCGAGGTGCCGAAGTCGACAACCACGGCCGGCCCGCCGTAGAGGTGGGTGGCGGCGGCGGCATTCATGATCCGGTCACTGCCGACTTCCTTGGGATTGTCCATCCGCACCGGCACGCCGGTCTTCACCCCCGGCTCCACGATGACCGCTGGCAGGTCGCCGTAGTACCGGCGGAACATCTCCCGCATCTCGTGCAGAACAGACGGCACGGTGGAGCACAGCGCGATGCCGGTCACCTCAGGTTCCTTGAGCCGGGTGCTCTGCGCGAGCAGGCCCTGCAGGATGACGGCGAGCTCGTCGGCGGTCCGGTCACCGACGGTGGCGATGCGCCAGTGCTCGGCGATCTCGTCGCCGTCGAAGATGCCGAGCACGGTGTTGGTGTTGCCCACGTCGATCGTCAGCAGCATGGCGGTCTCCCCCCATCTCTCCGGACTGTCACTGCATCTCCCGGATTGTCACGGGGGGCCGCCGATCAGCATCGGCACGTTGTCGATCAGCCTGGTGGATCCGGCCGTGCCCGCCACCAGCAAGAGAGCCGGGCCATGATAGTCATCGGCTGCGTCGTCGAACGTGACCGGATCGACCAGGGCGAGGTAGTCGGTCAGCAGCGGCGGGTCCCCGCCGGCGGCACGGTCGAGCACCGCATGCGCGGCCGCCAGCACCTGGGCCCGGCCGGCCCGTGCCCGCTCCCGGCCCGCCGTCAGCGCTCGCGACAGCGCAAGCGCCGCCGTCCGCTCCGGGCCGGACAGGTAGGCGTTCCGGCTCGATACGGCCAGGCCGCCAGCGTCCCTGACGATGGGCTCGGCGATGATCTCGACGCCGAGATCGAGGTCGGCGGTCATCCGCCGGACCAGGGCAAGCTGCTGGGCGTCCTTCTCGCCGAACACTGCCGCGTCGGGCCGGGCCAGCTGGAAAAGCTTGAGTACGACGGTCAGCACGCCGCCGAAGAAGCCGGGCCTGGACTTCCCTTCGAGTAGCCGGCCCACCGGGCCCGGGTCGACGGTGACTGCGGGCTCGACCGGATACATCTGCCCGCGATCCGGCGCGAAGACGACCGCAGCGCCTTCTTCGCCGCAGACGGCCACGTCCCTGTCCAGGGCCCGCGGATAGCGGCTGAAGTCCTCGCCGGGCCCGAACTGCAGCGGGTTGACGAAGACGGAAACCACGACGGCCCCGTTCGGGCGCGAAATTTGGCTGGCCCGGCGGAGCAGTGCCCGGTGTCCGTCGTGCAGCGCGCCCATGGTCGGGACGAGCACAACCGGCCCGGTCAGGCCGCCGCGCGCCGCTGCCAGCCCGGCCCTGGTCCGGGCCAGGACGGGGATCACCGCGGAACCCCGGCGAGCACGTCGAGCAGGCGCTGCGCGTCCGCCGCGGCGAGCGAGCCCGCCGCGAGCGCCCGGTCGGCGGTGAGCCTGGCCAGCGCCACGTAGGCCGCCACTGCCGCCGGAGACGCGGCCCGCAGCGCCTGAATGTGGCCGGCCACGGTATCGGCGTCGCCACGGGCAACGGGACCGGTCAGCGCCGCGTCGCCGAGCCGCAGCGCGTTGTCCAGCGCGGCGGACAGCAGCGGCCCAAGCATCCGGCCAGGATTGGCCACCCCGGCCTGCTGCAGCAGTTCCGCTGCCTGCACGACCAGGGTCACCAGGTGATTAGCGGAACTCGCGAGCGCGGCGTGGTAAAGATCCCGGTGCTCCTCGGCAATGCCGACGGGCTCCCCGCCCATCTCGACCACCAGCGCTTCGGCCACCGAGCGGAGTGGCTCAGGCGCGGTGACGCCGAAGCAGATCCCGGCCAGCTTGTCGATGTCATCCGGCCGCCCGGTAAATGTCATGACCGGGTGCAGCGCGAGCGGCAGCGCGCCGCCGCGGACGGCCGGCTCAAGCACGGCAAGCCCGTGCCTGCCGCTGGTGTGCGCGACCAGGCGGCCCTGCATCGGTGCCCCGGCCGAGGCCAGGCCAGCCACCAGGCCTGGCAGCACGTCATCAGGCACGGTCAGCAGCACCAGATCGGCACCGGTGATGACCTGATCGGGTGGCAGCACCGGCACGCCGGAAAGGCTCCTGCGGATTCGCCGGACGGACGCGTCGGAGACCGCCGAGACGGCCGTCACGCGGTGCCCGGCCCGGCCGAGCGCGACGGCCAGCACGCTGCCTACCCGGCCTGCGCCGATAACGCCGACCCGAAGCCGGGCCGGGTGCGGCCCGCGCTCGCCTGCTGGCGCGGCCGGGCCGCGCAGATCGTCATTGCTCATCTCGTTCCAGTCCTCGCCGGTACCGGACGGCGAGAATCAGCATATCCGCGGCCGTACCGGCGCAGGCGGGCCTGACCTGCCTACTCCGCCCCGGTGTCGTCCGGCGGATCGGGCGCCCGGCAGCAGCGTTCGAGGTAGAGGGCAGCCGCGGTCAGGGCCAGGGCCGCCGCCAGGGTGGCGCCCGCCGTGATCGCGTCAGTTCGTGGCACCGGCTTGTCCAGCAGGCCGCCCAGGTAGCTGAGGAAACCGGCGGACAGCCCGCCGAAGATGACCGCGACCAGCGCGCTGGCCTTGGCCAGCACGGCCATCCTGGCCACGGCGATCGCCACCACCGGCTTCGCGCCTGGCCGCCGCTGGATCCGCGCTCGCACGTTCCGCCCGCTCCAGGCCTCCGCCGCCGCGAGCAGGAGCAGTGCGGGCACGGCGGTCCACGGCAGCGGCGGGAAGGAGGAGTAGGTCAGCCGGATCACCAGCCAGCCGAGCACGGCGGAGCAGATGGTCAGCAGCACGAGCGGCCACGGCCGGATCGGAGTCACCGGCGCACCGGCAGGCCGCGCGCCGCGCTGTGCGCTGCCCGGCCCCCGCGCGGCGTGCCGCAGGCGGTCACGACGGCCGCCGCAGGGCGTCAGGCGCCCGCCGCACGGCGGCGCCGGGGCCAGTTCCGCTGGTCCCGGCGGCAGCAGCGGGAGCCATCGCGGCGAGCAGATCAGCGATCCGGCCGCGGCCGGGGATCCGCGCGTCGGGGTCCACGTCATGCCATGGCGCCAGCACGAAGGCGCGCTCGTGCGCGCGCGGATGCGGCAGCGTGAGCACCGGATCGTCGCTCACCACGTCGTCATAGGCGATCACATCGACATCCAGGGTGCGCGGCCCCCAGGTCACCCCGCGGGTCCGGTGGAAGGCAGCCTCCGCCGCCTGGCAGCGATCCAGGACCGCGCGGGCCGGCCGCAGCGTGCTGGCGAGCAGCACGGCATTCAGGAAGTCGGGCTGGCCGGGGCCGCCGACCGGCGCGGTCTCGTATACCGGCGATGCCGCCAGGAACTCAAGCCCGGGCGCGCCGAACAGGGCATCGACCGCGCCCTGCAGGTTCGCCATCCGGTCGCCGAGGTTGCTGCCGAGCGCGAGCACCACGCGGGCCGGATGCTCCGCGCTGGTATCCAGGGTCACGGGCGGTTCCGGCGGATCGTCACTGACACGTCGTCGAAGGAATGGCGCACCGGCGCCTGCGGCTTGTGCACGGTGATCTCCACCTCCTGGATGCCGGGGTCGGCCAGGCACGCTGCGGCAAGCCGACCGGCCAGTGTCTCGATGAGCCGCACCGGCTCACCCGAGGCGATGCTGGCTAGCCGGTCAGCCAGCGCGCCGTAGTCGACTGCTGCGGAAAGATCATCAGCCGCCGCGGCGGCCCTGGTGTCGGTCCAGAGGATTGCGTCGATGACGAACTCCTGGCCGTCGCGGCGCTCATGGTCGAACACGCCGTGATAGCCGCGAACCCGGAGCCCGCGCAACGCGATCTGATCCAGGCTCATCCTGGCACGTCCCCGTCCGGCTGGTCTGGCGCCTGCTGACTGGCCGTGCGCTCTGGTGCCATGTCGTCCTGCCGGGCGGCGCTGCCCGGTCCTGCCAGCCGCCACTGCGCGGCTACCCGGACCGCGTCGGCATTGCCGCCGACGGCATGCACTCGCACGCACCAGGCCCCGGCAGCGGCCGCCAGCGCGGTCAGCGCGATCGTCGCGTCATCGGAGCCGGCGAACGGCCGCGGCGTGCCGTCCGCCGCGGCCAGCAGGCGGCCGATGAACCGCTTCCTCGAAGCGCCGACGAGCACCGGGAACGGCGGCCCGCCGCCGAGCCTGGACACCTCGGGCAGCCGGGCCAGCAGGGCCCAGTTGTGCTCGGCCAGCTTGCCGAACCCGAGCCCGGGATCGACCACGATCAGCGCCGGGTCAACGCCGCCGGTGATGGCCGCGCGCACGCCGCTGCGCAGTTCCGCGCAGACCTCGCGCACTACGTCGTCATACCGCGCCCTGTCCTGCATGGTGCGGCTGTGCCCGCGCCAGTGCATAACCACGTACGGCACGCCAGCGGCGGCGACAAGACGGCGCATGGCCGGGTCGGCGAGGCCGCCGCTCACGTCGTTCACCAGCTTCGCCCCGGCATCGAGCGCCAGCTCCGCCACCGCGGCGCGCATCGTGTCCACGCTGACCGTCAGCCCGGCGGCGGCAAGCTCCCGGACGACCGGGCCGACCCGGCGCTGCTCCTCGGCGGCCGGTATCCGGTCCGCCCCAGGCCTGGTCGACTCACCGCCTACGTCGATGATGTCCGCGCCCTCGGCGGCGAGCCGCAGGCCGCGGGAGATCGCGGCGGCGGGCGCGAAGCACTCGCCGCCGTCGGAGAAGGAATCCGGGGTGACATTGACCACGCCCATGACCAGGCATCTGCCCGGTGCGGGCAACCCGGGCACGACCGGGCCGGCCGCCTGGCCGGGCTCCGGGGACCCCTGCGCTGCTGTTGCCGCCGCCTGCGCGTCGCCCGCCATGACCGCCAATCTACGGTCTAGCCGGCGCGCCCCGACCGTCGGCCACGGCCGCGCAGCCGCCGCAGCCGGCCCAGGCCAAGCTTGCGCGCCAGCCGCCGCATCGTCAGGTTCGGCCAGACCAGGAACGCCTCCGCCTCCAGCGCCGCCAGGCCGATCCGGGGCGTATCCCTGGTGCTCGGGAAGACCATGAATCGCGGCACCCAGTCCGGGCAGAACTTGGCGTTGAACTTGTACAGCGACTCGATCTGGAACCACCGGGACATGAACAGCAGGATGCGGCGCCAGGCGCGGATCACCGGGCCCGCGCCGATCCGCTCGCCGCGCTCGAGGGCAGACCGGAAAGCCGCGAAGTTCAGCGAGATCCGCCGGACCCCGAGTTCGGGCGCGTGCTTGATGGCCTCGACGATCAGGAAGTCGTTCAGGCCGGGCTGCGCGGCCCGGTCGCGCCGCATCAGGTCAAGCGAGAGCCCGTCGGGCCCCCACGGCACGAAATGCAGGACCGCCCGCAGCACGCCGTCCTCGGTCGCGGTCGCGATCACGCAGCGTCCGTCGTCCTGGCCGCCGACGCGGCCGAGCGCCATCGAGAAGCCACGCTCGGTCGGGCTGCCGCGCCAGGAGTCGGCCTGCCTGATCAGCTTGTCGATCTGCGCCCGCGGCAGGTCGCCGGTGCGGTGAAACTCGGCGACGTAGCCGTGCCGGCCGACCCGCGTCACCATCTGCCGGACATTGCGCATGGCCCGGCCCTCGAGCGAGAAGCTGGCCACGTCCACGATCGCCTCATCGCCGAGCTCGAGCGCGGTCAGGCCGCCCTCGCGGCACCACACCTCGGCGCCGAGCTCGCCGCAGCCCACCACGGCGGCGACCCAGGCATGCCGGGCCGCCTCATCAAGGAACGCGTGGATCGCGCCCGGCCATGCCTCTGGATCCCCGATCGGATCGCCGGCCGCCAGCATCACGCCGGACAGCACCCGGTAGCCGATACAGGACTTGCCGGTGGGCGACCAGATGATGCTCTTGTCATCACGGAGGGCGAAGTAGCCCAGTGAGTCCTGCTCCCCGTGCCGGTCCAGCAGATCCCTGATCCTGGCTGCGTCCTGGCCGCTCGGCCGGCCGGCCGGCTCGGCCGGCCGGAGGAATACGTACGCGGTGACGACCAGCGTGAACAGGCCGAGTGCACTGGTCAGCAGGTCGAAGCGATCACCATGCCCGTCCGGGCCGAACTGGGCCGGCCCGGAGAATCCGAACAGCCCGTAGATAACGGACTGCCCTCGCTGCACTAACGAGTAGTCGGCCTTGAGCCCCCTGGTCAGCGTGATGTAACTGAGCCCGATCACGAGGTCCGCCAGCACCAGCCAGCCAAGCACGGCCAGCGCGCGCCATCGGGTGCGCGGATCGCCGACCGCGTAGAACTCGCGCCGGTAGCAGACCAGGACGACGAGCAGCGCGGCGGTGACCACCGCCCGGCCGACGTTCGGGTAGTGCGCCAGGTGCAGCACGACGCTGACGCCAAGCAGCAGCAGCACGGCCTGGCAGGCCCGGCGCTTCCGCCTGCGCAGCCCGTGCGACAGCATGAGCAGCAGCAGGCCGGTGATCACGTCGGCGGTCCGGGTGAGGTTGGTCAGGGTGCCGGGGGCCAGGTCGCCGATCCGGTGCAGCCGGTACTGGGCATACATGCCGGGCACCGCGCCCTCGGCTATGTCCGCCAGGCCGATCAGCAGCGTGAGCCAGCCGGCCGCGACCGGCACCCACCGCCGCTGATGCCTGCGGTCCGGCGTGCGCGTCACCGGCGGCCGCGCAGACCGCCCTTCGCCGCCGGGCGCGGCCGCCGCCGGGCCGGGCCCGCTGCGTTCAGTCATCTCGGACAAGCTGGTCAAGCCCCTAATCACGGGCCATCATCGTAGTCATCACCGAGGCCCTCCGCGGGTAAACGCCGCAATGCCCGCGGCGCCCCGTTTCCGGCGGCCGCGGCGCCGTCAGCCGCCGCGACGGCCGAGCAGCAGGCTCATCGCTTCCGCCCGCGTGCCGGTGTTGTCGCGGAAGCTGCCGCGGACCGCGGAGGTCACGGTTTTCGCGCCGGGCTTGCGCACACCGCGCATCGCCATGCACAGGTGCTCGGCCTCGATCACGACGATCACGCCGCTTGGCTCCAGCACGCTCATCAGGCCGTCCGCGATCTGGCTGGTCATGCGCTCCTGGACCTGCGGCCGCCGGGCATAGAGGTCCACCAGCCTGGCCAGCTTGGAGAGCCCGGTGAGCTGGCCCTTCTCGTTCGGGATGTAGCCGACGTGCGCGACGCCGAAGAACGGGATCAGATGGTGCTCGCAGGTGGCATAGACCTCGATGTCCCTGACCAGGACCATCTCGTCGTGGCCCGCGTCGAAGACCGTCGTCAGCACGGACTCCGGGCGCTGCCCGAGCCCGGAGAACTGTTCCGCGTAGGCACGCGCGACCCGGGCCGGGGTGTCGCGGAGACCGTCCCTGTCCGGGTCCTCGCCGACGGCGAGCAGGATCTCCCGTACTGCGCGCTCGATACGCGGGAGATCGACCCCGCCGGTCAATGAGCCCCGCCGGGCGGCCCATCGCCCGGCTCGCGAGCGGACATCGGCGCACCCGGGCCCATCGGCCCGATCGCGGGCGGCCCGATCGCCCCCGGCCCGCCGATCGCGGGCGAGCCGTCGGCAGGCGATCCGGGCGCCTGCCCGTTGCCCGCGGCAGGCAGCGCGGTGCCGTCCGCGCCGGTCAGGGACAGTTCCTTGGGCGTCTGCACCGGCGGCCGGTCGGACGGCAGCCGCTTACCGTAGCCCGTGTACGAGCCGCGGGTCGCGCGCTTGCGCACCGGGCTGAAGACCTCGAGCACCTTAGTCCTGGACAGGGTCTCGTGCTCCATCAGCTGCAGCACCAGGTTGTCGAGCACGTCGCGGTACTGGACCAGGATCTCCCATGCCTCGTCGTGCGCGGACTCGATCAGCCTGCGCACCTCGTCGTCGATGGCGGAGGCGATCTCCTCGGAGTAATCCCGGCTGTGCGACATCTCCCGGCCGAGGAACGGCTCGCCGTCCCCGGTGCCGAACTTCCTGGCGCCGAGCCGCTCGCTCATCCCGTACTCGGTGATCATCCCGCGGGCGATCGAGCTCGCCTTCTCGATGTCGTTGGCCGCGCCGGTGGTCGGCTCGTGGAATACCAGCTCCTCCGCGGTCCTGCCGCCGAGCAGCATGGCCAGCTGATCCATCATCTCCGCCCTGCTGACAAGGAACTTGTCCTCGGTGGGCGCTGAGGCGGTGTAGCCGAGGGCCCGGCCGCGCGGGATGATCGTGATCTTGTGGACCGGGTCGGCGTTAGCCAGGGCGTGCCCGACCAGGGCATGGCCGCCCTCGTGATAAGCGATGACCTTTCTTTCCTTCTCGGAGAGCAGCACGCTCTTGCGCTTCGGGCCGGCGGTTACCCGGTCGATCGCCTCCTCCAGTGCGGCCATCGCGATCTGCGTCATGTTGCCGCGCGCGGTCAGCAGCGCGCCCTCGTTGATGACGTTGGCCAGGTCCGCGCCGGTGAATCCGGGGGTCCGGCGGGCGATCATGTCCAGGTCCACGTCTGGCCCCATCGGCTTGCCGCGTGCGTGCACCCGCAGGATGCCCTTGCGGCCCACCAGGTCCGGCTGCGCGACCACGATCTGCCGGTCGAACCGCCCGGGGCGAAGCAGCGCGGGGTCCAGGATGTCGGGCCGGTTGGTGGCGGCGATCACGATCACGCCGCCCTTCGTGTCGAAGCCGTCAAGCTCGACGAGCAGCTGGTTCAGGGTCTGCTCGCGCTCGTCATGACCGCCGCCGAAGCCCGCGCCGCGGTGCCTGCCGACCGCGTCGATCTCGTCCACGAAGACGATCGCCGGCGCGTTCGCCTTCGCCTGCTCGAACAGGTCACGCACCCGGGAGGCGCCGACGCCGACGAACATCTCCACGAAGTCAGAACCGGAGATCGAGTAGAACGGCACCCCGGCCTCGCCGGCCACGGCGCGCGCCAGCAGCGTCTTCCCGGTCCCCGGCGGGCCGTACAGCAGCACGCCCTTCGGGATCTTCGCGCCGATCGCCTGGAACTTGCCCGGGCTCTGCAGGAACTCCTTGATCTCCTGGAGTTCCTCGATGGCCTCATCCGCGCCCGCTATGTCGGCGAAAGTCGTTTTCGGCGTGTCCTTGCTGACCAGCTTGGCCTTGGACTTGCCGAAGTTCATCACCCGCGAGCCGCCGCCCTGCATCTGGTTCAGCAGGAACAAGAAGATCAAGATGACCAGCAGGAACGGCAGCCAGCCGACGATCAGGGCCAGCCACGAGCTGCCCTTGGGCACCTGCACGTTGTAGCCCTGCGGCAGCTTGTGCGCCGCGACCTGCTTCTGCAGCAGCGCCGCGATCTCGGTGCCCTGGTTACCGACCCAGCTCGCCTGCTCCGGCTGCCCGTGCAACGGGGTGATCTGAATGGTCTGCTGATTATCGATCAGCAGCGCCGACTTCACCTGACCCGATTGGATCTGCGAGATCACCGTAGAGGTACTGACCGCCTTGTATGTCGTGCCTGAACTCGCGTACTTGACCACGAAGAAGAACAGCATCACGACGACGAGGAGGGCCACCAGCGGCCCGCGGAAGTAGCGCTTCAGATCCATCGGCGAACGACCCCACAGCTTCGGAGCCGGCCCCTCCTGACGAGCATCGTTTCCCGCCGACCCCCGGCGGGAGTGCCATGCGTCCCAGTGACCACGCGCAGTTTCCTTGTCTTCCCGGCTGATGCGCAGGGATATTCGACGGTACACCGGACCGGCTGGCGCCGGTACGCAACAGGCGCCGCCGGGCGCGCGTTCGCCCCCGGCAGGCCTCCACTGGACTCAACGTATTTCATCGCGGGATGTGTTCCCCGCCATAGACCTGCGGTGCGAGCGTGCCGATGAACGGCAGGTTCCGGTACCGCTCGGCATAGTCGAGGCCGTAGCCGATCACGAACGCGTTGTCGATATCGAAGCCGGCATAGCCGACCTCGACGTCCATCTGCAGCGCGCCTGGCTTGCGGAGCATTGCCAGGACCTGCAGGGACGCAGGCTCGCGCGATCGCAGGTTGCCGACCAGCCAGGACAGGGTCAGGCCCGAGTCGACGATGTCCTCGACCACAAGCACGTGCCGGCCGGTGATGTCGGCGTCCAGGTCCTTGAGTATCCGGACCACCCCGGATGACTTGGTGCCCGAGCCGTACGACGACACCGCCATCCAGTCCATCTGCACCGGCAGGTGCATCGCCCGCGCCAGGTCGGCCATCACCATGACGGCGCCCTTCAGCACACCGACGAGCAGCAGTTCGCGGCCGGCGTAATCCGCGTCGACCTGGGCCGCGAGTTCAGCTATCCGGGCCTGCAGGCGCTCGGGAGTGATCAGCACGTCCTCAAGGTCGGCGCCCATGTCATTCGCGTCCACCCGCGCCCTCCGCGTTCTCCGCGTTCCCCGCGTTCTCCGGCTGCTGCGCATGCGGCCCCGCGGTGAAGGTCAGCTTGCCATACCGGCGCAGGCCGCGGACGCCGCCGGGCAGGTCCGCCCAGCGCTGGCCATGCCAGTCGGTCACCAGCGCGTCAAGTCCGGCCACGTGCCGCGCGGTCAGCGCTCCTGCCGGGCAGCCCGCCGCCATCGCGGCGGCATGCAGCACCCGGGTCCTGATCGCGGCGGGCAGGCCGGCCAGGGCTTCGGCAGCTAGCGCGCCGTCGCGATCCCGCAGCCGCATGGTCTCCGCCCGAGCCAGCGCGTCCAGCGCGTCCGCGTCGGCGCGCAGCTGGCAGGCCGTGCGCGCGAGCGCCTCGGCGACGCCGGGGCCGAGCGCGCCGGCCAGGGCGGGCATGGCCTGATGCCGGACCCGCGCCCGGGCGTAAGCGGGATCGAAGTTGTGCGGGTCCGCCCACGGCTCAAGCTGCAGCGCCGCGCAGGCGGCCACGGTCTGGGTCCGGCGGATGCCAAGCAGCGGGCGCAGGTAACGCCCTTGCCGGGCGGGCATGCCCGCCAGCGACCTGGCACCTGACCCGCGGGCCAGGCCGAGCAGTACCGTCTCGGCCTGGTCGTCCAGCGTATGGCCGAGCAGTACGGCTACCGCGCCGGCCCGCCCGGCCGCGTCGTCCAGCGCCGCGTACCTGGCCGCCCGGGCGGCTGCCTCCGGGCCGCCGGGCCCGGCCGGGCTGACCCGGACGCTCCGCACCGGCTCGAGGCCCATCGCCGCCAGCGCGGTGGTCACCCGCCGAGCCTGCTCAGCCGAGCTTGCCTGCAGGCCATGATCGATGGTGACACCACCGCCACGCAGGCCGAGCCGGGGAGCCTCGAACGCCAGCGCAGCCGCCAGCGCGAGCGAGTCGGCCCCGCCGGAACAGGCCGCAAGCACAAGGTCACCGGCGGCCAGGCCCGCCAGTGCCTGCCGGACGGCAAGCCGCACCTGGGCGACCGCCGGGTGGGGGCCCATGACTGGTCAGCCGGTAGCTGCGCTGCGGCCGTCCACCCGCTCCAGCCAGTCGCGCGGACTGGCGATCTCGGCCTTGGACGGGAGGGTTTCCGGCGATTCCCATACCTTGTTAAAGGTCGCCATGCCCGCCTGATCCACGACGGCACGGACGAATCGTGCCCCTTGCTCGTACTGCTTCATCTTCAGGTCGATGCCGAGGATGCGGCGGATTGCCTGCTCCAGCCTGCCCGCGCTGCCGCGCCGCGCGCTGAACCGTGCCCTGATGTCGGCAACGGACGGCACCACGCTCGGGCCGACCGCGTCCATGACATAGTCGCCATGCCCCTCGACCAGCGTCATCACCGCGGTCAGCCGCTCCAGGATCTCCCGCTGCCTGGCGTTCTGGATCGCCTCGATCAGGCTCTCGCCGTCGCCGCCGCGCACCGCTCCTGCCACCGCGTCGGCGGCCGAGCGCAGCCGCTCCAGGATGGACGCCGGGTCCAGGTCCGAGGCGAGCAGGAACTCCGTCATCTGCTGCTGCACATACGGGCGCAGCCAGCTGACCGAGGTGAACTGCGTCCGGTGGGTTTCCTCATGCAGGCAGACCCAGCGCCGGAAGTCATGCGGGTCGACGCCAAGCTCCCGTTCCACCATCACGATGTTCGGCGCGACGAGCGTGAGCCGCCCGGCCGGCGCGGTGCTGGCCGGCAGGTCCGGGTCGGGCGGCAGGAACAGCTCGTACTGACCGAGCACCCGGCCCGCCAGGTAGGCGAGGATCAGTCCCGCCTGCATTCCGGTGACGCGCGAGCCGACGGCCGTGATGACCGATCCCTGCGGGGCGGCCGCTCGCTCCTGCAGGTGCTCGACCAGCGGGTCGAGGACGACGCGGAACCCGTCGACGTTGGCCCGGATCCAGCCGGGACGGTCCACGACGGCGACGCTGCCGCCGTCAGCCGGGCCGGGCAGCCCGGTAACCTCGCGGACCGGATCGCGTACGGCGGCGGCAAGCTCGCGCAGTTCAGCCACGATCTTCCTGGCCTCGGCCCGGCTGACTTGGGGGCCGGGCCTGGCCCAGCGAACGCCGGTGGAGGTGGCCACATCCCAGTCGATCATCTGTGCGCTGCTCACCCCTCCACCGTACGTGCCCTGGCGGCACCTCTGGTCAGTGGCAGCCGCAGCCCGCGAGTTCGCTGGCGAGCTTGTCGATGGCGCGGCCGGCCTGGCTGAGTCCGTTCTTGGGAACGTGATCTGCCATGAACGCGAACGCGAGCAGCTGGCCATTCCTGGCGTAGGCGACTCCGGCTAGGGCGACGACGCTGCTCAGGTTGCCGGTCTTTGCCCGCACCACGCCGAGCGCGGGCCGGCCGGTGGCATCGAACACGCTGCCGCCCGGGGCGAGCGTCCCGGAGAAGCCCGCTACCGGCAGCCCGGTGAGCACTGGCCGCAGGCCGGGGTCGGCGTGCCGCGCGGCGACCGTGACCAGCCGCACAAGGGCGCGGGCGGTGATCCGGTCATCGGGCGACAGCCCGCTGCCGTCCACCAGATGGATGCCGCGCACGCCGAGGCGCTGGTCGGCTGCCGAGACAGCCGCGGCCGCACCGCTGAATGTGGCGGGCAGGCCCGCGGCGATCGCCACCTGCCTGGCCAGGTTCTCGGCGATCACGTTGTTGCTCTCGATCAGCATCCACTGCACGATCTGCGCGAGCGGCGGCGAGGCGACCCTGGCGATGGTGGCGGCCGCCCGCGGCGCCGCGGCCGGCCGCACCGGTCCGCGCACCCGGATCCCGTGACTGGCCAGCAGCGAGCCGAACGCGCGGGCAGCGTCAGCGGCCGGGGTGAGCGAGCGCGGCCGGAAATTGGCAGGGACATCGGCATCCTGCGGCGATCCGCCGGTGGTCAGCCTGCCCTGGTCAACCTCGAGCGACGTGATCGGGCTGATGTTGCCGGTGGCCACGTAGCTCGACGGCCACGACGGCGCGAGTAGCGGGCCGGCGTACAGCGAGTCGTCGTAGCCGAGCCGCACCGCGGCGTGGTGCCCGGCGCGCAGCGCGCGCGCCGTCCGCGCGGCCAGCGTGGCGAGCGTCGCGGGCTGCGGGTAGTCCGCGGCCGGCGGTCGGCCTGCCGCCAGCGTCGGATCCCCGCCGCCGACCAGGACGATGGCGGAGCGCCCGCGGCCCGCCACCACCCGCGTGCTCAGCCGGGCACCGGGACCGAGCTCGTGCAGCGCGGCCACCGCGGTTGCCAGCTTGGCCGTCGAGGCCGGAGCGGACGGCGAGCCGCCGTCCCTGGCGAGGAGCACCTGGCCCGTTGACAGGCTGGCGACAACGGCGGCGACATGCGCGCCCAGGGCAGGCGCGGCGAGCGTGCCGGACAGCCGGGCGGTCAGCCCGCCGGTCGTTACGGCCTGGCCCGGCGGCTGGCCCGCCGCCGGGAGCACCTGGCTGGCGGCCGCCAGCGGATGCCCGGCCACCCGCGCAATCTGGAAGCGGGCAAGCCGGGCAGGCAGCAGATGCGCGACCGCGGCACCGGCCGCCATGGTGGTCGCGATCAGCAGCGCGAGGGTCAGCAGCGCCACGCGCCGGAGCCGGCTGGTCACGACTCCTCCCCTCGCGAGATGCTGATCGTGCGGCGGCATGAAGATGCCGGGCATGCATCCCGGCAACGGAGTTAATCATCTACGTGCGCAGGGAGCGGAATCGTGGAATTCGATGTGGTCATCGAGATCCCGAAGGGCCAGCGGAACAAATACGAGATGGATCATGAAACCGGGCGTATCCGGCTAGACCGGATGCTGTTCACCTCGACCCGGTACCCCGCGGACTACGGATTCGTCGAGCACACGCTCGCCGATGATGGCGACCCGCTCGACGCACTCGTGATCCTGGACGAGCCGACGTTCCCTGGCTGCCTGATCCACTGCAGGGCAATCGGCATGTTCCGGATGCGGGACGAGATGGGCGCCGATGACAAGGTCCTCTGCGTGGCCGCGACGGATCCCCGGATGGGGCACCTGCTGGACATCGAGGACGTCTCCGAGTTCGACCGTCTCGAGATCCAGCACTTCTTCGAGGTTTACAAGGCGCTGGAGCCCGGCAAGCAAGTGGAGACAGCTACCTGGGTGGGCCAGGCCGAGGCCGAGGCCGAGATCGAGGCGTGCCGGGCACGGCTCAGCTCAGCGGAAAGTCACGGGGGGCACTGATGCCCGCAGGTCACAATTAGGCGACACTGGGTTGAGGTGACACTGGGTGTTGAGCAGCGACGCAGGCGAGGAGGCACCCGTGGATCACGCGGATGACGTACTCAGGCGAGCGCCGCTGTTCAACGCGCTCGACGACGACAGCGCGGCCGCGCTGCAGGCCGGCGTCACCGTGGTGCAGCTTGCTCGCGCCGAGCGGCTGTTTGAGGAGGGAGCTTCCGGCAACCAGCTCTACGTGATACTCGACGGCAAGATCAAGCTGACCCGGGCAGCGGCGGACGGCAGGGAGAACCTGCTGAGCGTGCTCGGCCCCGGCGAGATGTTCGGGGAGCTATCGCTTTTCGACCCGCGGCCACGGACCGCGAGCGCGATCGCGGTCACCGACAGCCGCCTCGCCGCGCTCGCCCATGACGACCTGCGCAGCTGGCTCACCGGCCGTCCTGACGTGGCCCTGCACCTGCTGCAGGCGCTCGCCCAGCGGCTCCGCCGGGCCAATGACGTCATGGCCGACCTGGTCTTCACCGACGTGCCCGGCCGGGTGGCCAAGGCCCTGCTCGACCTGGCGGACCGGTTCGGCACGGAGCAGGAGGACGGGCTGCAGGTGAATCATGACCTCACCCAGGAGGAACTCGCCCAGCTGGTCGGGGCATCGCGGGAGACGGTCAATAAGGCGCTGGCCGACTTCGCGGCCCGCGGCTGGCTGCAGCTAGCCGCCAAGTCGGTGCTGCTCATCGAGCCCGAACGGCTGCGCAAGCGGTCACGCTGACTCGCTGTCGCGCTCCGGCGGCGCCACGCCACGCTCAGCGAGGTACGCCAGCTGCGCCCGGACTGACCATTCCGCGAACGGCCACAGGCCGCGGTCCACGGCCGCGTAAACCCGCGCGACGATTTCGGCGGGGCTGCGGTCGCCGGCCGCGATGGCCGCCTCGACCTCGGCCAGCCGCTCCGCCCGGTGGGCGATGTAGAAGTCGAGTTTCGCGGCCGGGTCCGCGACGATCGGCCCGTGGCCGGGCAGTACCGCCATCAGCGCCGCGGAGTCGGCGAGCGCGCGCAGCCGGTCCAGCGAGGCGAGGTAGTCGCCGAGGCTGCCATCGCGGGAGATCATGGTGGTGCCGCGGCCCAGCACCGTGTCCCCGGTGAGTACCGCGCGGTCGGCCGGCAGCAGCAGCGACACCGAGTCGGCGGTATGACCGGGCGTGCCGATGACGCGGATCTCGCAGCCCGCCGCGGTCACCACGTCGCCGGAGCCGAGCCCTTCGGTGCCGAGCCGGTGCGCCGGATCCAGCGCAAGCACCGGCGCGCCGGTCAGCTCGGCCAGCCGCCGGGCGCCGGCCGAATGATCGCGGTGGCCGTGGGTCAGCAGGATCCGGCTCACCTGCTGACCCGCGTCCGCCGCAAGCGCGTGCACCCGGCGCAGGTGCCCTTCGTCATCAGGTCCCGGATCCACCACGACCGCGGTGGCTGAGCCCGGCTCGGCGATCAGCCAGGTATTCGTGCCGTCGAGCGTCATCAGCGACGGGTTCGGGGCCAGCACGCAGCGAGCCCGCGCCGTCCCCGATCCGTCGATGCCCGGGGCCGGCGGCCCGCCGGAGATCTGGGCAGTCACCGCGGATACTCAGTCACAGTGGGTGCTCCTGGTTGCCGGGGACCTTGATCCAGGCCGTGCCTGCTCGCATGGTGACCTCCGGCAGCAGCGGCGTGACCTGCCGGGGTGCGGCCAGCGCGGCCGCCACGCTGGCGCAGTCCGCGAGCTCGCCGAGGGACACCGCGGTGGGCAGCCAGAGCATTATCTCTTTCCGCCGGCCGGCCGCGATCGCGTCAGCCGGCCGGATCCAGGCGACCTGCGCTGCCTCGCCGCCGACGTCCCTGGTCCGCTGTCCGGGCGGCAGCGCGGCGGCGAAGAACCTGGCGTCAAACCTGCGCTCCTCGACGACCGGCGTAATCCACCGCGACCACGGCCGGAGCAGGTCTGCGCGGAGCACGAGGCGGCGCCGCCTGAGCATCTCGGCAAGCGAGAGCGACCGGTCGAGCAGCGCGAGCCGGTCGGCCTCCCAGTCATCGCCGGTGGTATCGGCGACCACCGTAGCGGCAGCGGGCCCGGCAAGCAGGACCCCGGACTCCTCGAAGGTCTCCCGCACGGCTGCGCACACCAGCGCCCTGGCCAGCTGAGCCGGCGCGTCGAATATCCGGCCCCATTCGGCGCCGCCGGGGCCTGCCCACGCGACCTCCTCGTCGGCATCCCTGGGATCGACGGAGCCGCCAGGGAAGACGAACGCCCCGGGGGCGAACGCCATCGATGGCTTGCGCCGGAGCATGTAGACCTCAAGGCCGTCTTCATCGCCCTGCTGGCCGGCCGGGCCGTCCCCGGCCAGCCGCGCTGGCCGCGCTGGCCGCGCTGGCCGCAGTAGCATGACGGTCGCGGCGTCCCGGGCGGCGGCCGGCGGCACCTTACCC
>Ga0137371_10001083_pt1 | contig 21340 bp, 21 predicted proteins | sample SagtaG_7_FD_104919 | JGI IMG/M metagenome (GOLD analysis project Ga0137371, IMG submission 104919) | Vadose zone soil microbial communities from Sagehorn Ranch, Mendocino, California, USA - Sage1_R_40_16 metaG | ecosystem: Environmental > Terrestrial > Soil > Vadose zone | place: USA...
CTCGGCGGGACTCTCCGCGGGCGTGGGAGTCTGTGCCATCCTGGCATGGTGGTGGTGCTTCTGGAGCGTAGGGCGGCGCGTCTCCTACAGCCTGGTGGCCCTGGCCGCCCTGGCGCTCCTGTGGCAGTTGGTCTCCTGGAATCTGCTCGGCTTTCGCGCCTGAGATCTCCTGCAACTTGAGGAGAGGAGTCAGCGCATCCAAACCTTAGTGTACAGTTTTCAGGTTTGGATGCGCTGACCCCCTACCCTCGCTTTCGCATTCCCTCCCTGCGGTCGTTGGTAGCCCTCGCAGCCTGGGAGGGGCTCAGCGTTCAGGCCATCGGTCACTTGCGCGAGGCGGAAGGGCTAGCAGCCGACCTCGGGTTGCCAGGCGAGCAGTGGCAGATCCAGGTGGCGTTGGGAAGCGTATATGAGGCAGGGGGAGTGCAAGATCAAGCGCGCACCGCGTGGCTTCGGCCACCAGGATCATCCAGGAACTGGCGCAGGGGATCAAGAATGAGGCGTTGCGTTCGCGCTTTCTGGTGGCAGCAAGAGATCCTCGTGTTGAGGCCCTTGCTGAAGCTTATCTACTCAGTTCCTAACAGTTTTTGTGCCTCCTTGAGCAAACTCCTGCCTCGAAGCTCGGCGTAGATGCCGGTGAGCCAGAGAATGACGGCACAGATCGATCCTACAAGCGCATCCCAAGCGTGCAGATTTCCTATCATTGTGGTTACGGGTACAGTGAGCATGACTGTCACACCCACCAGGACTAACAGGACCCCGGTCACATAGTACATGCGAACATTGAAGAGCGGTGCGAGCGGGAAGAAGTGTACTCCGACGACAAGGGCGACGAAAGGCAAGAGGAATTCGGGATGATGGAACACACTGAGCAGAACACTGCCAAGAGCAATGATCACGATCTCAAGGCCAAAGACCACCCCAAATATCCTGCCATAACGCTTCCCTTCTGCTGCGCCACGAGCCTTCCCTGCAGGCGATGTATCTCGCGGCAAACGGCTCGCGGCTCGTATCAACAGGATGCCCCCGCTTACCAGGATGATCGTCGCAAGTGCAAGCATGCTAAAAAACACCGCTGTCTCTCCAAAGAAGACTCCCTCAATGCCTCCTACGCCCCATCCCCACCATGCCACACCGAAAAAAGCCATGATGAAGCCAGCAGACGCCAGACCCATAATATTGGCACGCAATGCACTGACATTTGCAAGAGTCCGACTGCTCTTGGATACCTGAGGGACTGATGCCATATCTCTTCTCCTTTGCAGATGATGAAAAGGCGAGAACGCGCAAAATGTTGATCAGGCTAGAGGAAGTCTTTCCGGCCTCTTTGTGTGGTGAATATAGAGGAGGTGGCAACCTTTAGCCCCATATCTTTCCCCGGAGAGAATAGTTCCCAGGTTGTTACACAATATCCTGCCATCATCAGTATACGTGTTGGGTAACCATATGGCAAGGCATTGTTTTTAGGAAGGCAAGCCTTTTTAAGGCTCATGCTCTGTGAGAAAACTCTTTCACATATAGTTCAGTTTTTCTAGCGTGGCTCCGCATGACATCCGCGAGCATGATGTGGAATCATCTCTCAATTCATTTGTTACTGCTCATTAAATCTGAAACGCTTGTTTCCGCGCTGCTCTCTATCGCTGTGTTCTCTGTTAGGGTGGAGAGTGCGGCGAAGCTGGATGGCGAAGAGTGCTAGCAGGATGGTCATGACCAGTCCCAGGATGATGAGGCCGACGCGGTCAAGGGTGGTTTGCGTGAGGACGAGTACGCCGAAGACGCTATGAGCAATCAGCGCCCCGCTGACCAGGGCGAGCCGATGCAGATCATTCCAGTTGCGCGCTCGTGCCCATTGACGCACCAGTACGATGACCACTCCTGCTATGGCGAGCGCGCCCAGCAGAGGGAGGAGGACGAGCGCTCCCTGGGTGATCGCCGGTATAAAATGCTTGAGCCAGATCAGCAAGAACTGCCAGGCAAAGCCACTCAGAGCGGTTACCAGGAGGATCAGCCAGGGGGTAGGTGCGTTGACCGGAAGTGGTGGCTCAGGTGTCCTCGGCGGCAGAATGACCAGTGCCACGATGGCGAGCGCAATCACTCCCAACAGGGCAAGGCCTGGCAGGAGAGGAGATGCCCAATATCCCGCGCTGGCAGGGATGGAGTGAGCGCTGAGCCCGATCAGCCCGATTCCCAGGACATAGAAGATGGCGGTGATGACAAGGCCGACCTTGCCCAGGTAGGGTGTATCCCGGCGAGCGGGGAAGAGCAACTCGGTGAGCAGAATTGGGATCGCCACACTCCAAACGGCGTGATACCCGATGGCCCAGACGGTATAGACGCCGTTGATGCCCAGGATGCGGGCTCCCCAATCGGATGCTCCGTAGAGCGTCGGGTTGAAAAAGCTCTGCAAGGCCAGCCCTTCCTCGACAATGCCATAGGCCGCTCCTAGCAGGAAAATGCTTCCCCAGCCGCGCCCGCTCCGGCGTACCAGTTCTCGAATGAGCAGTGCACCCCCACCGTACATCGGCAGCTCGGCGATCAGGACAAAGGCTTTAGAGATGGTGGTTGAACCCCACAGGAGTTCTGCCAGCACAGGTGCGAACAAAACGAGGACGATAACTGGTAAGAATCGACGCATATGATACGCTCCTTGACACCATGCCGATAATTGTGTAAGGAGTACCCTCCCCAAAGCAGAGAGATGGAAGAGATAATACAGGCATCTATTGTCCCTTAGAGTAAAAACTACCATTTCAAACTGGAGGGAACAACGATGCCTCTATCCAAGAAAAAGAGTACCACATCGAACGCCGACCCTTTCACATCGGAGCAGGCACCCCAAGTGTTGCCAGCGCAGCAAACGTTCCATGAACATTTGCGGGCGTTGACGCGCGATGCGGTGCGCGTGGTCATCGAGGAAGTCATGCGTGAGGAACTCAAGCAGTTTCTAGGAGCCAGTTGGGGAGAGTCGACTCCCGAGCGCAAAGGCTATCGCAATGGGATCTACACTCGCGACCTGGCGACGACTAGTGGTCCCCTTGAGGATTTGGAAGTGCCGCGAGATCGTGCAGGAGAATTCCATACGCAGGTCTTTGATCGCTATCAGCGCTACGAACCTCAAGTCGCCGAAGGGCTCACCCAGATGTTCGTAGCAGGGGTCAGTACCCAAAAAGTGGGAGAAGTCACTCAGACCCTCATGGGGGTCGCTCCCAGCGAAAGCCTCGTGAGTCGTCTCAACGGCACGTTAACTGAGCAATTTGCAGCGTGGCGTGAGCGCCCATTGCACGTGCATTGGCGTATCCTGTACCTGGATGGAATCCACTTTACCGTACGTCATGGAGACCAAACCGATTCCACGATCCTTTTAACGGCTCTGGGAGTGGATCTGGAAGGCAACAAAGAGGTGCTCGCCTTGTGTGCCTGCGCAGAAGAAAGCAAGGAAGGGTGGATGAGCCTGCTCCAAGACGTGCGCAGACGTGGTGCCACTCAGATGGATCTCATTGTCACCGATGGGCACGACGGCTTGCTGGCAGCGGTTCATGCTCTCTTTGCAGCCGCCCCACGCCAACGCTGTGTGGTCCATAAAGAGCGCAACGTCATGAGTGCCATTCCTAAACGTGAGCGCAGCACGGTCACTGCCGAGTTGACGGGAATCTGGAAGTCGCCAACCAAAGAGGCGGCGCTCACTGAGTTGGCGGCCTTCAAAGGCAAGTACCAGAAGCGCTATCCCGAAGTGGTCCGCAGCCTGATGGAGGACGAAGACCATCTGCTCACGTTTTACGCCTTTCCGCAGGTTCTGCATCGCTCCATTCGCACGACTAACGCCATCGAAAGCTTTTTCAGTAATGTGCGGCAGCGAACCGATCAGATTGATTCTTTCACGACGGAAACGAGTTGTCTCACCATCGTGTGGGCAGTCATGCAGAGCATACACGTGCCCAGGATTCCCGTCAGCTAAGCACTGAACACAGGTCGTTCTCGCCATAGCAGCAACCAGCCGGAAAGGCTGGATCAGGGGGAGGTGTTCTTTGCCCACCTTCCTGTGTAACGCGAACCCTCAAGGAGATCTTTGACTGCTGATGTTTGCAAGCCTGCGCTCCATTTTTTTCGTTCCCTCAGCCGGTGTGAAGAGAAAGCTCTCCCGCCTTGTCTCTTTGCCTACTTGCTTTCTTTTCCTTTGGGCACGCGTTTTCATGCTACATGAAGCACCCATTTACGAGGGTCTTGTCTCTACACATAATCCGGGATGGTGTCCCCTGCATAGCCAGTTGCTTGTACCATTGGTGAATGGAGGTGTCCTCTCCTGGGCTTCTTCTCCGGAGGCATTACGCCTGACGATCCCCTGACCATCCAGGCTGCACTCGAAGCCTTCGTGTGGCTACTCAACGAAACCACCCTAATCGCAACCCTCACTAGCTCCTGTTCAGCAAAGCGTCGGCCAGGATACCCACAACCTCTGCCAGGGTCTGCCCCTGGTGCCGTTCCTCCGGCGTCTCCGCGCCCAACTCCGTCCGCTCCACTAGCCGGTAGAGGGCCGCCGCTCCCTCCAGCATCTGGGGAGGCAGCCCCAGGTCGGCAAAGGTGCGTGCGATCTCCTCCATCTCGCCCACCCAGCGGTAGGCTTTGGGTGGCATGCGCGGAACCTGGCGCTCGAACCATGCGAACAGTTCGGCCTGGCTCTCCCGCAGCTCGCTGGTCAACGTCTCAAAGAGGCCGAGGGCCTCTCCTGCCGTCAGCGCCTGGGTCGCCAGAGCCGTGAGCCCCTTGGTCAGCGAAGCGTAGCACATCTTGAGTCCCGACGCCTGCCCCACTTGCGTCCCGATGACCCGCACATCCAGGCCGTACTCGCCCCTGGATTGCGAGTCGCGCTGCGCCGAGTCCCTAGGCGTACAGGCGCGTCTCTGCTCTCCCCGCTCGCGGCGGCGCACCGATGATGCCGACATCGACGACCTCAGCTCCCGCCTCTTGAGCGAGGCGCTCGATGGCCTTGACGGTTCGTGGGGAGACGGCGTTACAGTCGGCAAACAGCAGCTCGCTGCCGGTGGCTCGCACGACCGCTGCCAGGCGTTCGGCCAACGCCAGAGCCTGGGCAGGAACCAGCACGGAGAGCAGGAGGTCGGCCTCGCGCACCAGGGTTTCATCGTCTCCTACATCAGTCATCCCCGCTTGCGTCGCCAGGGCCACCGTGCGAGCGCTGCGGCCCTGCAGATTGGTGAGGACGTGCAGGCCGTGCTGCACCAGGACGGCACCGAGGGCGTGTCCCATGTCCCCTGGACTGATAAGGCCAATCGTCGGTTGAGCTGTCATCGCTCTTCTCCTCTCCTTGCGGTCGCTTCACGAGTTTCAAGCCGGTGACTTCCTGGGTACCTGCGCTTCATGCGCTTATGACTATAGGAAATTGCCTTGATTGGCACAACACTACTCGTCAGCGGCGCTGGCCGCCTGATACAGCGTGATCTGCATCCCATCGGGCGTGGCGACGCGCGCATTGCGGTCACCCCAGGGCATCGGTCTGGCGTGGGAGAGCAGCTGCGCACCCGCCTGTCGGAACGCCTCGGCAGCGGCCTGAGCATCTGGCACCGCCAGCGCCAGACGTACCGGGCCACTCACCCGCCTGCCTACTTCCACCTGGTCAACAAAGTCTGCTTGCCGGGCATCAAAGAGTTCGAGCGTGGTCTGCGGCCCCAACGCCAGGATCACACCGCGGCCTTCCGGGCACTGCCACTCTTCGACGACGGTCAGTCCCAGGCGGTCGCGGTAGAACTGGACGGCCTGGTCAAAGTCCTCCACCGTCAGCACAATCCGCACTTCGCGAACCGTATCGAATGGTGCCATCAAGATCTTCCTTTCCTGGTGTCAAACAGGGGGTATATGTTCTCAGAGCATTGTACCCCACCGCCGCCGTCACAGAAAAATAGCAGCAGGAGCACGAGAGCAGTGTTCAGCCCCTCAGCCTGGTTGCGCGTGCTATGATGAAAGCCTGGTTTCGGCCATCGGTCCTGTTCTCTGGTCGCAGCACAATTGCTCACTGGGTGGCTTGCCGGGAAGCGTTGAAAACCGATCCATCAAGAAGGAGAGAGAAGAACCATGTATGCGACGGACCTGCACTGCTTCTCCTGCGGCGCGAACTTCCCCTTGACCCATCGCGGCTCCTGTCCCGTCTGTGCCAGGGCCGGTGAGGAGAGCGCCCTGAACGAAACGCTGGGGGTACGCTATAATGTGACCGCCCTCAAAGGCCTGCTTGATCGAGAAGAACTGGCTCGCCGCCCGGCGGGACTGTGGCGTTACTATGAACTCCTCCCGGTCGCTGACCCCGCGTTTCGCATTGAGCTGGGAGCCGGAGGGACGCGGCTGGCACCCCTCTCGCGCGAGGCTTCGGCCGCCGAGGGTCTCAGACTCTTCATGAAGGTGGAGGGCTCCAATCCCAGCGGCTCGTTCAAGGACCGGCCCATCGGCGTCGCTGCCAGCGTGGCCCTTTCGCAGGGAGCGCGGGGACTGGCATGCCTGACCTCCGGCAACATCGGTTCGGCCATGGCTGCGGTAGCAGCAAAGGCAGGTGTTCCCGCGCTGGTGCTGCTGCTAGGTGCTGCTGGTCTGGCCGAGCAGGGAGCTACCGTCAACGTCGAGAAATACGTACAGATCAGCGCCTACGGAGCCGAGGTTGTCACGCCCATCGGGGACTTGGGGCAGCTCTATGCTGTGGCCGACCGCATCGAGGCCGAGATGGGCTGGTCGTTTCTGCACAACGTGCAGGCCTATCAGAGCGACGGGGATAAGACCACCGCTTTTGAGATCTGCGAGCAGTTGGGCTGGCGCGCTCCCGCCGCCGTCTTTGTGCCAACCGGTACGGGGACAAACCTGTTTGGTCCGTGGCAAGGATTTGTCCTCTTCCGGGAACTGGGGTTCATCGACCGGCTGCCGCGCCTGTTTGCCGTCCAGCCACAAGGAGCTGCTTCGCTGGTGGCCGCCTGGGAAGCTTCCCAGGCCGTTCCTGCCCCACTGGCGCAGGTCGAATCCAATATGGCCCCACCGATCAGCCATCGCGTGAGCGGCTATCATGCCTACCGAGCCATCCAGGAGTCCAGTGGGGGAGCGGTGGCCGTAACCGATGACGAGATTCTGACAGCGCTGCGGGATCTGGCTTCTCACGAGGGCATCTATGCCGAGACCGCCAGTGCGGCGGCGCTGGCTGGCATTCGTCGGGCGAGAACACTCGGGCTGCTCAACCAGGACGAGACGCACCAGGCCGGGATCGTTGGCATCCTGACCAGTCATGGCTTGAAGAACACCCTGGCGCTCTCCCAGACAGTCGCCCCACCGCCACGAGTCGCTGGCACCTGGGAGGCGCTGCGAGAGGTTCTGGCATCCAGGAGAGGAAGACTCGTCTAGGAGAGCAAGACCAGCCTCGAAGGTCGAGTTCCCCGTTGCTGGCCTTGCAGCATTACAGATGTCAGGTCGATGCCAGCCAGGAGTGAGCCTGCTCAGAGCAGAAGGAAAGTTCGCAGAGCTCCTGGCAGCCCAGTCTCCTGTGCAGGCGGCCGCATCAGAGGCCTGTGCCATGATGCAAGCGAGGTACAGGCACGATTGCATCTGTCGGGCATCGCGTCTCGCCAGTACCGCGCATCCCTTATGGCCTTGATGACGGGCTTGCGCTCCCATCGACCGGCCCAGCCCGGTTGGTTTCGCGGCTCACACGAGCGCTGGTCTTCCGGGTGGCTTCCGTCTCCATCGTAGGTAACACCTCGTGACCGGCACCGCACAGTTACCGCACCTGAACTCTTCCCTAACCAACGCGCTGGTCTGGCGATGGAGGCGTGAATGGCGGAGAAACGGCACAACCGGCTAAGCAAATGGGATGGTTGTGGGGGAGCTTTGCACAGCAAACTGCGCGAACTTCCCATCAGGAAAAGATTCACCCACAGGAATGGATTTCGCGCGAAACAAGGTGAGTGACCCCTCCGTTGCCGATGCGAGCTAGGGAGCCGATTCATTCGCGCGTTCCACACGATGAAAATGCAGAGGCAGTTAGCCAGCACGATCGTAGGCCTGCTTCAGCCAGGCGACGACTTGAGCATCCACGTCACTGACGGCGTTGATGCGAACACGGTGGGTGAACAGGGCATTGAAATTGGCGGCGGATTCGAGTCGCTCGGTCGCCGGCACGTCCTTGAGGATGAGCCCAAGATCGATGCGCGCCGTCGTGGTCGGCTGGATCATGGCAAACTGTTTCTTACGGCGCAGGCTCACATAGCCCTTCTTCGGTGCCAGTTCAATATCATCGCCATCAGCGCATCGTGCAGCGGCTTGAGACCGGCCTTCTTGCCGCTATACAACTCGGCAACCAGATCCTGACCAGAAGCCTTTGCTGCCTCGACCAAACTTGCCGCGTCCGCTTCTCTCGCCTTGAGAGCGACACGGTGCGCGGAACCGTGGGACATGCCGTACTGGCTCTTCAACATGGCGACGATCTCGGTGTGTTTGGTGAGGCCACTCTTTTTGACCAGAGCAATCCACTCACCCAACGGTTTGCCATATTGCCGTTCGATATTGCGGATTTGCGCCGCTAAACCCTCGTCAACGGTACGCATAGACCCTCCGTTCGTGCTGTCTTCCAGGAGAGTATAACATATGCGCTCCCACCAGCACCACGCTGTTACGGTGGTTCACGCAATCTCAGCCCAACCTGGCGCATGTTCATTCCTCCTGAACCATCATCCCCCCTCCGACACGCCGTAACAGATGAATCCATGACTCTCATCACTTGACATCACCCCCACTTTATGGTACTCTCTCTTTATAGATAAAAATAACATAGGATATAAAAACATATGTACGCAGAAATTGTGATCCTGGCGATGCTGCGCCAACGGCCACAGCACGGTTACGAGATCAAAAAAAGCATCGAGCAGGTGTTTGGCGGGACGGTCGCGCTCAACAATACAATCCTGTACCCGACCCTCAAGCGCTTCGAGGAGATGGGAGCGGTCGTACGAGAGGTGGTGCCGCAGGAAGGCAAACCCAATCGCCACCTCTACCAGCTGACCGAGCGCGGCATCGCCTTACTGCATACGTTGTTGTGCGATTTTCCGCCTGAGCAAGCCAGCAGTGAAGCCGAGTTTTTTACGCGCGTGGCGTTCTTCGAGTTTCTCGACCCGCAAGAGCGGCAAGCAATTCTCAGCAAGCGCCTGGCCTATGTCCAGGGCTGCCTGGACTACCTCCAGCGCATGCAGCAGATAGCCACCGGGGGAGAGTGTGCCTCCGTCGGCACGGGCACCTCGATGTCCAATGCCCAGCGGGTGCTGGCCTTTCATACCCGGCGCATCCGCGATGAATATGCCTGGATTGCCGCCTGGCTTGAAGAAATGAAAGCAACTGGGTGAAGGCGCCTGGCGTACCCGGTCCGCATGGCGGCACGCACGAGTCTTACAAGGAGAAACGATATGTTTCACTACGAAGCCATACATGACGAGAGGGAGAGCGGCTCTCCTACTTACGTGAGCGATGAAGAATCTCTTTTTAGTAGCAGCGCCGGGCAAAAGCTCTCCCAGAACGCCCCTGGCCAGGCTCCCACCGTCGGTCAGCGTTTCGTGCTGGCCCTGGTTTCGCTGGGCATGCTGATGGGCATGACCACGCTGCTGATCATCCTGGCGACAGCAAGGAGCGCTCCCGGCTGGGAGGTGTTCCCGTTCCTCTTCGTGCTCACCCTGTTCACGGCGGCGGTGGTCAGCATTAATGTCGCTTTTAGCCGCAGAGTTTGGTGAACTATCACCGAGGAGGAATCAATGTTCAGAGACCCGTCATTCCGGGTGACCGCTTTTGCCACCCGTCTGAGCAAATCCAGCCCGCAGGCGAGAGTCCTCTCCACCGCTGACCAGGCGACTGGCCCTCACCGCGAGATCGGACCCCTCGGCACGGCGCTGCGCTTGCTGGTGGGACTCCTGCTCGTCGGCCTCATCGTGTACGGCCAGCTGGCCACGTCGGGGCATCTTACGCCCGTCACGTGGGCGCTCGGCCTCCTCGGCTTCCCCGCCCTCGTGCTGGCCTGGCACGTCTGGCGTATCCGCCGCCACCCGGTGCCCTTCTCCGACACCAGCCCGCTGAGCTTCGTGCTCAGCCTTGCGCTGTCCGTGTTCCTCTACCTCAGCGGGTGGTTGGTGCCGCCCCTGTGGTTCACCAGCGACGCGACGCTGATCTTCGTCGGCGCTTCCCTGCTGCTCGCCGCGCTGCGAGGCTCCGCCGGATGCGAATTCCTGGCCCTCTCCAACTGGCTGCTGCACCGCAGTGACCAGTTGGCCTGCGCCGTCTTCACGCCCATCGACTCCCTGGAACAGCGGGGCCCTCGCTCCTAGCGGTAGCGGCCGGCCTGCATCTCATAGAGGGAGGCGTAGTGGCCTCCCCTGGCCATGAGCTCGGCATGGCTGCCCGCCTCGACGATGCGCCCGCCGTCCAGCACCAGGACCAGGTCGGCCATCCTCACGGTTGAAAGGCGATGGCTGATCAGCAGCGCCGTTTTCCCGGCGATGAGGTCGCGGAAGTGCTGGAAGAGCCGGTATTCAGCCTCGGCATCCAGCGCCGAGGCCGGTTCATCCAGGATTACCAGGGCGGCATCGCGCAGGAAGCTGCGGGAAGCCGCGACCCTCTGCCATTCGCCGCCGGAAAGTTCCACGCCGCCCTCGAAGCGCCGTGTCAGCTCGGTGGCGTAGCCCTCTGGTAGCCTGGCTGCGATCTCGTCGGCGCCCGACCACTGGGCGGCTCGCTCGATGCGCTGCATACCGGGCTCGGTCTCGACGTCCCCCACCGCGATATTCTCGCGCAACGGCAGGGCGAAGCGCGCGAAATCCTGGTACACCACCGCCATGCGACCGCGCAGCGACGCCAGGTCGTAGCTCGCCAGAGGAATGCCATCGAGCAGGATCTGGCCGCCGGTGGGATCGTACATGCGTGTCAGCAGCTTGACCAGCGTGCTCTTCCCAGCACCGTTGACGCCCACCAGCGCGGTCACTTTCCCCACCGGGAGCCGTGCATTGACACCCTGGAGTACTCCTCTGTCCTGGCTCCCTCCTGGATAGTGAAAGGAGACATCTCTCAACTCAACCCCCTCGTTGAAACGAGCGGGAGCAAGGATGCCCCACCCCTGTGGAGGAAGAGCGATGGCCGGCCGGGCGCCATCGAGAAAGTCGAACAGGCCGCGCAGGTGCAGTTGTTCACGCTGCAGGTTGGCAAAAAAGTTTCCCAGCGCGAGCGCTCTCTGCTGCGCCTGCACGACCGCCCCGAGGTACAGGGCGATATCCCCCACCTGGAGATGCCCGGCGCTGGCCTGAAGAGCAGTATAGGAGAAGGCTGCGGACAGCACCAGCGCCGTGATACCCGCATACGCGAATGCCTGCCTGAACTCGCTTAGTCGCAGGCGCTGCACCTCCGCCATCACCCTGTCGTGCCTCTTTCGGTAGCGCTGCAGCAAGAAATCGCCGAGCCCGAAGACGCGCACCTCGTGGGCGACCGCCGGTTCCAGGGCTAGGCGCATATAATACTCCATCTCGCGGGCGATGCGGCTCTGTTCGGCCAAAGAACGGTATTTCTCTGTTTCCATGCGGCGTCGCGCTCGCGCGTTCGGGATACCTACCAGGAGCAATGCCAGCGGCAGCACCGGATGAATCTGCGCCAGCAGCAGCAGGAGTCCTCCCAGGGTGAGCATGGTACCGGGGCCGAGCGACAGCATCCCCAGCATCTGTGGGACTTCGTAGGAGGATTGCCGGATCAGCTTGACCTCGTCGTGGAAGAACGGGGCCTCCACGCGCTGCAGGTCAACCAGGCGCGCCGAGGCTTGCATGATTCTCTTGCAGTCAACATGGTCCCGGCTTCCCTCATAGGCCCAAACCCTCCTGCAGCGCGCGGCGGGCCTGAGCCAGTTCGTGGAGGATCCTATTGCGGCGGCGTACCAGCAAGGTCGTGATCTCATAATGCCTATCGCTACCAGGAGCCGAAGAGAGCAGCGCGTCGAGAGGTGCCAGCAGGGGTACCGGCGGCTGGCTCAATGCCGGGTCGTGGGCATACGGATCCGTCTGAACGTAATTCAAGCGCACCAGCGGCTTCGCTACATCCGAGATGATTGCATTGAGCTTGCGCAGCGCGGCAGGCGACGATCCGCCGGCTCCCGCCGCGAGCTGCGCCTGAAATTGCGCCGCCAGGTCTGCCACCTCTTCTGCTCTCGTCACGACGCTCGCTACATCGAAGCGCTGGCCAGCCTTCTGCTGCCACGCGCGCAGGTGATAGAGCAGATCCTCCGCCGACGCCTGGACATCAAGAGGCAGCAGCGCACCCGCCAGGAAACGGTAGATGATCGCGGCGTAGATGCGCGTATCGCGGGCCAGCAACTCGGGATCGATCTTATCGACAGTATCCTCGGTAGTATGCCACCACCATCCTAAACCGCCGTCGCGGCCACGACCTGCGCCACCGCTGAGCATCTCTGCGGCAGAATCGCCCCCGGAGACCGATTGGACCGAGAGGGACATGAAGAGGGAGGGGATACCGTGTCCCTGGAACGATTGATCACCCGCCCGCCCGAAGCGCGTCCCCGTGAATTCCGCCCCGGTCAGAGCCTGGATGATCGCGGCGGCGCACGGCTGCGTCTCCGCCATCGTCGGCGCCTCGCTCAGCACCACGGCGTTCTGCCCGCCGGTCGAATCAACGTTGATATGCGCGACGCAGTGCTCATGGAGATCCTCCCAGAAGGTATCGGCGTACCACGTGGAGCCGGCGTAGCGACCGTGCGAATGACCGGACCAGAAGGCCAGTCGCAGGCCACGCCGGAATGTGTGGCGATACGGGAGCAGGACACGCAAGGTTTCCAGCATGGTCGCGTTGGCGCTGCCGTTGTCCATCGCGCCGTAGTGCCAGGAATCGACGTGCCCGGAGAACAGAACAAACTGCTCTGGCTCCTCCACCCCGTCCACCTGGGCGGTGAGCGTCGGGATCTCCCGCCAGCCCGTTTCGACCTGCGTCTCCAGATGCACCTCTCTCTGCTGTGGGCCTGCCACCAGAGCACGCAGGATATCCCCATCTTCCTTGCCCAGCGAGACCACGGGAATATGGGGGAGCAGATGCTTCTCTTCCGGGGTGGGCGATCCCCAGACGCCCGACACAATCATCTCATGGACATATGGATCGCGGTTCAGAAAAATGCACGCTGCCGCACCGGCGCGGTCGGCTGCCAGGACTCTGGCGGGGACAGCCAGTCCCTCGATGACGACGGCCTTTCCACGCACGTCCTGTATAGCGAAGTCGCCCTCGGCGGCATTGCCCAGGTAGAGAGCGGGCAAGTCCACTCCCCCAGCGGGCGTGCTGGCCGCCATTGAATGGGTGATAGCGCGCAATTCCTGTTGCCCGACGCGCAGGGCAGCGCTGCGCGGCAAGCTGATGTATCCGAAACCGAGGTACAAATGAGGCTCCACGCCAAGCTGGCGCAGCTGGTCGGCCACGTACTCGAAGGCATTGCGCTCCTCCTGTGTGCCCGAGAGACGGACCCATTGCGCGATCCCGCTGGTATAGGTCATAAGTTGCTCGCGCGAGACCGCTTCCACGATCACGCGTTCTGTGCTGCTGAGCGTCTGCATGTGCATCATTCTCTCTCCCTCCCTGGATCTCTCTTGTCTGTACAGTCCGCGCTATCCAGGCGACGGCCACCTGTCTTATTGGCCGGCCCCCAGATACGAGAGCATCGCAGCCCCCGTCTTGATACCTCGGAAGAAGCGCTCGACTTCGAGATTTTCGTTAGGGGCATGATTGGACTCGTCGGCGTTGGCGTAAGGCACCGTGAAGGCCGGAATGCCCAGGATCTTCGTAAAGACATAATCCGGCAAGCTGCCACCCAGCGCGGGAACCAGCAGAGGTTCCTCGCCCTGGGCAGCTGTGAGAGCGCGTACGATCGGCTGCGTAAACGGCGATTCCATCGGAGTCTTGGACGGCTCCATCGCGCCGTGTCGAATGAGCGTTACCTCGGGGGCATGCCGCCGCACGTGCGCCTCGACTCTGGCGAAGATCTCATCGGTGGTCTGAGCTTCCACCAGGCGGATATCGCACTTGGCGAGGGCCTCGTGCGGCAGCACCGTCTTTGAACCGGGGCCAGCATAGCCACCATGCAACCCATTGATGGTCAACGTCGGCCACGCGCAAAGCCGCTCGGCCAGGCCGCGATCAAGCGGTTGATCGAGCCGCCAGAGGCCCAGGCGACGCTTGACCTCCTCGATATCGTTCGGCAGCCTGGCAATCGCCTGGTGTTCGAGATCCGTCAATGGCTTCACGTTGTCATAGAAGCCTTCAATCGTCACTTCGCCGCGCTCATTCTTCATCGTTGCCAGCAGATGGACCAGCGTCCAGAGAGGGTCAGGCGCTATCCCGCCCCAGTTGCCGGAATGCAGGTCGCTGTTCGCGCCGCGCGCTCGCAGCTCGAATGTGAGCACACCGCGTACACCGAATACGACGAGCGAACGACCGCTTTCGTGGACCGGACCATCGCTGGTGATGACAAGATCCGCCATCAGCTCCTCGCGGTGAACCTGGATAAAAGACGCCATCTGAGGACTGCCAATCTCCTCCTCGCCTTCGAGCAGGACCTTGATATTGCAGGGAAGCGTGCCCCGGCAGGCCAGCAGGGTTTCCAGGGCCAACAGCTGGGCGAAGTGCTGGCCCTTGTTATCGCCGACGCCACGTGCGTAGAGCCGGCCATCGCGGATCGGGGGATCGAAAGGAGGCGAAGTCCACGCCTCCAGCGGATCGGGGGGCTGGACATCGTAGTGCCCATAAAGCAGCACTGTTAGCGCGCCCGGCCGCTCGGTTCGTGCTCCCAGCACCATCGGCCACCCAGCCGTCGGCACGGTACGCGCCTGCAAGCCGAGCTGATTCATGACGCCGGCTATGTACTCGGCAACCTCGCTGATGCCCTGCCTGTAGGCGCTAATACTGGGGCGGCGCACATAGTCTATGAGACGATCAAGAAACTCCTGGCGGTGCTGATCGACATGAGTAAAAATATCGCCCAGGCCCGGGTTTTCCCATGAAGGTGAAGTCATCATGGCAAAGAGCTGTTCTCCTTTCATCAGCGAGAAGGACATCGTACCTATCCTACCACGTCCTTGCTCTTCTGGATACCTCCCTGCAAAAAACAATGACCACTCCCGACGCCAAAAAAGTCGCTTGCCTCGCGCTGTCTCATCTAAAATCTGCCTCTGTTCATTTAACCGGCACTGCTTCCTCCTATTTGAAAAGGGAGAGAAAAGATTGACCAGGACCTGCAAAAGGTGGCGACCACCTTTTGCAACAGGGAGAGTTTGAACTGACTGCACAGACAGAAGTTAGATGAGGCAATTCATAGACTGCAGCGCTGAATGGTCAGCAGACCATGATCTTCCTGGTTGAGCAGCTCAATGGCATATTTGCGGGTAGAGCCCGTCCATGCAACTATTGAATCCAGCAGGAGCGTTTTCTGGGCCGGGGATGATTGCTGGCAGCGCGGAGCCACATGCCTGAGCAGCGTGCGCCGGGCCTGAAAGGGACGTGAGACTCGTTGAGGCATAGCAGGGCGTTCTCCCTCCAAACAGGTAGGTTTGCATCGGAGAAGGGGTGGCTAAGAGACTTGTCAGCGTGCGCTCGCGCGCGTCCTCCTTTTCCCCCGATCTTTCCCAACTGGTCAGACGGGTTGACAGCCATTCTAGTCACGCGAGCAGACCGCCAGCAAAAAAGGCCGACTTCACGAGAAATCGTACCCGTCCAACGACGAAGAGCCACCCTTTCCCGTTGCCAAAAACGCATGCGAAAGCAACGGGCGATGATGGTGGGGACTTCCGATGCGCGGAGAAAATAAGGGGGGAAATCCGACCCGCGGGTACGATTTCTCGTGAAGGAATGCGCGAACAGCTGCGAGCGCCAGATAGCCCTTGGCAGCTTGTGTTCCCCCCAGAAGCCTCACCTCCAGCTTCAGGATTCTTAACTGTTGTGGCTAGCGCTATCTAAACCGCAAAGAGAGGCGCTTGGAAAGGTGCTTCCCAGGGCCTGCGCTCTACTCTCTTGCAATTACTCCTCCTGCCTTGTAGATAGGTCATTTCTTCGCCTTTTGCGAACATCTGCTCAGGCTCAAGAAGCAGGTTAGAGAATGCTCTTGAGCCAGTCATCGACAGCAGCTTCGAGTTGCTTGTCTCTCCACTGATACCAGGCTTGCAGCCATTGTTCATCGACGCGATGTAACGTATCTTTGAATCGGCGAAACGCCCCCTTGCCGTCTAATGCGATGGATAATTTTTCGGCGACCTGTTCGTCGGCTGGAGCGACCATTTCGTCCACGAAATCGACCATCCACTGGTAGGCTTCATAAGAAGGGATGCGCTCAATGGCAACGTAGTCGTTGCTGCCATCGATTTCTTCCAACGAGCGTTCGTCCTCCTCGGAGAGACCGAGGTCGTCGGAAAAGAAGACCACTTCGCCGGTGACCAGATTCAAGTAATACCTGTGCGCCACGTCCGCGTCTTCCATCGCCGCTCCAAGCATGTCCAGGTCAATCGATTTTCCGTTAGGAAGTGTGGTCATGTCATCCTTCTCCTGACGAGCACGTCTTCATCCCAAAGCAGTTTCTTGCGTGAACTCAGGCTCCGTACAGGCTGATCTCTTTCTGCCGAGCATACCACTGGATTTCATGGACGTCCGTCATGCCCTTGACGATGGCTTCCCCAATCCACTCGTACATCTCGTATTTATTTTGATACAGCCGATTACTGCAGAAGATGTTGCGATGAGCAAACGGTGGTGGGGTCGTTCTGCGGGTGTGTTCTCGGATTGTTGCATCATCCGCACGTTGGGTATACCACCAGGGAGTCTCGAGAATATAGGAGGAGTCGTGTACCCACTGCGGGCAAGGTTGGTGATGGAGGCCACAAAGGTATTCGACAGAGGCGGCACAAAAAGCTGCCCAACGCCGGGTATCTTCAGTTTCCTGCGCTGGCTTGATCAAAGGCGCCCTTACCAGATCGGGTCGGATATGCTTGGCATAGCCATACCAGGCGTTGGAAAAATCTCCCAGCGCTGTCCAGGGGTCTTCTCCCTGGCAAATCCGTTGATAAGCGTAGGCCATAGTATCGATCGTCGCAGGCAGCGGTGAGGGTTCTTTGTGCCGGTCAGCGTAATCTTGTGCCATCAGGCGCAGGGTTTCAAATTTCATGGTCAACCTTCTCTCTCAAAAAGTCGGTTCAGAGCGTTTTCGATCCTTTCAGCATTCTTCTGTTGCCCACCTGGTAAGATGTAGTGATCCAATACCTGTTGAGCTTGTTTCAGTGTCCGAATCTTTGTTTTCGGAAGTAGTATAGCACAATCCTCAAGGTCTTTTTGGCGTCCCGCGGTGATTTTGAGCGCGAGGATATATTCGACTTCCGGGGTATAGACGTGCAGTGGCCCAAAGCGTTTCCACAACTTGCCATCAGGCACGATCACTTCATCGTACATGAGCATCTGCGCGAGGTAGTTCAACCAGTCTGCATCGAGGTCATGTTTTTGTTTGATCACCTGGACGCTCTCACGCAGCGGAGCATAGGCTCGTTGCAGTCCATCTTCGTCGAGCCAGAAGATGTCGATATCTTTGGTGGAACGGGGTGCATTGGCAAGGAGGAGCATATATGCGCCACCTATCAGAAGGATGCGAAGCGGTTTCTTGAGTCCTCGTTTTTTCAGTTCTGCTCCCAGTTCAGCAAGGTACCGTTCTATATCTCCTGCTTCCATCTTTGCCTCCATAGTTAGCCGTTCTAAAAAAAGATTGGCTTTACTATACACCAAAGCGAGCTTTGGTGCCACTGGCCTGAAGCCAGATGTGAGCATACAGCAGGGGCTGACGTTCCGTCCGCCCGATGGCTACATCGTTGAGGCTCAACGTTTACAAGTAGCCTCCTACGATATCTGTACCACAATGGGCCATCAAGTCCGCTTCCACAAAGCCGGGTCGAGCTGCATTGCTTCACGAAAATCTTTCACCATTTGCATCATAAGCTCTCTTCTCTCCCGTTCTTTCGTTGGCCTTACCACTCTATCGCACTTTCTTCGAGACGAAACCGTGTTTTATTCGCTCGTCATCAGGCCTCTTTGCTCGTGTTCTGTGTCTGATGGTGGAACCATTGGTTCTGCCAGCGCAGATACTGTCTGACCGAGGCCATGCCCTCATACCCCAACAATTCTTGTAACCCCCGTGGGCTTCCTCCTGCTTGCAGATACCGAAGAGCAAAGCTGTGGCGTAAGATCTGAGGGCTCATGGTGGTGTCACCGATCCCTGCTCGTGTGCGGAACCGAGCAAACACCATGGTCACGCCGTTCCCGGTGAGCGGCTGCTTTCCCTTGGAACCAAACAGCGGATCCCCACCAGCATGTCTTCTCGCCAGCCCTCTCTTGTTTGTCGGCTCCATCCGCTTCAGGTACGAACGCAGGTGGCTCAGGCAGGTCGCCCCGAGGGGCATCTGGCGTTCTTTCCCTCCCTTTCCCCTCACACGCAGCGAGCCCGCTCGTTGGTCAAGATCAGCGAGACGTAACGCACAGAGCTCAGAGACAGTCATCCCTGTCTCAAAGAGCACCCACAGGAGGGCCTGATCACGTAGGGCTGTGCACTTTGCGTGAGGCGCTTTCGTTTTCCGGGAAAAACTTGCTCGCATCGCCTGGTCAAAGGTCGCTGGCGAGACGACATGAGGGAGAGGGACACTGCTCCCAGGGAAGGCTCGTTCGCTCATGGGAGAACACGCGAGCGTTCCTCGCTCGACCAGCCAACCGAAAAACGCCCGCGCCGAGCGCGCATAGGTCTCAATCGTACTTGCTGCACGCTGTGCTCCTCTCGTGGTTGGCATCTGCGCAAGAGACGTCAGCCAGCTACAGATGGTCGTTTCGGTGATCCGATTGACAAGCAGGAGGTGACTCTCGCTCAGCACATACTCTTGTAAATGACTGAGCGCCATCTGATGCCATTCGAGGGTTTTCGGGCGATGCCCGACTTCGCGATGAGCTTGCAGATACTCCTGGATCGCCCGTTCAATCGTCAGGCGCTGACCTTTCTCCGACGAGGAAAAAGCAGGTGTGGATTGGGCTGAGATGGCTGGAGGACGCCGGACGAGCTGGCCGAGGTACCTTTTCGAGGAAGTTGGGGCAGCGTCGATGGACTCTCTTGTTCTCCTGTCGGTGCGTGACGACAGCTCTTCTGCCGCCTGAGGCCGGTTGGATGAGCATGTGTCCGTACTCTTTGGAGAGCACGCCCCTACGTACACAGGAAGGGAAGAAGTGTCCAGACCCTCTGATGCCGGTTGGGGAGGCGAAAGCTCGGCAGCGGCAAGCCCGTTTCCCTGCAAGCCTTGGGGTGATCCTGTTTCCTCATGCGCCTGGAGCACCTGCACCCGGATCATGCGGATACCCCGTTGGAGCGTGCGCAGATGCGAGCGCTCATAGCGTCCGGGAAACAGGCCCTGGAGTTCTCGAAGGATGTCTCCACTACTGCGCGTTGGGTTCGCTTGCACCCAGGTGAGAATCTGCTCCCACTGTCCCGCGAACGGATCTTTGCTGGTCCGTCTCCAGTCCAGTACACCCGCGCGTTTCTGCTTCTCATGGGGAAGCTCATCTGTTTCGCTTCCTTCCGGCAAGACCAAATCTGCCGCGCATGCAGCGAGATCAAAAGGCACCAGCGATGTCGGCGGCGTTGGTTGGACGGCGGAGGAACGGCCAGCTTCACAGCGCAAGGTCGCCTGCTGCAACTGTTCTACCTGCTGGAAGAGCCGAAGCGGGTCGAATGCTTTCCCGATGGCCCGCAGTTCCTGCTGCTGAGCAGGGGACAAGGCCCCGGAGAGCAGCACACGTTGCAGCGGCGTTTTGGCTGCGTCGTAGATCCGGTGGATTTTTCTTCCCTCGACCTGTGTGGAAACCAGCTTCATCGATGGTTGAAAACAATTGACATACCAATGCAGAGCGCGATATAGCTCGTCGAGTTGCCGATATGCGTGCTCCCCCATCAAGCGGCCATGGCCCACCACCTGGCGTACCACGACCCCATTTTTCTGCTCCACAAAGCACTGATCCCGTTTCTCATAGGGGCGTCCCCGCGTAAAGGTGATCTGCTCACGCACACAATAGGTAGCGATTTCTTCGTTGATAAACTCTCCACCATTGTCGGTATCCAGGCCCAAGATAGGAAACGGGAAGAGCGCTCGGGCGCGCTGGAGAGCTGCCAGCACGGCCTCTCTCCCACGGTTGAGCAAGGGAAGACATTCCGTCCAGCCGCCGGCGACATCGGTCAGCGTGATCGTGTACAGGCAACCACCCTGTAATCGCCCTCCACAGTGGGCCACCAGGTCCACCTCCAGGAAGCCGGGATTGGCCTCGTCCCACTGGGCGAACGTCCGAATAGGGATCTGCTGTTTGAGCAAGGGGCCCGCTTTGGTGGTCGAAAGGCCATGTGGGGGAGCATAGCGATGGGCCTGCAGCAGGCGATCCGCGGTCGCTGCGCTCATCGAGAGGAGAAGGCGACGATGTTCTTCGTCCAACTCAAGATGCCCATCCTCCTCCAGGGCTTCGACGATGCTTGGCAAGAACGGGATCAAGCGCTTCGTGCAAATGCGGTTGAGCGTCTTCCAGGCCAGCACCAACGCCTCTTCCACCTCTGGCCCATAGCGTCGGCGGAGTGCTGTTGGCGGCGCGAAGACCTCCTCGCTATGGTTGAGCAGCCACTGGGCATATTTGCGCACATACCCCGTGGCGGCCACAAACTCTTCCAGCATCTGTTGCTTTTGGGACCCCAACGCTCGGTGATACGCTGGCGCAACCTGCTGGAGCAAGACCCGTCTCGCTTGCGTCCTCAATCCGTTTCCCACGTGTTCCTCCTGTCTGTCAAGCAACCGCAGATCGCGTGCGACAGATCCCTTTCCGCCGCCTCACGACCCTCTACCTTTTGTCAGGAGTATAGCTCGTGAGTGGGTGGTAGAGCCAGAGGTGGTCAACACCCTCGTATCCCCGTGGCAGCGTCACTGGAATCCAGGGAGAGAAATATGAAGGGGGACCGACAGAGGAAGATTTTGGTGAGGCAATGCGCATCTGCGGCAGATGGTCGCCTGCATTTTGAGGCAGACGGTCATGGATCAGATACACTGGAAAGAGTATACGCGCCACCTTCTCGAAAGGCAAGAGAGGCAGATGGTCAACCACTTGGGAACACAGCACCCGCCTTCTCTCATGCTCTCTGAAATGTCCTGAACATCTTTCTCATGGCAGGGTGAGGATCAGCAGAGCAAGGGTACGGAGACACCTTCGATGGAGGGGAGCGAGCAGGTCGCGCACTCCC
>Ga0137371_10001085_pt1 | contig 21329 bp, 21 predicted proteins | sample SagtaG_7_FD_104919 | JGI IMG/M metagenome (GOLD analysis project Ga0137371, IMG submission 104919) | Vadose zone soil microbial communities from Sagehorn Ranch, Mendocino, California, USA - Sage1_R_40_16 metaG | ecosystem: Environmental > Terrestrial > Soil > Vadose zone | place: USA...
AAGAACAAGACTCCCAAGCTACTATTAATGAAATTCAGAGTGAATCAGAAGCCGACATGATCGATGAAATTGTAACGGAGATAACAAAAAAGATGAACCAGATTTTATATTCACAGAAGATGGCGATTCATTCACTTTTCCTTACTTGATTCATAGAGCTGAGCAGAATGGTATAAACCTGATTATTGGCATGCAATAACCTAGATAGTAACAGGGTCGCGACTGTGTCCCTTTTGTATGCTACTATCATTGACCATGACGACCTGATATTGTTCTTTAATGAACAACAATTCACCCATAAACTCTATAATTCCACTTATCCCCAATCATATTATTTAATTGGTCGCATAGCGTCAAGAAGCGCATACCCTTTTCTGTTATTTTATAGATTGTTTGTTCTACTTTTATAAGCAAACCGTTATTTAATAGGAATGGCACATATTCTCTCATCTGTGTCGAAGACAGAAAAGCGCCATACATGATTCGCGTCTTGGTCGCCTCTCTTCCAGTAACTTCCCTTAAAATGGCCCCGATCACGTCGAGCCTGCTTCTGTTCCTTATATGTTCTTGTTCTTGAGTGGTAGGAGCTTCTTGGTTATTCATGCTAACCTTTGCTACCATCTTCAGTTTTAAAACCTTCACCACCCCAAACTAGATAACAAAAGACGTTAAGTTTGGATCTCATTAACAGTACTACCTATTTTTCTGATTAAGAGCTGAGAGTTTTGTTCAGTGTTGAAGAGCAGCTGATATCATTAACATAGACTACTGTTGTCTTCAATCTAGTTTTACTCTTCAATAAACCTTAAATGGGGTCTTCTTACTATGCACTCTCGACCAGCTGATCTTGGGTATACCGTATTATTATTCTAGTTAGGAACCAATCTATCCCCTTTTAACAATAATTTATATTTTTCAACATTTAAGTCCGGAAGTTCAGTCCATATATAGATTATAAGTCCAAGTCTTAATCTCTAAATGTGATATGGGACATAACTCCATCCCCAGCGAATCATACACATCAAACACCTCTCTTAAATTGAAATAACCACAATATTACAGAATGTGCTCCAACACCAGTCCATCTTAGGATGCGAAGCATGTAGTACATTATATGATTCACTGCGGGAACTTGGGTAGCACAAACCACAAGAGCATAAGAAATAATTCGACAAAGATGGAGGTATTAGAATTGCCGGGGTAGGCTTCTGCTTCTTCTTATGGCGATAAGTAACAATAGTAACCACAGACCTAATAGCCAATGGCATATATGAAAAAAAGGAGCAGCCCAGCCAGTGGAGTAATCGCATTCCTATCATTGTCTGTAAACGCAGACAACATCACTGTTTGTTGAGTTGTCTTCCCAGGTAAAGTTCGTTGATAAATCCATCTTACTAGTATTTACTTTTTAGTTGATCTATAATACTTCCTATCAGCAACATAGGTCTTACATTGACATTTATTAATAAAACATTTCATTTTGTCTCTAGGAGCAGACCTATCGTGGTCAATCTTTTGATGTTTACACTTTATACACCTGACAAGTAAATCAGATTCACTATTCATTGTTATTTACTTTGTAACGGCTCATTTTTTTACCTTGTTGTTTTAGTGGACTGGATTCTATATCCCTTTAGACCAGTTGGACTCGAAGAAAATGTATAGTCTCTCTAGTATAATGGTCACTTGTACTGAGAGATAGTTAGAATCGAAAAAACAACGAAATAGTATCATATAATAGAAATTGACATAACCTTTAGTACTAAGTTTGGCTTCTCATAAATAGTTGGATTGACTCCAACATAATATGAAATACAGAAGCAGGAGCGACATAGTCGGGCTACTTTTAGATGCAGCAAATGGCGGAGGAGCTACTAAAACAAAATTGATGTACAAGGCGTATCTATCTTTTAATCAGCTGAGAGAATACTTAGCACTTTTAGTCGAAAATGGCTTGATAGAATATCAAGAAGGAATGCAGACTTACAGAACAACAGGGAAGGGTATACGATTATTGCAAATACAGAACACGATGGATGAAATAGCTCCGATTAGTTACTCAAATGTAAAATAAACATATGCTAAACAAAGGACTACCGCCCCAGATCGCTACTTCAAATGGTCTAGAGTATCACCAACAAGACAGGAAGGCGAAACAGTATATTAGCACCAAGACAGAACTACAATTTGAAATTGAATGTCCACGTTGCTATGATACTATGACTTTATGCTCTGATTTTGATAGCGTATACTATTTTTGCAAAGAATGTAACTTTTGCCTTTATATACAAAACAAATAAAGGTTTCTTGAAACTTATTCTGTTAGTCTAGAGTATAGACGTCTCCACTTTCTAAATTTAGAGTGTAAACATCCTAAACAGAAAGATCGGGGCGGGTAGATCTGTTCAATTTTATTTCCTTAATTCTGTTACACATATCACAATGCTCCGGACATCCTTTGTGAAGACAAACACTTTGCATAGAATTACAACCAAAACACCAAATTTGCTTAGATGGGGACATTCTTATCATACTATACTTGCATGTATAAATTGTTTAAAACATACTTTATGTTGACCTTCTTGTTTAATTTAAAACGCAGCATTGATTAATGCTAGATTCTATAAAAGTATTGGGTAGAACGCGATAAGGCCCGGCTTTTTGAAAAAGTAGGCTTAATTCATATTATTTCCACTCTAAAAAACATTGTAGAGACTCTACATAGTGTTAAAATTAACGGAATGTTGCTTAATCATTAGTCACTCCAAACCTAACAGAAAAATAAAAAATAAAAAATGCTTTTCCTCAGGGTCCAGATCGTGGTGCTATTCTAGAAGCCCCAATTGCTACGTGAGGAAACAACACGTTTATGCCGTGGACGAACAACAACGGCGGAAATAATGATAACAACTTGAATAATAATTATAGTTTTGTTAACGAAACTCTTTAATTTGTAGGCTATTCAGTTTGTTGCGTAAGCGTCGTGGGAAGGATTACCAATTATGACTGCAACAGAAATAGAGGAAATTCGGAAACGTTTCTTTTTTCTTGGACACACATAGATTAATCACCAATGACAGGGAATAATCTTTATTTGCTACTTTTGTGATATATTGAACAGTCCTTCACATCACGCATAGGCCAAGATGTGTAGGATAGAGACGACTTGCAAATTGGATCGGTCATGGCCAATTTGCAATTTGTTATTAATCATATGATTGGTTGAACCAAATGGTAGTAGCAACAATATGGACATAAAATTTTGCCATTTACATTTTTTTGAACACTTCATTTAGCAGTTTTCGTTTTTAGGTTGCACTAAATAACTGTATACCTGTAAAGATTCGAATACAGCTCTTCCATGTTTTTCTGGTCCAGGTACATGGTACCGAATCACTTTCCCGTTACGAGATGCATCTAATTCCAGTGTAATGCATATATGTTAAATATTATCAGCTTATTGCAAATCATGCCATGAAGATTGCATTTCAAGATCCGACTTTCTCATTTCAGCTGCTTAGAGCAATGAGTGGGACATACTATAAAGGAGCAGATATTGGGGAATGCCTTTCTACTGCATATCGTATTAAAGAAGGTGACTTTGAGAGTTGGTACCAAGAATGGTTAAAGACAGCAAATAGAGTTCACAAGTACGCTGACAATTGTATTTCTGCTGGACATAAAGTAAGTGCACGTGAGGCTTATCTTCGTGCTTCAAACTATTATTGGGTTGCTGAGTTTCTCCTTATGGATCCAGAGGATCAGAGAATTCAGACTACTTGGGGAGGTAGCAGAGACTGTTTTGGTAATGCAGCAAGATTATTTTCACCACCAATTGAGTCAGTTGAAACCTTATGAAGGAACCACGTTACCAGGATATTTTTATCATGCATGTGTTGTTGATGGAGGAAATAGTGATAGAGTCGAGAACAATGCTTCCAATGCTTCCAGCTTGAAACCGATATTAATAGTTCATGGAGGTTTTGATTCCACTTTAGAAGAACTTTATACCTCTGCAGCAGCACCAGCATTAGAAAGAGGCTATAATTGCTTTACTTTTGAGGGCCCTGGTCAGGGTGGAGTTATACGTAAAAAAAGATTCCATTTAGACATGATTGGGAAAAAGTAGTGACACGAGTTGTGGCATCTTCGTTATCTTCATCCAACCGGAAGGTTGCTGTTGTTACAGGCAGCTCAAGTGGATTAGGCTATGAAATATCTCTAATGCTGGCAAGAAATGGTTTTCTTACATATGCCACAATGAGGAATCTTAACAAAAGTGAGAATATAAAATCAGTTGCATCCAAAGAAAACTTGCCTATTCGTATTAATCAGCTAGATGTTACTGATGATGTATCAGTCAAGGATGCAGTGCAAGCAATATTATCTGAAACTGGGCGGATAGATGTTCTAGTAAATAATGCAGGGTATGTACTTAATGGAGCATTTGAGGATCTTGCAATGGATGAGATAAAAACACAGTATGATACCAATGTGTTTGGATTGATAAGAACAACTCAAACAGTTCTACCAATTATGAGAAGACAGAAGTCTGGTATTATTGTAAATATTAGTTCAGGAGCGGGAAGGTTTGGTTATCCTGGACAATCCGCTTACATTAGCACAAAGTTTGCAGTTGAAGGCCTAAGTGAATCCATGTCGTATGAACTGGAGCCATTTGGTATAAAAGTGGTCGTAGTAGAACCAGGAGTTATTAGAACAAACATTGTCAATGGTATGGTTGTTGCGAAGAAATCACAAGATCCAAACTCTCCATATTTGCAGATAATACAAAAGATGGCTACAGTCCTAGAAAACATGATGGAAAATGGATCTCCTCCTGACCTTGTAGCTAAGGTAGTGCTTAATGCTGTTACAAACGAAAGTCCCACGCTCAGATATTTAGCCGGAAAGGATGTAGAAGCATGGTTAGATAGTAAAAGAAACATGTCTGATGAAGAGTTCTATAAAATGATGAAGCAAAATCTGATGAAATAGAGAGCATATATATTGAAAAAAGAGGAAGAGACAATTCTACCTAACGTGCATAAATATAGGCCAACAATTGACAAGCAGACATATACATTCCAATTCATTTTGAAATTACGACTATAATCTATATCAAGTGACATAAATCCAATCGGTTTTAACGCGAGGTTAAACGCCTTAATAGAGTTGACGAACTTATGTTAGCCAGTATATATTGAAGAACAAGAAGCCGTCATATTTCTTATAGAAATTATCATATTTGTAATTATCTTTATACCTCTGGATAGACAACACAAAAAGAATCGCTTCTTCTTGTACAAGCTATTCCTCCACGACAGACCTGTGTACAAGATGGAGGGGAGAGGGGCAGAATCTGAAAGAAAAGTAATGCAAGAAGAACATGCTACTCAAGTCAGGTATCACATAGCCACACTCAGGACACTGATGAGTAAACTGAGTCCCAGCTGGCTAAAATTCCAATAATCTTTTAAAACATTACTTGGAACTTCATTTTCGAGTATCTAGATACAAACACGAAGTATAAGAAGAAGTAGATAGAGGAAACGTTTAGCACAAAAGAGTGTTTTTCTTTTACATGTGGGATTTCCACGATACTTGCTACGTTAGTACTAATTAGCTACTAATCGCATACAGAAGGAACGCGAAAAGAAACAAGAATCATGAAGATTTTGCCTACAAACCAGATGCACAATATGTCCTTAAATAGGAGCATAGCTGCTAAAACTCAGGATGAAAATAGTGAAGGAATCGCTCATGATAATTCCAGTACTAATACTAGTGGGGCCGTCGAATGTATATGCAAAACACTCATCCAGTACTAGCAGTACTAGTAGCAGCAGTGGGATTACCGGCTTATCAACTACAACACCTTCCAACTATGCAACAAAACCTGGAGCGTTTCTATCGAAGTGTAACTTTACGTCAAACGCTGCTCAGTCAGTCTTTGTTGCAAGAGAAACACTTGTTGAACTGGAGTCTGAGAATCGTTTTCTCCATTCAGTATTGGGATACCTGTAGATTTAGAGACATTCCCAACTATGCTCAAGGTCGGTATCAGGCCAAGGTGAGATCTCAACCAAGTAGGACAGAAAGAAACGCTCCGGCATTTAGACAAATTCAATGCTGTCATATTTTCATAAGATTTCATCAGTACAGGATTAAGTTGTTTGTCAATACATATGCATCCATACAAGTGTAGCGTACCACCATAAATAGGCATTTGTTAGCTTTCTAGGACTGGACTTGCTCACTCTTATCAATGGGAATGTCGCAAATTAAATGTGCTTTATGTGGGAAGGAAATAATTAGTAAAGAAGAGCTAGGAAAACAAACACCTGTAGAAACAATTGATGCCTCCCCTTATTTCTCCTCAAATAGCCATCATGCTGCCATTGTCTTTCCAAAATATGCCTTAACATGAGGTCTGAATAAATAGTATAGGATAACTGCATTAATGGCTATACTAACTATGCTGCTTACAATATCTCCTGCAGATCTTCTCGGAAGGGAGATCATGTCTATGACAATTCCAATAAACAATACTATTGTAGATATAGTCCATGCCCATCCCTTTCCCTTCCACAATCCAAAGGCCATAACAAGATATGCGACACCAAGTGCTAACGATATGGCACCAGTCACTACAAAAACTAAACCGATAAGCGGTCCAATAGCAACTGATCCTATGCCGATAAGAAGGGATATAACGCCAGCTATTATGATTAAAATTGCAATAATAGTAACTCCAAATGGCCTTGATTGTTTCTGCATTTATTAATACAAGCTCTTGATACGCATAGGTCATATAAAAGGGAATGAAAATTTTTTTCTGGATAATATATCAACTTTAATCAAGAATCCTAAGAAAACCAATTGAAATAAAGGATTTGGTTATTGCAGCGAAAAAACCGTTGAATACTGACCGGCGTGTTACCATATTTTCATATATTTAAAAATGGAAAACATAATGTGGACAAAATTCATACATATGTATCTCTAGTATTTTGCCGAACAAAATTAAAGGTTAAAGTTAGGTCTTGATGTTCGGTATAAGATATCCGGTCCCAGCAAATGTAGAAGTATGTGGTTAGTGAGAATTGAGTCATAGTATTTTGATCAATAGTCCACTGATGCTATGGATTATTTTTCCGTAGTAGCTGTATTGTGTAGAGTGGTTATGTATCTCGCTGTCATTGTAGGCGACAATGCGTTGCTGTGAACGACATGAAAAGAATTATGCGATCTGGTCCTCTGGACTTAGTATACATCTTAACAATTAGGGCGGATAGGCTGTTTTTTATTTTGATGTGTTGCCTTATTATCATTGCGTTGTGGAAAGAGGCATAGAAAAGCGACGTACTACTGTGGTGTACTAGACGTCTATTCTACTTTCTTAATAACTTACCGGCTTTTGTTGCTATTTGGTCGGTCATCTGTGATAGAGTAGCTTTACCACCTAGGTCGTAGGTAACATACTTATTTTCGTTGATGACGTCTTCGGTAGCTTTAAAGATAGCCTTAGAAATGTGCTTTTCTCCAAGGTATTCAACCATCCATGAGCCAGATAAAACAGTCGCAACAGGATTTACCTTGTTCGTACCAGCATATTTAGGCGCACTACCGTGTGCTGGTTCGAACATTGCATAATCGTCTCCATAATTACCGGAATAGACGGTTCCTATAGATCCTACATGCCCTGATGCGCATTCTGAAATTATATCCATGAATAAGTTAGTGCTGAGCAAGACACTGTTGTTGAATCTCTCAGGATTCTTTACAAGCTGCTGTGTCATATTGTCAATATAATATTCTTCTACTTCAATATTTTTAAATCCTTTTTGAGTCTTTTCTACTGCTGTCCAGAATATTCCATCAGTTTCTTTTAAGATATTCCTTTTTGTAATTGCAAAAATTTTCTGAAAGCCTGCATCATTTGCGATTTGAAATCCCTTGTTGGCAACTCTTTCACACCCTTTTTTTGTTATCTTACGAATTGAAAGGGCTGAATCATCACTGATTTTGAATTCGATCCCAGCATATAGGCCCTCAGTTGCTTCACGTACACAGATAAAATATAACCGTCTTGCAGCGCTTTTGTAAGTTTTAATAGGCCGGACATTAGCATATAATTCGAATTTTTGTCTAATACTTACTGCTACGCTGCGTGGAGCATTTGGGTTTGGAATAGTAGTAGTTGGACCTTTAAAGCAAGCGTCACTATCTTCTAGTAGCTTCCAAACATCTTGCGATATATAAGAAGTGCCGCCTACTTTTTGCCACCACTCAGCTCCAGCATCACATGGAATTAATTCTATCTTAGTATCACATGATCTCAGAACCTTAATCATAGCCTCTACTAGTTCTGGTCCGGTACCATCACCTCGAATAATTGCGGCAGTTTTCTTTGCCAATTGGAATCAATTAACGGGCAAAATCCTCTCTATTTATATGTATTTGGAAATTAACCAGATTATTAGTGGACCGAGGTACGTTTGGTGGAGAAATACTGACAACACTATCTGTGATCACATCTCCAGGATTTGATAAGCTTTCTCAAGAATTAGGTGTACCAATAACTGATCATTGAATCCCACATCTGAGATTCCGATCCCGCCTAAGCCCAGTTCTCGCGCGAAGTCTGAATTGAGCTCTTATAAGATTGAAAGAATACCAATAAGTGGCCGCATAATTCTTTGATCTGTCGAGGTATTTATAGTAAATATTCAAAGTAAACAACTTTGTATGAACGCCATATTTTTACGGAGCTTGAATGAAGTCTGAGTTAGATATTCGATGAGAATAACTTAAATTCATGCTAATGAATAATCCATTTAACACAAAAGTGGTTCGAATGCAAACAACATCGTCCCCAGTACGGCAGCATGAAAGGCAAGATATTTCTCATATCCTTGATGACGAATCACTTACTTTTGCTGAAAAGGTAATAAGTATAAAGAACATTGAGACACGCGATAAGAAGTCTCGAATAAAAGCTACGGCCGGAGATATTGTTATTGTAAATGTGGATCTTGCCATGGCACAGGATAGCACAGGTCCTTTGGCAATACGTTCGCTTAATGAAATGGGTATAGACATGCTCCACGATCCTTCAAAGGCCTTGCTAGTTATCGACCATACATTTCCTGCGGCGGATGAAAAAGTAGCAAATTTACATGCTTTGATAAGAGATTTTGTCTCAAAACACAATTGTATGATAGTAGAAGGCTCAATCTCCCATCAGCACATTCTTGAATATCTTGCGACTCCAGGTATGATGCTATTAGGAGCAGACTCACACACATGCCAAGCTGGATGTGTCTCCGCTTTTGCCAGCGGAATTGGAAGTACAGAAATTGCTGCAGTCTGGGCCACAGGACAGTTATGGTTGCGAGTGCCAGAAACAATAAAGATTAACTTATCTGGGACTTTTAACAAAGGCGTATTTGCACGGGACTTAATTCTAGATTATATCGGAAAAGTAGGCGAAGATGGAGCAAACTATAAGGCGTTAGAATGGAAATTTTCAAATGATTACGTCAAGAGACAATTTAGCATGGATTCCAGAGCTTGTATAAGCAATGCGTCAATGGAATGTGGCGCCAAGATCTCGGTATTCCCACTTGACGAGATTACAACAAAATATTTGGATGAAAATCCTAGGATTAACAACAATATAGGAGGAAAAATCGAAATCCAGCCAGGTACTTATGCCAAGTATAAAGATGAATTTGAGATAGAATGTGACAAGATAGAACCTCAAGTTTCTGGTCCAGATAATGTTGATAAGGTACATTCAATTGGGGAGTTGGCAGATATAGAAATCGATCAAGCATTTATAGGTTCTTCTACAAACGGGAGGATAGAAGATCTTGAGATAGCAGCACGTATGTTAAAGGGCAGAAAAGTCCATAAAAATACAAGATGTGTAGTTACTCCTGCATCTGTCAAAGTCTATCAAGATGCGATTAGACGAGGATACGTAGAAATTTATCTGGAATCAGGAGCAGTTTTTACCAATGCCACATGTGGAGCATGTGTTGGTACTCATCTTGGTGCGTTAGGAGAAAATGAAATCTGCATATCTTCATCTTCAAGGAACTTTGTTGGAAGAATGGGAGCACTTTCATCAAAAGTATATCTAGCCTCTCCTGCAACAGTTGCAGCATCTGCAATTGAAGGTAAAATTGCTGATCCAAGTAGGTACTTATTACTATGAATGATCAAGGTACCGGCATTTCGAAAGGACGAGCATGGGTATTTGGGGATAATATTAACACAGACATAATAATACCTTTCAGATTCAAGAGTAGGACTAACGATCCGTATGAAATGGCAAAGTATGCTATGTACGGATTCGATCCCGATTTTCACAAAAAGATCTCCAAGGGTGATATATTGGTAGCAGGCCGAAACTTTGGAGGCGGATCTAGTAGAGAACAGGCCCCAGTCGCGTTAAAATATGCAGGAATTTCTGCAGTTATGGCTGAAAGTTTTGCGCGTATCTTCTATAGGAATGCCTTTACAATCGGATTGCCCGCGCTTGAGATTCCAGAAATAAGAGGGAAAGTGAATCAGGGAGATGAGCTTAAAATAGACATAACCTACTTTACTGCAGAAAATATTAGAACCAAAGAGATTTTTCACGCTAGAGAAGTCCCAGAATTCATGAGGCAGATGTTGTTGGAAGGCGGATTAGTTGAATACTACAAAAAGTATAAACAATTTCCATGGATTCAAAGCTAGAACTTTTACATTCAGTATTTTTATCTTTTTCAGGTTGTTAGAGAATAAGTTAGATAGTCATTCGGCAGTCTTTTTCAGTTTGTGATTATTAATCAAGTTTGCCGGGTAGAACCTAAATCCCACTAAACCGTGTTGGTTTGGTACCTTCTAAAATTATTCTAGAAAATTGTCGTCAAGCAATATTTTATTTCTGGAATAATCGATATCTACAGAAATCACGACAGGGATATCCTTTGACATCTTGGCTTGCTCCAAGATCTCTGGAAATTCTAGTGTTGATTTTAGTGCATAACCGATAGCACCGAAGCTGCCTGCCAATTTTTCAAAATCGGGATTGTTAAATTCGGTGAATGCTTTCTTGCCAAATTCGTCAATTTGCTTTAAGGCAATCACGCCGAATTCCTTATCACACCAGATCACAATTATTACAGGCAATTTGAGACGAACAGCTGTTTCAAGCTCTTGAACATTCATTAGAAAACCTCCATCTCCACACATCGCAACAACCTTTCTCTCAGGAAAAGCAAGCTGCGCCGCTATTGCACCCGGAAGTGCAAATCCCATCGATGCAAATCCATTTGATATCATACACGTATTTGGATCGTATGTATCGTAGGTCTTAGCTATCCACAGCTTGTGAGCACCTACGTCAGAAATTAGAATATCCTTGTCATCCAGTGACCTTCTAACATCCACTACCAATTTTTCAGGCTTGATGGGGTAACTTTGATCATCTGCATATCTTCGAACTCGCTCGACCAACTCTTTTTTAATTCTCTTGAAAGTATCCGGAACATCGAGACATGGGAAGTATTTTAGGTTTGGGTTTTGATTTTTTTCTTTTTGTAACTCGGCTAAGATAGCATTTATTGTCAATTCTATATCTGCTGCAATCTCGACAGTCGGCGGGTAATACGTATCCACCTCTGCGGGAGTAAAATCCATGTGGATAATTTTCTTACTGAAATCGCCATTCCAAAATCTTGGACTGTATTCTACCAAGTCATAACCTATTGCTATGACCAGGTCAGCTTCCTTCATGGCTATTAGTGCATGATCTGCGTCTTTGATACCAATTGTTTGAAGATGTCTCTCCCACCTATCAGAGATTACCCCCTTTGCCATGAAGGTATTCATAGAGCATATTCCAGTTTTCTCAACGAATCTCCTGACATGAAAGCTCGCGTTCCCTCGGATACAACCGTTGCCTACCAAGAGTAATGGTTTTTCAGCTTTAAGAATTAATGTCACTGCTTTTTCTATAAGAGACTTGTTGGGCTGTGAACGAAGAACTTCCTCAGGTGGTTTTTTGATAGGCTTTATTGTGGATTGCTGTTTTGCTACGTCCTGTGGTAATTCGATATGCGTTGCTCCTGCCTTTTCCTCCTTAGCTATTTTAAATGCTCTTCTTACAATCTCTGGAACATTGTCTCCATTTCGAATTGACCAGTTCCATTTTGTTATTGGTTTGAACATAGTAATGACATCCATGTTCTGGTGCGATTCTTTGTGTAGCATGCGTGAATCGGTCTGTCCAGTAATTGCTAGTACTCTGGATCTATCCATATTTGCACTAGCTATTCCAGTTGTCAGATTGGTGGCTCCAGGGCCTAGCGTGGAAAGACATACACCAACTTTCCCCGTCAGCCTACCGTAAACATCTGCCATGAAGGCAGCAGATTGTTCATGTCTTGTCAAAGTGAATTTGATGCTTGAATCTAACAATGATATCATAAGATCAGCGTTTTCCTCTCCGGGTAAGCCAAAAATGTATTCAACTTCTTCTACTTCAAGACACCTAACAAACAGATCTGATGTTTTCATTGCAAGGGAGGTCCACATCGTTGGTTTCCCTGAGCATACGCACTCCTATTATTCCTATTGTGCCACATACTTACTCGATTCAAAGCATATCGTAGCCCTATTGCGATACGAGTATCAACGACATTTTTGACCATATGGGGATCTAGCAAAGAACTATTATGTTATTTGAATGTTGAATTTAAACCAACTACTCTGGTTCCCATTATTCACATTGTGCTGCTTTTGAATTTGATTTCGCGGTTTAGATGCTTTACCTGATCACCTTTTCCTCTAGAATTAGCTGATGTTGAACCCGCTGTATGAATAATGTTATCTGTATTGCCTAATTCTGGGAGTTCTAGGTAAGAACAGTAAGGATCATCCGGTCTAAGGTTTCTGACGCAAATTCCTGATGTATTCCCTTAACGCTTGAGATTCTTCTTTATATGCGCGGATAATTTCCTTTTTACCATCAGGACATGTTAATACTACAGTTACGATATTGACTTCTGCGTCTGATGCAAAAATAGCGGGTTGAATTTTCTCAATTTTATAATCATTGTCGAGTAATCCTTTTAGTTTTGTCATTGATTCAAATTCTACCAAGTAGCTCAATAACAAATTATGCACTAATAAGGACTTTGATTATAGTAACTTATGAGATTAATTAAGGTTGTAATTGAAATATAGATATAGGTAGACTCATACAATATATTTGATTTGCTGATTAGTGAGCCAGGCTAGAATAATACTATAATATAGACCAATAATAAAGGGACGCGCGGGTTCGGTGGTATGAGAGACAAATTTGACCCAATTTTGCAACCCAGCATAAGGCACAATTAATTTGGGATTTTCGCTTTGTCACATTTCAGTCTATGCTACGCTGGCTTAGTATAGGAGACTCTATCAATGCAAATATTTTTAAAAGCAATAAGACATTTCTGGCACTATGGGGTTGGGAACGGCTGGTTGGTCGATTCTGGTCATGGGGATTTCGCTTGCTACGGTTGTAATTTTATGGGTATGGATTGGACATATAGGACCAACCTATTCTTCAGACACTTTAACTCAGCAGCAGAAAACCTTAAGGCAGCATTATGGCCTACCACCTCAGCCTGTCCTTACCGATCCTAAGCTACTCCTCACTCCCCCTTCACTTAGAGACGTTAAGAATAATACTGCGAATATGACCACGGCTTCTGCCGTAACTAACTCGACTGGTGGTAAGAATGTTTCAATCGTTTCAGGAGCCTCTACCTTAGCAGACAAAGCATTTTCGCCAAACCCTATCAATGTCAAAGTCGGAAGTAGTGTAACATGGACGAACAAAGATAATGTCGCCCATACTGTTACATCAGGTACAGGGCCTAGTGATCCTAATAAGGGGAAAGAATTTGATTCTGGATTATCACCACTTTTGGGGCCAGGAAAAACGTTCTCTCATACATTCAAGACTGCTGCAGAGATTCCATACTTCTGTCAAATACATCCTATTATGGTAGGAAAGGTTGCTGTGTCCTAGACTTAATAACTATCAACGTAACTGAAAAATTCGTTGTTGTAGTATTATGAGATCGAGATCACGTGATAAAGATGTTGAAGTGGCGATTAGATATAGTTGTAGACATATTTCATCTCCATTAGTATATTATATCACATCTCCATTAGTATATTATATCTCAGATTTTAGTAGATCAATAAATGATGACACGAATTCCATGTGTGGCATCCACTCGTGGAATCCACAATTGGCATTCGTCTCTAGTTTTATAATAATAACAAACGCAAACCAATTGGAATGAATAATACAATAATTAATCTTGAAAACACAGTATTGACATCAATCCTACTACGATCGCCAAAATTGAAATGCTCATCTCAAAAAGTGGTGTGAACGAGAGCTGTAGACTTCTTCGAGCCTGTTAATGAGAAACAATGATATAACGTAAAGTAATAAAGAACATTGGAAACTGAAGCTCTAATCGATAGAAAAGGTAAGGAGAGGCCACATTATTTGAAAAATAAAAATATTATAGCTTACGGGGTAATTGGAGTTATTGTTGTCATTGTAACAGTTTATGTCGTTTTTATGAGAGCTCCAAATAATAATATTAATAATAATGTTATCAGCAGCAACAATTCAAACTTGCAGTCTACAGCCCAACTTATCGCGAATTCAAGAGCTGCAGCCATTGAACAGTATCAAAAGCAATTCTGTGGTTTAAATTCTATTCCGCATTCTAATAATTACATAACAGAGTACAACCTACCATCTACATGCGAAATGCCACTAGGTATCTTGGTTGACGATCAACTTGCAAAGGTATGGTATGTGTCTACAAAACACGGAACACTTGGCAGTTACGATCTTGCCACTCACAAATTTGATAAGGAGCTCAACATCCCTGTATGGAACGTACGCAACATTCCTACAGACAATTCCCAGGTATGGTCTGTTAAGGAGGATAAGAGTGGGAACATTTGGTTTACCGACGAGAAACAAAACGCAATTTGGAGGTATAGTAAATCTGTTGGTGGCTTTGAAATGTATAAAGTTCCTGAAATGTCTAAAGCGTTTGGTACAACCTATCCAGTATCTATCGATTTCGATTCTAACGGAAATGTGTATTTTGTGGGTATACGTTCACCTGTGCTTTGGTTCGGAAACGTTACACAGATGAAGAATGGTACTTCCAATGGCATAGCTAAGATTCCAATACCTACAAACGCATTCAGAGGAATAGATCCTGACCTAATCAGTACCGGTTCTATCGCAATCGATAATAAAAGGAACGTCGTCTGGATTTCGATGTTATCCTTCCCAAGTAAGGGTGAAATTCTGCGATATAATATAACTTCAAAAACTTTTCATCCTTTTAATATGCCGCCAGGATTAAACTCTCCTGTAGGAGTTGCTGTAGATGAGAACGGTAATCCTTGGGTCACTGACCATGCCACGAGTCTATTTTTCATGTTAAACGCGTCTAATGGCAATACCACAACCTACGCAACCTCTAGAGCTTCGCCACAGATTTATGGTGTAAGTGATGCTAATAGTGTTCCTGCAGGGGCTTATAGTCTCCCTTACTGGATAGAAAAAGGGTCTGGTGGTAACGGTGGATCGCTTTGGTTTAATGAGCATGAGGGTAATAAAATAGCTAGGTTTGAGCCTTCAAATAATACCTTGTACGAATATTGGATTCCTACACAGAATAGATTGTGGGGTAACTGTCCACCTAACAGTCAAACATGCGGTATAGCCAATGCCCTACAGTTCTCAAGTGGACAGAATGGTCAGATATGGTTTGCAGAATGGTCAGAAAATAAGATAGGAAGCTTGACAGGAGTCAATTACAATCAGCTACCATTTTCTGTTTCAGTATTCCCTCAAGAGCTGACCATTAAAGGAGGTCAGGCTGTAGAGATTAAAGTTAATGTTTCAGGAACGACAACAACGAGACTGTCTCAGAATCACTCCAACTCAACTGTTGAGATGGTAGCTTCAGGCACATTTTCTCCAGGTGGTGACCTTGGAAATTCCACGGGTATCTTCAGCCAAGCGTCCCTCCCGATGCCAGATACGCATGATATTAAACAAGTGTCATTCATCTTCACACCATCAACAAAGCTAAAGCCAGGAGACTATATGATGATGCTAGGAGCGCAAAACCAAGAAGTTGCTATGTTGAAGGCTGTCAAAGTGCACGTAATTAGCTAGCGATAGTCACTGCTGCTACCATGGGTATCACGCCGAACCTAGAATGTACTCGGCTGAATGATGTCCAGATGGTTCTGAATTGGTCCCACCGCATCGCACTTGGCTACAATGTCCATCGCGACAGCAGCCGGTGCTACATCCAGGGGCACAATAGTTATGGAATAGATGAGTTTTGGACTATCTTGCTACTTGAAGTGGCGTTAGCAGACGCGTGACAAATACTGTTGATACACACCACTGTATGACATGTATCTCCATCACAGCTAGTAGTGCTCTTTTTTATATGAGTTTGTGCTTTCGCTAAAAACGTATGCTCCCCCAAGGCAGTAATTAACATAGCTGTTAGTACAACTATTGTCAGACTCAAAATTGTATGATTTATCTTCATTCTAATAAGCAACTAATAACATAAAATATTTGATTTGGGAGGAATATTGCTATATCTTTACTCTAATAGATTTATCAGAACAAAGCATCAATCGATGTCGCTTTGAGCATGTGAAAAATATTTCGTATATCTTATTATAATTGGTAATATGTTTGGAAGACTCGATTACTGTACGCCGTCTCGATAAACAGCCTAACCTATCGAAGATAAAATAAGCTAGGAGAGTTTCTGCAGCTTCAAGTAAATCTTAGCATATTTTTCTTTCTATTTCTAGACGCTCAATTGCAGAGGAGTTGTAATAATTGATTTATCAGATCTTTCGTGTAAACGCATCTGGAACTCCATCCTTACGCGCTATGAGCAAAATTATACTTTACTATAGCTTGCCATCACGCTTTATTTACCTATTTTTGGTTAGTCTTTTTTACCTATTCTTGATTTGCTTTTTCTCTATCCGCCTCATCTAAGAATCTAGTAGTGCAAGATGAAGGAATAGCACAATATCAAAATTTTTAACAACCATGTTGACTTTTTCAAGTCTATCGGAGAAGTTAGTGTAACATCCTTCCCAAATGCTTGTTAGTTCAACTCAAGTTTATCTCTGACTTCCTTGGCTCTGTTCCTGACGGTAACCTCTGTTACTCCGGCCGCTCTTGCAATGTCTGATTGAGTGATAATTTCTCCAGTCTTAATACTTGATAGGTAGAGGATAGAGGCTGCAAGTCCCATTGGATCTTTTCCGGCAGAGATTTCTTTTTTGGTGACATTGCTCATGATTTCTGCTGCCTGTCGTTTCGTTCTTTCACCCAGTTTAGCTATATTCGCAACTTTAGCTATACATTTCATTGGTTCTAGTTGTGGGACTTTAAGGTCAAGTCTAGAATGAAGCATTCTATAATCTTTTGATAATTCTTTACGCTTTACATTACATGCCGTTGCTATATCTTTTAATGTTCGTGGAGCTCCCATTTCTCTACATGCAATATATATAGCAGCTGCTAAAACTCCTGAAATAGTTCTGCCACGCACCAGCATTTTTGCTTGAGCTTTTCTGTAAATATATGCTGATTTCTCTACTATTACACCAGATAATCCAAGCTTATCTTTCAATACATCAAGTTGGAAGAAGGCGTGTTGGAGACTTCTATCCGTTGGTGTGTAAACCTGAGATCTACTATCCCAAATCTTAAGCCTATGCATTCTTGTGCGCATCGCCACATCAAGCCTATTACCACTAGCATCTCTGTCGGTTCTTCCAATGATTGTTGATAGACCCAAATCATGACGAGCCAAAGATGGTGCAGGCCCAGTTCTCGTTTTGCCTCCGCTTTCATCCGTAGCATACGTACGCCACTCAGGTCCAACTTCCTGTAATTTATCAGAAATCACTCGACCGCATTTATCGCAAATCATCTCGCCAGACTCAGAATCTGTGATTATCTGGTCATTTCCACAACTCTGACATTTAGCTATGGTAGCGGCATTGGCAGTAGTGATATTTGCCTGGATCTTTGAACTATTATTCTTGTTATTATCATCACGCAATTCAATAACCATACCTAATATAACATAGTAATTACATATAAACAGTATAGTAAGCCAAAAGTTACTAGGTTACTTACCAGTAAGCGAGTATATAATACTAACTTATATGCTAGATTTGATTACAAATAATGTGGAAACATGCCTTTAAAACCGAAAACTATCACATCTAGGACTAAGGTTGCCAAAGGAGGAATTGTTTCTTCTTCAGATGACGTTTTTGATGCTAGACTATAAAGAAAGATAGAATATGTTGTCGAAGGATTACCATCTAGATGTTTTGACCATCTGTGTAAGAAGGTGTTACCAGGGTCTAAGGAGAATGTACTGATCATTTGTGACTACATTTCGTCTCTAAAGTCAGAGATTAACCCATCAAACAGTTACAGGAAGGATACTATAATCTTACTTTGCAAATTCTCTTACTTTCTTAAAAATAAGACCTTCAAACGAGTTACAAGGAATGATGTGTTATCATACCTTGATAGTTTTCGGAAAATTGATACTGTAGATTCATTGCACAAGTGGATTGGAACATATAACCTTTACAGGATAGGATTGATGCGCTTCTTCAAATGGTTGTATTACCCGGATATCGAACAAGCCAAAAGGCCAAAACCCCCCTCAATCGAAAACATCCCCAGATTAAAGCGAAAAGAGAAGTCAATTTACAAGCCTACTGATTTATGGATTCCTGAAGACGATTTACTATTTTTGAAATACTGTCCTAGTGCCAGAGATAGATGTTATCATACAATGTCAAGAGATTCAGCAGCAAGACCACACGAACTTTTGAAACTAAGAATAAAAGATGTTGTGTTTGGACTCTCACGTGACCATAAAAAACAATACGCCGAGATCCTAGTCAATGGAAAAACAGGTACCAGACATATACCACTCATAGATTCAATACCATACATAAAGGATTGGATTTCACAGCATCCTCAAAGTGGTAATCCTAATAGCATATTGTTATCTGGATTTGGTAGGAGTCTTGGAAGACCTATACATGAATCAAGTCTTCGCAGAATATATCAAGACTATAAAGAAAAATTTTTCCCCAAATTATTGGATAGCCCTAACGTGCTACCGGAAGACAAACAGAAGATTAAAGAACTTTTGAAAAAACCATGGAATCCATACATAAGAAGACATTCTTCGTTGACCGAGAAATCTACAATATTAAAGGAGCACACTTTGCGGCAGTTTGCAGGTTGGTCTCCTGGTTCTAAAATGCATCTAAAATACTTACACGACGTCGGAAATGAATCAACTGATAGTATTTTGGAAGCCTACGGGATGATTTCCAAGAATAAGCAACTATCTGACGCTTTAAGACCAAAACAATGTCCTAACTGCAGCGAATCAAACAAACCAGATTCGAGATTTTGTCCCAAGTGCAGAATGGTATTGACATATGACGCTTACCACGAGACAATTGAACAGAAACGAGAAAAAGATAAGCAGATTGCTGATTTAACTAAGAAGCAAGAACGATTTGAAAACTTGATCCAATCACTCATAGATTCAGGCCAGTTAAAACCGTTAGCATAGAAACGTTCGTAAGGATGCAGCCCACACACAATTGTTGCAGATTACTACCTCCAGATATTTGAGGTACCAAATCACTAACCAAAAATAACTCGGATTTATGTCTTGCATTATCATTTATTGGGTCAGGAGCTTTAAACACTTACATACTACTAAAAAACACAGATAGGATGACTGATCATTTTCTTTCCTTTTGCTAACGTATTCTATCTAATCCCTCTCGTGAATGTCAACATAGATCACTGTACTTCCCTTCCTGATATTGCTCTCCCCCTCGCACGTCCATTTTGCACCATTGATGTTAGCCAGCCTAGGAGACTGAGTCCACATCTCACCTTCTCCTCTTATCTTTACAATGCCTTTCGAATTTGCAGGCTCCATTGTTCCGCTTCCGGTTGAAAGTATTATCTCTCCTTTATTGGTCATTTGCATGAATTTGCCGCTCCAACTTGAAGTACCATCTTGATTTGCTGTGTTATCTATGGTGGCTAACTGGGTTCCAGTATATCTGCCAGTAATAGTGCCCTCATCATTGATTTCTATCTTCACTGAATTATTTGTGATTTCGAGTATGCGGTTAAGCGTAACTTTGGACCTGATTGTTAGACTGTGTCGCGCAGCAGAGTTTGATGACTTTTTAGACATGTCATTAGAAAAGTTCGCTGGTGATATTATATCCTTTGCTTAATTAATATGTAACTCATGTTTCGGGCGCATTATTATTTTGAATTATTCTTGAAACCTAGGAGCTCGACACGGCACAAGGAGCTCGAAGGTGACGGGCTTATAAGATGCGTCGAGGAGGGAAATTTGCCAACAGTCGTTCGCTGTGTGCTAAATGCTTTCGATTGCTCCCAAAAAAAGAATACAGGGTCAAATCAACTTGCTTCTAGTTCTTTGATCCTTTCGACTACCCCTTGACCTTCTTTTTCTAGTTCATCCTTGTATTCCTTTAACATTGCTATACGCTCTTCTTTGGTAAGATAACTCCTTGCCTTTTGAAAGCCTGTTCCGCAACAACCATAACCCATACAACCATTCACCTCCTTAGTTTTCCATCCATATTGGATATACGATATATGTTTGTTCAATGTATTTATATATATCGGATGCCCAACATATTATATTATCATATGCGAAGATTTGTTGGTGGTGATGCTTACTGTTGCGACATGAGAGGTATGTTAGGATTCTTAATCCTTTTTTTACTTTCAAAAAAATCAATGCACGGACAGGAACTTGCGGACGAGATTGCAAAACGAAAGGGGGAGAAACCTAGTCCTGGCACAATTTATCCAGCACTAAAAAGTCTTCGAGAATTGGGATTTATTAGCAGCGAAGAAAAAGAAGGCAAGACAATAGTCTATACTCTGACAGAGAGGGGGAAAAGTGCACTAAGAATTTCTAAACGACGATTTATACGAACTTTTCTTGGGGTTTTCCCCTAAAACTTAGTTGTCAAGCCTCAAGACACCACATTACATTTTCCTGATTGTGCACTTCAAATCTTGCAGCAGCTATCGCCATGTTTTTCTGCAAGGATAGTTCTGCTTCTGTATCAGAACAGCACGG
>Ga0137371_10001086_pt1 | contig 21324 bp, 25 predicted proteins | sample SagtaG_7_FD_104919 | JGI IMG/M metagenome (GOLD analysis project Ga0137371, IMG submission 104919) | Vadose zone soil microbial communities from Sagehorn Ranch, Mendocino, California, USA - Sage1_R_40_16 metaG | ecosystem: Environmental > Terrestrial > Soil > Vadose zone | place: USA...
CAGTCTGGTAATGTCAAAGAAGACGCCGATTGCGCCCTGCGTGCTGGTTCCGTCCGCGCCCTTCAGCGGCACCACGCGCAGATCAAACACCCGACGATCGGGATCGTGCGTTTCAACTTTTACTCCGGAGAGTTCTTTTCCTCCCAGCGCGTCCAGAAAAGCGCCGTAGATGGCCGGGTTTCGCGTCAGCTCGGTCAGGCGTTGCGAATTCAGATTTACTTCGGCGAGAGTGAATAGTCGATGCGCGGCCGGGTTCGAAGCTACCACGCGCAGGTCGCGGTCCACGACCAGCAAACCTTCGCGCATGCCGCTCATGGTGGCTTCAAATAATTTGCCGAGGGCGAAGACGTGCGACGACTCGTCGCTCGAAGAGAGATCGCCGTTGGCGTTTATTGAGGACCGCGCTCCTGACTCGCGCCGCCGCAACCACGATCCCAGCAGCAATCCAGTCATCACCGCAAAGACGATCGCCACAGCAACACGCGCATTTAGTGCGGGAGTCAGAAAGATGACACCAGTGAATGCGATAACCGCGGCGAGCAAGAGCCAGTGATGCTTAGACACAACCATCAGATTTCTTAAGGAGTAGAAGTCCTGGTGAATGAGTTATTGTTTTTGGGCAAGTTTTCTCATCCTTTGCGTCTTTGCGCCTTTGCGGGAAACGTCGCCGATCGTTCGCTTCTGCATTGAGAGTAAAACCACGGGAAGTTTCCCGCAAAGGCGCAAAGACGCAAAGTCTTCTCTCGTCGGATCGGTCTGAGGTGTAGCCCCGCGCTAGCCTTCATGGTCCGTGTTGCCTGACTCAGGCCTTCTTTGCGCAACCGGTGAAGCGATAGCCAACGCCAACTTCCGTTTCAATGCAGTCGCCGCACTCTCCCAACTTCTGCCGCAGCCGCCGGATGTGAACATCCAGCGTGCGCGCGTCGCCATAGTAACTATAGCCCCAGACACTGTCGAGCAGTTGCTGGCGAGTGACGACGCGATCGACGCTCTTCGCGAGCACGGCAAGCAGACCAAACTCTTTGTTGGTTAGCTTGACTCTGGTGCCGTCGCAAACGACGCGCACGTCGGCAAAATCGATCGTCAACAGATCGTCTTCGTAGGTCTTTGTCGCATTCTCGTCGGCCCGACGGAGCACGGCGCGCACCCGCGCGAGTAACTCCCTAACTGAAAACGGCTTGGTGATGTAATCATCAGCGCCCAGGTCAAGACCGGCAACGCGATCTGATTCCGAGGCCTTTGCCGTCAGGATGATAATCGGCGTACGTCGGGTAAGAGGCTCTCTTCTGAGCCGCCGGCACAGCTCGATGCCGTTCATGCCCGGCAGCATCAGGTCGAGAATGATTAGAGACGGAGGTTTCGTTTGATCGAGCGCGTCGACGAGCCCTTGTTCGCCAGTCAATGCGACTACGACACTGAGCCCTTCGCGCTCGAGGTTGTATTGCAAACTCTCCGCGATATCGCTGTCGTCCTCGATGATCAAAACCGGTCGAACCATAGCTTCAGTCGGTAGGGTCTTAATTTCAGTTCTTCTCTGCCAAACCTTTTGCGGCCTCTGCGCCTTAGCGGTGAGCTTTTCGCCGTCAGGATTCATCGCAGAGAAGCGGAGAACGCAGAGTTAACGCCAAGGTAAAACAAGTTAAGACAACTACCCTTCAATGAATGTGTTTGATGATTGCCGCTTCAGCCATGTAAACAGTGAGCTCGCAAATGTCGGTCACGTAATCGCCGATGCGCTCGAGGTGCTTGGCAACGAAAAGGAGACGGGCATCGCGCGTTGCGGTCGCCGGGTCGGAGACCATCATCTCGATAAGATCGTGGAATATTTGATTGTAAAGATCGTTTATCTCGGTGTCGCGTTTGATTACCTCGCGGGCTGCCGCCGGATCGTTTGCCGCGAAGGCATCGAGCGCCGCTCGCAGCATTGACGACGCATGCTCGCTCATGCGCTGAACGTCGGCGTTCTGCCTCAGCTCAGGCTCGGCGTTGAGATCGACCGTGGCGCGCGCGATGTTGCAGGCATGATCGGCGATGCGCTCCAAGACCGGCGCCATTTTAGCCACGGAAATCACGAACCGGAGATCGCGCGCCGCCGGCTGACGCAGCGCAATGATGTCGATGCATAGCCGGTCAACTTCCACTTCGAGCTGGTCGATCTGATCATCGTGATTGAGCACTTCGCGAGCCACCTCGTTGTCGCGGTCCGTAAAAGCAAACATCGCGCGCGCAAGCGCATGTTCAGCCTCGCCACCGAGCAATAATGCGCGGTCGCGCAACACGTTTAGCTCGTAGTCAAGATGTCTGTGAACGTCCATGGGGTCATTTCCGATTGCCGATTGCCGATTGCCAATTGCCGATTGGTCTCCGATCGCTGATCTGGTTTCGTTCTCTGGCTCTTTGCTCTTTGCCCTTTGCCCTTTGCCCTTTGCCCTTATCCAAACCTTCCCGTAATGTAATCCTCGGTCAACTTCTCGTTAGGATTGGTAAACATCTTCTCAGTAGCATTCACTTCGATCAGCTTACCAAGCAGGAAAAATGCCGTCACATCCGAGACGCGCGCCGCCTGTTGCATGTTGTGCGTAACGATCACGATCGTGTACTGCTTCTTGAGCTCGAAGATCAGCTCCTCGATCTTAAATGTTGCTCCCGGATCCAGCGCCGACGCGGGTTCGTCCATCAATAGTACCTCAGGTCGAATAGCCAGCGCTCGCGCGATGCACAATCGCTGCTGCTGCCCGCCCGACAAACTGAGCGCGGAAGCCTTCAAACGATCTTTCACTTCGGACCAGAGCGCCGCGTCGTTCAACGCCTGCTCGACACGCTCTGCCAGCTCAGCTTTGCTTGTAGTTAGCCGGTTGATCCGCAGGCCATAGGCAACATTGTCGAAGATCGATTTCGGAAAAGGATTCGACTTCTGAAACACCATGCCCACCCGACGACGCAGGTCCACCACATCCGTTCCCGCGGCATAGATATCTCGGCCATCGATCGTAACTTCGCCCTCGACACGCGTCGCCGCGATTACGTCGTTCATCCGGTTGAGGGTCCTGAGAAAAGTTGACTTACCGCAACCCGAAGGACCGATTAACGCCATCACGATGCGTTCAGGAATATTCAGAGAGATGTTGTGAAGCGCCTGCGCGCGGCCATAGTAGAAGTTCAGCTCTCGCACGCTGACTCTGGCCGCCGCCGCTGTTTGTGGCGACAATGGCTCCCCCACACGCGGCTCGCGCACGGCAAACTTTGGGGTAATGGTTGGCGTCGACATTCCTGAACTAGAACTTCTTTCGCGTAAAGAAACGGACCGTTATGTTTATACCCAGAATCAGGGTCATCAAGACCAGCGTGGCGGCCCAGGCTTGCGCGTGCCAATCGTCGTACGGCGAGATCGCGTAATTGTAAATTTGCACGGTCAATGACGCGATGGGTTGGTTCAAATAGTAACTGAAGAACCGGCTGCCAAATGCCGTAAACAAAAGCGGCGCGGTTTCTCCTGAGACACGAGCAACAGCCAGCATCGCGCCAGTTGCGATTCCCGAAGCAGCGGCGGGAATGACTACGCCGAGCGTGACCTTCCACTGCGCCGCCCCAAGAGCAAGCGCGGCTTCGCGCAAACTGTGGGGCACCAGTTTGATCATCTCTTCGGTTGTGCGCGCGACAATCGGAATCATGATTACGGCCAGAGCTACGCCACCGGCCAGCGCCGAGAAGTGTTTCAACGGAACCACAATGATCGCGTAAACGAAAACGCCGGTAACGATGGACGGGACTCCGGTCAGAGTATCAACGACAAAACGAACCAAACTGGCGAACCGCCCGGCGCCGAATTCTGAAAGAAAAACTCCGATCGCAATTCCCAGCGGCATGCCGAACGCGGATGAGAGCAACAGCAACACAAGCGAGCCAAGAATCGCATTGCCGATGCCCCCGCCTTCACCCACGGGCCGAGGACTATCCAACAAAAACCGCAAGCTGACAGAGCCAATTCCCTGCCAGGCTATGTACGCCAGAATCACCAGCAGGATGCCGACGGCAAACAAAGTACACAGCGCGGTCAGCGTGGTCATGGTGCCACTGGTTGCCCGCCGCGTTCTGTCTGCCCTGGTAAGAGTAATTATCGCGCTGCTCATACAGTGCCCGTCTTGCGCGTCACGTTCCAGACCAGAACTCTGGCCACGCCGTTAACGACGAATGTGACAAGAAAAAGAATCAAGCCCAGCTCAACCAATGAACTCAAGTGGAGATCCTGAGTTGCTTCGGTAAACTCGTTCGCTATGGCCGAAGCAATTGTGTACGAAGGCTCAAAAAGCGAGGCGCTGATTTGCGCGCGATTGCCGATCACCATCGTCACCGCCATCGTCTCGCCGAGCGCACGACCCAATCCCAGGATTACCGCGCCGGCGATGCCTGGTGCTCCGTTGACGAGTACGACTCGAGTCGTCTCCCATTTTGTAGCACCCAGGGCGAGCGCCGCTTCGCGCTGAGAATTCGGCACTGCGGAGAGCACGTCGCGAACGACTGCCGAGATTATGGGAGTCACCATGATCGCGAGAATGATTCCGCCCGTCAGCAGCCCTATGCCGGTAATCGAGCCCCGGAACAATGGCAGCCAGCCAAACCAGCGGGCCAGCGGTGGTTCCACATGAACGCGCAGGAATGGCGCGAGCACAAAGATCCCCCACACCCCATAGACGACTGAAGGGATCGCGGCCAGCAGCTCGACGAGAAAAGTGATTGGCCGGGCGAGACTACGAGGCGCTTGCTCAACGAGAAAGATTGCGATGCCCAGGCTGAGCGGCACGCTGATCAGCAAGGCGATTAGCGACGACACGACCGTGCCGTAAACAAAAGGGAGCGCGCCAAACTCGCCTTTGACGGGATTCCATTCTCTGCTCGTCAGAAAACCAAAGCCGAACTCTCGAATCGAGAGCATCGATTTCGCAGCCAGCGCGACAATCATCCCGCCCACGATCAGCAGGATGAGCAGCGCCGCAAAAAACATCAGGCCGCGAAAGACTGCGTCGCCCGCGTTGCCCGTGGGCGACAGCGCGCGACGCCAGCTTACGTTTAGAGGCGGGCGTTGCCCGCCGATGCGTACGCTCATCTCAATCCTGAAACGGCGGGCAACGCCCGCCTCTAAACATCCCTTATCTGAGTGGTTTGCCTCCAGACACTATTGAATCGATCTTCGTCTCGGTGCGTTTGACGATCTCTGCGGGCAACGGCGCGTACTGCAATTCTTTGGCAAACTTCTCGCCGTCGTGAATTCCCCACCAAAGGAAATCAACCAGCGCTTTTCCTTTGGTCGCATCCTTCTGATCACGGTAGCCAAGAATGTAGGTGTAACTGGAGATTGGATAAACATGGGCGCCCGCCGCGTTGGTGATTGAGACGCGGAGATCGTCTGGAGTAATCGCCGCGGACGCCGCCGCTGCCGCAGTCACCGCCTCGATCGTCGGCTCGACAAATTTTCCACTCGCGTTCTTGATCAGCGCAACTGGCAGTTTGTTCTGCACCGCATAAGCCAATTCAACGTACCCGATTGTGTTCGGCTGGTTCTTAATCTGTCCCGTCACGCCTTCGTTGCCCTTGCCGCCTTGCCCGACCGGCCACTTCGGGGTCTTGTCCGCGCCAACTTTCTCCTTCCATTCCGTGCTCACCTTGGAAAGATAGTCTGTAAAGACGAACGACGTGCCGCTGCTTTCAGCGCGATGGACCACGGCAATGTCAGCGCCGGCCAGATTCGCATCCGTATTGTCCGACTTGATGCGCGGGTCGTTCCATTTCGTTATCTTGCCTAAGAAAATGTCCGCGATCACATCCGGCGAAAACCGTAATGGTTTCGATATACCTTGAAGATTGTAGGTGATGACAACCGCCCCTAAGACCGTCGGGATGTGAACCAGCTCGCCGGGCGCGCCTTTCATTTCGGCATCAGTCATTGGTGCGTCGGAAGCGCCGAAGTCAACCGTCTGCGCTTGAATCTGTTTGATTCCCCCGCCGGAGCCGATTGATTGATAGTCGATCCGAATGCTCGGATTGAGTTTGCCGAATTCGCTCAACCATTTTTGATAAAGAGGATTAGGAAACGTTGCGCCCGCCCCTTGCAGACTTACCGGGCGTCCGCACGAAAGAGATAACGCAGCCAGCGAGACTATTAAGAACGAGACGACGATTCGAGCGAGTCTCCGAAAAAGGGGCATGAGTTTCTCCTTTAGTTTTGCGTAATCAGAATGACAACTCACTCTAGAAGCGGCGTGTTACATTCATCTGAACTGTATCTAAACTCTCTATGAACCAGCCGAGTGGACTGGCATCAGGGTTACAAGCTCCTTAATTAATTGTTAAGTGCGCTGGCTGCCCTCGGTGCATGTTAGAATCCGCGAGCACGTCGGAAAACTGAACATTCGATGACGAAGGTATGAAGGTAAGGTCCTGCCTCGCAGAGTTTCTCGGCACTCTTACGCTGGTGTTTGCCGGCACAGGCGCAATAATAATTAACGATATCAGCCGCGGCAGCGTCTCCCATGTGGGCATCGCGGCGACTTTTGGCCTGGTGGTGATGGCGATGATCTACACGCTGGGCGATGTCTCCGGCGCGCACCTTAATCCGGCGGTGAGTTTTGGCTTCTGGGTAGCAGGGCGATCCCAGGGCCGCGACGTGTTCCCCTACGTTGTCAGCCAGTGCGCGGGCGCATTGTGCGCGAGCTTCATCCTCAAGCTGCTTTTCCCGCAACACGCTTCACTGGGCGCCACGCTTCCGTCAGGTTCATCTTCACAGGCCTTTGTGCTCGAGGTGCTACTTTCTTTCTTTCTCATGTTCGTCATCATTAACGTCTCGACCGATGCAAAGGAGAAGGGATTGATGGCGGGCGTAGCGGTCGGCGCGGTGGTTGGATTAGCCGCGATGTTTGCGGGTCCAATCAGCGGGGCGTCGATCAATCCTGCGCGATCGATCGGCCCCGCGATTGTCTCCGGCGAGCTGCGCCACTTGTGGATCTATCTCAGCGCTCCACTACTCGGCGCCTATCTGGGAATTCTGGGCTGCCGTGGTGTTCAGGAAAGAGGTTGCTGTTCAAAGCAAGCAGGAGAATGCCATTGAAACGCGTTCTGTTTGTTTGCGTCGAGAATTCGAACCGCAGCCAGATGGCCGAAGGTTTCGCTCGAATGCACGGCGGGACGGATGTGGAAGCCTACAGCGCGGGGTCGAGACCTTCTGGCCAGATCAACCCAAAAGCGATCGCCTCGATGCGTGAACTCGGTTACAACCTCGCCACTCAAACGTCGAAGTCTTTGACTGACATTCCTGCCGTCGAATATGACTTCGTGGCAACGATGGGCTGCGGCGACGAGTGCCCCTTCGTGCGCACGAAGCGGCGTGAGGATTGGGATATTCCAGATCCGACGCAAATGGAGGCGAAGGAGTTTCGCATCGTTCGCGATCTTATTGAAGCGAAAGTCAAAGCAGTCCTGGCTACCCTATGATCTTCCGATTACCGCGATGATCATTAACAGCAATTTAAGTTGACTGCTACCCGCGGGTAACGGGCGCGCTGCATCATTCCGATCAAAGAAACAGATCCTGGAGGGAAGAGTTATGACAAACCTTCAACCAAAGACCGATCGCGAATTCGAGGTCCGTTGTATCTGGTGTGGAGTAACAATCAGAAGGGATAACTCAGAGGATTCGCAGGGAGTCTGCTTGAGGTGCTTTTACCGAATCTTGAACGAACGCTTTCGCGCTCAAAGACACGCGCGTTCCGCCGAAGGCACAAGCGATCGCTAATCTCAGTGGGTCCCCAAATCCTTCGGTTTCACCAACCACTCAAGGCCTCCACTGCGCGTGTCTGAGACTTCAGTCCATCGGTCCACCTGGAGCACGATTTTCGCGAGGGCGCCCGTTGGCATACGTCCCACAACCCCAGTCAAGCGAGGCAGCAACTCTTCCATGCCCGGGTTGTGTCCGACGAGCATGACTTGGCTTCTGTCGTCCTCGATCTGCGAGATGATTTCCGCGAGCCTGTCGGCGCTTGCCAGGTATAGGCGCTCATCATAGCGAAGTTCCACGATCAAACGCGCAGATTCCAGTACCAGACCGATGGTTTCCCTTGCCCTGGTCGCGTTCGAGCTCAGGACTAAATCCGGATTGAGCTTCTTTTTCCTGATGAACCTGCCAATTAGATCAGAAGCTCGGCGGCCTCGGGCATTCAAGGGGCGCTCGAAATCAGCAACGCCTGAATCTTTCCAGCTTGACTTCGCGTGTCGCAGGACCAGCAATGTTTTCATCGAGTTTCGGTTCCCCTCAACGCCGGTTTACACGTCTGTAACAACACTAGTATAAAATGAGCGCGATGATTTCATACGGAAATCACCGTTTCCCAGGCCAGCTCTTTGTGGTGGAAGGCACGGACGGAAGCGGCAAGTCGACGCAATTGGCCCTCCTGCATCAGTGGCTCAAGGCGGAAGGATACCCGGTCTTCTTTTCAGAGTGGAATTCCTCGCCTTTGGTCAAGGATACGACAAGACGCGCCAAGAAGCGCCACCTTTTTACGCCGGCGACATTTTCTCTTCTCCACGCAACTGATTTTGCGGACCGCACCGAGCGAGACATCATCCCACCGCTCAAGGCGGGTGCTATCGTGCTGGCCGACCGCTATATCTACACCGCGTTTGCCCGCGATGTGGCCCGCGGTTGCGATCGTGCGTGGGTGCGCGAGGTTTATAAATTTGCAATCAAGCCTACGGTGGCTTTCTTTTTCCGCGCGCCGCTTGACATAGCGATCGATCGGATTATTTCCGGCCGGCCGGCTTTGAAATATTACGAGGCCGGTCTCGACATGGAATGGTCTGACGAGGCCGAAGAGAGCTTTACGATCTTTCAGGGTAAAATCCTTACCGAATATGATCGCATGGTTGAAGAATTTGGTTTGACTGTCGTCGACGCGTCGCGCTCAATAGAAGAGCAACAACACGAAATGCGCGACATCATCAGCAAACATTTAAAGAAAAGGCGGTCAAGAAATCATTAGGGATATGTTCTACGGAACCCCTTTGCCGGGAATAGAGCGGGAAGAATATAGCGGTAAGCTGATCGTGCTCGAAGGCGCAGATGGCGTCGGCCGGTCCACGCACACCGCTTTGTTGCGCACGTGGCTGGAGGCGCGCGGGCACGCCGTGCTCGACACTGGTATGACCCGTTCGGTCCTGGCCGGCCGCGGGATTAAGGAAGCGAAAACGGGCCACACGCTGGGCCGGCTCACCATGCAGCTCTTCTACGCAACTGATTTTGTTGACCGGCTGGAGAACGAAATGCTTCCGGCGTTGCGCGCCGGCTTCATCGTGCTGACGGATCGCTACGTTTACTCGGCGATCGCGCGCGCTGAAGTCCGCGGCTTAGATCCCTCCTGGATTCGGTCGCTTTACGGAATCGCTTTGGTTCCCGACGCGGTGTTCTACCTGCGGGTGGACTCCGCCCAGGAGCTTGTTCAACGAGTGCTCGCGTCAGGCCGGCGTTTTGACTATTGGGAGTCGGGAATGGATCTTCACCTGGGCGGAGACTTCTATGACAGCTTTATCGAATACCAGAGTCAGATGCTCAAAGTATTTGACCGGATGAGCGACGAGTATGGCTTTCAAGTGCTGGACGCTTCGCGCTCGATCAATCGAGTGGCAGCTGTGTTGCGTCGCGCGGTGGCGCGCGTGATCGATAAGAAACCAAAAGTCGGCGGTATCTCTCATTCATCGACTGAAACTCAGACAACTTCCGACTTGGCGGTAAAGCCTGCGCTTGCCGCCCGCGCGGACTCTTAACATTTGAAGCTTGCAGCAATAGATATCGGTTCGAACTCAATCAAGCTGGCCGTCGTCGACGCAGCCGCGAGCGATTCTTTCGCGGTCATCACCCGGGAAAAGGACGTTGTGAGGCTGGGGCACGAGACGCTGCAAAACGATCTCCTTTCTGCTGCGGCGATTGAGCGCGCAATTGAGTCCATCAAGCGTTTTCGCTCCATTGCTGAAACCTGCGGCGCGGAAAAAATCATCGCCACCGCCACTGCCTCCGTTCGCGAAGCCCATAACTCTTCTCAGTTCATAAAAGAAGTTCAAAGACAAACAGGGATCCAGGTTGAGATTCTCTCGGGCATTGAAGAAGCCAGGTTAATTGGACTGGCAGCCTCGCAGAGTTGTTCCGCGCGGGGCGCAATCAATATCAACATCGATATCGGCGGCGGCTCGACTGAGATATCAACGTTCCGCGACGGCGGGCCTTTGTCGCTTTTCTCAGTCAAGCTTGGAGCCGTAGCCTGCACGGAGAGATTTCTCCATACTGATCCGCCAAAGCCAAAAGAATTGGGAAACTTGAGAAATGAAATACGCGCGGCCTTCGAGCGGCCCGCGCGCGAGTTGCGGGGCGGAAAATGGCAACAAGCCACGGGGACTTCAGGCACGGTTCTGGCTGTTGGCGCAGCGCTTCGCTCGCGGCTCTTGAGTGAAGCCGTCCGCAAAAGTCAGGGCGCTCAGCCTGCTGAGGCAGAAATCAGCCTGAGCCAGCTTTCACGCCTAAACATCAGTCTGGCGACAATGAGCGCCGACGAGCGCCGGCGTGTGCCCGGAATCAGCGCCCAACGCTCGGAGATCATCATCGCCGGCGCACAGATCCTTGAAGGAGCCATGCGCGCGCTGGGCATCAATCTCCTGCATACCTGCGATTGGGCCTTGCGCGAAGGAGTGCTCATCGATCGTCTGCGCGAATTGGAAGCGGAAGCGCGTCCGCCGCTTCCTGACTTTACCGATCAAAAGTTGCTGGGCGTCCATGCGGTGGGGTGTCGTTTCGGATACGAGGAGGCGCATTCCCATCAAGTCGCCAAACTGGCGGAAAAGATTTTTGACGATCTGGCCCTAACTGAAAGTCTGACCAGACATCAACGCACGCTAATGTCAGCCGCCGCGCTGCTGCACGACGTCGGTTACCACATCGCGCATGAATCACATCACAAGCATTCGCTTTATCTCATCAAGAATTCAGAATTGACCGGCTTCTCTGAGGCCGAGCGCGACGTCATTGCCAACATCGCTCGTTATCATCGTGGGTCCCTTCCAAAAGAAAAGCATCCGGAATTTGCGTCCCTTAACCCGGCCGATAGAGAGACAGTTCTTAGGCTGGGAGCGATTGTGCGCATCGCCGACGCGCTGGACAGAAGTCATGACAGTTGCGTTGCGGATCTTCGTTGTTATCGCGAAGAAGAAGTAATGCACGTGCAACTCAAGAGCCCCTTTGGCTGCGAGAACGAACTGCTCGAGGCAGAGCGCAAGCGCGACATGTTCGAGCAAGCATTCAATTGCCAACTCGACTTCACTTTAAGACGGGTAAAAGTAAAAAGAGCGTAAGTCGAACTCCATGGCGAAGGCAAAACAGATTCCCGCGATAGACTGCGCCGCGCCGGCGCCCGAGGGCATCCGGCTTGTGCTAAACCTCAGGCTTGACGAGATGTGCGCCCTGCGCGATTACGCGCTGGACTGGAAAGATCCGGAGGGAGTCCACGATATGCGCGTCGCGTCGCGCCGGCTGCGCGGCGCTCTGCGAGACTTCCTGCCATACCTTCGCAAGCGGCCATTATTCACTTCTCTTCGAGAAATCCGAAGCATCGCTCGAGCGCTGGGACGAGTGCGCGATTACGACGTGGCGATAATGGCGCTGGAAAAAACCGTCATTAAAGCGCCACCCTCCGTTGCGAGTGGTATTCTCACCTTTGCGAAGTTTCGGCGGGCGCGCTTAGAGGAAGCGCGCGTTAAGCTTATTCATGCCTTGAATCCTCGCGCGCTGTCGGACTTGAAATCGAATTTTCCGAAATCGATCGATGCGGCTCTCTTGCCCGCCCGCCGAAGAAAGCCGGCGAGGGCGCCGGCGACTGCCAGCGGTGTCACTTACCGCGAGGTTGCAGGTAGGGTCATTGTTCGCCGCCTGGAAGAATTTGAAGAGCTAAGCAAGAGTTTCTACCGGCCGCTCCGAGTAAAACCACTGCACGATCTGCGCATCGCCGCAAAACACCTTCGTTACGCTCTGGAACTTTTCGAACAATGCTGGGAAAGAGAAGGCATATTCCCGTTGAAGGTCCTGGCGACCAGGGTTGCAGCTTTGCAGTCGTCTCTTGGCAATCTTCACGACTGCGATATCTGGATCGGGAGCTTTGGTGACGAAGCCACAGAAGATCTACCGGGCCTTGACTTCGATCGGCACGCTACGTCGGTTTGGCTGCTGAGCCACTTCGTTAAGTTGCGCGGCAAGCACCTAAGCAAAGCGCTGACTCAGTGGAACGAATGGCAGACTGAAGGCCTCAGCGCAGGTTTGCGCAATAGCATCACCTCTGATTCGGCGGCTGCGAGTCAAGCGGCTCAATGATTAGAGCTGAAGCTTTCAGCTCAATGAACGAGCGCTGAAGCTAGCTGCCAACGCCCTCCCGGCAGGAACTGGTCAATCAACAAATCCAGTCGATCAAACTCAATTGGCTTTTCCATGTGCGCAGCGCACCCGGCCGCCAGCGCCAGGCGGCTGTGCGAAATTGGCTTGTTACTTGAGATGGCGATGATTGGAGTCTCGCGCAGTCCTGCAAGTCTTCTGATACGTCGTATTACTGTGAAACTACTCACGACCGGCAACTTCAAGTCAATCACGACAAGGTCCGGCTGTCTCTCAATTGCGATATCGAACGCTTCCTGTCCATCCGCCGCTTCCAGGACATTGAAGCCTTTCAGCTCCAGTATAGATTTGAGCAAGCACCGATTGTCCTCGTCGCAGTCCGCGATCATAATTGTCGGATGGATTGGATATCAGTTCGCATCGACGAATATGCCTTCGGAAAACGGTGCTCCAGGCTTATGCGCTAAGAAAGGTGAAAATTGAATCCGCACGGGAAGATTGAAGCCCCAGGATTAAACTTGGATTAAGAATGGATGAATACTTTGCTAAATGTTCGATTAATCCGGTGCGGCTGAATCCCCAAAGAAAAAACAATCGGGTGATTGGTAACCTGCGCTATGCTCGGAACAAACGCGAGATTGCGGCGTTAAGACCTCTGGCTTAGCTTGGCTCTTTTCGCTCTGGTTTAGCCGAGCTGAAAGCAACAAAATCTAAACCCATCTCGCAAGAGAGATCTTCATAATTGAGAAAGGGCAAACCATGAGGCGAACAATCGTATTGACCTTGTTGCTTCTTGTTCCTGTTTCTGCCGTAGTGAAAACTGCCGGGCGCTCCGAAACTAGCGCACGCGATACAGTCGCCACGGAGAAATGGGAATACCTGGTGGTGGCCGGCCCAAGCAGCACAAACTTTTCTCCTACCGGCAATCCGGAAATGCGAAAAGAGGAGAGTTCGTTTGGGCGCGAGGGATTTGTGCTGGAACAACACCTGGACAAGCTGGGTGCGAAGGGATGGGAGTTGGTGTCCGTCGCCGGAACTCCGTCGAACCCGGTCTACTATTTCAAGCGAGTGAAGCAGTAGTTCGGATCATTGTTGGCGGGGCGAAAGGTGCGACAAGTCTCGGGTAGTGCGTCAGTTTGAATCTCTCTCATTTCCAAGAGAGCCCGTTACAGAACCGAGAGCGGTAGCAACCGGATCGCAAAGTTAAGTTGCGTGGCAGCATCCCGTCGCTTACCGCTCCCGGTTCTGTAGGGAATTGCCTGTTCTTCAGATTATGAACTTTGTAAATCGCCCACTACCCAAATCTCGGCTCGCATTTTTGCAGCCGTGATTTGTGTGCTATCTTTTTTCGAACCAACCATTGGCCCGCGTAGCTCAGTGGATTAGAGCGTTCGCCTCCGGAGCGAAAGGTCGCAGGTTCGACCCCTGCCGCGGGTACCAATACAATCAACAACTTACGGCTCGCAAACTTTCCGCCACTGGTCCGCACGCACATAGACCGCGTCAAGCTCCGATTTTTCTGCACCTGAAGTGATGAGAGCTCAGGGTTCACGGTCAAAGAATTTGCGTGGTTACCGCCCGAGAACGCGAGTGCCTTAGCGTCTGACTGTCAAAATTACTTCGCATATGTGCGTTATCGCACGGACGGCTTGGATTCCATTCGTATATTGAATCATATCTGGGTTAGACGTCGGTTCGCCATGCGTTATGATTCAAGGAGCAAGAGAGTGCTTCAATGATTAGAGAAGCTGACACAAGCCTGGCCGTCCTGGTAGTGGAGGATGTCGCGGAGACCCGCGACGGCATTGAAAAACTGCTGAAGGCAGACGGTTATCGCGTGGCGGTGGCCCGAGATGAACGCGACGCAATCGAGAGCGCCCAGCTAAAGCGTCCCGACCTGATTCTGGTGAGCCTGGCCGGGCCACCAGGTGACGTTATTCTGACCGCGCGTCGGATCCGCGAAGGTGCGGAGGTAGGAGAAGGCGTGCCGGTGGTGGTCTTCTGTAATGAAGAGATCGGCGAGGGTGATGAAGTTGCAATCGGCCAAAATGTACATGTCACCCGGCCTGACAACTTCAATCAATTGAGAAGCCTTATCACTCGCCTGCTGCGTGAGATTTCAGTGGCCGCTTGAGGGCAATCGCCACAGAAGAGAAATTCATGAGCACCAACAGCAAGATGGAAAAGCCCTTCACTTTTAGATTCATAGACGACGCACCAAAGGTACTCTTAGAGTTGACGAACGTGACCGAGAAGACGCTCAGGTCCATCGAGATTCTGACTGTCTTTCTGAAAGATGAAGAAACACCGGGCGGAGGTCCTTCGCAAGCTCACATTAGATTCGACACTATAAAATCTATGCTGCCGAAAGAGACAGCCGTTCTGTCACACCGGACCTGGATCAATGGAAAACTGGCTGATAGTGAATCTGATCAGTTGGGACGACTTAAACTCATAGCCGGCGAAGCCAACCCTTACGTCCTGGACATTTCGTGGGAGGATCCAGAAGGCAGGGCACGGTTTCAACGAATACCAGTCGGCCACTGATCAGGTATTCATTTATGTTGCATCCGGAATTAGAAGAGATACTGACTCCGACTCTCAAATTACCAAAGCGTACCTGGCGTCTTAACGGATCGCTTCTTTGATCTATCCGAGCAACCGATCGAACTCGTCTTTGACCACCTGGTAACACTCGCAAACAGTCGCTTCCATCTTTTGGCGGTCGAGGATCTGGATATGACCTCGGACGTAACTGATCGCCCCAGCATCTTGCAGGCGACCCGCAGCCACGGTCACACCTTCGCGCCGTACGCCCAACATGTCAGCGAGCAGTTCCTGAGTCATGATCAGCTCGTCCACCTTCAGACGATCGTGGCTTAGCAACAGCCAACGGCAAAGTTGCTGCTCCACTGAGTGAAGGCGGTTGCAAACGGCCGTCTGCGATATCTGAGTGATCAATGCTTGGGTATAGCGCAGCAGCAACTGTTGGAGTTTTCCACCGCGCGCGAATTCATCCTGTAGCACCTTTGCCTTCATCCTCAGCGCGCCGCCGGCGCTCTGAACGACGGCGCGGTTGGGCATGGTGCCGCCGCCCATGAACAGCGCTATCCCGACCACGCCGTCATTGCCGGTCAAACCCATTTCAGCGCTCGAGCCGTTTTCCATCGTGTAAAGCAAAGAGACGATTGAATTCGTCGGGAAGAAGACATAATCCAATTGTCAGCCGAATTCGTAGACGACTTCACCGAGAGAAAAGGAAACCTGCTGCAAGCTGGGAAGCAGGCGTTCATAGTCGTCATCCGGGAGCGCGGCGAGCAGGCGGTTTTCAACAGGCTCTCTAGTTCTTGGGATCACGGACATGATTAAGCCCCAGGCGCGGCTATCTTAGAAATGACACTAACCCGCGGATGAGAATGCGAATTCTACCCGAAGTCGGAACGGGCCTACAACATCCACCGACAACCTGAATATGTCCCGGATTTCGCTTTCGCCTGCGGAGCGAAATCGACCCGTGCCGCGGGTACTACTCGCCCTCAAAGTAAGCGAGTTGAGGCTCCAATCGTCTACGCTTGTTCTATTTTCGTTAAGAATTGGCAAATTCAGTCTCGAATCGTTGACGACTCGAGTGCGTCTGCTTTAACTTTACCGCAGATTTGGAAAGTTGGCCAGCAAGGACGTTGGTTGGCCTGATTGAAAGCCCCATTTTGGCTGAAACGGAAAACCGATTGCCTGACAAGCTCCCCATTAAAGAGGACTCAATCATGTCCACCAAGATGACAAGCACGCAAACAGTTGCCGGCCGCGGCACAATCCTGGTCGTTGATGATTTCGACGACACTCGATTGCTGTTGCGAACCTGGCTCGAGCGCAAAGGCTTTCGCGTTCTGGAAGCCGAGAATGGGAACGAGGCTGTTCAGGCCGCGGAGGTCGGACATCCTGATCTCATCATTATGGATCTGGAGATGCCGGAACTTGACGGTCTCTCAGCCACGCGCGAGATCCGAAAAGTCGAAGAGCTTGCCGGTGTCCCTATTGTTGCCGTTTCTGCTTACGGGGCCGAGCAGTTTCGCGGAAGGGCGCTGGACGCCGGCTGCACTGATTATGTTTCTACTCCGTTTGATCCGGCCGACCTCGAACGGATCATCAGCTCGCTGGTTCACTAATCTGTCTAAGGGGCCAGTTACTCTGCGACGCTAAACGCTGAAGGTCATCAGCGCTTCAGTGCGTGTTGACTCCAGTTTCCTTTTCAACTAAATTCGCGTTTGCCGTACCACTCCCGTTTTGCATGCAGTCTGGACTTTGAACCGTGATCTTTTGCCGGGTCTCCGCGTCGCTCTACCTGATTTTGCTCCTCGCTGCGATTGTCTCTGCGCAAGGCAATCAGTGCAGTATGAAAATGGCTGACCTGCCGCAAGCGCCGGAGCTGCGCGGCTTTCGTCTGGGCATGACGCTCGAACAAGCAAAGACGCGCGTGCCGCAGATTGTCTTTGGACACACCGACGAGTTCGGCTTGTCCAAGACAAGTATCAATCCCGACTTTGATTCGCGCATTGACAAGACGAACTTTGAAGACGTCAGAACTGTTTCGCTGGAGTTTCTCGATGGCCGTGTCACTTCTGTATGGATCGGTTTTGAAAATACTTTCAAATGGAGAACCGTCGCCGAATTCGTGAAAGGAATTTCGCAGGCGCTTGGTGTACCAAACGAGTGGACCGCAAAGGGTCGCGCGCAACAACTCAAGTGCGCCGATTTCGAGTTCAGCGTTAGTGTGATTGCCGGTGGTCCCAGCTTGCGCATCGTTGATCTGCCTGCCGCGGAAATGCTGGTTGCGCGCCGGCAAGCCAGGGAGGACGCAGCCGAAGCCCAGGAGGCCGCGACCGCACCTGTGATCGGCGACACTGGAAACAAGACCTATTACTCGGTTGGCTGCCAGTCTCTGAAAGATGTTCCCGAAAAGAAGCGGATCGCATTCAACAGTCAGGAAGAAGCGGAGAAGGCTGGTTACAAGAGGGCTTCAAGTTGTCCGTAAGGGTTGCGAGGTTATGAAGACCAGAATTGGAACGCAAGTGACGCGAAGGAATTCGCAAAGGAGCGCAAGTTTTTCCTGGCGTCCTTTGCGTGAAGGTCCGCGCCCTTTGCGTTAAGTCACCACCTACAAAGGAGCCGCCAAAATGCTGAAAGAGTTTCGCGAGTTCATCGCGCGCGGTAATGTTATCGATCTGGCCGTGGCCGTAGTTATCGGCGGGGCATTCGCCAAAATTGTCACGTCGCTGGTCGACGGAATCATCATGCCGCCGATCGGACTGCTGCTCGGCAAGGTTGATTTCGCCAACCTTTTCATCGACCTCTCAGGCACACATCCGGCCTCGCTCGCCGACGCGAAGAAGGCTGGTGTTCCTGTCATCGCTTATGGCGCATTCATCAACGACATGATCGGTTTTTTGATCATCGCGTTCGTGATTTTCCTGATCATCAGACAGATCAACAAACGCAAGAAGGCTGAAGCTCCCGCAACCAGGGATTGCCCTTATTGCCTTTCAGCAATCCCGCTGGCAGCTACTCGCTGTTCCGGATGCTGTTCCGAAGTTGCGGCGGCGTAAAGGTCATTGTGCTCCTCCAACGTACTGCGGCTTTGCCGCTCTCCAGTGCGGTGAGGCTCTGCCTTACTGGGGATTAATATTTTTGAATTTGAGGCTGTGCCTCCGTTTCTGCCGTCGGGGCGCAGCCTCAGCGGAATTCATTAAAAAGGTCGCCACGGTAGTGGCCCGACCGTTGGGAGGGCATAGATCGGTCGCTGCCCCGAAGAAGTAACACGCCCTTGCTTACGCGCGGGCTACTGCCCTGACGACGCTTCATTGACGCGTGCCTTTCCCACGTCTTATTCTTTGCTCGTCGCAATTTGTGTGAGCCGATTTTTCTCTTCGCTTGTAAACCCCTAACCTATGCGTGAGTGTCCCCGGTGCGAGGCGTGTTATGAAGACGACGTGCTCGTCTGCGCGCAGGATGCTGCCAACACAAAGAGCACTCTGCCCGGCGGTTGCCTTCTCTCGAGTCGCTATCTTTTGGAGAAACGTCTGGGTCGCGGCGCGATGGGCCAGGTCTATCTCGCGCGCGATCAGAATCTTGTGACCCGACAGGTCGCCGTGAAAACTGTCCGGCCGGATGTACTTTCGGACGAGGACCTGCAGGAAGGCGAAGCGATTGCGCGTTTTGAGCGCGAAGCTCGCTCGGCTGCTTCGATTCGCCATCCTAACGTGGTTGACGTAACTGATTTTGGTAAAAGTCCCGACGGTGTCTTTTTTCTCGTGATGGAGTACGTCGAAGGTGAATCGCTGTATCAGCTATTGCGGCGCGAAGGGACGCTGGGCCTTCAGCGCACGGTCGGCATCATGCAGCAGGTAGTCGCGGGCGTCGAAGCGGCGCACGACGAAGGCATCCTGCATCGCGATCTGAAACCCGCGAACATCTTCATCATGCAAAAGAAAAGGAAGGGCGGCGGTGATGCGGGCGACGGTTTCGTTAAGGTCGGGGACTTCGGGCTGGCTAAGATAGTGAACCAGGATCGGTCGGAAAATACTTCGGCCAGCGGCCCGGCGTCGCGCGGGATCATCGGCACGCCGGAATATATGGCGCCCGAACAGATGCAACCGGGCTTCAAGCTCGACGCGCGCGCGGACATTTACGCGCTGGCGACAATCGCGTATCACATGCTCGGCGGTCGCCCGCCATTTACCGGCGACATCACGCAACTCATCGCGCAAAAACTGACGCAAGCGCCGCCACTCTTGACCACTCTCCGCTCTGACATCTCAACTGAAGTCGAGCGCGCGATCATGCATGCGCTCTCGAAAGACTTAGCCCAACGTCCAGCAACGGCCGTCGAGTGGTTGGAAGAGTTTGAGAGCGCTGTCGGCAGTCAATCCTCGCAACGCGAAGGAGCTGAATCGCGGCTTGTTATCATGGCTCCACCCGGATCGGAAGTTTACGTTGACGACGAGCGAGTCGGCAGCGTCGGCCGCTCGGGTCGTGTCATTCTCACTTCAGTAGCGCCGGGCCGCCACGTCATGCGTGTCGCGCGAGCCGGCGAAAGGGACGACGAGCGAGAAATCGAAGTTCGTCCCGATGGCGCTGAGCAAATCATTCAGGCACAGTTCAAAAGCGCTCCCTCCAGCAACCAGTTGACGCCTTCACAAGGCGGCAGCCTGGACAGTCGCGCCGGCGGCCAGTCGAGCGTGCCCGGCGTTGTCATGTGCACGCGATGTCAGTCGCGATTTGCGGCCGGAGCCAGATTCTGCGGCCGCTGTGGCAACACAACTTTTCAGCCCGTGGTCCAGGGTACGTCGGAGACGAGCATGCCGGGACCCGGCCCTCCACTACCGCAACCCATCACCACTGTGACGTGTCCTCGTTGCAGTTTCAGGTATCCTCCGGGAACGAGATTCTGCGGAAAGTGCGGGATTCCAAGCGGCGTTGCTACGCTTGCCTGGAGATCGCCGCGACCAGTCGAAGTGATCTGCAGGATTTGCGGCACCAGCTATCCCGCAGGCACGAGATTTTGCGGCCGGTGCGGCAAGCCAATCAATCCTTGAGCCCAGCGACACTTCCCGTATAATGTCGACGGCCGTTTTTCATGCCGTGTCTTACCAACTTTAGTTTGTCGTGCTTTCTCATTGGACTGACAAACTTGAAGTTAGATTATGAAGCACTGCCCAAATTGCAATCGCACCTTCACCGATGAGGCGCTCAACTTCTGCCTCGCGGACGGCTCGCCTTTGGTAATCGACGCGCCGCCTTCAGCAGAAACAAATTCCACCGCGCACTACTCCGCGTCGCAAGACACTAACCCACCCCAGACGGAGGTCTATCGCCCTCCGGCAACGGTTAGTCAGACGCCGCCGGTCGTGCCGCAGTGGTCCCCGATGCCGCAAGCGCAAGCACCAAGAAAGTCGCGTGCGGGGTGGTGGGTCCTCGGCGGCATCGCCCTGATTACAATTCTCGGAGTCGGCCTGGTCGTGGTCCTCATTGTAATCGGCGCCTTGAGCTCAGAGTCGAACACAACCAGAAGCAACACCAACGCCAACACCATAGCGAACAAGAACACGAACCGGTCCAGTGCGAACGTCGCCAATTCATCCGGCGCGAATAAGAACGCTTCATCCGGCCTGCCGTCGTCAATGAGCGACGATTTCTCGACGAAAAAATGGGGCACTGGAAGCTCGCAGTTCGGCGATCTCTGGTACGCGGATGACGAGTATCACATGCGCTCGAAGGACAAGTCTTACCTCGTGATGTACGGACCCAGTAACGACTACAGCACCGAGAATGCGACGGTGCGCGTGACGGTTCGGAATGTTGACGGTGTTTCACCAACTACCGGCTACGGGCTCATAGTTCACTGCGCAAAGAAGAACGAAAAGCTTGAGTATTATACTTTCGTGATTTACACGGGCGAGAAGCCACACTATAAAGTTGCAATGTACAAGGATGGCAATGAAACGGCGCTGGTTCCGTGGACGGAGTCGAGCATCATTCGCACCGGCACGAACACGAACCAACTGGAAGTGCGGATCAAAGGTAGCGAGCTAAGCTTCTATGTAAACAGCCAGCGCGTGACGAGCATCACAGATAACGCGGGTTTCAAGCGTGGCCTCGCTGGTTTCTATACCAGCGACGCGCATGAAGTTGCTTTTGACGATCTGGAGATCACTCGCTAAGCTGGAACCCAGTAGATCTCTTTTGGTTAAGAACGGTTATCTCAAATGAAGAGTTGTCCAATCTGCAATCGAACATACACGGATGAAACCCTGCGCTTCTGCCTTGAGGATGGAACGCCGCTGGTCTCTCAAGAGCAAACAACGGCGCCGACCCTCGTGATACCGGCCCAGCCACCCCCAACGGTCGCCTAC
>Ga0137371_10001093_pt1 | contig 21278 bp, 26 predicted proteins | sample SagtaG_7_FD_104919 | JGI IMG/M metagenome (GOLD analysis project Ga0137371, IMG submission 104919) | Vadose zone soil microbial communities from Sagehorn Ranch, Mendocino, California, USA - Sage1_R_40_16 metaG | ecosystem: Environmental > Terrestrial > Soil > Vadose zone | place: USA...
ACAAGGCGCATGCGCTTCACTAGCCGAGTGGCTAGCTCATCGCAAACGTTGGTTCCCTCCGTTCCCTCCAACTCACGCGTGTCCTTCCTTTTACGGCGTCGGCGCAGGTGACTCCGCAGGCGAGGGCGACTCAGTTGCCCCCTCTGTCTTCGGCGGAGTTTTCTTTGCGGCCTTGTGCCGGGTCCGCGATGGAGTGGGTGACGGTTTCGTTACTGCCGGTGCCGTCGTGGTCGCAGTCGTTCCCTGCTGTTGTTGTGTGCAAGAAGCGACAAACGCCATGCCAATCAGCGCGGCGATTAAACACAATATGTATTTGTTCATAGGTTGTTAGTTTCAGTTCGATTCCCGGCGAATGTTTGGTTGCCTAAAAAGTTCGCAACGCGCGACTAACGAAAGTTTTTCGAGTTCCGATAGCCTCGGAGACGCAGCTAACTCTAGCATTCGCAGGAACAAAATTCGGCCATCCGCCTCACGGCTTTGATCTCGGCCTCGTGCGATTCTGTGTATATGCCAACTGCAGGCGAACGCGCCGGCGCGAACCCGTCCTTCTGGGAACGCACGGCGCAGAAATTTTCAACCGCCCCTCTTCAGCAAGACATCACAACGGACGTATGCGTCATCGGCGCCGGCATTGCCGGTGTGACTACGGCCTACCTTGCCGCGCGGGAAGATCGTGATGTCGTCCTCATCGATGATGGACCAGTCGGAGGGGGAATGACCGGCCGAACAACCGCACAGTTGGTTAATGCAATCGACGATCGCTATATCGACATTGAAAAGTTTCTCGGCGAGGAATGCGCGCGGCTGACTGCCGAGAGCCACACCGCGGCGATTGACTGTGCAGAGCGAATCGTTCGTGAGCATAAGATCGATTGCGATTTCGAGCGGGTGGACGGCTATTTGTTTCTGCCGCCCGGAGGTCCGGTCAAAGAATTGATGAAGGAACTGGAGGCAATTCACCGCGTCGGTCTGCGCGACGTCGCGCGATTCGATTCGCTGCCGGATACAAAAATTAATTCCGATGCGGTGCTGCGCTTTCCGCGACAAGCGCAATTTCATCCGTTGAAATATCTGAATGGGGTGGCGGGAGTGATCATCGATTGCGGCGGAAAAGTTTTCACCGGCACGCGCGTGGTCGCTGTCGAAGATGGTGATCGGGTCAAAGTGAAAACCTTGGATGGTCATACCATCACAGCGCAAGCGGCGGTGGTGGCGACCAACTGCCCGATCAATAACCGGGTGGCGATCCATTCAAAACAGGCGCCGTATACGACCTACGTCATTTGTTTGCGCGTCACGCGCCAAATTGGACATGCCCTTTTCTGGGATACGGCGGAGACTGCAGAAGAGGAGAAGAAGGAGGTTGGACCGGTGCCTTATCATTACGTGCGATTCGCGCGCGACGACGAAGGCGATGTGCTCATGGTTGGCGGCGAAGATCACAAGACCGGACAGGCGGAAGACTGCCAGCAGCGTTTCGTGAAGCTTGAACGGTGGACGCGCGACCGATTCCCATTTGTTGGCAAGATGACTGACCATTGGTCCGGCCAGGTTATGGAATCAGTGGACGGCGTGGCCTACATCGGTCGTAGTCCCGGGGATAAAAATGTCTACGTTGTCACGGGGGATTCAGGCAATGGCATCACGCACGGAACACTAGCTGGCATCTTATTTGTTGATCTTATCGCTGGGCGGGAAAATCGGTGGGCGAAGTTGTATGATCCATCGCGCAAGACGTTGAATCCGCGAGTGCTCGCGGATTACATCGCCGAGAACGCCAACGTGGCGGCGCAACTTCGTGATTACGTCACGCCGGGTTCAGCCAAGTCTGTCGATGAGATTAAGCCCGGCGACGGTGCAGTATTGCGGGACGGAATAAAAAAAATCGCAACGTATCGGGACGAGGGCGGAACGCTGCGCGCGTTTTCGGCGGTCTGTCCGCATTTGAAATGTGTGGTGCGCTGGGACGCATGCGAAAAAACTTGGGACTGCCCGTGTCACGGCTCGCGCTTTGACGCGTTGGGCCGCGTGCTTAATGGCCCGGCCATTTCCGATCTCGAACCCGCCGCGGTTCCCGAATCCTAACGCTGCAACAGCGCAAGTGATTTACCTTCGCGACACTCCACTTGATCCATCGTGCACTGGCGAGGGTCTATGTCGAGACGCCAACGTAGAAATTTTGTGCCGTGCCGAAATCGGCCGCCGGTAAAATGGTCGTAGGCAACTTCCACTGCGACTCGCGAATCGACTGGTTCCCATTCACCGGTGCGATCTGTGCTCCAACGGCTCGGTCCCCCCGGTGCGCTGCCAGTGAATCCCGGTGGTTTCTTGAGCGCTTCAAATTTCTTTGTTAACTCGCGACGTTCTGATGCTTTAAAAGCAGATGTGAATCCGACGTGGTGGAGCAACCCATCATCGCGGTAAAGCCCGAGCAACAGAGAACCGATGAGGCGGCTGCCGCGCGCGTAACGAAATCCGCCAACAACGCAATCGGCAGTGCGGATTTGCTTTACCTTGACCATTGCGGTGCGCTCGCCCGAAGCATAGGGAGCATCCAGACGTTTCGCGAGGATCCCATCAAGGTCGCCGCCGGTCTTCTTAAACCACTCGGTGGCTGTGCGGGGATCCGTCGTCGCCGGAGAAAGCCGCAAATACTTGGCCGATCTCAAATTCGAACGTGCAAATGTTTCAAGAAATCCCCGGCGTTCGCGCAACGGTCGCTGCAAATACACTCGGACACTCTCCCCGAGCAGATCGAACACTATGTACGTTGCTGGATGAGCTTTGGCTAATTTCTGAACGCGACTCGCGGCCGGATGGAGACGCAGTTGCAGTTCATCGAACGAAAGTGAGCCGCTGACGGGGACAACAAGTTCGCCGTCGAGAACGAACTGTTGCTCAGGTAGCCTGGCGAGAGCGGCGACAATATCGGGGAAATAACGCCCGAGCGGCTGCCCGGCCTTTGATTGCAAGTAAATCTCCTCGCAATCACGAAACGCAATGCAACGAAAGCCATCCCATTTCGGCTCGTATTGCCAGCCGTGTCCGGTCGGAATTTCCTCGACCGAACGCGCTTCCATTGGCGGGAATGGTGGTTTTAATAACCTTTTCTGGCGCAGCTTCACGGAGAAAGTATTGCCAATGACACCTTCGATTACGCTCTGCTATTTCCCGAGTGGCTGTATCGTTTTCTCTTCTCTTTTTGCGTCCTGTGCAGCACGATTCCAGAAGACGGGCGCGTATCAGCTTTCAGAAATTTCTTCATCAGTCCAAGCGCAGAGTCATTTTCTTTCTTCGTGTTTGATACAGTGCAATCCGAAGGCACGAACAAATTAAAATCGCGCATGTAGGCATCGTTTGCGGTGAAAAGGACGCAAAAATTCCCAGCGATACCGGTAAGAATTAAAGTTTGGGTTTCCAAGTAGCGGAGAAGGGTCTCGAGGGTGGTAGAAAAGAACCCCGAATGCTTTGGTTTGAGCACGAAGTAATCGTTTTCTTCGGGCCGCAGTAATCTCACGATGTCGCGGCCGTGACCGTGTCGTGCACAGTAGTCGACAGTACGCCGAAAGTCGGATTTCCATCGACCGAAATTGTCGTTTACGTAAATGACCGGGACGCCAGCTTTTTGTGCCTGCCGTTTTAAGCGTAAGAGGGTTCGTGCCATTGGTCGTGCATGTTTCATTAATTGATCCGCTTCGGGAAAATCAAAATCGTTGATGACGTCGATTAAAAGCAGCGCGACCTTGTGTTTGTCTGGTGCGCTGCCGTGCAGATCGACGTTTTTTTCTGGCATCGACTTTCTCTAGGGATAGGAGGGTGGCATGGCGTCTTACAGCCTTGGCGCCCTTATCCTTTCATTTTTTGAAACATAAGCGCCTGATTTATTATCAACGTGACAGCGCTAAAGCCGAGCCAAGTCAGCACCCATTCCTCCCAGCTGAGATTCATTCCTCCCAGCCAAAGAATCAGGCAAACTAGCGCGCTTGCAGACAGGGAAAAGCAGAAGAGGCAGCTGAGCCATTCCTTAGCCGAGCCTCGCCCACCTGGCATTGCATTGCGAAGACGCTCAAAAACAGCAAACGGACCGCGCTCCTTCGTAAACAGATGGCTCAATCTGAAGGTTGCTAACGACCCTAGGATGAAAAGGAACCAGCGCATTTTGTCTCCGTTCATAATTGCAAAACCGTGCCGATACCGAAGGTTCCACGGTTGAAGAGACTAGGATCCAATGCCGATAGCGCGCCCACGGTCGACCATCACGGTTCGCGCTGAAGATTGCCTTCCTTACTATCTAGCTCGTCGTTTTTGAATGTGAACATGGCGAATTTCTTGCCATCTTCGTACCGGTAAGTTGTTTTTTTGAAGATCATCATATCCTTCGTTTCGACTGTAGTCGGCGGCCCGAGAATTCTTTCCACCTGCGCCTTGGTCATTCCGGTGGTGATTTGATCGTAATTACTGAGCGTCAATTTCGATCCTGTAACAACGCTGTGATTACAACTCACCGCGACTAACAACCATGCGAGGAGGGATAATGAAATGCATATCTTACGTGATGTCATAATTCGAATTTCATTTTCTGTGGGTAACCTATTACGCAGCTGCTCACCAAGCTGGCCGTTAAAGAGATGCGAAGCTCGCCACCGATAAGCTTTTAATCACGAGGGCGGCGGGTGATCCCCGGAGCATGATCGATGAGGCAAGCAATGACGATAACAGCGGTCGGAAGATAACGGCGCACGTTCGCACGATACTCAAGGCCTCGGGTTAACCGTCATGTGTTATAGGCTTTTGTCCTACCAGACGATCATCCGCCGTCCCGATTGTGCATTTTCATTAGTCGAAGCAGGTTCCTGCCACACGAAGAATGATGGAACCAATAACGTTAAGAAAGAATATCTGAGATGCGTCTAACTGATAGAATCAAACAAGCGGGGGAGGGACTGGGTACATTTTACTTTGGCTTCTCGGAATACCGATTCCGATTTTGCTCCTGATCTTTCTGCTGCGGGGCTGCACATAAACATTCAGGGAGCTACAGCTTCATGAAAGACTCAGGTGGGGCAACACCAACGATATTAAATCCACACATATGAAACTAGAAACACTCAAAGACCTTTACATTCACGAACTTAAAGACCTCTACAGCGCGGAAAAGCAGATTATCAAAGCGCTGCCGAAAATGGTTAAAGCCGCTACTAACAAACAGCTTGCGGCGGGATTCGAAGAACATTTCGAGCAGACGAAGGAACACGTGGCGCGTCTTGAAAAGATCTTAGCGAGCCATAATGAGTCAACTCGCGGCCCGAAATGTGAGGGCATGGAGGGTCTAATTAAAGAGGGAGAGGAAATGATCGAAGAAGATGCTGAAGAGGAAGTGCGCGATGCCGGGCTAATTGCTGCGGCGCAGCGCGTCGAGCATTATGAGATGGCTGGCTACGGCTGCGCTCGGACATACGCCGAGTTACTGGAGGATCGTGATGGTGCGCAGTTACTTCAGTCTACCTTGACCGAAGAATCAGATACAGACAAAAAGTTGACCAAGTTGGCCAAATCCGCGATCAACGTCGCGGCTAAATAACTAAAACCAGTGGGCGTCCTGGTGCGATCAGTATACCGGTACCCCGCAAACTCTAACGAAAGGACCCATGAAACGAACTTTACTAGCCTTAGCTTGTCTCAGCGTATTTAGCCTAGCGGCATTGGCTGGCAATGAGAAGGCGAAACCCGATAACACAGCAACAAACGAGCGGGATCGCTCCGGTGAAACCAAGACTTCTGGAGACCAGTCAAACAGTTCTGCGGATTTAAAAACCACGCAGGCTATTCGGCAGGCGCTAATGAAAGACCGCGAGCTTTCAACGACTGCGAAGAACATTAAAGTCATTACGGCCAACGGCCACGTTACACTCCGCGGACCCGTTAAGACTGCGCAAGAAAAAGCAAGAATCGATCAGCTTGCAAGATCAGCGGCTGGCGGCGGCAAGATCCACGATCAACTCGACGTCAAAGGATCGAACTAACAAACAACCTCACACAAACGAAAGAAAATCATTATGTCTAAATCAGTATTCGGTATTGCAACTACACACGGCCAGGCTGAACGAATTGTTCAGCAGCTCCAAGGTCAAGGCTTCGCAACTTCGGAAATTTCAGTGCTCATGCCTGAGACTGGCGGCACGCGTGACGTCGGTCACGTTAAAGCGACAAAGGCGCCGGAGGGCGCAACGACAGGTGCAGCCGCCGGCGGTGCCACCGGAGGCGTGATCGGATTGCTGGCAGGAATTGGCGCTTTGGCGATTCCCGGCGTCGGTCCGTTTATCGCCGCGGGTCCAATTATGGCGGCGCTTAGTGGCGCGGCCGTCGGAGCGGCGACCGGCGGTGTCGTTGGCGGTTTGATCGGTCTCGGCATTCCCGAGATCGAGGCAAAGCGCTATGACGAGAAGTTGAAAAAGGGGAATTACTTGATCGCCGTGCATACGGACGAAAGCGAAGACGTTGATCGGGCGAAGCACATTTTCAAAACTGTTGGCGCTGAGGATATCAGCACCGTCAGCGAAGCATCAGCACCGAAAGCATGAAGATTGGGGAATTCTATGGATGACGAAAACCAAATGGGCCAAGGGCCTGCGGTTCCGCCGCAGGCGAAAGAAAAAGCAAATCGTGGCGTAACGCACGGTCGCAAAGCGGCGGAAGATTTCCGCTCGGCCGCAGGCGCAATGGCCGATGAATATCGGGAGCGCGGGAAAGAAGTATTGGACGATGCACTTCATCGCGTCCGCAGTTTTCAGGACGACAGCAAGCAATACGTTCGCGAGAACCCGACGAAGGCAGTCTTTACCGCCCTCGGGGTCGGTTTCGTGCTCGGTTTGATTTTCCGTCGTTAGGGCGCAGTGGACGGGCAGCCCGCCGGATGTGCGGCTCCGCAGTTCCTTGCGCGCCAGACATAAGCGCTGCTTTCAGGTTGCGCTGGGCCGCCCAAAATATTATGACAGTGGACACCCAGAAGGAAAAAGCTAAGCAACAGGAAGAATCGCGAGATTTCTTTTGCGTAGTGAGCGATGCCTTTCGGCTTTTTGCAAGGCGCTCGTCGATGGTGCTCGGTAGCGCTTGGGCTTTTGCCAGCGCTATTCTCATTATCGTCATTTGGGGACTAACCGGTCCCACGTTTCATTATTCGGACACGTGGCAGCTCATTATTAATACTGGAACGACAATTGTTACTTTCCTGATGGTCTTTCTCATTCAAAATACGCAGAACCGCGATGCCAAAGCGGCTCATTTGAAACTCGACGAAGTAATTCGAGCGCTGAAGGGCGCTCGAAATCAACTCATCGATCTGGAAAAACTTTCCGACGAAGATCTAACCAGCCTTGAGAAACAGTTCGAGCGAGTTCGAAAAAAAGCAGAGCGGGCCGGAAACAATGCTCGGGGCACGCGCCGAGCGAACCGCGCTGAGCACGCGTCCAAGGGCAAGGGGATTTAGGCGCGCCGCCCGCCACGCAAACGTGATTTGTGCCTAACGCCATCCGTTTAACAGAATTAAGGTTGGGGCCATAATCAATACCTCAAGCGGAGGCTGCGATTTGGAATCTGAGCAGAAGATGCTCAGTATCCTCAAGCGTGCGGGCATTGTTGAGCCGAAGGCGTGGTGTGGCGAGGCAAAAGAAATGGAGCGTTCGTTCGCAGAGGCGGCCGGGCAGAAGCTGGAAGTGCTTATCGTGCTTGGTGGCGACGGCACCATCCGGACAGCTGCAGAAGCATGCGCCGAAAAGGAATCCTATCTTATTCCGCTTCCCGGGGGGACGATGAATATGCTTCCTCGAACGTTGTATGGAAACGTGCCGTGGGAAGAGGCGCTAAAGAAAACGCTCACTGCTCCCTCAGCAAAAGTGCTTTCCGGAGGTCGGGTCGCGAACAAACGGTTTTTTATCGCCGCCATTGTGGGAGCGCCTGCGCTTTGGACACAACCCCGCGAATCTATGCGGGAAGGAAATATAGCGGATGCTATCAAAAAGGGGAGCGTCGCCTTTCAAAGGATGTTTGAAACTAAGGTGCAGTATCTTATCTCAGGCGGAGGAAAGGGTGAAACTGAAGCCGTGGCGCTTATCTGCCCGTTGATATCGAAAGAAATGTCCGATTCGGAGCAAGCGCTTGAAGCCGCGGTCATCGATGTGGAAAGCGCAGCTGAGCTGATAGGCCTTGCCACTACCGCCGCGTTTGGTAAATGGCGCGATGACAGAAATATACTTCTCACCAAAACAAAGCGCGTAAATGTGCAATCAAGCAAAGAAATTCCTGCGACTCTCGATGGAGAAAAGGTTAATTTAGGCAGGAGCGCGGAGATTGATTTTGTCTCGCGAGCACTCACGGTTCTCGTGCCTCGCAAATAACAGGGCCGAGATCCCGAACTTATCTATGCGCGCTATTTTGCAACCACCACGCGCACGATTACGAGCGAATCCTTAACCAAAGGCCTTTCGTTGTGGAAAAGCAGCCTAGCTCGGAAACGTCAGAATCATTTTTTGGAAATGTCTTCAGCCTATTAAAACAAACGTTTCAGGAGTGGTTGGAAAATAAGGCGCCGCAACTGGGCGCTGCGCTCGCCTACTACACTGTTTTTTCGCTCGCGCCGCTGATCCTCGTGCTGCTCGCGATCGTGGGAGTAATTTTCCGAGATGATGCGGCAGGTGCGTGGAACAAGATAACGCAACAGATGAGCTATTTTCTCGATCCAAACGCTTTGCAGGTAGTACAAAACATTGCCGACAAAGCTTCGCAATCTGGCAAAAGCACTATTGCGACGATAATCGGAGTCGCGCTCGCGCTTTTCGGCGCGAGTGGTGTGTTCGGTCAGCTCCAGGACGCCTTGAACACGATTTGGGGTGTCAAAGCAAAACCCAGTCGCGGTATTTGGGGATTTCTGCGAACCCGCTTTCTATCATTTGCGATGGTTGCCGGCATCTGTTTTCTGCTGCTCGTCTCGCTAGCGATCGAAGCCCTGCTTAAGGGATTTAGCCACTACGTGCAATCTGTGTTGCCGGGTGGAATCGTGATCGCGCTGACCGTTTATCTCATCTTTGACTTTGCGGTCGTCGTACTACTCTTCGCGATGATCTTCAAGTTCCTGCCGGACGTCAAAATTCAATGGCGAGACGTTTGGATTGGCGCCGTCATGACTGCGATCCTTTTTGGCCTGGGGAAATGGTTGCTGGGCTTCTATCTAGGCAGCGGCGCTGCTAGCTCGGCCTATGGAGCTGCGAGCTCACTCATCACGTTGTTACTCTGGGTTTACTATTCATCGCAAATCCTCCTTTTTGGGGCTGAATTCACCCAAGTTCATGCCGCGCGAGCCGGTCGCGAATTCAAACCCAGCGAATACGCAGTCCGCGTCGAGACAAGAGAAGTCGAGCACGGTTAGCAACTAGATGTAGACTTGCCGAGATCGCCGTGCTGTAGAGTGCGCTATCTCAGCGCGGCACCCATGCCCGTGAAGGGTGGGTCCGCTATTTCGCTTCACCAGCAACACATAGCAGGAATTTTTTTTGGGGAAATGTGTCGCTGTTTTGATTCAGAGAGTAACGGCGGGCGTCTCTGCTTCTTGTCCAACATGTTACAACGTCCAAAATCGCTCGTGAGAACGAATTAATTCAAGAAAGGAGAAGCATGGGCACTATTCTACTGATTATCTTAATCCTGCTGCTAATCGGGGCATTCCCGGCGTGGCCGTATAGTTCCGGTTGGGGATACTGGCCGAGTGGAGGCCTCGGATTGATTCTCTTGATCGTTATAATTCTCGCTTTGACGGGACACCTTTAAACCACTGTCCTGTTTCGGCGAACGGGCATCTGTGCGATAAGGAACCACACTTGGCAGGATTCCCTAGGAATTTCCGCCGTTTGTGTCTGCGATTTCATAGCTGCATTGGATAGGGGAATTCCTGTTTGTGAGCCAGATGCCTGAGAACGTTTCATTTTCCGCGAAACGTTAAAACCAAAGCTAAGACCGCGTTCGAAGGGTTGGGACAGAGATTTGGGAATCACCATGGCGATTAAGGCTTTCAGGACAGAAAGAACACCCGCAGGAAGCGGTGCGTCAGTGAAGCTTGGATCTCGCGACGAAAAAGGGGAACATGCGAATTGCTCAGGTTGCGCCGCTAATCGAAAGTGTACCTCCGAAACACTACGGAGGAACGGAACGGATCGTCTCTTATCTTACTGAGGAATTGGTTCGCGTTGGACATGACGTTACTCTGTTTGCCAGCGGCGACTCCGTTACAAGTGCGCGGCTCGTTGCGCCGTGCCAGCGCTCGCTCCGGAAAAACGAGCGCTGCAAAGACCCGGTGGCGCGGGAAGTCCTCCTGCTAGATCACCTCATCGAGCACATTGATGAGTTCGATCTGATTCATTTTCACACTGGATACCTTCATTTTCCCATTTGTCGCTATCTGTGGGTTCCCCATGTCACGACGTTGCACGGCCGCCTCGACGTTCCCGACTTGGTTCCTGTGTTCGACCGGTTTCGACATGAACGGCTTATATCCATCTCGAACGCTCAACGGCAACCCTTGCGTTGGGCAAACTGGCAGGCGACGGTTTACCATGGATTGCCCAAAGACTTATTCCAGTTTCATCCCCACACGGGAGATTACCTTGCGTTCCTGGGACGGGTCTCGCCAGAGAAACGAGCGGACCGGGCGATCGAAATTGCCAAGCGCGTCGGGATGCCCCTCAAGATCGCCGCCAAAGTTGATCGGGTCGATAGACGGTATTTCAAACGCGTTATCGAACCGCTGCTGAATGACTCCCTGGTGGAATGGGTTGGCGAAATCAGCGACTCGGAGAAAAACGAGTTTCTGGGAAATGCCTACGCATTACTGTTTCCAATTGATTGGCCGGAGCCTTTCGGGCTGGTCATGATTGAGGCGATGGCGTGCGGTACTCCAGTAATTGCTTACGACGGTGGATCTGTTGCGGAGGTGATGGAAGACGGAGTCACAGGTTTCATTGTAAGAGAACTGGATGACGCGGCGGAAGCAATTCGCCGGGTTTGCAATCTTAGTCGGGCATGCTGTAGGCAGGTTTTTGAGAAGCGTTTCACTGTCACACGAATGGCAAGGGACTATGTGAAGATATACAAGCGCACGATTGACCGTCGCATGAGAAGTTTTAATCGCTGTATAGAATCGTCGCGGCGTGAGATCGCAAACGCGCAGGTGCGACTGCCAGAGGTCCGGGCAAAAGACAAAAACGCAACACTGATAACTAATTGAAAATTTCTGGTGAGTTGGTTTCGATAGATTCACGCGAGCTTTGCAGTTTTTTAAAATCGAAGACGCACAATTCCACACCTAGCGGCGTTTCTTTGTTAGGGCCGGTGCTAAAAACGCGCTGCGTCAATAAAGAATTAGGGAACAAAAAAAGTCAGGAACAAGAAAGGAAAAGCCGGATTATGAAGCTGGATACGTTACAAAAACTTTACACCAACGAACTGCGGGATCTTTATAACGCGGAGCATCAGTTATTGAAAGCCTTGCCAAAAATGGCGAAGGCTGCTTCATCCGAAGATTTGAAGGACGCTTTTGAGAAACATTTGGAACAGACCAAATCCCACGTAGAACGGCTTGAACAAGTCTTCGAAGAGCTTAATGAAAAGCCAAAGGGTAAGACATGCCGTGCTATGAAAGGGCTTGTTGAGGAAGGCTCAGAAATTCTGCAGCAAGACGGCGAAGAATCCGTACTTGACGCTGGTATCATTGTTTCGGCGCAGAAGGTCGAACATTATGAGATCGCCGGTTATGGCAGTGTTCGCACTTTCGCTCATCTGCTCGGCCAAAACAAAGCTGCAGAGCTTTTGCAAACTACTCTTGATGAAGAAGCGGAAACAAATCAGGTTCTCAACAGACTCGCCGAAAGCATCGTAAATCCAGAAGCCCTCATGGAAACCGAGCTAGCCGTCGCGGGTTCAAACCGATAACTAGCTGCCTTTGGAAAGACATGTCACTAGAGGTGTAGCACTAGGCCCCAACATCCTTAGGAAAATTACTGACCTTTCTCAAGGAACTTAGGAGCTTCGTAAGGTCAGCTTACAGCAAGATTCATCAGTCCAAACCGCCTTTCTAGGACGATTTCAAGAAAGACAAGGCCTGATCGCTAACTGCGTAAAGGCCAGTCAGAAGTCAGTAATATAACAATGAAAGGTACTATGGAAGCACAACGCAATCCGAACGAACCGGGCAAACCTTCTGCTCCTGGGCAGCAAGGCGGCCAACAACAGGGAGATCGCGAGAGACAGGAACGTGAACGCCAACAGCGCGAACGCGAGAAACAAGGCGGTGGTGGCGGCCAGGAACGCGGTGGCGGTCAACAAGGCGGTGGTCAGCAAGGCGGACGATAAGCCTGGTTGTAGCGGATTAATAAACGGCGGGAGGCGACTCCCGCCGTTTTTGCTCGACTGTTTGTCGCCGCTCGGCGATCCGGTTAGATGAATTTCAAGCGCGCTCAGCCCCGACTTGATCGAGAACCTCTTGGAGCTCGTGAAGGTCTATTGGTTTGACGAGATGAAGATCGAATCCCGCTTCCTTGGAGCGCCGAATGTCTTCCTCTGTGCCGAAGCCAGTAATCGCGACTGACTTGATTCGCTGCTTGCGCTTCGCTTCGGCAATCACCTCGTAACCGGTTCCATCCGGGAGGCCGATGTCGCACAGGAGCACCTCGACGTTCTCCGAAGAGATGATGTTCAGCGCATTGCGGATGTTATCGGCAGTTAAAACGTGATGACCGAAATGGGTGAGCAGACGCGACAACATATATCGCGTGTCCCGGTGGTCTTCTACGAGCAGGATCCGCAATGGCTTTGGCGGATGCTTCGAAGCGCGAGAAGCCTGATCAGTTTTCCCGGCTCCCTCCGGCAGCGCATCGAGCGTTACCTTGAATGTGGCACCGAAACTGCGTCCCCGGCTCTCGGCCTCGATTGTGCCATGGTGAAGATCGACAAGGTGCTTGGAAATCGCGAGACCCAGCCCGAGGCCGCCAAATTGACGAGTCACGGAAGCATCAGCCTGCTCGAATGGCGTAAATAGCGAGGCCAGTCGCTCGCGTTCAATTCCAATCCCGTTGTCGGTAATGTCGAAATGGAACCGGCCTGCGTCATTGAACGTGCGAATGGCGATCTGCCCATTGGGTGGCGTGAATTTCACAGCGTTGTTGATTAAATTCCAAAACACTTGCTGTAGCCGAATGCAGTCAGCAAGGATGTGATGCTGTTTTGCATCGAACTTGGTGGAGAGCTTCATTTTTTTGGCCGCAATGGCTGAACTTGCGGTTTCGATCGCATTGCGAATAACGGTGTGTGCGTCGCAGCTTTCCACGTCGAGGCGAAGTTTGCCGCGGGTAACGCGGGTGAGATCGAGCAGGTCGTCAATCAATCGTGCCTGTAACTTCACGTTGCGCTTGATCAGTTGCACGTCTTCTGCGAAGTCCGGCGGAAGTTTTGCTGCATTGTCTTCCAGGTAGGTCGCTGCCGCAAGAGCCGGCGTGAGCGGCGTGCGGAGTTCATGACTGAGCGCCGCGAGAAAGTCGTCCTTCGCCTTGCTTGCTTTTTGCGCTGCAATTTTTTCCGCTTCAGATTCCCGGCTGCGGATTTGATCGGTAATATCGCGCGTGACTTTGGAAAATCCCCGAATTTTGCCCTTGTCGTCGCGCAGCGCGGTTAATACAACTTCGGCTTCAAAAGTTGATCCATCTTTGCGGACGCGGAGGCCCTGATCACGAAAGTGTCCTCGCCGCGCCGCCTCACGCAGATTGCGTTGCGGCTTACCAGTGGCAACGTCGTCCGCCGTATAGAAGCAGGCAAAGTTTTTCCCGATGATTTCTCGCGCCGTGTAGCCCTTAATCTTCTGTGCGCCTGTGTTCCACGTCACGACGTTTCCATTCGGATCCAGCATGTAGATGGCGTATTCTTCGACGCTATCCACCAGAATGTGGAATTGTTCTGCGGTCTGGTACAGTACTGAAGCAGTGGATCCGTTGTCACCCATTGGCTGCGAACGCGATTTCGAATGGGATTCGGACGGCCGGTCTTGTTTGGTTCCCTCGCTACACAATTCCTGGGCGAAATCTGCCGAAACAGCCGGAAAGATTTTCGATAACGTATAAGCACTAACCTCGGTTGGCGGCGGGCGTAAGCTTCCTGCAAAATTGTCCAGTCCAAACGGCCCTTCGAGGGCGATTTTACAGAAAAACGAAGGTTTCATCGCAAAATGCGATGAGACTGGTCAGAAGTTAGTAATAAAACGAAAGGTACTATGGAAACACAACGCAATCCGAACGAACCGGGTAAATCTGGCGCTCCTGGACAGCAGGGCGGCCAACAGCAAGATCGCGAGAAAGAGGAACGCGAACGCCAACAGCGTGAGCGTGAAAAACAAGGCGGTGGCGGCCAACCTGGCGGTGGCGGTCAACAGGGTGGCGGCGGCCAACCTGGTGGCGGCGGTCAGCAAAGCGGACGATAAGCCTGGTTGTCTGGGATTAAGGTGCGGCGGGAGGCGACTCCCGCCGCTTCCTCCATCCGCGGACGTGCAGCACCCGCGAGCTCTCTTAGCCGCCTCTCAGTGTTTCTTTTTCTTGCGCGAGGGGTTGTTATCCGTTCGTTCTTTCGCAACCTTTAACGCTGGCGTATGCGAGCGTGCTAAAGCTCGAGCAAGATCTGCTTCATCGGTGAGATCGAGACGTAACGGAGTAATTGACACCCAATTGTGCTCGACTGCCCAGCGGTCAGTCCCTTCCGCGGCGCCTTGTAACGGAGTCACAGTAAACCAGAAGATTGCGCGCCACCTCGGGTCTTTGTCGGGGACAACCTTGCCATCGTAGTGCCGTACAGACTGGCGCGTCCAACGAATGCCTTTCGGTTTCTCCGGCAGATTTACATTCACTAAAGACAACGTTTTGTCCGGCATCAGCAGATCGAGCACTTTGGCGACGTAAGGCTCGAGCGCCAAAAAATCTGGCTCGTGACTGTCGCTGACACTTGTACTGAACGCGATGCCACGTGATCCAAGCAGTGCAGCCTGTTTCGCTGCTGCCAGTGTGCCCGAATGCCAGCAGGAGTTCCCCAGGTTCAAGCCCAGATTGATACCGGAAAGAACAAGATCCACGTGTCCCCAGCGATGCATGCCGAGTGCGACGCAATCGGCCGGCGTGCCATTTACGCGATACGCGTCGAAATCGTCTAGCTGAACACGTTTAAATCGGAGTGGCCGCGACGATGTGATCGCATGACTCATTGAGGATTGCTCGACATCAGGGGCCACGATGCGCACGTCACCAAAACGTGCTGCTGCTTTCGCCAGCGACACAATACCCGGGCTGTAAATACCGTCATCGTTCGAAATCAGGATTCGCATCTTCACATAACGAAACGTCTATCAGACTGCTTTGGCCAAAGATGTTGTAAAGGCCGTTCGCATAACCTTCATGGTAAATGATTGAAATGATGCATCCACTTTAGTTACCGCATGGGCCACGCAAAAGAACCACGCATAGCCAAGGCTTCGTTCGATTCATTTTTCAGGAGGTGAAGCGATGTTACGTTGGGCCGTTATCTTTTTGATAATTGCGATTGTTGCAGCGCTGTTTGGATTTACTGGCATTGCTGCGGGCGCTGCCGCGATTGCCAAGTTCTTATTCGGCCTCTTCCTGCTGCTGTGCCTGATCTTTTTCATCCTGGCAATATCAGCAGGTAGAAGAGTCCCGTAATTCTGAAGCAGAGGGTTATGTGTGTTGCGGTTGCACAGCGCACGCAAACATGCGCTTGTTCTGCGCGCTGGCGAAAACCAAACAGCAGCTGTACGCCGAACGCGCTTCATGTGCATCCACGTAGCACGAAAATCAAAGCCAGAACTGGCAAAGACAACGATGCCCAAAGTAAAATCCGAACCGCCAGATCCCGTTTTATTGCACGGCGAGTGACTCTGGTTGCATCTGCCCTGTTACTCCAAAGGCGCACCTTAGATCATCGCCAGTCACACGAGGATTGGTCTTACGGCGTTATTTGTCGCAGCTCCTCGGATTCGCACCGCTTGTATCCAGCTTCGCAATTGGTCAATCGGCATGAAATTGACGACCCGTTCGGGTGGAACCTTTGCCCACAGAATAGCGGCCAAGCCGAGCTCAATAAATTCCAGCTGCCACGGATGATGAGCATCGGTACCGAGTGAGATTCGGGTTCCGTACTTTCGCGCAGTTTTGAGCAGCGCAACGTTCAAGTCCTGTCGGTCCGGATAGCAATCAACTTCCAGCGCTTTGTCGAGCTGAGTAGCTTCTGCAAAAACACGCGGCCAGTCTGCGCTCAAGCCGATCCGAAAATTGTAAATGCGGCCGCGCGGATGACCCAGGATTTGAATGTGTGGGTTGCGCAGTGCTGCAAGGTAACGCTCCGTTTGGTCTTCAACTATCCGCAAAGAGGAATGGAACGAGGCTAGAACCACGTCCAGAGCTGATAAGGACTCAGGAGACATATCTCCTTCGCCGCACCTGTTAAGGTTCATCTCGACGGAGCGAAGAACTACCAGCTTTCTGCGGGATTTTCGAAGTACCGCGTTGAGCTTCGCTATTTTCGCTCCCTGTTTTTCCAGCGCGCGTTCGTCGATACCGCCGGCGATCTTTAAACCTTTGGAATGATCAGTGATCCCAATGTATTCATATGACCTCTCCGTTGCCGCGTCGGCCATTTCGGCAACCGTGCCGGATCCATCACTCCAGCGGCTATGCATTTGCAAATCGCCGCGCAGGTTTTTTGCCCATTCCGGTTTCGTCGCTAGTAGCTGTCTCGCTTCGGCGAGCGAAATGAAGTCACGGCGAATCGCGGGAGTCCTTCCCGACAGGCGAGGAGGCTTATCGAGCCAGCGCCTAATTTGTCTTTCGATAAACGGGCCAATTGCGCGCAGCTCGGTCAAGGATCGGTTCTGCGAGACAAGCTCAGCCACCTCTTCAGGCCATAGAAATGCGCTGCGAGCAGCTCGCCGAAACGCGCGTGAGAGAAAGCTACTCTCGCGTTCCGCCTGCCGGGCAAGAAGCTCCGCGACCTGAGTATTCGGAGCACATTTGAGAATCGATTCCGATTGGAATTTCAGGGGCTTTCCGAACAACCCTCGCCTCACATCGCTGTCTGCTTGCACCCATTTCCTCGCCGAATGCGATTTTAATAATGATGGCTGAGACGGCGGAGGAAATTTCACGGAAGCCCGAAATTCGCAGGGAACTGCAGCGGGCAACGGGCGAAAAACGTTCCGAAAAGGTTAAGCCGGGCGGAAGAGACAAAATCTGGTTCGTAATACAGGCACTGGTCTTTGCTGGTTGTGTCGCGATGTACTCTCTCATCGGCTCCAAGCTGATTCCACTGCCGCAAGCAAGTGCCGGTGTTGTCCAGCGGATTCTCCGCGGCACGGTGCTGATCGTAATCCTCCTCGCCGTCGCGCGAGTTATTTCCGTTTACGCCTTGGGCCGCATCGAGGACTCTTCCACTCGCTTCACACTCCAGCGTGTGATGCATCTGGTCGTCGCGCTTGTTATCGCGGTCATCGCGATATCAATCATTTTCGTCAATTGGTATGGCGCGCTTGCCGCACTGGGCATTGGCTCAATCATCATAGGCCTCGCAGTTCAAACGCCGATGAAAAGCTTCATCGCCTGGATTTATATCCTTGTTCGCCAGCCTTTCAGAGTAGGTGATCGCATACAAATCGCTGACGCCACGGGCGACGTAATCGACGTTGGATATCTCGACACCACTCTGTGGGAATTCGGCGGTAAATACATTTCGGGCGATCATCCGAGCGGTCGCATCATCAAGTTTCCAAATGAGAAGGTGCTCGACGAAGTCGTCTATAATTATTCGTGGCTGCTTTTTCCCTACATTTGGAACGAGATTAGATTCCAAGTCGCTTACAACGCAGATCTTGAGTTCATCGCCAGCACCATGCAGAAGGTCACCGAGGAAGAACTGGGCAAGGAGATGATTGGACGCGTGCAAACATTCCGTGACTTACTCGCACGTACGCCCGTCGATGAACTGGAAGTTCACGAGCGACCGCGCGTGATTTTTCGCGTAAGCGAAAATACCTGGCTCGAAGCGATTGTCCGCTATCTCGTTTCGCCGCGTGAAGCTGGTCGCGTCAAAACGCGTTTGATCAAAAAACTTCTCGCTGCACTTAACACCGCTCCCGACAGGGTAATGTTCCCGGCAGGAGCGAATCGTTAAGCCGGTTTATGCAACGGCGATTGCGCCCTACGTGCTCACAAAAGTCGTGACTACTCCCCGAGGGGGCCAAATCCGTCGAACTCGCGGACCAAGATGGTTGCTCGTCAGTTTTGCCGCTTTGTTTATTCGGCATCAAAACAAATCGATGCGCGTCAAGATGAAACAGGAGCTGACGATGACCCGCTCGGAGCCGGCGGCTTCGCGGGCGTAGCCGCGGCCGCTTTCTTTTTTGCAGCGGCTTCAGCTGCGGCAGCGAGTTTTGCATCGACGTCAATCGCGTCTGTTGGGCAGATGCTGTGATAGTATTCGTTTGGCTTCGACAAATCCTCTTTGCGCAGGAGCAGGTGGTCAAAGCGTTCGCGTTTACTTAGCTCGAATTCCTTGTCCATCTTGATCGCTTCGAACGGACAAACCTCGACGCAAATCTGACAACTCATGCAGACCGAGATATCGATATCGAAGATCTTCGGATAAAACTGCGGCTTGCCCATGTAATCGGGCTTTTTGTCGTCGCTCTTGACGATGTAGATGCATTGTGGCGGACATTCCTTCTCGCAAATCTTGCACGCTACGCAGCGCAGGCCCGCGTGCGGATCCTCGCCGTCGTAAGGCAGGAACGGAAAGTTGCGATAATTCTCCGGAAGCGGATTACGCTCCTCGGGATATTGCACCGTGATCAGTCGCTCCTTATCGAAATAACTTCCGACAAAGTTCCGCGCCGTGACCGCCATCCCTTTGAGTATGCCAGTGCCAATCATCTATCCACTTCGCCCATTACGATATCGACGCTGCCGAGAATTACCATCACGTCGGCGACGGTGTGGCCGAGGCAAAGGTCTTCGAGCACGGTCAGATTAATGAAGCTCGGCGGGCGCACGCGGTAGCGATAAGGATTCGGCCCCCCGTCACTGATGAGATAAAATCCGAGCTCGCCTTTGGGTGCTTCAATACGGCCGTACGCTTCGCCTACCGGTGGGCGGAACGCGCGGAGCTTCACCTTTGGATTCACGATCGGCCCCGGCTGAATTTGCGCGAATGCTTGTTGCAGGATCGACAAGCTCTCGTGCATTTCAAGCACACGCATCATCAATCGGTCGTAAGTGTCACCGCGCTCGCCTAGTGGAATCCTGAATTTGAAGCGCGGATAAAATCCGTAGCCATCAACTTTGCGGATGTCGTAATTGACGCCGCAGGCGCGCAACATTGGGCCGGTAATGCCGGCGTTAATCGCGAGGTCGGGCGAAAGAACACCGACGTTCTGTGTGCGACCGATCACCACTTCGTTTCCGACGACCAATTGTTCGAGCTCGTCGATGAATCGCGGGAAGCGATCGACAATCTTTTTTGCCTGTTCCATCCATCCTGGCGGCGTATCGCACCGGCAGCCGCCGAACCGCATGTAATCGCACATCATGCGCGAGCCGGAGAGCGATTCGAACAAATCGAGAATCTTTTCGCGCTCGCGAAACGCGTACATGAGCGGTGTGCCCCACGCGCCCATGTCGTTAAGCAGAAATCCAAGTAACGACGCGTGATTTTGAAGCCGGGTGAGCTCGGCCAGAATGATGCGCAGATACTGAGCGCGCTCAGGAACTTCGATTCCAGCGAGCTTCTCTACACTCAGCGCGTAAGCCCAGTTGTTTGTCATCGAGCAAAAGTAATCGAGCCGATCGGTATAAGGCATCGACCCGAGGTAGCTGGTGTTCTCTCCGATTTTTTCGTGATTACGATGCAAATAACCAAAGACAGGTTTTAGCTTACGCACGTTCTCGCCTTCAAGCGCGACGTTCATGCGAAACACGCCATGGGTCGATGGATGCTGAGGCCCCATCGACACTTCGAGTAATTCGCCCTCGAGCCGGGAGGCCATTGTTACCGGCGGCCGTTCCATTGCTTCGATTGTTTGGGCGGTGGCGCTCATTTCAAATTGTCATCCTGAGTCGCGAAGAGGACGAAGGATCTCTGGATTTGTTCCTGAGCTGTTGCATCCAGAAATGGCCAGAGATGTTTCGCGAAGCCTGTCCTGAGCAAAGTCGAAGGGCTCAACATGACAGGTCAGGAGGGTTTTAATTCCTCCTCCGCCGGACGCGGCGTATAGTGCTGCTTCGCTCTTTCCAGCACATCATCGTGCGGCGTTGGCTCCCATTCGTAATCGTCCGGCTCCCGATAATCTTTGCGCATAGGATGATCTTCGAATTCCTCCCACATCAGAATGCGACGAAGATCGGGATGACCATCAAAACGGATTCCGTAGAGATCGAAAATTTCCCGTTCCTGAAACTCCGCGCTGCGCCAGACCGGCGTAAGCGACCGCAATCGCGCGCCCTCTGCGCGGTCGAGGGTACGCATGCGAATGATCACTGGCCCGTGTTTGTGCGTCATGGAAAAGAGGTGATAAACCGCTTCGAGATAACCAGGGATTTTTTCTTCGGTGGTTTGATCTACATCTTTCTCCACCCCTTCGACTATCCTTTTCACCTTCGCGGTCTTCTTCACGATGCGATCGAGCCAATCGACTCCGGTGACATTTGAACAGAAGTCGAGACGCAGTACGGGGTCGTCGCGCAAAAACTTCGCAACCTCGCGCGCATGTTCGTGACCGAGTAGGAGCGACGGCTGGTTCGCGGGGCCGGGATTTGGAACAATATCGATCTTCGCTCCCGGAATTGCCGCTTCCGCGCGGGCTTTGATTTGCTCCAGCGACTCCACGATCAGACCCGCTCGATTTCAGGCGGGTGGAAAACATCCGGATTGGCCGGCGGCTCGAGGTCATGCCTGCCAAATGCCGGCACCGGAAATTCGCTCGGCTCCTCCGCATTCAGATGCGCGGCCTTGTCTGCGCCTGTCAACTTCTGACTATCGATCTTGCGTTGCAGTTCCATGAACGCGTGTAGCAGGGCTTCGGGTCGGGGCGGGCAGCCTGGGATGTAAACATCAACCGGAATGTAGCGGTCGATTCCTTTGAGAACATTGTAGCCTTGCTTAAATGGCCCTCCCGAGATCGCGCAAGCGCCCATGGA
>Ga0137371_10001094_pt1 | contig 21277 bp, 10 predicted proteins | sample SagtaG_7_FD_104919 | JGI IMG/M metagenome (GOLD analysis project Ga0137371, IMG submission 104919) | Vadose zone soil microbial communities from Sagehorn Ranch, Mendocino, California, USA - Sage1_R_40_16 metaG | ecosystem: Environmental > Terrestrial > Soil > Vadose zone | place: USA...
GACGGCGATGTCGACGTCGGAGTTGCCAATCGCGCCGTGGGCTTCGCTCCCGACGTCGACGCGCGTCCACGTCACGCCACCATCGTGGCTCTTCCATAACGTCGGCCGCGGCTCGCCGTATCCGGCAACGAATAGGCTGCCGTCCGGATGCTCGACGAGCATCGGTTCGCGGCCCACGACGTCGAGATGGTCGACGTGCCGAGCGACCTCTAACATCCCGTCAGGCGTCGTGCCCAAAGCCGTGGATCCGCGACTATGGGTGCAGCCGCCGTTCATCGTGAGGGCGCAGAGGAGCACCATTTTGGACGTGCAGGCACCGATTAGAGCCTTGGTCATATCCGCCCCGATACGTCGGACGATCGCTAATCTAGTCCCGTCCGCTGAAGGTCTGCCTGGGATCCAATCGGGCTTTGCAAAGACCCGCAAAGTCGCGATTAAACCTCAGCAACTCTTCGCACGAACTGCGCGGAACTCCAGCAGCGGGTGACACGAGCTCGCAGTGAGTACTGCAAGTTGCTGAAGTTGACCGGGTTAGAGGAGTCCCTCTAGATCAGGAGAGTCGTGGTTGAGCGTCAGCCGCTTCGCGGCCTCCGCTCCGCTCGCCGGGCTGCGCCGGGCGCCGGCCGCAAGCGGCCGGACGCGTCGAGCCCGAGAGATGTGAAGCGTGGCACCGCAGGACCTAAGTACGTAAATCCAAAGAGGACCTGACGGACTCGCGGTAAGCAGGGCACACCCAGTTCCAGAGCCTCGTGGGAGGGCGAAGGAGAGCTACAGACCGTGGTCGATGTTCACTTTTCCAGTGCCTATCTTGTAGGCCAGGTAGTGCGGCTGTCCGTTGAGGACGAACGTTGGCCTCGCGATCCCCTATGAGTACGCCGGCGGCTCGCACCAATACGTCCCGGACTTCGTGGTGCGAATGCGACAGGGACCGCTGGTCCTGCTCGAGATCAAGGGGCGGGGCGGAGAGCTGTGGGATAAGGACCGTGTGCTGGCCAAAAACACGGCCGCCAAGAAATGGGTCGCTGCGGTCAACAACGTCGGCTGTTGGGGCCAGTGGGAGTTCGAGATGCGCCGGGATTTGGCTGAGCTCCGCGGTACGCTCGAGCGCCACGCCAAGTCGTCGGCCGAAACGAAAGTCTTGCCGTTCAGGATCGTGAGGCCCAAGAAGGGAGAACAGTTCAAGACGTGCGTGCCACTTACGACGCTCCGAGCGGCAGCTGGCCGGTTCAGTGAGGAGCAGGCAGGCTTCGATGACCGGGCCGAGTGGGCCGAGGAGTGGGTGACGTGGGACGTGGCACCACCGTTCGAGTCAGAAATGTTTGTCGCGAGGGTGCAAGGTGGTTCCATGGAGCCCGAAGTCCCGAATGGGTCATACTGTTTGTCCGGCCGCCGCGCGGCGGATCAAGAGAGGGCCGAAAGCTACTTGTTCGGCATTCCGGTGTCTCGGACCCGTACACGGGTGGGCAGTACACGCTCAAGGTCTATACGAGTGAGAAGGCGCCGGAGGGAGAGGATGGGTGGCGGCACACGAAAGATTGTGCTCAAGCCGCTGAACCCGGCGCATCAGCCGATCGTGCTGGCGCCGGAGAGCGAGGAACAGGTGCGGGTGATCGCAGAGTTCCTGTCCATAGTGGGGGGAGTGACGAATGCGTGAGATCCGAGCAGAGGCCAAGACTGTTCGACAGCTGCTCAGTGGCACCCGCTATTCGATAGACTACTATCAACGAGAGTACAAGTGGCAGACCAAGCAGGTCCGTGAACTCATTGAAGACCTTAGCGACACGTTTTTCGACTCCTACAAGCCGAACCACGAACGCGAAGCAGTACAGCGGTACGAGCACTACTTCCTGGGGTCGATCATCCTCAGTGCGAAGAACGATCGAGTTTTCATCATCGACGGACAACAGCGACTTACGACGATTACTCTTCTACTTACCTACCTCCAGAACGCTCAGGGTCAGCGGTCCGACAGGGTGAAGCTAGAGGATCTGATCTTCTCAGAGAAATACGGCCGCAAGTCCTTCAACCTGGACGTCGATGAGCGAACGCCATGTATGGAAGCACTGTATGGGGGAGAGACATCAGATCCTTCAGACGGGCCTGAATCGGTCAAGAACATAGGGGCGCGTTACAAGGACATCCAGCAACTCTTCCCGCCAGAAATCGGCGAACGCGCACTTCCCTTCTTTGCCGATTGGTTCATCGAGAATGTCCACCTCGTCGAGATTGTCGCCCTATCCGACGATGATGCGTACAAGATCTTCGAGACCATGAACGATCGAGGGTTGTCGCTCACCCCGTTGGACATGCTGAAAGGGTATCTCCTAGCGAGCATCACTGATGACCGCAAACGCCTCGGTGCCGGCAAGGCGTGGAAGGAGCATCTGGGTTCCATGGCGGATCTTGGTAAGGACGAGGATGCGGATGCCGTGAAGGCGTGGTTGCGAGGTCAGTACGCTCAGACGATACGTGATCGGACGCGAGGCGCTCAGCCAGGCGACTTCGATCGTCTCGGGACCGAGTTCCATCGATGGGTGCGCGAACACGATGATGCGATCGGCCTAAAGGCGAGCGGAGACTTTGTTCGGTTCATCGAACGAGACATGTCATTCTACGTTGGGCAGTACGCGAGGCTGCGAGAGGGATCCTTCCAGCTTGAGGACGGGCTCGAGTCTCTTTACGCCATCGGCTGGCTAGAGTTTACCCTCCAGTACCCGCTCCTCCTTGCCGCATTGAAGGTCGATGACAGCGCGGCGGCTGTTAAACGAAAGGTCCGGATCGTGGCGAGCTTCATCGACATAATGCTCGCTCGGCGCCTCTGGAACTGGAAAAGTATTTCGTACTCAACGATGCAGTACTTCATGTTTGGGGTCGTCAAGGAAGCGCGTGCGCAGAGTGCCGGCGACCTTATCCGGCTGCTGAAGAAACGCCTGAAGGGTCAGGAGGAAACGTTCGAGGAAGAGCGCTTCGGTCTAACGAAGATGAATCGCCCCGCTGTGAAATGGCTGTTGGCGCGGATGACGGACCACCTTGAGCGTTCGTCCGGTCTCCCGTCAAAACTCGCGGACTACCTTGCAGGGGGAAGGACGGGTTACGAGGTTGAACACATCTGGGCCGATCACCCGGAGCTGCATGGGGACGAATTCGAACACCAAGCTGACTTTGGTGAGCAACGCAATCGGATCGGTGGTCTGCTGCTCTTGCCAAAAAGCTTCAATGCGAGTTACGGCGATCTTCCTTACGAGGACAAGATCGACCACTACTTCGGCCAGAACCTTCTGGCGAAGTCGCTCAATCAGAAGTGCTACAAGCACAACCCTGGATTCAAGCGCTATGTCGAGCGAAGCGGGCTGGCATTCAGAGCGCACACTCGGTTCAAGCGCAGCGATCTCGAAGCCAGGCAAGATCTCTACCGGCGGCTTGCTCAAGAGGTGTGGAGCCCCACCCGGTTGGATGACGCTGCTGCCTCATAGTTGATCCTCGGCGGTAAGCACCCGGCACCACGTCGCCGCGCCCGATGGGGACATGCCAAAGACGACAAAACCGGCATCGAAGCAGTCCTATCAAGCGCGCGCCAAGGCGCACCTCGCCGATTGGAAGGTCGCTCGGCTGGGGGTAACGGATAACGGTGTTTGGGAGAAGAACGGCCGGCAATATCGCCACATTCTGCCAAGGTCTCTCCGTCGCCTCAACATTATTGAGCCGGTGCGCTCGGAGTTCTTCACTCACCCAAGGACCCGCCGAATCAAACTGCATTCAGACTTCCATCACCTCACATCCTCTCAAGCGTTGTGCTTCAATTTGTTTTTCCCGTTTCTGGCCACGCCGGGCGTGGACGCGCACCCACTCCTCAAGGTGCTTGGAGTCTCCTGGCGACGTGTTGTCGACTGGTGGTTCGAACACGTCCCTGCGACCCCCAAAGGCGAGGGTACCAACTTCGATCTATTCGCGGAATCCGATACGGGCGAACGCCTCTACGTTGAGGTGAAGTTCACCGAGAATGCCTTTGGTGGCACAGACGCAGACGACAAGCACCGAGCAAAGCTGGATTCGATATACCGTCGCGCGCTTGCCGGGAAGGTACGTGAGACCGCCCTAGACGAAGCCTATTTCTTCAAGCACTACCAGCTGCTGCGCAATGTGAGCTACGCAGATTCAGGGGCGAGAGCGCAGGTTGTGTTTCTCGTGCCGCGGGCGAACGAAAGTCTGGTGAAGGCTCTGGCAGACTTCGACCTGTGCTTGCTCGATAGCGTGCGTTCCGTGGTTGCCGTAGTCTTCCTTGAAGATTTGCTCGATGGGCTGGCGTCATCTGCACCCGACCCGGGACCATTGGGCAGCGTGTGCATATCGCTCCTCAAGGAGAAGTACGTCGTTCCTAGCACCCGGTGACCTCATTTGGCGGCGGGCGCTGTCTCCTCCATGTGTCCGATCGCCTCCTGCGGGACGCGATGTGTGAAGCCCCTGTCGGTGGTCAACCTATACACTAGGCTGTGATTCGAGGCCTCGTGCTGGGACGGCGCCAATCGCTGGGGACCGCGGACTGCGAGTCCGCGGTACGGTTCGAAGTGCCCTTGGCGGATGACCTCTCCGGGCGCTTTGCCGTCTCTTTGCCGCAAGATCAAGACAGCCCTCATTCCACCCGCGGCGATCGATCGGAGGACAGGGGCTATCTCCCTTTGGCGGGGCAACGCGTCCACGCGCAGCGCTCCGTCTCCGTGGGGTTCCGATGTCAAATCTCGCGTCCGCGGTCGTACGACTCCTCGTACGGCGTTGGCTCTCAGGGTGCATCGGGTGGTCATGTTTGAGAGAAGGACTCCCGGTGCTTCTCCGTTCACAACCAATGCGGCGGCTTGCGACCGACAAGCTCCGGCAGCAATTTCACCGCGCGACAACAAGGTGGCTCTCGGTGGACGCGGTACCCTTGCGCCACTAGACCCTCCATGAGCCAGGGTAGGCATGAAGGACCTGAATAGGCGCCAGTTCCTGGGCAGTTGCGTCGCAGGTGCGGCGACGGCATCTGGGTTCGCGGGGCTTGTAGAGGAGCAGTCTCTGCAAGCCGGTCGGGCCGGCGACATCGAGCGCTCGCCCGGAGACATCATCATTCCGCCGAAGGGCGGAGGCGCGCTCAGCAGCATCGGCGAGCGGTTCTCGCCAGACCTGTTCACGGGCACAGGTAACTACACGCTGCCGATCGAAGTCCCGGCCGGACGCAACGGCTTTCAGCCATCACTTGCGCTGTCATATTCGAGTGGCAATGGCAACTCCCCGTTCGGGCTTGGATGGTCGATAACCACTCCCAGTATTTCGCGGAAGACTGCGAAGGGCACACCGGCTTACATCGACGACAGCGACATTTTCGTATTCACCGGGGAGGACGACCTGATCGTGATCGATCAGCGACCCGGTGCAACGGAGTACCGCTGTCGAACGGAAGTGTCGTTTTCGAAGTTCATTCACCTCCGAGACGCCGGGTCAGGATCCGACTACTGGGAAGTAATGCACCGTGACGGAAGCGTTAGCACCTACGGCACCCCTCGACCAGGTGACGCGTCAACCGATTGGATCGATCCGGCAGTCATCACAGATCCTGCGAACAGGGATCGTCTGTTTTCGTGGAAACCTACCGCAACCCGCGACCCGTTCGGCAATACGATCCGGTACTCCTACAAACGGGAAGCGACTCGGCGCGACGGCCTACGAGCCTGGGATCAAGTGTTTTTGTCCCGAGTTTCTTACGTCGACGTGGACGCGACAACCTTGAACTATCTCGTTCAACTAGACCTCGAGTATGGAGCGCGACCCGATCCCTTCTCAGAGTATCGAGCGGGGTTTGAAATTCGCACTAATTGGCGGTGCCGTCGTCTGGTTCTCACTGTCAATACTGACCCACCGCAGCGCGTGCGCAGCTATGAGCTTAAGTATCACGATGAAATTACTTCGTCGACCGGGGCCGTTGCGCCGAATCTCGTCTCGCTCTTGGCCCAGATCGGGTTGGTCGGGTATGACGATAGCACTGGCGAATCAGAGTCGTTGCCTGCCGTCACCTTTTCGTATAGCAGGTTCGATCCAAGCGCTCGCCGCTCCCAAGTAGTTACTGGGGCTGATTTACCGTCGAAATCACTGGCGGATCCTCGACACGAGCTCGCAGATCTGTTTGGAAGAGGGCTGCCAGACCTGGTCGAAATAGACGAGGTCGTCCGTTACTGGCGCAATCTTGGCGCGGGCAGGTTTGACAGACCGCGAACGATGGAAGTGGCGCCGACTCATCGTCTCGGCGATCCCAACGTCGCCCTGATAGACGCCAACGGGGACGGCCTAGCCGAGCTCGTGGTCTCCACTCGGGGCTTAGCCGGGTTCTATCCCTTGAAGGACGGAGCCTGGGATTCCCAATCCTTTCAACGATGGGAGGTAGGTCCGTCGATTCCCTTGGGCGATCCGCAGTTCAAACTCGTTGACCTTGATGGCGACGGTGTGACCGACGCCGTGAGGTCAGGATCGAGCCTTGAGTGTTACTTCAACGACCCACCACGAGGCTGGGTCCGTACCGCTCGCGTCGCGCGCCGCAGTCTAGACGTCTTTCCGAACGTGGACCTTGATGACCCGCGTGTTCGCCTGGCGGATATGACCGGGGACGGACTGGCGGACGTGGTGCTGCTTCACGGTGGACGGATCGATTACTGGCCGTCGCTCGGCCGAGGCGAGTTCGCGCCACGCGTGACCATGAAGAACGCGCCGAAACTGCCCTACGGATACAATCCTCGAAACCTCCTGCTAGGAGACGTGGACGGCGACGGCGCTGCCGACCTGGTATACATCGACAGTGGGCGTGTGACACTTTGGATCAATCAGAGTGGCAACGGATGGAGCCCAGCGATCGAGATCGTCGGCACGCCCGCAATCGACGACATCAGTAGCGTTCGACTCGTCGATCTCCTTGGGGCTGGTGTTGCAGGCATCTTGTGGAGTCGTGACGCAGGCTTTGTGCCGCGACCCACGATGTTCTTCCTTGATTTGCTCGGCGGGGCCAAGCCGTACCTACTGACAGGCATTGACAATGGCGTTGGAGCCGAGACTGCGATCTCGTACGCGTCGTCGTCGAAGTACCGGCTAAACGATGTCGGCACGTCCAGTCAGTGGAAAACGCATCTTCCCTTTCCGGTCCACGTAGTCTCCCGGGTGGATTTCCTCGACCGCATAACCGGCGGGAAGCTCACTTCACTCTACGACTATCATCACGGGTACTGGGACGGAGCTGATCGTGAATTCCGAGGGTTTGGGCGCGTTTATCAGCGCGACTCTGAAACGTTCACGGAATACGCGCAGTCCCGCGCTGGAACAGCAGACGATTTGAGCGTACCGATCGAGTCCTTCTCTCCACCCACGGAGACGCGCAGTTGGTTTCATCTCGGCCCAGTGGGCGAGGAATACGGTACCTGGGGCCAGATCGACTACTCAGCCGAGTTCTGGCAAGGTGATCCCCCGGCTTTTGATCCGAATTATGCGGTAAGCCCCAGTATTTCCGTGCTACCGCGCCGGGCGCAACGCGACGCAATCCGAGCCTTACGCGGACGGATGCTTCGACAGGAGGTCTACTCGGCAGACGAGACAGCCCGCGCAGGCAAACCCCACTCTGTCACTGAAAGGCTGCTCGGAATTCGCGTGGAAGCTCCGCCAGGGGTGAGCGAGAGCAGCCCTGCAGTGTTTTTTCCGTATACGCTCGGGGAGCGCGAGACGCTCTGGGAGCGCGGCACCGACCCATTGACGCGCGCTAGCTTCACCGGAGACCACGACCAATACGGCCAGCCCCAAGTCCATTTGGTCATCGGGGTGCCGCGGAACCGAACCTGGCGAGCGCCGCCCGCGCAACTGCAATCGCCACTGCTCGCAACGGTAGAAGTTACAGGATTCGCTCAACCCAGCACGACGTCATCGTACATTGCAGATCGTTTAGCCGATGAGACGAAATACGAGATTCTTGACGATGGCCGTATGAGCAGCTCGCAAGCCCAAACGAGCGCATTGGGCTTGTGGGAGCGAGTGGTAGCCTGGCGCCTCAACACCCAGGAGCTACGCTGTGAGGTCGTTGCACAAAGACTAAGGCGCTATGACGGTGAGGATTACATCGGATTGCCATTGCGCCAGATTGGAGGTTATGGGGCGCTGAAGCGGGAGGAACGACTCGTCCTGACCGAGGCGCTCCTGCAGGAGAGCTATAAGTCTGCAAGCACCACGACGGTGCCGCCTGAGGAGCCACCCTATCTGGCACGAGGAACACCGGTCCCGTGGACGAGTGATTACCCGCAGACGTTTCGGGATCTGATGGCGCAGCGCGGCTTCGCGCCTCTTGTCGGCATCGCCACACTTAGCGGGCACATTTTCCACGGCGGCGATGCGATCCGCGCACGTGGCTTTTTTGTCGCTACGCTGCAGCGAAAACACGACACGCGAGGGCTGCTCGTCGGGTTTCGTGATCCCTTCGGCAATCAGACCGATATCGAGTATGGCGATGGGTATGCCCTAAAGCCAACACGCATCACAGACGCGAGAGGGATGCGGATTGAGGCCGGTTACGACTATCGCACGCTCCAACCACAGTCTATAACAGATCCCAACGGGAGCGAGACGCGCTACGACTTTACGCCTTTGGGCCTCTTGGGGTCAGTCGTGCAACTGGGTCGTCCCACGCAGAGCGAGGGCGACACTGTGGATGAGCCGAGTACTCGTTTCGTCTACCACTTCAGCGAATTTCGCTCCTCTGGCCAGCCACTCTCTGTTCATGCGTTCCGACGCACCCATTACGTGACGGATCCTGATGACCGGCAGGAGGTCATCGAAACCCGAGAGTATTCGGATGGATTCGGCCGAGTCATTCAGGTTCGCAGTCTCGCCGATGATCTGCTCTGGGGAACAACTCCGTTCGGCGACGCCGGCTTGCCCGCCGAGCAGCCCGCAAACGACGATGCCATCGGGCAACCTCGCGCCGCCAACGCGCCGCCCAACGTGGTGGTGAGCGGGTGGCAGACGTTCGACAACAAGGGCCGCGTTGTGATGACGTATGAGCCATTTTATTCCACTGGCTGGGACTACGCCGTCCCGGATACTGGTGAGCCTAACCAGCGGCTCGTCTTCTTCTACGATGCGCTGAGTCGCGTCGTTCGGACCGTCAATCCCGATGGCTCGGAAACGCGAATGGTTTACGGCGTGTGCCCTTCCCCTAGTGACATCGACAAACCCGACGCCTTCGAGCCCTCGCCGTGGGAGGTCTATAAGTTCGACGAAAACGACAATGCGGGTCGCACGCCTCTAGCGGCCGGAGCGGACACGACGGACGTCACCCACTACAACACTCCGACCAGTTTCACAATCGACGCATTCGACCGCGTGATCGAGAAGGTCTACCGGAACAGCGTGACAGCAGGTCCTGAGTGGTACACCGTGCGTCACGAATACGACATCCGCGGAAATATCACTCGGACCTACGATGAGGCGGGTCGACTGGCGGTCACGAACGTGTTCGATCTCGCAGACCGCGAGATTCGTTCGGACCAGCTCGATGCGGGCGTCAGACGTAGTGTTCTCGACGTCACGGGTCGCCTCATCGAGAGACGTGACGGTCGCGGCGCACTCGTGCTCAACGCCCGAGACGGGTTGAATCGGCTCACCCACGTCTGGGCACGGGACGGTTTGACCGAGCCGCTCACACTCCGTGAACGCATCGTCTTCGGCGATGATGCCGCCTCGGGCATGACTCGGGCCAGCGCTGCCGGGCATCATCTCCTGGGAAGGCCCTACAAACATTATGACGGCGCCGGCGTGCTCACGGTAAATGACTACGACCACAACGGTTTGCCGATCGAGAAGGTGCGACAGCGTATCGCTGACTCCGTCATCCTCGCTGGTTGGGCAGGAGCGTCGAACAACGCGTGGAAAATCGACGATGTAAGCGTTGATTGGGAGCCTCCGGGCAACATTACTTGGGACACGCACGTGGCGACACTGGTGGATGCCGTCCTCTACCGGACATCGCAGCGCTACGACGCGCTTCGCCGAGTGAAGTGGACGCAGGTGCCCAGTGACGTCGGGGGGAATCGCAAGCGCATCGATGTCTCCTATAGCCGGGGCGGCGCGCTGCAACGTGTCGTTGTCGACGGCATCGTTTTTGTGGAGCAGATTGGCTACAACGCGAGGGGACAGCGGACCCTGGAGGTTTACGGCAGCAGAGACCCGGGCGCCCCAGGACCGCGGATGATGACGCGTTACGCGTTTGATCCGAAGACGTTTAGACTACTGCGCGTTCGAACAGAGAAGTTCACGTCGCCCACACAGAACAAGTACGTTGCGGCAGGGGGGGTCCTCCAGGACATCGCCTACGAGTATGACCTGGCCGGTAATCTGTTCGCCTTGCATGACCGAACACCAGAGTCAGGAACCGGCGCTGCCAAGGATTCGCTCGATCGAGCCTTTGGCTACGATCCGCTATACCGCCTGCTTTCGGCGACGGGTCGAGAAGCCGACACCCCACCTTTCGAGCCGTGGGATGCGGGCCCGGTGAGCGCCGACCCCTCGCGCACGCGGAGCTACGAACAGATTTACGAGTACGACGCGGTCGGCAATTTGACGTGCTTACGACACCGGCTGCCCGCGAGCTCCCAGACGGTGCCTACGTTGCATTTCGCCCAAGCCGCCGCCAGTAACCGCCTTGCCTCCGTCACAAGCGGGTTGGCCGCGTTTTCCTACGCGTACGACGCGGCAGGGAACGTCGCGCAGGAGAACTCGGAGCGTCATTACAGCTGGGATGCCGCTAGTCGCTTGCGCAGCTTCCGAGTGCAAGCTAGCGGGGCGGAGCCGTCGTTGTACGCGGCCTACCTCTACGACGCGCTGGGACAGCGCTCGACCAAGCTCGTGAGGAGGCAAGGAGGCCGCTTTGACGTCACTGTCTATATCGACGGATTCTTCGAGCATACGCGGGTTGTTCGCGGAGCGCACGTACAAGAGTTCGATCGTGTCCACGTCCTCGATAACGACCGCCGAATTGCCGACATCCGCCTTGGTCAGGATCCCGACGACTCCACCCCAGCGATCCGTTATCAAATTGGTGATCATATCGCGAGCGTGACAGTGCTCGTTAGCGCCAACGGTGCCTGGATCAATCGAGAGGAATTCACGCCCTACGGGACGACCAGCTTCGGAAGCGTATCTCGAAAGCGATTCCGGTTCACCGGGAAGGAGCGAGACTCAGAGACAGGCCTGTACTACCACGGGGCCCGGTACTATGCGCCGTGGCTCGTCCGTTGGATGAGCACCGACCCGGCTGGCTTTGCCGATGGATTCAGCCCCTACCAGTACGCGAGGGGTCGACCCCTGATTCTGGCTGACCGGTCAGGTCTGCAATCTGAACCTCCAGCGGAGCTCGGCGCGAGTGGCGCCCCAGCATCAGCGGTCGCAGAGCCGCGACCTACCAGCGAGTCGAGCGCGGACAACACCAGTCCCAATTGGCAAGGGAACAGCATTGTGCTCGAGAATCACAAGATCTTTGATGCGATCAGGGCGGCACTAGGAAAGGAAGCCGGAGCGCACATCCGGTTTAAGGAATTCAGGAAGACGACTCTCGTCGACCGGCAAGAGAACGTATTTGCTCGAAAGGGCGCTGGCTTTCTCCAGATCGATGCCAATTACCACTTCGCGGAGCACGAGTTTGCGGGTCGCATGCTCAAGGAAATAAACGACTCGGGGCAAAAGGTCTCGGTGGAGTTTGCAGACCCCCACGGCAACTTCCCAGCGCAGAGCCACCGAATAACAGGCCGTGGCCTGACGCAGACAATTACGACAGACGACATTACGTTGAACATCTTTGGCGAGCAGGCCTCAGGTGCCACGCTACTCTCGAAGAACCTAGAGAAGGCCTATAACCTCGGGCGACTTGTCGCTATCGGAAGGGGCGCGAATGTAACGACCCCGCAAGCGAATTGGTCGCGCATCTTCCTCGCTTCTGATCTCGCGAACCGCGCGACGGTTATGCACGAGGTCTTCGGGCACTTCTACCTGGCAACGAAGGGACCGAATTGGAAACATGGCCAGATGCTCAGTGCGCCGCACGTCGGTCACTTTCCGGCGCCGCCGGACCTACCGGTCAACAAGTTCATCGAGGCCGTGGAAAGATTTGCTCACTGAGCCCCCTAGATCGATAAATGCCTTCTACGACATGGGGTGCGTATGAAGCACAATCTGCGATGGGGATCTGACCTACCGGCGAGAGTGTGGGCGCGGGCGATCAGTCTCCTGGTCGTCTCCTCGAGCGCCGCCGGCGCACAGAACTTTCCGGCGTCCGACCCGACCTATATGTGGCCCAAGGTGGGAACCGCGGAGGCGCTGTCGAACGCGCCCCCCCTGTGGCCCGGACAGTACAAGTTGGAGATCCCGATGGCCGCCGCGCGCGACAACGTCATACACGGCGAAGCGGTTCTGGCCATGCAGAACTTTGACGCGGCGGCCGCAATCTTCAACACGGGGTGGGCGGTTGCCAACGACCAATTCCGAACCGCAACCTCGGTCGCCCTTACTCATCGGTTGAACGAGGATTTCCCCTGGGTTGGAACCGACGCTGTTGCGGGAATCGCCGACCGGTGCGGATGGTCCGACGCCGTGTTCAACGCCGCTTCACCTGGTCAGGGAATCACTCAGGCGGCGTGTTACTACGTCGCCAACCTCCTGATCCCGGTAGGGCGCTCCGAGGTGCAGCTTCAGCTCAACGACTTCGCCGGCGCGCTCCGCACCCTGTTTACAGTCTATTACACAACCGACTTGTCAGCGGTGTCTACGTCAACGGCGTTGGAAGGCGCCTACGGAGCCGCGATTCCGGCAGGTATGGTGTTCAACGCCGCCAACGGCAATAAGTTCGGACCGATCCGCCTTGGCAATGGCAACACTCTCAACGCGGCTCTCCATCCGCTCGACCAAGCTGCGCTCAGCCTGAGAGTCGCGAGGATCTACGTGGAGTGGGGTGATCTTCTTTACCGACAGACAAAGGTCACCGACGCAAAGCCCAAGTACATGCAGGTCTTGCGCATTTATCGCGGCATCTGGAGCCAGGTTGTCGGCGGCAGTTCGACATCGGCGGTCGACTCGGAGGTCCTCCGCCTTGTCCTACACGCACACCAAGAGCTCCTGATGGCCGGTGCTGGACTCAACTTCCTCGGCTATCCCGACGACTACGTCCCCGTATGGGACTATCAGTTCCTGCGGAATGCCGCGGGCTATTTCATCCGTGAAGCGAAATCGCTCGAGCGCGACGCGCTCACGTTTTTGACATCTGCCGAGAACGCGACCGAGCAGCAGAGTCTCGCCCAGCAGCAGACCAGCGTCGCGTCATCAGGGCTGGCCCTCCAGAAGGCCAAAGTCGCTCAGGAGCAAACGTCACTAACGATCGCCCAGCAGAGCCAAGAACTGGCGCGTTTCCGCGTCGACAACAAGAAGGAGCAAATCGCCGAGTTCGCACGCGATCATCCCATCGCAACAGCCGACGGTTTGACCTTGGGCGGAGTAGTCGGAACGACCTTCGACGCCCTCGGCTCCACACTATCCGAACTGGGTGGCTATGTAGGCAGCATTTTCGGCTGGTCGACGAGCGGAGCGGAGCAGAAAAAGGAAAAGGAAGAGATGTATCACGACATGCAGCGAGAGCAAGCGGAACTGGAGAAGGCTCTCACCATTGCATCCTCCGAGGTCACCCGGGCGACACAGAGCCTAACGGTCGCACAGATCGGGCAACAAATAGCTGAGCTCGAGCTCACACACGCGACCGCCGCGCTACAATTTGCGTTCGGACGCGTAGTCAACGCCGAGTTCTGGTACCGACTCTCCCGCCGGGTGCGACAGAATGCGCATCGCTATCTCGACTTTGGGATCACCCTTGCCTGGCTCACCGAGCAGGCGTACGAGTACGAGGAGAACGAGCGCCTCAACCAGATCCGCTTTGACTACCTCGCCCGGGAGGACTGGCTCGCCGCGGATCAGCTCCTGTCGGACCTCGACGCCATCGAGTACCGGCGCATTGCCTCGAAGCAGCACCGACAGATCCACGTCTCGCACATCATATCCCTGCAGAATCGTGATCCGGTGGATGTCGAGCGTTTGCGCACCTCCGGTGAGCTTTCATTTAACACGACTGAATCGGAGTTCGATCTTGCATACCCCGGCACCTTCAATCGCCGGATCGAGGCGGTGGAAGTGAGTGTCGTAGCGTTGGTGGGGCCAAACGGCGTCCGCGGCCAGCTGACTAAGGGGCCGATATCCTGGCTAAAGTTTGCGGCCGACGCTCGCGCTCCGTACGAACCGAATACCTTCCCTGATTGGATTACGCTCACACCCGCGAACTTTCGCCTCCGTTTGATCAAAGGCCTGCCAGAGACCATGGTCCTGTCACGCAAGGACCAGGCGCAGGCGGGTTTGGAACGCAAGTCCCCGAGCGACGAGGGCCTCACGTCGGTGTTTGCCGATCAGCCTGTAGCCGGCGCGTGGTCACTCACGCTTCCGAAGGCGTCCAACGACTTTGACTACAGCACCATCGCCGACGTTCTCATAAACGTACATTTCTCCGCGTATTTCGATCAAGAGCTCAAGAAGGCCGTGGAAATCGAACGCCGAAAGCTCGCTGCCCTGGGCGAGTTCCCTCTCGGGAATGTGCGTGCCTTCTCGTTCCGCCTGGATGAACCCGATCAATTCTACGCCTTTTTCAATCCCACAGGGGATCCTGCGACTTACGGCCAATATCGCATTCTCCCGTTGGAGATCAGACGAACGGCATTCCCGCCCAACCAAACCGCGCACAAGCTGACCCAACTCTGGCTTGCGGCGGTGGGAGAGACAGGCCTCATACCGGTTACATTCAAGATCACATCGGAGGGACTCAACGGCGGCAAGAAGCTCCAATTCGACAGAGGTCAGCTCCTCGTCGACGATGCCCCTACAGGTCTCAATTCCATCCGCTGGTATCCGGATGCGTCTCGGGGAGAGGGCTTTCAGAACGTGAAGGGCGCCCTCCTGGCGGATGCCATCGCAGGAGCGGGTGGAGTTCTCTTGGACAATTGGTTGGTACGCATCGATGCGAGCGACAATCCCTCACTCGTGAGCGCAAGCACGGGCACGCTTGATCCACAACGGCTGGCACAGTTCCGGGACATAGTCGTCCAATTCGGCTACAGCTACGAAGTCCCCGGGGTAGAAGGCGCGCCTATTACGATGTGGGCACATTTCGAGCAGAGCTCCAATCCGCCGACTTATTATCGCGTGGGTTCGTCTCCTACCTCCGCATCTTGGAGTGGCTCTGGATGGGTTGTGAACTCAGCGCTTGGGGTCTTGCAGTACGATCCTACGGGAACACCGCGCGAACTCACGACAGCGACGACCGACCAACTCTTGGGCGACGAGTTCGACGTATCACTCGACGCTACCGTGGACCCAGGTGGAACTTTCGAGTTTCGGCTGGAAGGAACAGGTGTGTCGTACGGAGTCAGAGTTCACAGGGCCACCGATGGGACTTTTGACTTCAGGGTCGATCGGACGTCGGGCTCATCTACCCAGGTTGTGACTCAAGGACCGCTCACACCGGTCGAGAGTGTTCTCAGGCTGAGGGTGATGGCTTATGGCGACGGAAGCAGTCGAAAGGTTCAGTGGTTTGTAGGGCCACGTGCGTTGGGTGAGCACCTGATAGGTGCTGCCCCGCACAATCTTGAGCGGCTAAGGCTCCGTGGCGAGGCTGCCCGCATTCGCGTTGACAATATTTTGATCGCTGACATTACTGGCAGGCACGTCACCCCGTAGGACGTCCTCGGGCGATGTGGAACAGGCAGTACTCGTAGCGCCGGAGCTCCAGCAGCGTTGGTGAGCGGTGTCAACGCCGATTTGAATTGCACACTTTCGCCGACCAGAATTGCACACTCGGGGGGTGGCCAGCCCAGGAAGGGAGCTTAGGCCTCCTGCCGGCTGGGCCGGCGGGCACGGGGTGGCGGGGACTTGGCGGGCGTGGTGGTCAGGCGCGTGGCGAGGGCCCGGTGTTCCCGCATCCGGTAGCTATTGCCGCGGATGTTCACGATGTGGCAATGGTGGAGGAGTCGGTCGATGAGGGCGGCGGCCATGACGTCGTCGCCCAGCACCTCGCCCCACTCCTCGAAGCCTTTGTTGCTCGTGAGGACGGTGCTCGCGTGCTCGTAGCGGCGGGACATGAGCTGGAAAAAGTGCATCGCTCCGGTCCGGCTGATCGGCAGGTAGCCGATCTCGTCGATGATCATGAGGCTGGGAAAGACCAGCGTCCGGAGCCGATGGCTCAAGCGGCCGGCTTGCTGCGCGTCCTCGAGAGACGTGATGAGGTCGGCGAGCGTGGCATAGTACACGCGACGGCCGCCCTCAGCCGCGGCGACGGCGAGGCTCACGGCCAGGTGGGTCTTCCCGACGCCCGGGGGCCCGAGAAAGACCACATTCTCCCGCCGCTCGATGAAGCTCAGCGTGTGGAGGCTCTCCAGCTGGTCGCGCTTGACGCTCGGCTGGAAGCTGAAATCGAAATCGGCGAGCGTCTTCACGGCCGGGAGTCGCGCGGACCGCATGGCGGTCTGGAGCCGTCGCTGATTGCGGAGCGCGATGTGGCTCCCAAGGAGCGCACTCATCGCCTCGCCGGCGGCGAGCTCGCCGCTGTCAGCCCGGCGCAGGATGTCATCCAGCGCTTCGAGGGCGCCGGGCATCTTGAGATCGGCGAGTTGGGCGCGGAGCCGATCGCGGAGGGTCGGGGCGGGCATCAGCGGGCCTCCGCGAGGAGGGTCGCATAGCTCGCCAGCGAGCGGCGCTCGACCTCGACGGGTGGAGTCCGCCGCGGCGTGGGCGGGGGGGCCGGCAGCGTCAGGACCAGCGAGCGGTAGGGACGCGCGGCCAGAGGCATGAAGGCCGCCTGCTCCTCCGCCAGTCGGCTGACCGGGACGACGCGGGTGGTGCCATGCACGCGGTGATTGGCGCGTACCAACCAGCGGGCGCACTGATCGGCGAGGTCAGCGTCGCCCAGGAAGGTCCGCCCGTAGAGGAAATTCCCCCGGAGATAGCCGACCGGCCGCTCCACCTTCCCCTTGGTCTTGGCCCGGTAGGGACGGCAGGCTCGGATGCGGAAGCCCCAGTGGGCGGCGAACCGGAGGAACTCCGGATTCTCGAGGAGCCGGCCGCCCGTCGGCCGGTGATCCTCGACGATCACGCTCTTCATCTGGTCGAAGAGGATCTCGTGGGGCACGCCGCCGAAGGCCGCGAAGGCCCGCTCGAGGCCCACCATCACGGTGAGCGCCGTCTGGCGCGCCACGAAGTCGACGAAGAGCACCCGCGAGTAGCCGAGGACCACCAGCAGCGCGAAGCGCGTGCCCCAGGGCAAGCGGATCGTGGCGAAATCGAACTGCGCTTGGTGACCGGGCGCGGTCTCGAAGCGGACGATCGGCTCCGGCACCGGTCGCGGGCGGATGCGCGCCACGTACGCTTTGAGCTGGCTGTAGCCACCCGCATAGCCCGCGGCGCGACACTCCTCGAGCAACCGGACGGCCGACAACTCCGGGTAGGTCGTCAGCCGCTCCTGAATCAGCGGCTGGTAGCGCTCCAGCTTCGTGGGACGCGGGGCGGTGCGGCGGGCGTCCGAGGCGCCGCTCAGCTCACGATCGAGCTGGCCCGTCCGGATCCAGTGATAGATCGCCCGGCGACTGACCCCCAGCTGCCGCGCGATGGCGGTTTTCGAGAGCCCCGACTCCAGGTAGTGTTTGAGCAGCACGAGGGTATCCCATCCGTACACAGGCCGGCTCCCCCAACGAGGAGCAGGCAAGCTCCCAATGACGAGGCCCCGACGTCAGGCCCCACGCCGGATACCCGAAGCGTGCAATTCTTCCCGGCGATTCTGTGTAATCTGAAGTCGGCGATGACAAGCGGCGGTTCCTTACGAGAGTGACGGGGTGGGGGCGCTGACACGCAGCTATCAGAACAGGCGGAGTCCTCAATCCACGCGGCGGGCTCATTGCCGTGAGCATGTTCAGGCCTGGTGAGAAATGCCCAATGCTTTCTTAGGAACACAGGGGTCTCGTCGCCTCTCGGCAAACATTGCGGCAAAGGGCGCTGCAACTGCGAGCCCTCGGAAGGGTTAGCACCGCGCAGCGGATGACCAATACGCGCTCGTGCGTTCGTCTTGGAGCATCCCGACCACGCCGAGGTCACGCGCGATCGTTAGTGCCCGGCCAGGGCACGGGCGAGCGGGCCAACGGGTTTCGGCTCGACCTACAGACGGCTCAGAGCACCTTTTGTAGACACGTTTTTGTTATCAACACCTCCTCATTGATAAGTGTAGGTGACGTCTACTCGAATCGAGCCGTAGACGCCTGTGTAGACAATTCCTGTAATGTTGACCGGCAGGAACGGGCTCGACGACCCGTAGAATAGGTTCGCGACGTCTGCTGGAGACGTGCTGGCCCCTGGCTGGAGGTTGATTGTCCCGCCGTTCGGAGTCACGAGACCGATCACACCGGGACCGAACGCGTTCACTCCCGGATTCGCGATCGATACCAAATGGCCGTTGATCCCTATGCCGAACGCTCCAGTGTAGGGGATGACGCCTTGCCACACTGGTTGCTGCACGAGGTAAAAGGCGTACGTCGCCGTCTTCGCCCCAGCAGCTGGGGCCGACATCTGGCCAGCCGAGGCGAGACTGTAGTCGCCGCTTTGTATACCGCTCAGCCCGGTGATGTGGCCGCCTCCTGCTGGACATACGCCGAAGATGCCCCGCCCCGAGAACCAAAGCCCCTGGCACCTGGGGCAGAACCGCCATCCGTGCTGACCGGGGTCGTTCGGGACGTTGTCAATTAGGCTGTAATCCCCGCTCTGCGAAGCGTCGTGGATGCCGCCCGCTGGGCACGCTTCCTGTGTGCGAAAGCCGATGAAGAACAGTCCAAAGCACTTGCTGCAAAACCGCCAGAGATGCTGCCCGAGGCTATTCGGCACGTTGTTCACGAGGGCGTAATCGCCGCTTTGGGACGCGTCGTGGCCGCCCCCAGCGGGGCACGTGCCGGTCGTGGAGCGGCCGGAGAAAAACAACGCGAAGCACTTGCTACAGAATCGCCAGGCGTGCTGCCCAGGGCTATTGGCCACATTGTTCACGAGGACGTAATCGGGGCTTTGGGAAGCATCGTGTCCCCCACCAGCGGGACAGGTGCCCGTCGTCGGGCGCCCGGAGAAGAACAGACCGATGCACTTTCCGCAAACCCGCCAACCCTGCTGACCGGGGCTATTCGGAGTGCTCGAAAACGTAAGGGTGTAATCGCCACTTTGCGAAGCGTCATGGCTCCCACCACCCGCGCAAGCCTCTGGATGGCGACGACCAGCGAAGAACAGGCCAAAGCACTTACTGCAGAACCTCCAGTTGTGCTGGCCGGGATCCGCTGGGACATTATCGACCAGGAGGTAGTCCACGCTCTGAGAGGGGTCATGCACACCGCCGGCTGGGCACACGCCGAACGTGCCGCGTCCTGCGAAGAATAGTCCCATGCACCGGCTGCAGAACCTCCAGTTGCTTTGCGATGTCATCGCGGTCAGCTCCCTATGCGGCACGGCAGGTTGCGTCAGGTCGAAGCCCAATGCGGTCGTACCTGCAGCGGCAGTAGCGGCGGCTGCAGCGCCTACCTCGAGAAAGTCGCGACGTGTTATCTGTGCCACGATAGGACGCATGTTGAGAACCCTCCCCCATATGCGCTACGGCAGCGCAATTCCGCGCACGGAGGCCGGACGTCCCGGCATCCCTGTCTTGCTCGTCAGACAGTGCTTGGTAGCGGCGGTGCGATACGGCAGCCGTTAGCACTCTGACCCTCAGAATAAGGTGCGGGGTAAGTAGACAATCGTATAGGGCGGTTTTGCGGCATCGTAGGGCGGTAACGCGACACACTCGTTTCGGGTTGGAGCGACACCGAGAGGACTCCGCCCCAAAAGGAGTCAGGCCATCGCGCGCCGTTTCATCATGGTGTGTTGATCACTTTCTGCCATCGGCGGCGGACGCAAGCGCCTGAGCCGAGGAAGATCGACTTCGGTCGGAGGCGCGTGTTTGAGTACCGCTGGGCGCGACTGCTTGATCTCGCCAGCGAGCCGTGTTGGGCCTGACTGGTGAAAATGGACGCCGGATTCCAAGTCCGCTGCTCAGTTGTCCGGGCTGCCCGCCCCATCGTCGCCGTTCTGGATCAGGAGAGCTCTCCCTACTCCCTCAACCACTCCGCCACGCCCCCGTGATGCGAGCAGGTCCCCTGCCGCGTGCGGCTGAAGCTGAATGTCCCGTCCCTGCAGTGGGCCGTAGCTCCAGCGGGCGGCTTGCCATCCGCAGTACGCGTGGGCGATGGGACCCGTTCCCCCTGCGAATTGATGTAGCCACGGCCCTGTGAAGTCGCTGCTTGCGGCGCTTGGGCGCTGAGGAACTCTTCGAGTAGATAGCCGGAGAGCCGCGAAACTGCGACGCTGCACCAACCCTGGGAGCAGCTGTAGAGCCGGACGGCGTTGCCTTGAGGGAGCGCCGCCAGCGCGCGCGCCGTCGCGAACGGTTTCTCCCGCAGCCGAACGAACGCAGTGGTGTAGGCGAGTGTGTCTTGAGATGTGACCTGGGCATGGGCCGAGACTGGCCCAGCAAGCAGAACGGCGCAGATGAGCCGAGCGAATAGGCGACGCATGGGGCCTCCCGTGGTGACCCTGGGCAATATGACGCCTTACTATCGGCTTCGCTTGTGGCGAACGTTGCAGACTTGGAGACCGATCTTCGGGAACAGCTGCAAACCGCCCTGAGCGACGCGTATCGTCTAGAGCGCGAGCTTGGCGGCGGTGGCATGAGTCGCGTGTTTCTCGCGGAGGAGCTCGCGCTCGGTCGTCGCGTCGTGGTCAAAGTGCTGTCACCCGATCTCGCCGCCGGCGTCAACTTCGAGCGTTTCAAGCGCGAGATCCTCGTCACCGCGCGACTGCAACACCCGCACATCGTGCCCGTGTTCACCGCCGGTGAAACCTCCGGACTCCCTTATTACACCATGCCGTTCGTGGAAGGAGAGTCGCTGCGGGTGCGTCTCTTGCGCACCGGCGCGATGCCGATCCTTGTGGCGGTGAGCATGCTCAGGGACGTCGCGCGCGCGTTGGAATTCGCGCACTCCAGGGGCGTCGTGCACCGCGACGTCAAACCTGACAACATCCTGCTCACCGACAACACCGCGGCCGTCTCGGACTTTGGAATCGCCAAAGCACTGATCGC
>Ga0137371_10001097_pt1 | contig 21257 bp, 23 predicted proteins | sample SagtaG_7_FD_104919 | JGI IMG/M metagenome (GOLD analysis project Ga0137371, IMG submission 104919) | Vadose zone soil microbial communities from Sagehorn Ranch, Mendocino, California, USA - Sage1_R_40_16 metaG | ecosystem: Environmental > Terrestrial > Soil > Vadose zone | place: USA...
CCCGCCGGCCCGGCGCGCGCCGGCTCGGGCTCAGCCGGACAGCGCCGGCGCCGCTCCCGGCGGCCGGCGAGGTGACCGTCGACCTGACGCGGCCGCCGACCCGCGCGTCGGCCGGCTTCGCGCCGGGCGACGATCATCGAGCCTGGACGGGGGCCGCCCACCGGGCCTTCCGGGTCACGGTGCTTCTTCCCGGCTCGCGCGCGTACGTCGCCCTCGCGACGCTCGCGGCCCTGGTCAGCCCCGAGCCCGGCGGCGAGCCGGCGCGCCTGACGGTGAAGCTTCCTCCGACCGACCTCGCAGGAGCCCGGCGGACTCTCGAGGACCTTGCCCGCGAATGGAGCCTCGACGCGGCCGAGGTGACGCGCTGGGCCGCCGCAGCGGAGAGCGCGACCCCGTCGGATCACGCCTACAGCACCCGCGTCTTCCGAGCAGACCCGATCGGCTCCGTCGTCCTCGAATTCCAGGTCGAGCACCACCTCGAGGACGACGCATTCGTCCTCGACGCGCTGTTCTCGTGGACGTCGGCGCGTCGCTCATCAGCGACGTCTAAGGCCGCAACCTAGCCCAAGGCGAAGCGGAAGCTGGGGCGCGGCCGAACCCACGCGAGCGGGGACGCAAGGCGCCACCGCTCGCGCAGCGCAAGCAATCGCCCAGCGTCCATGGGCACGGGAAACGCCTCGACGAGCATCCCCGCGCCGAGCAGGAAGGCAAACGCAACCAGACGGCCCGGGGCCGGGCCGGCTAGCGCAATGCTCGCGCCGGCGGCGATGGCGGCCGCGGCCCCGAGCGGGGCCACGGGTACGATCAGTGGCAGCAGTCGCGGTGGTGCTGCGGGTGCCGCCGAAGCGTCTGCCGACTAGAGCAGGTCGGCGAGGGCGCTGCCCCAGTAGAAGCCTCCGCCGAGGCTGCTTAGCGCCGCAAGCGCCAGGATCAGCAGTAGACGAGTTGGGTCTTGCGCATCTGTGTGCCTCCGTAGGCCGCAGTGAAGTAGTCGCACTATCGGCGTTTCGGGCCGGCACGCCCGTCCCTCGGCCCAGGGATCCCAAGTAACACAGTGTTACTTGGGAGGTTCGAGAGGTCTAGGAGGCGAGTACGCCGGTCGCGACCGCGCCGAGCTCCCCGGCGAACGCCGCGACGATCTCGGGGTCGAACTGCGTGCCGGCGCAGCGGGCGAGCTCGTTCAACGCGTCGTCGATCGAGAGCCGGCGACGGTAGACGCGGTCGGAGGTCATCGCGTCGTAGGCGTCGGCGACGAAGATGATCCGGGCGCCGAGCGGGATCTCCTCGCCATGGAGGCCCTCCGGATAGCCGGTGCCGTCCCAGCGCTCGTGGTGGTGCAGCACCCACTCGGCGACGGGGTCGACACCGAGGCTCTCGAGCATCCGGAAGCCGATCTGCGGATGCCGCTCGAGCACGAGCCGCTCCGACTCGGTCAGCGTCCCCGGCTTGCGCAGGATCTCCTCGGGGATCGCGAGCTTGCCGAGGTCGTGGAGGCTCGCCGCGAGCCGTGTCAGCTCGATCTGCTCCTGGGTGATACCGAGGCGCTCGGCGATCCGCGCCGCGAGCTCGCTGACGCGCTCGGAGTGGCTCCCGGTATAGGCGTCGCGTGCGTCGACGGCCTTCGCGAGCGAGGCGGCGGCACGGTAGCGCGCGGCGCGATCCGGCCCCGACGCGAGCCGCTTCAGCTCTGCGAGCTCGATCACGTCCGGGCGGTACACGCGCACGCGGTTCTTGCCGTGCTCCTTGGCCCAGTAGAGCGCGCTGTCGGCGAGCCGGATCAGCTCGTCGCGGCCGGCGCCCTGGAGCGGGAAGGTCGCGACGCCCGCGCTGACCGTGATCGGGCCGATGAGCTCGAGCTCGAGCGAGCCGATCCGGTCGACGACCGACTCGGCGGCCGTCAGCGCAGCGTGCTCGTCGAGGCCGGGGAGCAGGAGCGCGAACTCGTCGCCGCCGAGCCGGAAGGCCTCGCCGCCCTGGCGGAGGCGTCCCGCGACGCGGGAGAGAACGCGGTCGCCGGTCGGGTGGCCGAAGCGATCGTTGATGCGCTTGAAGTCGTCGATGTCGACGAGGCAGAGCGTCAGCGGCGAGTGCTCGTCCTCGGCCGCGACGAGCTCCCGCTGCAGGCGCTCGTGGAAGTGGCGGTGGTTGCCGAGCCCGGTCAGCGGGTCGGTCAGCGCGAGGCGCATGGCGCGCAGCTCGCGGAAGGTGGAGCGCTGGTAGAGCGCGATCGCGATCAGCGGCCCGACGAGCGCGGTCGAGAGGGCGGGGGAGCGCTCCCAGAGCACGACGAGCATCAGCGCCGCCGAGGCCATCAGCCCGAACGGGCCGGCCGTCCAGCGGATGTTCGAGCGCAGGAGCGGCGGAAAGCGGTCGCCCGAGCTCACCGAGACGACCGCGGTGATCAGGGCCGTGTCGACGACGTGGAAGATCACGCCGCAGAGCGTCGCGCGGATGAGCAGGGTCCCGACCGAGTCGCCGTGGATCGGAGCGATCGACAGACCCGCGACCGCCGCGGCGACCGCGTAGGTTCCGCCGTTGTAGGCGATCCGCAGCGGCGGCCGGTGCTCGAGCAGCTGCATGAGCATCGGCGCCGCGGCCGCGACGACCACGCCGACGTCCCAGCCGAAGAGCAGGATCGCCGCGAGGGCGAAGACGAAGCCGAGCGAGACGCCGTTCGCCTCCGCGCCCTGCACGGGCACGGGGAACCGCTCCGCGAAGGTGAACGCGACAAGCAACGCGACGATCGAGATCGCATCCGTCGCGGTGTACGCCGTTTGGGTCAGTGACCATGTGGCCACTCCAACGGCGACCAGCCCGATCGCGATGACCGGGCTGACGACGGCTGCGAGCTTCGGCGGAATCGAGCCCGACGCGCTCACGTCGTTCCCGCTACCAGGTGAACCCGTACGTCCAGAAGTCGCCAAGCAGCGCCGCCAGCAAGACGAGCGCCACGAGCGCTACGAGCGTGAAACGTGGAAGCCACTGAAGCATGCGGACTCTCCCCTCCCGACCGCAATTATTCCCAGGTGAATCCTCGACCCTTGCCGCTTGCGTGCGCGACGAACGACGCGATCGCAAGAGCGAGGATGAGGAGCGTAATCAGACGTGGATGCCACTGCAACATTGGTTTTGTTCCCCTCCCGACCATGGACACCGGACGACAGGGATTCTCCAATGGCGGCGGGGCCGAGTAATCACCCGAAGGGGGGATTGTACGTGATGTCGCATTTTATCCCTCAGAAGTGGGATCCCGGCCGGCTGGAACCGATACTCTCGGCTTTGGTGGACGTCGAGATCAGTCCGGAGCCGAGCGAGGCGGAGCGTGCGGCGATCCTCGCTGCGCTCGAGCTCGAACGGGGCGAAAGCGACTGTTTTCCGCCGCCGGAGCCGGCCGAGGACGAGTAACCAGAATCGCCCTCCGGACGTTGTGCGGACATGTACGACGAGTGCATCCGGTGCGGAGAGGCTCCCGCGGTCGACGAGCTCGGCTACTGCGGACACTGCCACTGGGCGGTGCGTGCCGAGATCGAGGAGGGCTTCTACCAGCTGCGCGAATACCTGCGCGCGTGGGCCCGCTTCAACGACTGGTGCCAGGCGCAGGGCGCGGCGGCTGGCTAGAACCCAGTCCTAGGGCGCGGGTCTGTATTCGCGCGTATCGACCGGACATTTCGGACGGACGCGCAGGAAGCCTGCGCGTCCTGAGGGCGGCGCCGGCGAGCGGCGCCTACGCGGGCACTCGGCCTCTGAAGAGGCGGGGCGCGCTGCGCGCGTAGTCGAGCCCCGACACCCAGGTCAGCACTACCGCGACGAGCAGCGCCCACCAGGCGACGCGGTCGCTCCACGCTCCCGCCGCCGCGAATCCTCCGAGCGCCGCGGCGACCGCCTGGGCCCAGGTCTTGAGCTTGCCGAGGTCGCGCGCGGAGAGCACGATGCCGCGCTCGATCGCGGCCTGGCGCAGGCCGGTGATCAGGATCTCGCGCACGACGATCGCGGCGACCATCCAGGCGGGGGCGACCCCTTCTCCGACGAGCATCACGAGCACGGCGAGCACGAGCACCTTGTCGGCGACGGGGTCGAGCAGCGAGCCGAGCGGCGAGGTGCGGCCGTGGCGGCGCGCGATCCGTCCGTCGAACCAGTCGGTCGTCATCGCGACGGCGAAGACCGCGGTCGCCCAGTAGTCGTGGCCCGAGAACGGCCATGCGTACAGCGCGATCACGAACGGAACCGAGAGCGCCCGCGCGACGGTGAGCTGGTCGGCGAAGCTCATCGAAGATGGAGAATACGCCGGTGTTCGGCAAGGTGCTCGTCGCGAACCGTGGCGAGATCGCGATCCGCGTCTTCCGGACGCTGCGCGAGCTCGGAATCGGCGCCGTCGCGGTCTATTCCGAGGCAGATCGCTCGTCGCTCCACGTCGCCTACGCCGACGAGGCGTACCTGATCGGGCCGGCTCCCGCGGCCGAGAGCTACCTGCGCGTCGACCGGCTGCTCGAGACGGCGCTCCGGGCGGGCGCGGACGCGATTCATCCCGGTTACGGCTTCCTCGCGGAGAACGCGGGCTTCGCGCGGGCGGTCGAGGAGGCCGGCCTCGTCTGGATCGGCCCGCCGGCCGAGTCGATCGAGCTGATGGGCTCGAAGACGCGGGCGCGGCGCGCTATGCAGGAGGCGGGCGTCCCGATTATCCCCGGCACGACCGACCCAGTCGACTCGGCCGAGGCCCTCGTCGCGCTCGGCGAGGAGATCGGCTACCCGCTCCTGATCAAGGCGGCCGCCGGGGGCGGCGGCAAGGGGATGGAGGTAGTCGAGAGCGCGGCCGGGGTCGAGCGGGCGTTCGAGTCCGCGCAGCGGCAGGGCCGCTCGTACTTCGCCGATCCCGCCGTCTACGTCGAGCGCTTCCTCGTCGATCCGCGCCACGTCGAGGTGCAGGTGCTCGCCGACGCGCACGGCAACGTCGTCCACCTCGGCGAGCGCGACTGCACGATCCAGCGGCGCCACCAGAAGCTGGTCGAGGAGACGCCGTCGCCTGCGGTCGGGGAGGAGCTGCGCGCCCGGATCGGGCAGATCGGCGTCGACGCCGCGCGCGCGGCCGGCTACCGCTCGGCGGGCACGATCGAGGGGCTGCTGACCGCGGACGGCGACTACTTCTTCATGGAGATGAACACGCGCATCCAGGTCGAGCACACGGTGACCGAGATGGTCACGGCGATCGACCTCGTCAGGGAGCAGGTGCTGATCGCAGCCGGGGAGCCGTTGTCGTTCTCGCAGGCGGACGTCCGCTTCAGCGGCCACGCGATCGAGTGCCGCATCAACGCCGAGGACGCGGCGCGCGGTTTCCTGCCCGCTCCGGGGCTCGTGACCGCCTACCGCGAGCCGGCGGGGCCGGGAGTACGCGTCGACTCGGGGATCGCGCTCGGCAGCGACGTCGCGGGCGTCTACGACCCGCTGATCGCGAAGCTGATCGTCCACGGGAGCGACCGCGAGCACGCCCGCCGCCGGATGCTGCGGGCGCTCGACGAGTACGTGATCGAAGGACCGCGGACGCTGATCGGATTCCACAAGGCGCTGCTCTCGCATCCATGCTTCGCCGCCGGCGAGAGCTGCCACGGGGTCGTCGAGTCGGAGCAGCTCGCCGCGCGCGCCTCGGAGCTCGACGGGGGGGCCGCGCTCGCTCCCGGCACCCCGGGCATCCCAAGTAACACTGTGTTACTTGGGATCGGGAGGGAGCGGGTCCGGGCCGTCGAGGTGGACGGGCGGCGGTTCGAGGTGCGGATGTTCGAGCCCGAGCCCCCGTGGGCCGAGCTCGCGCGGCGGCGGCGGGAGCGTGTGCGCGGCGGCGGCGCGGGTGGGGCAGGGCGGGATGCCGTCGTCAGCCCGATGCAGGGGACCGTCCTCGCGGTCGAGGTCGCCGACGGCGACGAGGTCGAGGCAGGCCGCGTGATCTGCATCGTCGAGGCGATGAAGATGGAGAACGAGGTGCACGCGCATCGCGCGGGCACGGTCACCGAGCTGTCAGTTGCGGTCGGTCAGGCCGTCACGACCGGACAGGTCATCTGCGTTATCGCCGCGGACTGAGTCGAGGATCGCGTCCACGACCGTGTCGTGGATGAAGCCCTTCGTCAGAACGTCGGCCGCGCCGGCCCGCTCAGCCTCGGCGCGCAGCTCGTCGCGGTCGAAACCGCTGAGGATGATCACGGACGCCTCCGGCCGGAGCTTCCGCAGCCGCCGCGTGCCCTCGAGGCCGTCGATCCGCGGCAGGCCAACGTCCATCAGGACGACGTCGGCCTCGCACCCGACGGCGAGGTCGACTCCTTCGAGCGCGCTCGCGGCGACGCCGACCACCTCCACGCGCGGCTCGCGGTCGAGTAGAAGCGCGAGGGCGTCTGCGAAAACAGCGTGGTCATCGACGATCACGACCCTGATCGGGCCGGATTCAGGCGACGGCTGGGCTCCCGTGGCCTGGAGCATACGGCCTGGCTGCTCAGGATGCGCCCGGCCGGACGAGGCCGGATTCGTAGGCCGCGATCACGGCCTGGACGCGGTCGCGGACGCCGAGCTTGCGGAAGATGCTCGAGACGTGTGTCTTCACCGTCGTCTCGCTGAGGAAGAGACGTCCGGCGAGCTCGGCGTTCGAGAGCCCGCCCGCGAGGAGAGCCAGAATCTCGCGCTCGCGGTCGGTCAGCTCGTCCAGCGAGCGGCCCGCCGCGGAGGGCTGCGCGAAGCGCTGCAGCAGGCGCTCGGTCGCCGTCGGGCCGAAGAGCGCGTTCCCGGCTGCGACGACCCGGATCGCGTCGACGAGCTCGCCGGGCTGGACGTCCTTGAGCAGGAAGCCGCTTGCTCCGGCCTGGATCGCCTCGTAGACGTACTCGTCGAGGTCGAAGGTGGTGAGCACGAGTATGTGGGCGCGCGAACCGGCGGCGACGAGGCGCCGAGTCGCCTCGACACCGTCGAGGTTCGGCATCCGCACGTCCATCAGGATCACGTCCGGCTCGAGCTCCCCGGCGAGCTCGACGGCCTCGAGCCCGTCCTCGGCCTCGCCGACGACCTCGAGGTCGGGACGCGCGTCGAGGATCATCCGGAAGCCGCTCCGGACGAGGGCCTGGTCGTCGACGACGAGGACGCGAATCACGTCGACGCCTCGAGCGGAAAGCGCGCCTCGACCGCGAAGCCGCCGCCGGGCGCCGCGCCCGTCTCGAGCTCGCCGCCGTAGAGGACGACGCGCTCGCGCATGCCGATCAGGCCGTAGCCGCCGCCGGCGCCGTTCGGGCCGACGCCGTCGTCGCGGACGGCGACCGCGAGCCCGCCGGGCTCGAAGCGGAGGGCGACGTCGGCACGTGTGGCCGACGCGTGCTTGAGCGTGTTCGTGAGCGCCTCCTGCACGACCCGGTACGCCGAGAGGTCGATCCCGGCCGGGAGCGGTCGCGGCTCGCCCTCGACCGAGACGTGGACGTCGAGACCGGCCGCGCGCACCTGCTCGACGAGGCCGTCGAGCCGGTCGAGGCCGGGCTGCGGAGAGTAGTCGGCGCGGACGACGCCGAGCAGCCTCCGCAGGTCGGCGAGCGCCTCGCGACCGGTCGCCTCGATCGCGCCGAGCGCCTCACGGGCGCGGGCAGGCTCCGCGTCGAAGACGTCACGTCCGGCGGCGGCTTGGACGACCATGACGCTGACCGAGTGCGCGATCACGTCGTGGAGCTCGCGCGCGATTCGCGCCTGCTCTTCGGCGGCCGCACGGCGCGTCTCGGCGTCGCGTTCGCGCTCGAGCCGCTCGGCCTTCTCCTCAAGCTCACGGGTGTAGGCGCGGCGCGTGCCGAGGTTGTCCCCGAAAACCCAGGCTGCGGCAAGGAGAAGCAGCGGAAACGGCGACTCTAAGGGCCCAAAGTGCTGGGCGCCGAGCAGCGGCACGACGAGCACGCCCGCCGCGGCGAGGGTGTGCGTGAGCGAGCGCCGACGGTCGAGATGGGCCGCAACCGTGTAGACCGCGAGGCCGACGGCGAACGGGAGCAGGATGTCGTAGAGGACCGCTCCGGCGGCAGTGGCCGCGGTCACCGTCCAGAGCACGAGCAGCGGGCGGCTGCGGCGAACAACGAGCGGTAGGACCTGCAGCGCCGCGAGCGGAATCCCTACGGCGTACCTGTGGTGGTGCACGGCGTTGCCCACGTACCCCGCCGCGAGGGCGAGCACGAGTACGCCGTCGACCAAGATGGGACGCCGCCGGAGCCAGTTCCAAACCATGGCGGAACGGTACTCCGGCGGCGACCCGTATCAGGCGTCCCGCGCCGCCGTGCGCCAGGCGCCGACGACGAGCGGGATCGCGGTCCAGAGGATGAGCACCGCTACCGTCGCCGCGAGCGACATCGGCGCGTGCGTGCCCTGGCGCACGTCGTCGGCGATCGCGGCCGGGGCGAGCCGGCCGAGCGCAGCGGTCGGGAAGACCTCCCGGAACACGCCCAGCGCGGCGATCGAGGCGAGGATCGGCGCCAGCGCGAGCCGGAACGCGAGCAGGATCCCGACAGTCTGCGTGCGCGAGCCGAGCAGCGAGGCGAGCCCGAGCGCGACGACGTAGAAGAGCGCGACCTCGCCGATCAGCCAGAGGCCGCCCTCGACGAGCAGCGTCGTCGTGGGCGAGGCCAGCGAGCCCGCGAGGCCGACCGAGGCGACGGCGGCGATCGCATATCCCGCAGCGACGAACGGCAGCAGGAACGCAAGACCACCAGGAAGGCGGGAGGCGAACAGCGCGAGGCGCGACCGCCCCGTGACCACGAGCTCCCGGAACACTCCCGCGTTGAGGTCGTCCGCCCCCGCCGAGGCGCCGACGATCGTCGCCGCTACGCAGCCGAGGAGCGAGAGCACGCCCACGCCGTGCATGAGGTTCGCGACACCGCCGGCCGGCCCATGGTGCGCCGGATTCGCGGCGTGCAGGATCGCGAGCACGGCGTAGGTGACCACGGCTGCGCCGATCGTCATCGCCGTCACGGTCGCGACGAGGCCGCGCCGCTTGCGCAGCTTGAGCAGGTCGGCCGTGACGAGCGGCAGAAACGGACGGCGGTCCGGCTGGGGCGGTGCCGCCGCGACACTGAGGGCGGTCATGCTGCTTCCTCCAGTCGGGACGTAATCTCAAGGAATCGCTGCTCGAGCGAGACCTGCTGGGGCTCCAGCCGGTAGACGGGGATACCGGCCTCGACGAGGCGGCGGTTGATGTCGGCCGCTGCCTCGCGGGCGACGGTCTCGGTGCCGTGATGCAGCCGGACGCTCAGGGCGCCGTCGGCCACGGTGACGGAGTCGACGCTTACGTGGGCTCCCAGAAGCGACCGGGCGCGCGTGTCGTCGGCCGAGGCGACGAGCAGGGTCGGGGCGCCGTCGCTGCGCAGCTCGTCGAGCGAGCCCTGGACGACGACGCGGCCCTGGTCGACGATCGCAACCGCGTCGCAGGTGCGCTCGACCTCGCTGAGCAGGTGGGAGGAGAGGACGACCGTGCGACCCTCGGCCACGAGCGAGCGGATCAGCACGCGCAGCTCCTCGATCCCCGCAGGGTCGAGGCCGTTCATCGGCTCGTCGAGGACGAGCAGCTCGGGGTCGGCCAGCAGGCAGCGCGCGATGCCGAGCCGCTGCTTCATGCCGAGGGAATAGGTTGAGACGCGGTCGCCGGCGCGCGCGGTGAGGCCTACCCGGTCGAGCGAGGCGCCGATGCGGGCGTGCGCCTCGGGGCCGCGGGCGGCGGCGACGACGCGGAGATTCTCGCTCCCGGTCAGGTGCCCATGGAAGCGGGGCTCCTCGACGATCGCGCCGACGCGGGCGAGCGCCTCGGCGCGCCGCTCGGGGACGGGGAGGCCGAGCAACTTCATCGAACCGGCGCTGGCGTGCGTCAGCCCGAGCAGCATCCGGATCAGGGTCGTCTTGCCCGCGCCGTTCGGGCCGAGGTAGCCGAAGGCGACGCCGCGGGGGACGTGCAAGTCGACGTCGGAGACGGCCGTGCGATCGCCGAAGCGCTTCGTGAGGCCGTCCGTCTCGACGACGTATGGGGAGGTGGTCGTGTTCATGCTCCCGACGGTACGGCCCGGCGGGCCCGGGCCGCATCGGTCGGGGGGCCGGACGGCGTCGTCCTCTCGGACTGACTTGCCTCCTCCGAAAGGAGGAGCTAGGCGGGGCGCCGAAGGCCTCGGCGGCCTTCGCCTTGCGACGTGTCCGAACAGGCCCTGACCCGGTGCCAGGCAACCGGTCGTGGCCGGAGGAGCCACGGCAGTGCGGCCCGGGGCGGTCAGCCGTGCGCGGGCGGTTCGCGGAACGCTCTTGCGGCTCTCGCCAGCACGTACTCGCCCGCGCGCACGGGGGCGTGCCTCGCCGGGCCGTCTCCGAGCGGCTCGATCAGCGCGTCGGCGCGCGGGTTGTGGAAGAAGACGAGAGACTGGCGGCGCGGCGACGCGCCGGACGAGCCGACGACCCGGTGGAGCGTCGAGACCCAGCGGTCGTTCGTCCACCGCGCCATCAGGTCGCCGATGTTGACGATGAGCGCGCCGGGCGGCGGCTCGACGTCGACCCAGGCGCCGTCGCGGGTCTGCGCCTGGAGCCCGCCCGCGTCCGAGCGGATGATCGTGAGGCAGCCGTAGTCGCGGTGGGCGCCCGCGCGCGGGCTCGCGGCGTCGATCGCGGGATAGTCGATCACGCGGATGCTCGAGGAGCGGTCGTCGAAATACGGATCGAGCCCGTCCTCGCCGAGGCCGAGCGCGACCGCGAAGCTGCGCACGATCGTGCCGGCGAGCCGCAGCAGCTCCGCGTAGTAGCGCTCGTACGCGGCGCGCAGGCCGGCCGGGCGCTCCGGCCAGGCGACGCCGTCGAGCGTCGGACCGTAGTCGAGCGACTCCTTCCGGTCGGCCTGGCGCGAGCCGAGCCGCTCGAAGCCGAGCGGCCGGTAGACGGGCACGCCCGGTGCGGCGGCCGGCGCCGCGAGCAGCCGCTTCTCGTCCTCGGGCAGATCGAAGAAGTCTCGGGAGACGCGCGCGACGTCGGAGATCGCATCGTCCGGGACGCCGTGCCCGACGACCATGAGGAAGCCGACCTCCTCGCAGGCGCGTCGTACCTCGTCTGCGGCGGCCGCGGCCCCGCGCGCGAGGTCGACGACGGGGATCACAGCGAGCGCTGGTAGACGCGGAACGTCCACGTCGCGAACAAGGCCGTCGCCGCGGTCGCCGCGGCGAGCAGGGCGATGTACACGCCGGTCGGCCCCCACTTGCCGCCGATGACGACCGCGTTGCGCGCGGCGTCGACGCCCCAGTTGACCGGGTTGTAGCGCGACACGGTCTGCATCCAGCCCGGCATCACCGTGCGCGTGATCAGGATCGAGGAGAGAAACATCAGCGGCAGGCTGACGAAGTTGGCCGTCGCGATCATCGACGCCTCCCGGCGGACGAGGAGCGCGACGCCGTTCGAGAAGCCCGCGAAGACCATCGCCAGCAGCGCGGCCGCCGCCAGGACGATGAGCCAGCCGGCCAGGCCGGCGTGGACGCGGACGCCGAGCGCGGATCCGATGCCGAGCAGGATCAGCGCCTGGACGATCGCGATCAGTCCGGCGCGGACGACCTGCGAGAGCACGATTGCGAGCCGCGAGGTGGGCGTAGCGAGAAAGCGGTCGACGACGTGCCGGTCGAGGTCGGAGATCATCGCCATCCCGGACCAGCTGCCGCCGAAGAACGCGTTCATGCAGACGATCCCAGGCGTCAGGAACTCGATGTAGGTGCCGGTGCCGCCACGAAGCGCGGGCACCCGCGAGAACAGCTGGCCGTAGAGGACGAGCCAGATGATCGGCTGGATCACGAGCATCACGACCCAGATCGGCTCGCGCATGAGATTGCGCACGTGGCGGCCGAGCATGAACCAGGTGTCGCGCGCCGTTCTCACGTCGTGCCCTCCTCGTCCTCGGCGGCGAAGTCGCGACCCGTGTAGTGGAGGTAGACGTCGTCGAGCGACGGGCGCGCCGTCGTCACCGAGGCGACGCCGATGCCCCGGCTCTCGAGCGCGGACAAGAGACCCGGGATCGCCTGCGCGCCGTTCGGGACACGGGTGCGGACGAGGTGGCCGTCGACCACTGTCTCAGACGCGCCGGCGAACGTGCCGACGACGTCCGCGGCCTCCGCGACCCGGCCGTCCTCGAGCTCGACCGTGACGGCCTCGCCCCGCAGCCCGCGCTTGAGCTCGTCCGGGCTCCCGCCCACGACGATCTGGCCGCGGCTGACGATCGCGAGCCGGTTGGCGAGCCGGTCGGCCTCCTCGAGGTAGTGGGTCGTGAGCAGGATCGTCAGGCGCTCCTGCTGGGCGAGGCGCTGCACCTCGACCCACATTGCGGCCCGCGCCTCCGGGTCGAGGCCGGTCGTCGGCTCGTCGAGGAAGAGCACGCTCGGGCGGTGGACGAGGCCGAGCGCGATGTCGAGGCGCCGCCGCATCCCGCCGGAGTAGCCGCGGACGACGCGGTCGGCCGCGTCGGCGATCCCGACCAGCTCGAGCACCTCGTCGACGCGCGCCCGCAGGCCGGCGCCGCCGAGCCCGTAGATGCGCCCCTGGAGCATCAGGTTCTCCCGCCCGGTCGCCTCCCGGTCGACCCCCGAGTCCTGCGCGACGTAGCCGAAGGAGTTGCGCGCCCGGTTCGGATGGCGGAGGACGTCGTGCCCGGCGACGAACGCCCGGCCCTCGTCCGGACGCGTCAGCGTCGTGAGGACGCGGACCGTCGTCGACTTGCCGGCTCCGTTCGGGCCGAGCAGTCCGAAGACCTCACCGGCGCGCACGGCGAAGCTGACGCCGTCCAGGGCCTGGACGGCCTTGTAGCGCTTGCGCAGGCCCTCGGCGACGATCGCGTCCATCGGACGCCCAGCCTAGCGAGGGGGTTCGGCTACCAGCGGCGCACGTGGTCGGTCAGCCAGTTGAAGCCGGTCTGACCGGGGATCACGTCGCCGGTGGCGAACCAGCCGAAGACGACGCGGACGTACGAGCCCTTCGGCGGTACGCCGTTGCCTGCGAACGTGCCGCTCCACTGCTGGCCGGGTTGCAGCATCTTCGGCAGCGCGGGCTTGAACTTGACCGCCGGCATGAACTTCGCCTGCGACTTCTCGTGGTCCGTCGCGTTCTTGAAGATCGCGAGCGCGAACTGGTTGGAGATCTTCATCGGGACGCTCGAGTCGTTCGAGAAGGCGCCCGCGACGCCCCAGGCCTTGTCCTTGCCCTCGACGACGCTGATCAGCCCGTCGACGCGGAAGCGGGCGACGAGCGTCCCGTCGCCGGTCTTCGCCTGCTCGATCCAGTGGACGCGCACCAGGCTGGGGTCGCCCGCGTGGGCGCCGAGCGCGGCCGAGGGGACGGCGAGGGCGAGGACGGTCAGGGAGAGGAGGAGGAAGCGCCGCATTCGCGCCGGAGTCATCGGCGGCGCCCGCCCGGGGCTCGTCCCTAGTTCGAGGGGTCGGCCGCAGCGCCGTCCAACCGCCGCGGCGGCGAGGCGCCCGCCGTTAGAGTCAGCCGCCGGTGGATCTCTACGAGTACCAGGGCAAGGAGCTCTTCCGCCGCTACGGCATCCCGGTCTCCGAGGGACGCCTCGCCGAGACGCCCGAGGAGGCGCGCGCCGCGGCCGAGGAGCTCGGTGAGCCGGTGGTCGTCAAGGCGCAGGTTCTGACGGGCGGCCGCGGCAAAGCGGGGGGCGTCAAGCTCGCCGACGACCCGGCGGACGCCGAGGAGAAGGCCGCGGGCATCCTCGGCATCGACATCCGCGGCCACATCGTCCGCCGGCTCTGGGTCGAGCAGGCCTCGGACATCGCCAAGGAGTACTACCTCTCGATCACGTTCGATCGCGGCGCGAAGAAGCCCCTGTTCATGTTCACCACCCAGGGCGGCGTCGAGATCGAGCAGGTCGCCGAGGAGAGCCCGGAGGCGCTCGTCCGGCTGCACGTCGATCCGCTCGAGGGCTTCCAGCCGTGGGTCGCGCGCCGGCTCGTGTACGGCGCGGGCGTCGAGGATCCGGGCGAGCAGAAGCAGATCGCCTCGATCGTCGAGAAGCTCTACCGCTGCTTCGTCGAGACCGACGCGATGCTCTGCGAGATCAACCCGCTGATCGTGACGCCCGAGGGCGAGGTGAAGGCGCTCGACTCGAAGTTCACCGTCGACGACAACGCGCTCTTTCGCCATCCCGATGTGGCCGAGATGCGCGACGTGTCGGCGGCCGACCCACTCGAGACGTTCGCGCGCGAGAAGGGCGTCACGTACGTGAAGCTCGACGGCGACGTCGGCATCTGCGGCAACGGCGCGGGGCTTTCGATGTCGACCGTGGACGTCGTCGCGCACGTCGGCGGCCGGCCCGCGAACTTCTGCGACCTCGGCGGCGGCGGCGATGCGCAGGGCGTGGTCGACGCGCTCGAGGTGATCACCCGGGACCCCCAGGTGAAGTCGATCTTCTTCAACATCTTCGGTGGGATCACGCGCTGCGACGAGGTCGCGCGCGGGATCCTCGCCGCGCTCGAGCGGATGGACATGAGCGCCTACCCGATCGTCGTCCGCCTCGACGGCACGAACGCCGAGGAGGGCCGGCGGATCCTCGCCGACGCGGGCAAGCCGAACATCCATCCCGAGGCGACGATGCTCGAGGGCGCGCGGCGGGCCGTCGAGCTGGCGGCGTCGGCGTGAGCTTCCAGGCGAGCGGGGAGGTCTGGTCCGAACGCGCCGAGGCGTACCGGCAAAGCCCGACGCACCGCGAGGGCGAGGACCTCGACCTGGTCGTCGAGTGGTGCGAGCCGGGCCCGGGCGTGACGGCGCTCGACGTCGCGACCGGCGGCGGACATGTGGCGCGCCGCCTGCGCGAGGCCGGCTGCACCGTCGTCACCGTCGATCCCGCGCCGGGGATGCAGCCGGACGTGATCGCGCGCGGCGAGGACCTGCCCTTCGCCGACGACAGCTTCGACGCGGTCGCGACGCGCATCGCCGCGCACCACTTCCACGACGTCGTCGCTGCCGTCAAGGAGATGGCACGCGTCGCACGCGACCGTGTCGTCGTCTGCGACCTCCTCTTCGTCAGCGAGTCGGACGAGCAGGCGAACCGGGTGCGCGATCCGAGCCACGTCCGCAACTACGGCGCCGCCGAGTGGCACAGCTTCTTCGAGCTCGCCGGCCTCGAGGTCGCCGACGAGCGGCAGATCGACCGGCCGATGGCCGTCGAGCCCTGGCTCGAGCGCGCCGGCTGCATCGGCGAGGAGGCGGCGCGCGTCCGCGAGCTGCTCGGCGACCGGATCGTCGACGGCGAGATCGTCCTGCCGACCCTCGTGATCAAGGGAATGAAGCGCTGACATGGCGATCATCGTCGACAAGGGCACGCGGCTCGTCGTCCAGGGGCTGACCGGGAGCGAGGGCCGCTTCCACGGCCTGCGGAACCGCAACTACGGCACGAGGGTCGTCGCCGGCGTCACGCCCGGCAAGGGCGGCCAGGACGTGGAGGACATCCCGGTCTTCAACACCGTCGCGGACGCCGTCGCCGAGGCCGGCGCGAACACGTCGCTGATCTTCGTCCCGGCCCGGTTTGCCGCGGACGCGATCTACGAGGCGGTCGATGCCGGAATCGGCACCGTGATCTGCATCACCGAGCACATCCCCGCCCACGAGATGCTGCGCGCCTACCCGTACTTCCGCTCGCGGGGCGTGACGATGATCGGCCCGAACTGCCCGGGCGTGCTTTCGCCCGGGAAGGCAAACGTCGGGATCATCCCGGCCGAGATCTTCAGCGAGGGCTCGATCGGCCTCGTCTCACGCTCGGGGACGCTCACGTACCAGATCGGCCACGAGCTGACGCAGCTTGGGCTCGGCAACTCGACGATCGTGGGCATCGGCGGCGACCCGGTCGTCGGCTCGTCCTTCATCGACGTGCTCGAGGCCTTCGAGGCCGACGAGGAGACGGAGCTCGTCGTGCTCGTCGGCGAGATCGGCGGCGACGAGGAGGAGAAGGCCGCCGGGTTCGTGCAGGAGGAGATGTCGAAGCCGGTGCTCGCGTACATCGCGGGCTTCTCGGCCCCGCCCGGGAAGACGATGGGCCATGCGGGCGCGATCATCTCCGGCTCGGCCGGGACGGCGCAGGCGAAGAAGGAAGCGCTCGAGGCCTGCGGGATCCAGGTCGGCACGACGCCGACCGAGGTCGCGCACCTGGTGGCCGACCGGGCCCGCACACCGGCGTAGGCGTAGCGCGACGACAAGTTCAATATGAGCGGCGTGAAGGCGCGACTCGACCCGTTGCTCGCCCGCCGTCCGCGGCGAATCGCCGTCGCCACCGTCTTCAGCGCGGCCGCCGTCGCCGTCGTGACGGGGATCGTCTTCGCGTTGAAGTCGTATGCGCCCGCACTCAGCCTCGGCGTCCTCTACGTCTTCGCCGTCCTGCCGGTGGCCGTGCTCTTCGGGATGGCGTACGCGATCGCGGTCTCGATCGCGAGCATGCTCGCGCTCAACTGGTTCTTCCTGCCGCCGCTGCACACGTTCGCGCTGGAGGAGTCGGGAAGCTGGATCTCGCTCGCCGTCTACCTCGTGACCGCCTTCGTCGTGAGCGAGTTCGCGGCGCGTGCGCGCCGCCGCGCGGCCGACGCCGAGCAGCGGCGCCGCGAGGCCGCACTGCTCGCGGACGTGTCCGGGATCCTGCTCGAGGCCGACCACGTCCAGGAGGCGATCCGCGACGTCGCCGCGCGCGCCGCGACCGCGCTCGGCGCGAAGCGCGCCCGGATCGAGCTCCGTTCGCTCCGGCGGCCGGCGCCGGGGGAGGCAGCGTACGAGCTCGTTGCCCGCGGCGAGAACGTGGGGCGGCTCTTCCTCGACGAGACGGCGCGTCCGCCGGTCGAGGTCGCGGAGCGCGTCCTGCCTGCGCTCGCGTCGCTGCTCGCGGTCGCGGAGGAGCGCGAGCGGCTGCGCGCGCGCCTGCTCGACGCCGAGACGCTGCGCAAGAGCGACGCGATCAAGACGGCGCTGCTGAGAGCTGTGAGCCACGACTTCCGCTCGCCGCTGACCGCGATCCGTGCCGGCACGGAGGGGCTGCGCGACGAGGCGCTGACGCTCTCGCCGCAGGACCGCGCGGCGCTCCAGGACGCCATCCTGACCGAGGTGCTCCGGCTCGAGCGGCTCGTCTCGAACCTGCTCGATCTCTCGCGCCTCGAGGTCGGCGCCGCCCAGCCGCGGCCGGAGATCTGGACGCTCGACGGTCTGCTCGCGCGCGCCCTCGACACGCTCGGCGGCGCCGGCGCGCGCGTCGCCGTGACGCTCGAGCCCGGGCTCCGGCCCGTCCGCGTGGACGGCGCGCAAGCCGAGCGGATCCTCGTCAACCTGATCGAGAACGCGCTCGAGCATTCGCCGGCGGACGAGCCGGTCGAGGTGCACGGCGCGGACGAGGGCGACGAGGTCGTCGTGCGGGTGCTCGACCGCGGCCCGGGCATCCGGCCGTCCGAGCTCGACCGCATCTTCGAGCCGTTCGAGCGGGGCGCGGCGGGAGCGGCGCGCAAGGGCACCGGCCTCGGCCTCGCGATCGCACGCGGGTTCACCCAGGCGAACGGCGGCCGGATCTGGGCCGAGCCCGGGTCCGACGGCGGCGCGACGTTCGGGCTCGCGCTCCCGGCCGTGCCAGCGCCCGTCGGGACGACGGCATGAGGGGCACCCGCGTGCTCGTCGTCGACGACGAGCCGCAGATCTTGCGCGCGCTGCGGACGAACCTGCGGGGCGCGGGCTACGAGGTGGAGGCAGCGGCCACCGCCGAGGAGGCGCTCGCTGCGGCGGCGATCCGGCCGCCCGAGGCCGTCATCCTCGACCTCGTTCTCCCGGACGGCAGCGGCACCGACGTGTGCCGCGAGCTCCGCCGGTGGAGCTCGGTGCCGATCCTCGTCCTTTCAGCCGTCGGCGACGAGCGAGAGAAGGTGGCAGCACTCGACGCGGGCGCCGACGACTACGTAACCAAGCCGTTCGGGATGGACGAGCTCCTCGCCCGCCTGCGCGCGGCGCTGCGCCGGGCGACCCCGGGCGGCGGGCCGGTGCTCGAGGTCGGTGAGCTGCGGCTCGATCTCGAGAAGCACGCCGTCTGGAAGGCGGGCGAGCCGCTCGCGCTGACCCCGAACGAGTACGAGCTCCTGCGCGTGCTGATGCAGAACGAGGGCAAGCTGCTGACCCACCGTGCGATCCTGCTCGAGGTCTGGGGCCCGCGCTACGGGGACGAGTCGCACTACCTCCACGTCTACGTCTCCCAGCTGCGCCGCAAGATCGAGCCTGACCCGACCCGGCCGGGCTACCTGCTGACGGAACCGGGAGCGGGGTACCGGCTCGTCGCTCCGTCCTGAGCTTTTCTTGAGCCTGCTCCGCCGGATCTTGAGCCGGGCTTGACTGGCCTGCACCTAGCGTGGTCCGGTGCGCACCGCGCTCTCGTCCCACGCCGATTCGCCGGTTTCGAAGCGTCGCCCGGCCGTCGATTACCGCCGGCTCCTCGTGCCCGTCGACGCCGATCCGGAGTCCGAGCTGGCGGTCGACTACGCCGCGCGCCTCGCGGCCGAGAAGCACGGGACGATCGTCGCGCTCGCCGCGGTCGAGGTGCCGCTCGACTTCCCGCTCGAGCGCCCGTTCCCCGCGGAGGAGAGCCACGCGCGAGCGGCGCTCGACTGTGCCGTGGCGATCGGCGATTCCTACGGCGTGCGCGTCGTTCCGAAGCTCGTCAAGGCGCGCAGCCTCGGCCAGGCGGTGCTCGACGAGGCCGCCGAGGACGGCGCCGAGCTGATCGTCGTCGCCGCGGAGCCGCGGCTCCAACGTCGCGGCGGCATCGGCCTGAGCGAGACTGTGATGCAGATCCTGAAGCACGCTCCGTGCCGCGTCGCCGTCGCCGCGGCCCGGCGATGAGCCGCTCCGAAGTCGAGGCGCCGCCCGACCGACCGCCTGTCAAACGGGCGCTGATCGGTCGCCCGATGGCGACGGGCGAGTTCGAGGAGACGTTGCTCCCGAAGTGGCTCGCGCTGCCGATCTTCGCCTCGGACCCGATCTCGTCGGTCGCCTACGCCACGGAGGCGGGGCTCGTCGTCCTCGTCACGGGCGCCGCGCTGTCGGCCCGCAAGGACGTGATTCCGATCTCGATCGCGATCGCGGTCCTGCTCGCGATCGTGACGCTGTCCTACCGGCAGACGGTGCGGGCGTACGAGTCCTCGGGCGGGGCGTACATCGTCGCCGGCCAGAACCTCGGCACCTTCGCCGGCCTGGTCGCGGCGGCTGCGCTCCTGACCGACTACGTGCTGACCGTCGCCGTCTCGGTAGCCGCCGGGATCCTCGCGGTCACCTCGGCCGTGACGTCGTTGCACGCGCTGGCCGTCCCGCTCGCGGTCGGCTGCGTCGCCCTGATCACGGTGGCCAACCTCCGCGGCGTGCGCGAAGCCGGGATCGCCTTCGCGCTGCCGACGTACGGCTTCATCGCCGTCATGATCGCCGTGATCGCGACGGGGACGGCGAAGTGCACGGTCGGAACGTGCCCGCACGCCCACGCGCCGCACCCGCTCGCGGCGGGGACGGGCGCCGTGACGATCTTCCTGCTCCTTAAGGCGTTCGCCTCGGGTTCGAGCGCGCTCACCGGCGTCGAGGCGATCGCGAACGGCGTCAGCGCGTTCCGCCGCCCGCAGGCGCAGAATGCGGCCCGGACGCTGCTCATCCTCGGCGTCATCGCAATCGCGCTCTTCCTCGGCGTCTCCTACCTCACGGTGGCGATGAAGGTGCGCCCGAGCGAGACGGTCTCGGTCCTGTCGCAGATCGGCCGCACCGTCTTCCCGGTCGGCTCGCACGGCGCCTTCGTCTACTTCCTCCTCCAGGGCCTGACGTTCGCGATCCTGGTGCTGGCGGCGAACACGTCGTTCCAGGGCTTTCCCCGCCTCGCCGCGCTGCTTGCGCGCGACCGCTTCTTCCCGCGCCAGTTCGTCAACCTCGGCGACCGGCTCGTCTATTCGAACGGGATCCTCGTCCTCTCCGGGATCGCGATCGCCCTGCTCGTCGCCTTCCGCGCGAACGTCAACTCGCTGATCCACCTGTACGTCGTCGGCGTCTTCACGGCCTTCACGCTCTCGCAGGCCGGGATGGTGCGCTACTGGCAGCGCAACCGCACTCCAGGGTGGCGTTACCGCGCCGCGGTCAACGGCATCGGCGCGACGGCGACCGGAATCGTCACCGTCGTCGTCATCGACACGAAGTTCCTCGAAGGGGCGTGGATCGTGATCGTCGCGATCCCCATCTTCGTCGCGGGCTTCTACGGGATCCACCACCACTACGGAAAGGTCGCCCGGCGGCTGCGGGCGGGCGCCGACGCGGTCCGAACCGCCCGCGACCTGACGAACACGTTCGTCCTGCCGGTCTCGGAGATCAATGACGCGACGCGGCTCGCCGCCTCGTACGTGATGCGGGTCGCAGGGAACGACTTCCGCGGGATCTTCGTGCGGCGACCGGGGCGCGACGACCCGCGGGGCCGCTGGTGGGAGGCCTCGGGCGGAGCGAACCCCCTCGAGCCGCTGGACGTCTCCGAGGGCTACACGGACACGATCCGGGAGTATGTGTGGCGACTTCCGCGCGGCGAGTCCGACTTCGTGACGGTCGTGATTCCCGAGGAGTTCCGGAAGCGGAGCCTCCTGTCGGCCGTCGGCCGCGGCTCGGCCTTCCGGATCAAGCTCCGGCTCCTCGCCGAGCCCGGTGTCGCCGTCACGAACGTGACCGCGTACTGGTCCGAGCCGCTCGAGCTGCCGTCCCGGGTCGTCTGCCGCGTGCTCACGTCCGGCGCGCACGCGGCGAGCCTGCGGGCGATCAACTACGTGCGTACGCTCAAGCTCTCGGACGCCTCGGCGGTGTTCTTCGCGTTCGACGACGACGAGGCGGACCGGGTCCGGCGCGACTGGCGGGCGGCGCACGTCGCGTTCCCGCTCGAGGTCGTCCAGGCGCCGTACCGGGACATCGGCGAGCCGCTGCTCCGCTATCTCCGGGAGCTGACCGCGGACGGCGAGACGCTCGTCCAGGTCGTCATGCCCGAGGTCGTCGTCACGGGCTGGCGCCGTCTGCTCCACAACCAGCGGGCGCTCTACATCAAGCGACTGCTCCTATTCGAGCGGCGCGTGATCCTGACCAGCGTCCCATACCAGCTGCCGGACTAGTACAGCCGTCCGGAAGTTCGGTCGGTAAGTTGAAGGGACCGGCCGCCGGTCGTCGAATACTGTGGTCGTGGCGCGGCGGAGCGGGTTCGTGATCGAGCTGAGCGGCGAGGAGCGGGC
>Ga0137371_10001108_pt1 | contig 21166 bp, 20 predicted proteins | sample SagtaG_7_FD_104919 | JGI IMG/M metagenome (GOLD analysis project Ga0137371, IMG submission 104919) | Vadose zone soil microbial communities from Sagehorn Ranch, Mendocino, California, USA - Sage1_R_40_16 metaG | ecosystem: Environmental > Terrestrial > Soil > Vadose zone | place: USA...
GAGGTGAAAAAGGTACATACCGTCATCGATTGATATGCATGGGCATAATCACATAGGTATAGTCATCTGCGCCGACGGGTCTGACCACACCGGGTTTGGTAGCGGAATTGGCCTCAAGTGCCACCTCAGGCGTACCAATAACAGTCAGCACATCCGCGAGATACTTGACGTTAAAGATGATTTGCAGCTCAGCACCATCAACGGCGGCATTTAAAGTGCTGGTGTTATCTCCCAGGTCTTCAGCGGTTGCTTCAACGGTGAGAGCACCAGGTTCCAGCCCATCATGCTCACCAGGATTGATCTTGATGCGCGTAATGTTTGAGCTATCACGTGCAAACAGAGCAGCACGCTTGACAGCCTCAGCGAATTGCTTCGTCTCGACCACAGCCCGCGTCGAATGCTCTTTAGGAATAATCTGGCGGAAGTTGGGAAAAGTGCCATCGATCAGGCGCGAGACGAGATCCAGGTTTTGCGAATGGAAGAGTACCTGGTTGCGATTGGGCGTCACGATCATCTCAACAGGCCCCTCTGACGGGAGGATGCGGGCAAGCTCGGTCAGGGTGCGCGCCGGGATGAGAAGATCGCCGAGAGGATGCTCGTCACCGGGCAATGATGCGACTCGCACAGCGAGGCGGAACGCATCGGCGGCGGCAAAGGTTATTTTTTCGCCGCCCACCTGCACGAGTACGCCAGTTAAGACCGGGCGCGAGTCGTCGTCGGCAGCGGCAAAAGCAACCTCGGCAATGATCTCTTTGAGCAGAACCGTGTCAAGCACCACAGGCGGCTCTCCGCCCTCGGCACTGGGGATCAAAGGAAATTCAGAGGCATCCATGCCCTTGATGTTCGCAGTACTACCCATACTCTTGATGTTTAAGGTGTTAGAATCACCGGGTATCGTCATATCAACCGGAGCCTGCGGCAGGCTATTGACGAAATCGGTGAGCAGTTTTGCAGGAACGGTCGTTGTCCCCTCCTCATGAACCTGTACATCGAGCCAGTAATTAATGCCAATTTCCAGGTTGGTGGCAGATAGCTTCAAACGACCATGATCGGTCGCCAGTAAAATATTGGACAGGATCGGCAGTGTGCTGCGAGTTGAGACAGCATGGCTGACGGCTGATAGCCCACGGCTCAGGTCTTGCTGCTTACATGTAATCTTCACTGTATTCTTCCTCCAAAGGACAGCCAAAGACAAGTCAAAGTTCCTGGTTAGTATACAGGATTCTATAAGAGAGAACAAGCTCTGTGGTACAAATTCGTTGCCCTAAGATATATTCCCACGGGAGAGATGAGAAGCGGAAGGAATACAAAAATGACTATTGGATATCATCATCCTCCCCTAACAATGGTGGCGCCTTGTACAACCTTGCCGGTGTCTCCGAAAGGTGGATGGGGGAACCTGAAAGCTTGATTCTTCCAGCCTTGGGATGCTCGCATTCCCACACGAACCCCCTGGCCTGGATATGCGGATCGTTAAAAATCTGGCTGATGGTATTGATAGGCCCGCATGGTATGCCAGCGGCGCGCAGTTCTGGTAACCACTCGTCGGTCCTGCGCTGGAGAAACTCTTCTTGCAAGACAGGCACAAGTTCCTTGCGGCTACGAACCCGCTGTGGATTGGTGGCAAAACGGGGATCTGTTGCCAAGTCTTCGCGCCCCAAAAGGTGGCAAAGCTCCTGGTAGAGGCGGTCGTTGCCACATGAGACGACAACATAGCCATCGCTGGTGCGGAACGCCTGGTATGGCACGATATTGGGATGGCCATTGCCGAAGCGTTCAGCTTCTTCACCTGAGATCAGATAATTCGACGAGACATTGCTCAGAAGCGACATGGTGGTCTCAAGCAGTGAGATGTCGATATACTGGCCTTTGCCGGTGCGGTCGCGCACACGCAGGGCAGCCAGGATAGACATGCAGGCGAACATAGCTGCGGAAACATCCCCCACTGGTGAACCGACGCGCTGAGGTTCGCCATCAATCTCTCCTGTCACGGACATGAGGCCCGATTCGGCCTGCGCAACAAAGTCATAACCGGGACGTGATCTATAGGGGCCAGTCTGACCATATCCGCTGATCGAGCAGTAAATTAATCCAGGGTTGATGGCACGCAGGCTCTCGTAGCCTAACCCCTGGCGCTCCAGGCTGCCGGGGCGAAAGTTCTCGACCAGTACCGTCGCTTTACGCACAAGATTCAGCAATCGCTCTTTGCCCTCTGGGGTGCCGAAATCGAGAAGAATACTGTATTTGTTGCGGTTAAGTCCAAGATAGTAGGCGCTCTCACCAGCGATATAGGGCGGGCCGAAGTAGCGGGTGTCGTCACCTTTGCCCGGGTGCTCAATTTTGATGACGGTTGCTCCCAGGTCGCCTAAAATCATGGTACAGTATGGCCCGGCCAGCACGCGCGAGAGATCAATAACTATTACATCTGAGAGAACAGCTTCCATGGCACCTCCTGCTGGTTATATCGTTTAGACAAGGTTCAATTTTGAAGGAAAAGTACTTGCCATTTTGAACAATCACAGGGTGTCACCCTGAGCCTATTCGCTGCGCTCAGGGTAAACTCCGCGAAGGGTCTATCTCGCCAGGCACAGAGATGCTTCCCCTTCGCTGCGCTCAGGGCTTCGGCTCATGCGCTCAGCATGACCGGGCTGACCGTTCTCTTGGTTAGCAACTGTCACGTTCATTTGAACCATGCCTTATTACTTTGAATATATCACAAACGGCAAGCCAAATTTTCCCAGTTCCAGTTTCATCTCGCTCGCTGAGAATACTGCTTACAGGTGCCCTTCGGGCAAAGCTGATTGAAGCGTTACCTGGATGAGCAGAGTGGCCCTCATAATTCAGGTATCAGTTTTGCATGGAAGGGCATCAGACTTGACAAGCCCTTAAAACGTTGCTATCATAATCGTGCTACAAAATGCCCACAAGAGCGGAGAATGACTAAAAGTTATGTTTGCGATAATTAAAAGTGGTGGAAGACAATACAAGGTTTCCGCCGGCCAGAGGCTTGAGGTCAACCAGCTTCCCGTTGAAGCCGGTCAGCAAGTCAAATTTGAAGAGGTATTGCTGATCTCAGATGCCAATAACACCATGATAGGCAAACCCCTGGTAGCTAATGCGATGGTGCTGGCAACTGCCACGAAGCAGGGTCGCGGCAAAAAGGTGATTGTTTTCAAGTACAAAGCTAAGAAGCGCTACCGCCATCGCCGGGGTCATCGCCAGGAGCTGACCTTCCTTACAATTGACGATATTATTGCCGATGGCAAGAGCCTGATTACAGGCGAGGCTCCCACGTCCAGGGAAGAGGAGCTTCCCACCGTGGAAGAGCTAGAAGCTCCACCAGAGAGCACCGAGCTAGAGGCAGCTACAGGCGAAGCAATTGAGATTGCGGAGCCGGAGCCTGAAGTGGAAGAGAAAAAGGCGCCTCGCCGGCGTCGCACAAAGCAGGCGGAAGAGACGGAAAGCGAGGCAGAGGACTAAATATGGCACATAAAAAAGGTATGGGTAGCTCCCGCAATGGCCGGGATAGCAACCCTAAGATGCTTGGTGTGAAACGCTTTGACGGCCAGCTGGTTACCGCTGGTAGTATCATCGTTCGCCAGCGTGGTACGAAGATTAAACCTGGAGATAATGTAGGCGTAGGTCGCGACTATACACTGTTTGCGTTGATTGATGGCTATGTCAAGTTTGGGCATCACTCGCGCAGGCAGCACTGTGTCAACGTTTACACAGAGTTTCCCGGTCGTCCCTCCTTGACTGTTACGAAAGAGCAGCCAGTTGCAGTGGCACAAGCCTGAGTTGCTCTTAAAAACCAAAACCGCCTCCACAAAGAATACCTTATGGAGGCGGTTTTTTCTTTTGTGAGATCAACTATGCTGTACCGATTTGACCATGCCACTATGAAAGCGTACTCTGCGCGGAAAATTGCTTAGACTTACTGATGGGAAGCCGTCGTCGATTGCGTTTGCGCCTGCTGTGGCGATGTAGCAACATCTAGGGTAGCATTCACTGCCAGCAGAGATCTCACTGCCGCATCCGAAAGTGTCTTGTTTGACTGTGGATCAAACACCACGTCATCTCGCTTACAATAATAGAGGCGGCGCCAATTTTCCATAGCATGATCCCAGGCGGGTAGATATTGCTGCGACTGGAGATCACCTTTCACAACACGTTGGAAAGCAATGAAAGAAAGTCCCAGAGCCGTGACAATACCGGCGAGGACAAGCACGATAAGTGCAATCTGTACAGGCTGGGGCCAGCTTCCATATCCGCCGACTCCGGCAAAAGTCAAGATAATAAATATGCCCACAACAACAAGCGCAAAACCCACAAGTATATACTTCATCATTCCCACTTTGGCTACAGGCATAGGCGGTGGCGCGAATCGTTGTTCAGCTCCAGATGCATAAGCGACTGATAGTCGCATTACCTGATCAGTCTGCTGGCATACCGGGCAGGAAGGTAATGATGCCTTTTGTTGAGAAGATGCCATAAGTGAAACAACCTCCTTGCTCGAACTAATGACGAGCGAAAAATATGTATCAAGAAAAGCATATCACGTTCGATAGCCATTCGACAATGCCTCCTAAGGTATAATATGTTATGCACACAATTTACACTATATGCCACTCTACACGAACTATTGAGCAGTTTTTGGAGCTACTGAGAGCGCATGGCATCCAGCAAATCGTTGATGTGCGTACTGTACCGAAATCCAGGCATAATCCCCAGTTCGGTAAGGAGGCGCTTGCGGCTTCTTTAGAGCAGGCAGGCATCGCGTATACACACCTTGAGAAACTAGGAGGCCTGCGGCATACCAGCAAAGATTCTGTTAATCTAGGGTGGCAAAATTCGTCTTTTCGCGGCTTTGCTGACTATATGGCGACTCCAGAATTTCAGACAGGGCTGGCTGAGCTAAAAACGGTCGCTGAGAAGAAAACGGTTGCTATCATGTGCGCGGAAGCTGTACCATGGCGCTGTCATCGCTCGCTGATTGCCGATGCGCTGATCACCCAGGGCTGGCAGGTGCTGCACATCCAGAGCAGAAAAACGGCACAGCCGCACGAGCTAACGCCATTTCTCAAAGTGCAGGATGGGAAGCTGACGTACCCTGCATAGCTCAGTGCTGTTCAGCTATTACGGCCTTCTAGAGCCATCAAACGATCAAGGAAGCAACATACAGAAAATAGGAGGCAATCGTGGTCAGCTGATGAAAAAAGTAGCGGCGACAGGATTCGAACCTGTGACACAGGGCTTATGAGTCCCTTGCTCTACCGACTGAGCTACGCCGCCGTGGAAGTAGCGGGAACAGGATTCGAACCTGTGACCTCCGGGTTATGAGCCCGACGAGCTAACCGCTGCTCTATCCCGCGTCATCGTTTTCTCTTGCCGGTTTGCCCAAAAATGGTAGCGGTGGGAGGATTCGAACCTCCGACCTTTGGGTTATGAGCCCAACGAGCTAACCGCTGCTCCACCCCGCGTCGGCTCACACATCATACTACAACATTTGCGACTTGTCAACTCTCGATGACTTCCGGTTCTCCATCCTTTAGGGGACGGCGGGCGACCATAAAGGCCACCCAGGGCGCGATAAATCGGGCCCCTACGGGAAGGGTTGTTCAACCGCTAAGGAAGGAGGCCCTGATTTGCGTCGTTCACGAGAGGACCTGGCTAAGGGAATAAAGTGCGCTGTCTAAGTGTAATAACCTGTGACAATCAGCAGAGGTATATTAGTACATAATGGTATTTCCCTTTGGGCCTCTGCCGCATATAGCATTTGTACTCTGCTTTTACCTGCTCATAGGTAGGGAACGTAAGTCGAAAGAGCATCGGATTGCCAGCTTTTAACGTACTATATATGAGACAGAGTTTTAACGAGTAAGACGAATTAGCAATCTTGCATAATGATTGCTAAATGTGGCAACTTATGGTAATTTAAGACGTATAATTAACATAACCATAAGTAGCGATAGTTTTGTTTGCAGCCAGGTCTCCCTTGCGGGAGACACCGTAAAAAAGATATTATCACGTATTAGACATTTTCAACCCAAAACCGGTTGCCCCGGCAGGTACCCGGTCGACCGAAGAAAGCAGGTCCAAAGCTATGAATGCCCTGGCTAAATATATGTTCCAGCGCAGACCAAATGAACGAGGCCCTAATAGCCCGCTGCAACCAAATAACGGGAGTAATGGGAACGGGAATAAAAATAACGGCGGGCCACCACGCAGCAGTGGATCAGCGCTGCTGGTTCGTTCACTGATCATCATTGGGGTACTCTTGTTGGGCTGGTCTCTGTTTCAATACTTTTTTAATCAAAATTCAAGCAGCAACAATCCTAATGTCATCGAAGTGCCCTACAGTACCTTTATCCAGCAAGTCCAGGCTGGTAATGTCAAGGGTGTCACCTTCCAGGGGCAGGATGCATACGGAGACTTTTATAAAGCCATAACTGTCACCGATGCCAATTCTGGCACTAGTAAGAGTGGAACCAGCTTCCACTTCACGCAGTTGACTAACGGCGACCCGAACCTTACCACGTTGTTAAATAATAATCATGTCAGTTACTCGGCAAAGCCTGTACAAGATAATAATATCCTGGTAAACATTTTAATCAACTTTTTGCCCTGGATATTAGTGTTTGCCGTTTTCTTCTTTATTGCTCGCCGTGCTACACAAGGCCAGCAGAACATCTTCAGCTTTGGTAAGAGCAAGGCTAAGGTTGTGTTAGAAGATAAACCAAGCACTACATTCGCTGACGTGGCGGGTGTAGATGAGGCCAAATATGATCTTGTTGAAGTAGTTGAGTTTTTAAGAACGCCTACGAAATTCCAGAGACTGGGCGGTAAGATTCCGCGCGGCATACTCCTGGTAGGTCCTCCGGGAACCGGTAAGACACTGCTGGCCCGTGCTGTGGCCGGCGAAGCGAGCGTGCCTTTCTTCTCAATCAGTGGTTCCGAGTTTGTCGAGGTGCTGGTGGGTGTCGGGGCCAGCCGTGTGCGTGATCTCTTCGACCAGGCCAAGAAAGCAGCGCCCAGCATCATCTTTATCGACGAAATCGACGCCGTTGCTCGCCAGCGAGGTGCTAGCATCAATAGCAATGAAGAGCGCGAGCAGACACTGAACCAGTTGCTGGTTGAGATGGATGGTTTTGATGTTCGCCAGGCCGTCGTGGTCATTGGCGCCACTAACCGGCCGGATGGTCTTGACAAAGCGCTGTTGCGCCCAGGACGTTTCGACCGTCGCGTGGTGGTCGAGCGCCCCGACTGGAATGGCCGCCTGGCAATACTCAAGATTCACTCACGTGACATACCACTGGCAAGTGACGTGGACCTAATTACGATTGCTCGCGCCACTCCTGGCATGGTGGGCGCGGATCTTGCAAACCTTGTGAACGAGGCTGCACTACTCGCTGCTCGCCGCAACCTGGATGCAGTCACCCAGGCCTGTTTCGACGAGGCCCTCGACAAGATCCTCATTGGTGCAGAGCGTCCCCTGGTACTGAGTGAGGAAGATCTGAATGTCGTTGCTTACCACGAAGGAGGTCATGCACTGACAGGCCTGTTGACGGAGAATGTTGATCCAGTCAATAAAGTAACGATTGTCCCGCGTGGCCAGGCGCTCGGTGTGACACAGTACACGCCTCTGGATGATCGTTATAACTACTCGAAAGAGTACCTGGAATCTCAACTGGTTACGGCTCTCGGCGGTCGGGCTGCTGAAGAGGTGGCGATTGGGCGCATTACGACAGGAGCGGAAAATGACCTTCAACGTGTCACCTCTATCGCACGCCAGATGGTTACGCGTTGGGGCATGAGCGAACGCCTCGGAACGATTTCGTATAGCGAGCGCGATGACCCATTTTTGGGCACTCCACTGGCGACAAATCCGCGTGAATACAGCGAAAAAACAGCCAGCATCATTGACGAGGAAGTCAATCGTATCGTGAAATGGGCATATGATAGTGCAGTAAAATTGCTTACGGAGCACCACATAACGCTTGATCGCATCGCACGCGCGCTGCGCTTGTACGAGACGCTCGATTCCAAGCAGTTGCGTGCGATCTTGGAAGAGACTGGAGCGATCAACGCCGCACCAGCATCGTATAGATAAATTGTAAATTGTAGGGGCGCGATAAATCGCGCCCCTACGGACTTGTTGCCAGATTGTTGCGTCAAGGTGCAGGTTTACCCTGTGGCCCTTTCGCCAGTCACTTCAGCCATGACCTCCTCGTCACTCACTTTTGTCTTGATTGTTGCCTGGCCGATGAAGAAGATCAACGCGCCAATGATCAACGAAAGAACACCGATACCTCCAATCCAGAGATCCCATTGCGTGGTGTTCATCAAACTTGGAATCCAGGGGGAGATAAAGATCACAGCGACGCCCACTGCGCTCGCAAGCAGGCCCAGAGCTGAACAGAGATAGAAAACCCAGTCCGGGGCAAGACGAGCACGAGTAAAGGCCTCATGGTATCTGAAGCGAATGATGATCACATCAACGAACAGGATCACCATCGAGATGCACCAGATCACTGTGACGGCAGCCTGCAGAATGTTGTAGACGACCGTTGAAAGGTCGGTAGGTTTAAAACCCGTCTGCAAGGTATAGGGGACAATTATGAAAGCCAGGGCTGCAAAGAAAGCCGAGATGATGCTCTGCACCAGGACCGCTACCCAGGGGACTCTATTGGCATTCACCCTGCTCATCCACGTTGGCAGGCGGCGATCGAGGCCTGAAACGAAAATGAGCCTCCCAAACGAGTAATTGTAAACAGCAGTGTTAAAGAGGAAAAAGCCTATGAAGATGATGGTGACAATCGTCCCAATCACAGTGCCTGCACTGCCAAAGCCATTTTGCACTGCTTGCGCCACGGCAGCCGGGCTACCATAACTGCTCGGAGAGGCTGCCAACATCACCCCAAAGGTGCCGATGAGATACGCTACAATGACCACGGTTGAGCCCCATAGCAGATAGCGTGTAATGGCTCGTGGATTACTGATCTCCACTCCCATATTCAGAGGGACTTCAATGCCCAGTAGGGCAAGGATGACCAGGCCATAGAATGTGTAGTTGCTTCTGGTCAAGGCCCAGCTTTGCGCTGTAAAGTTAGTCTGTGGCGCATGTCCACCTATGAGCCAGAGAACACCAGCCAGGCCAATGAGTAAAATTGCGCCCCCATAGGCGACGAAGACGATGTTGACAAAGTTCTGTGTGGCACGGAAGCGCAAGACAGACAGTATAAACGAGAACGCAATCACAGCGATGATCATCAGGCCCTGCTGCCAGGGTTCAGTCAGGAAGTTGCTGTTAAGTTGCTGGATGAACGAAACTACGATGTCACCAGTGGCGATCATTACCAGGATTCCAGGCCACCAGGCGCAGAAGCCTGCGAAAAAGCCCATGAATGCGCCAAACGCCTTATTCGTCCAGACGTAGATCGAGCCTTCGCCAGGGAACATGAGGCCAAGTTGCCCGGTCACGATCGCGCCAGGGATGAGAAAGGTGAGGAAACCTAGTATCCAGTAGATATAGGCGGCTGCACCTGCCCCCGAAATTACGCTAGCATTAGTGATAAAAAGGACAATTGCGACGAAGATAGCGACCATGTCAAATGTGTTCAAGACCTTGGGGAGAATACCCCCCGCGATACGTTCGGAACGCAAGTCTGCGCCACCACCACTTTCAGCAGCTGTTGCCATAGAGCTAATCCTCCTAAAAAAATTCTGTAGCTCAACAAGCTAGAGGTAAACCGCCAGCGCTACAGGTAACTGATTCCATTTTCACCAACAAAGCCGACTAAAGAGAATTCAGTACAGTGGAGTTCAGCTTACAAAAACGTTGCCGGAAAGTCTCTACTTTCAAACTCAGATATAAAAAGCTACCTCCTTTCCTTTCGCCTGAGTGGGCGAGAATTATGAACTGGTACGTTTATGAGCGGGGTACTTGTATTTAATGATAAATTGCTATCTTGTGTAAGTCAAGGGGAGAAGCGTTCCCACTCCTACGGGTGCTTCGACGTTGAAGATGGTGTGGGTTTTGGCGTCGTTCCCTGCCCATTCAGTTTGGCCTGCTCTTCCTGGATTTTCCTTTGCAAGGCTCTCAGGTAGGCTTGAGCGCCATCCAGGTCGGTTTCGGTAATGGTCTGTAACTTTTTTGGCATATTGTGGGCCTGGTCCGTCCAGTTTTGCAGCACTGTTTGAAGCGCAGCAAGCGTGGCATTATCTGCGTTGATTTGCGCCAGCCAGCTTCGAGCTTTGGTGATCGCGGCGAGAGTGATAGATAGAAAATCGCCGGCAACGGTAGCTGCAAGGGTGACCAGCGGAGAAACGAAGACATCATAGGCGACTCGTGTAAGCTTTGCTGCCGCTATTGCTCCTTCAAGGGAGACACCTTCAAGTGTATCCAATGTATTAATAAACTCTTTGCGCACGGCTTCCTCACCTGCGGCCAATCCTTTGTTAAAGGCGTCCTGGAGCTGATGCTCGATATTCGATCCAGCCTGCTCGAGCGCCTGGGGTATCCTGGGAATCAATTCATAGCCTGCGATAGCACTGCCACCTACTACAGCGGCACCAATGAGCAGTTTGCGGCGAGAAAGCCTCTTCTTTTTCTCTCTGCGCCCTGCTGCTACTTCATCCTGTTCATACTCATCGTAGTCTACTGGAGTGTTACGTCGCCTGCCACGTTCAGAAATTTCGGGCTGCATGCGCAAGCCAACAGATCTCTCTCTCGGAGATTCTGCGTAAGGCAATCGATGCTCAAGGGGATCCTCGTCCTCGTCATACCCCAGGTCGGGGTCCATATAGTCCCCTACTTCATCTGCCCATGATCCATCATCATACTCTTCGTCGGCCTCGGTATAGCCCTCCTGCGCTGGAGAGGTCAACTGAGCAGAACGAGGATGGCGATTTGAGTAGAGCGTAGTATCTACTTCGCTCTCGTACATGTCCTGATCTTCATATGACAAAGCATAGTCACCATCCAGCTCAGGATCATACTGCTCGGTATCATCTAAAATAGCTGACTTTGACTTGCTGGAGATAATTTGCTGGCGTAAAAGCTGGCGTGTACGTCGTGGATCAGGCCGAGGGGCAAGCGATCCGCTCGTCTGACGACCAGCGCGATTGCCAGTTTCCTCGCGGCTATTCCATGAGTCGCTCCTGTAAGGAGCACTGGATCGTCCTTGTTGTTTACCCCCGGCCAGGCTCTGGCTATGTAATGGATCGTACTCGTATCCGTACTGTCTACCTGGACTCCTACGGTACAACTTTCTTTCTGAACGATCTCTTATCATGTAGGTGTCTCCTTACCAGGATGGATCAGCCTGATCAAAACGCATAATACCCTTGATGCCTCTATGAGCCCATTCATAAGGGGATGAACGTCCAGCAGAACTGGTATGTCAATCGCTGACTACTGGTAGTAACTAACTTAAGGAACTGGGACGCTTTGCGCATTACCCACCAAGTACATCATAGAGTATAACATAAAACGAAAAAATATTCATGCTATGACTACTTTCTCCATTAAAATCTTGTTAAGATGCGCCTGGCTGATAATCTTGCACTCCAAAGAATTAGAACAGATTTACTAGTATTTTAACATAAAGGGAAGTATATTACAAGAATTGAAGAATAGCCATGAAATGAAAGCTCTATTGGACACTATGTTATAATTATTTCAATCTCACAGTCGGTTAGAAAAGGATAAACGTAGCATGCCCGAAGAGGACAAAGAGCATTTGCCGACTATCGTATGTGTGACTGTCGGCATATTTCAAGAGAACTGCTACCTGTATGCCTGTCCCGAGACACTCGAAACAGTAATTATCGACCCGGGAGACGAGGCGGAGCGCATCATAGCCAATATCCAGGAGTATAAGCTCATCCCCAAATATATCATCAACACCCATGGCCATATCGACCACATCTGTGCCATTGATGAAGTGAGCGCCGTCTATCCTGTGCCGCTGGCGATTCATGCCGATGATGCGTATATGTATACCAATGAGCGCACAGCAGAGATGTTCAATCGTCCATCTCCGCTGGTCAAGAGAAAGCCAGATATCTTATTAAAGGAAGGAGACACGCTCTCCTTTGGGACGCTCACGCTCGAAGTGCTGCATACCCCCGGTCACACCCGCGGTGATATCTGCCTGGTGAGTCGTCCCTATTGCGTATTTACTGGTGATACTCTCTTTTACCGGGGTATCGGGCGTACAGACTTTGAGGGGGGAAGCTATGAGCAGATTGAGAAATCAATCCGTGAGAAGCTGTATACGCTTGAGGACGACCTGGTGGTCTTGCCCGGGCATGGCCCATCAACCACCATCGTAGAAGAGAAATATGAGAATCCGTTTGTGACAATCGAGGAGTAACGTAGTGTCAACCATTTGTGTTCTCGGCACAGGTTATGTTGGCCTGGTCACAGGCACCTGTTTCGCAGATATGGGTAATCAAGTAACCTGTGTTGATATTGTCGCGGAGAAAATTGAGCGACTCAAACAGGGCATCCTACCTATTTATGAGCCTGGATTGGAAGAAATGGTCCAGCGCAACCTTCGCGCTGGACGCTTGCATTTCACAACCAGCTATAGCGAAGGCTTAGATAATAGCGATTTTATTTTCATCGCCGTCAATACTCCCAGCCACTCAAGCCAGGGCAGAGCGGATATGAGCTACGTCGAGAGCGCGGCGCGTGGCATCGGCCAGGAACTCGACCATTATACGGTGATTATCAATAAAAGTACTGTGCCTGTAGGTAGCGGTGATGTGGTTACGCGCATCATACGCAAGAATCAGAAGCGGCCAGAGATTTCTTTTGCTGTCGTTTCCAACCCTGAATTCTTACGCGAAGGCTCAGCCGTACAGGATTTCCAGAATCCTGATCGTTTTGTCTTACGTTCTTCTGACCAGGAAGCGGCGCGCAAAGTCGCAACACTCTATCTACCGTTGCGTGCGCCCATCGTGATCACGGATCTGTACACAGCCGAAATGATTAAATATGCTTCTAACGCGTTCCTGGCAACCAAAATATCTTTCATTAATGAGATTGCGCAAATTTGCGAACGCCTGGGAGCGGACGTAAAAGAGGTTGCGGCAGGCATGGGCTACGATAAGCGTATCGCGCGGTCGTTCCTGGATGCGGGCTTAGGCTATGGCGGGAGCTGTTTCGAGGCCGATGAAACGGTTTTCACGCTCAATAGTCCCAATGTGGCGGTGGAGTGCTTCGATAAGCTCTTTGCCAAAGCTGGCCCATTATTTCAGGGAGATACAGTGGAGCTTGTGCAGCCATCCGCTCAACGTGTACTTGCTTTTGATCTAGAGACGGGGCAGCCCATTTTTGCCGACGTACAAGCCATAACCAGGCGACCTTATAAAGGTACAATGGTGAAGATCAACACCAGCATGGGGCGTATGCTGCGCGTTACTGCCGACCATCCGGTAATCTTGTATAAGGGTCAGCATTTCACAATCCTGCCAGCTGCTGCGGTTGTACCAGGAGATCAACTGATGGCCTTGTGCGAACTGCCCGCCGTCGAGCAAGCCACAAACCTCAACTTGATTGAGGTGCTCCGGGATACCGACCTGGAGGCTGACGTCTATGTAAAGCCCATTGATAACACATTCAGTGAGCAGTATCAGCAATTTGCCTCTGCGGTCCCAAAGCATATGCTCAAGTACCCGCACGATATCAAGCGTCATAACCGTATGTCGCTGCGCCTGTTCCGCTACCTGAGTGAGTTACATGTGCTCAACGTTTCTGCCGAGAAGCTGAGGCTATATACCGCAAAAGGTGCGGCGACAATGATCAATGCCCTGATTCAGGTCGATGCGGACCTGCTGCGATTGTGTGGCTATTATCTTGCCGAGGGCTATCTTGCCCAGGACATAGGGCGTGCCGGAGCGGTACGAGAGCGTATAGGCTTCTGCTTCCACGAGCTAGAGGCTGAATATATTGCAGATGTGCAGCGCATTTTGCGCCGCTGGGGCCTCAAGTTCATCGAACGGCGTGCTACCAATGCGCTGACGACTGTCGTCTCTTCACGCATTTTCTCCTGGCTGTTACATAATGTTCTCGGTTGCGGCACGCGTTCAGAAGACAAGGCTCTGCCTCGCCTGGTATTTAACGTGTTACCTGAGTTACGCCTGGAGTTAATCCGCGGTGCGTTCAGTGGCGATGGCGCAGTCACGCCAGTGCTGGCTGGCCAGAATCTGATGCTGGAATATGCGACCGTCAGCAAAGTCCTGGCGGACGGTATGGCGCTGCTGCTACAAACGATTGGCGTCATCCCCTCTATCCGCACACGTTGGATGAACAAATCGAAACAGGAGGCGTATATTCTGAGGGTGAGTGGCTACGAACAGATAGCCGCACTCAAAGATGTCTTCGGCGACAAGCATCGTGCACGAATTGAGAGGATACTGGCAGGCTATCAACGTCATATTCAGCCGCATGGTTTTAAGCGGCATGGGGCTTTCTCGACGCTTGTTGTCCGTGAGGTACAGCATGAAGATGTTGATACAACGGTCTATAGTATGGAGACCAGTGCAGGGACCCTAATCGCGTCGTCCGGGCTGATCAGCCATAATTGTTTTCCCAAGGATGTGCGTGCGCTGGCGCACATGGCCGACGAAGCCGGCCTGCACCCTCAATTGTTACACGCGGTGATGGAAATTAACCACGACCAGCGCCGCCTGATCGTGACCAAATTAACCTCTATCCTTGGCACGCTGCGTGGCAGCACCATCGGCATACTCGGTTTAGCCTTTAAGCCCAACACCGACGATATGCGTGAAGCTGCATCGATTGACATCATTCGCTGGGTAACAAACCAGGGAGCAGTGGTACGCGTTTATGATCCTGTAGCCACAAACACGGGACGTGAAGCGCTTGAATGCGCAGGTGTGGATATGGAAGCTATCATTTTCTGTCAAAACGCCTATGAAGTAGCCGAGGGCACGGACGCTCTGGTGATCGTCACTGAATGGAACGAGTTTAAATCGCTCGATATGCACATAATTCGCAACGCTATGCGCCGGCCGGTAGTCATCGATGGTCGCAATATCTATGAAATGAGTGAAATGGTGCGTCTCGGCTTCATTTATCGCGCAATTGGACGTGGAACGGGGCCAGCACCTTCAGTATTGCCCTCAGGAGATAGCACGAGCGCACAACCGTTACTCAGTGGAAGCGAGGGCGAGTAATGGATGATAACCTGCCCTTGCTTTTTACTCCACTGGTTCGCCAGCCGGGGGTGCCTATTCCCGATTGGCTTTTTGGCCCGTCAGGAATGGCAGGCTTGCCTGCGCCTTTAAGCCCCCCACAAGGGGTGAATGTCGCTGTCGGTATCGATATCATCGAGGTAGATCGGGTACGCAAGGTCTACGAGCATCATGGCGAACGTTTTCTCAGACGGGTCTTCACGGAAACGGAAGTGCGCCAGTGCCGTAATAAAGCTACTCGCCTTGCCGGGCGTTTTGCCGCCAAGGAAGCTATCAGTAAAGCACTGGGCACTGGTATGCACGGTGTCGCCTGGCGGGAAATGGAGATTGTGCAATTGCGCAGCGGACGACCCACCGTAACGTTGCATGGGAAAGCCAGGCGCCGCGCAGAACTGCTTGGCCTGAGCGCTTTCGATGTGAGCATCGCCGACCTGAAAGATTTTTCGATTGCGGTAGCTGTAGCGATACAGACTTCGTATCCATCCTCGTAGAGCTGAACCCTCACTGTTTTTTTCTACCTAACTCGTCAAAATGCTTAGATAGTTACTCGGGAGCCTGCACCCCGCGTAGAGTTGGCCCAACAATCGTTGTTGATCGATGACTACAACCTTTCCACTTGAGCAGGACATGGTAAGCGCTCGCGCTCCCATGGCAAGGTCCTGGCGTATCGGCTTGGGATGTCCATGTACATCCTGGATACCGAATGGAGCAATACCTCCACCTGAGGTGAAGTAGAAATCTCTGCTCGAAAAATAAAAGAAAGGCACCCGATAGCGCATTGCTGTCTGGACATCAGTAATAAGCGTGAGGATATGGGAAACTGCTACTTCATAAGAACTGTAAGGATTAATGCCGCATCCAAAGTAGCAGCCAGTGCCTTCTACTACCCAGATATGTTTTCCCAACCCACCATTATCCAGGTTGACATTGAACTGCTGCGCCCAGAAAAGAAACAACCCATAAAGGCTATTCGTCGATGAATTCGGATAGCCGTTATGCCAACTATCAATCAGACCGAGTGTTTGCGAACGCCAGCTCCAGTGACCTCCTGGGTGTACGGAACTATTCATTGCAGCCTGCATTGCGTTCAGATAGCCAACCTGGTTTGCCAAGCCCTGGAAGTCGATCCCGCCAACCTTGGGATCAAGTGAGCCTAGAAGTACAGGCATGGTAGGGCTTACAGTATGCATAATGTGCTGGCAAAGGTCGAAGTACCTGGCAAAGTTTGCAGGTGGGACATAGGAGGTAAATTGACCATACTTCATCTCCTCATTGCCGCACTGCACAGCATCGGGTCTGCTCTGGGCAATATCTTTGAGAGGAGCCGTATTGTAAAGGGCGGGCCCTTGTGCCTGACAGGTTGTAATGAGTACCCGAATTCCCTTGCTATGCTCTGCTGCTATGGCGTCCCTTAATGCTTCACCGCTTGTTTTATTCGAACTACAGCCTAGATAGCCGTAACGCACCCAGGGAATATTTGAATAGGCGGTGGTAAGACCCCCCTCAATGCCTAATATTGGACCTAAAGGCAGTGGCGTAGGTGTTGGCGTTGGCGTTGGTAGCATAGTCGGCGTTGGTGTAGGTGTTATTACAACAGTGGGGGTTTTCGCTGGATGGGCCGCTGTGGGTGTTCCACGCCCTGCAGTTGCTATGCGGTATACGACTGCGGCAATGAGCGAACTGCATACCAGTGCAACAAGAGCGATAATCAGGACCTTGCCTTTCCTATTGTTCCATAGGGTCATAAGCTTCAGCCTTCCTACCGATGTGATAATTGGTTTAAGTATAGCAGAATAGTCAATACGGGGTGGGCATATTCAAATTTATTGGCTCCTCATTCCTGGCCTGCCATTGCTTGTACTGCTATACTGGTATTAAACTAGAGAAAACAATAAATTGAGGGCTATTCTATGAGAGCCTTAGTACAGCGGGTAAGCCGTGCCAGCGTTTCTGTAGATGGGCAGGTCGTCGGCCAAATAGGTCAGGGACTCCTGGTACTTTTAGGGGTAGGGCAGGACGATAGCGAAGCACAGGTAAAGACGCTGGCAGATAAGATTGTCTATCTGCGCATCTTTGGAGACAATGAGGGCAAGATGAACCGCTCTCTGCTCGATATTGGCGGCGAAGTACTGGTCGTCTCGCAGTTCACTCTCTATGCAGATACACGCAGGGGGCGTCGCCCCAGCTTTACAGATGCCGCGCCACCTTCACTAGCAGAACCCCTTGTCGAGCGCTTCAAAGCTGCCATTGCTGCGTATGGACTGACCGTGGCTGACGGCATTTTTGGCGCAATGATGCAAGTTGAGATGGTGAATTCGGGGCCGGTCACGATCTTACTGGATAGTGAGCAGTGGCAACGCTAGTGCACTGGGGCATAGATATGTCCATGATCAAATTCCCGCATATACTTCCTGAATAAGCTTGCTCGCCGCTTTTTATCGTGGACTCTTCTCAGCCTCCCTGTACTAGTAGCAGCCTAGTTAAACGCTTGCCCAATTGATAAGCTAGCGCCTGTCACTTCTGATACAACAGCTTACGTGTTATATAGCGACGGTCCCCCTGTCAGAAGGAAACTTTGCCGGGGGAGAATGTCTGCTGTGTAGATTTAGATAGAAGGAGAACTGTGGTTGTGGCATCAATGCCTGCTTCGTCCCTGCACGCGCCGACGTTGGGTGAGATAGAAACTTGTAGCGCTGCTGATCCCGTTGAAACAGCAAAAGCAGCCGGGCTGCGCTATGTGAGCGATACCCAGCCCGGCATTCAGCGCAAGCGTGTTGGGAAACATTTCAGCTATATCGGTTTAGATGGCAAGCCGATTCATGATGCAAAAGAGTTGGAGCGCATCAAGAGAATTGGCATTCCTCCCGCATGGAAGCAGGTGTGGATTTGCCCGTCGCCGAAAGGGCATATCCAGGCGACGGGGCGTGATGCTAAAGGGCGCAAGCAGTACCGCTATCATCCCCGGTGGCGTGAGGTGCGCGATGAGACCAAGTATGATCACATGATCGCCTTCAGTGAGGCGCTTCCGGCCATCCGCGAACGGGTTGAGCACGATCTATCGCTGCCCGGCCTGCCATATGAAAAAGTGCTGGCAACGGTTGTACGCCTGCTCGACACGACGCTGATTCGTGTAGGGAACGAGGAGTATGCTCGAGAAAATAATTCATTCGGTTTGACCACCATGCGCAGTCACCATGTCGAGGTAACAGGCGCAACGGTACATTTCCATTTTCGAGGCAAGAGCGGACGAGAACACGATATTGATGTAAGAGATCGACAACTGGCGAAGATTGTAAAGCGCTGCCAGGATTTACCGGGTCATGAACTCTTCCAATACATTGACGAGCAGGGAATTCAGCGCTCCGTCGAATCGGGCGATGTGAATGACTATCTGCGTGAGATCAGTGGGCAGGACTTCACTGCGAAGGATTTTCGTACCTGGGCAGGGACGGTCATCGCTTTGGGCGAGCTTGAGAAGGAGGGCGCCTTCGGGTCGCAGACGCAGGGGAAGAAAAACGTAGTTGAGGCTATTAAAGCGACGGCGGAGCAACTTGGCAATACTCCGAGCATTTGCCGCAAGTGCTATGTTCATCCAGGAGTACTCGATGCCTACCTGGATAATTCACTGCTAAGTTTTCTGAGACAATATAACGATCGTGAAAAGAAAGAAGCGCGCGAGGGCCTGAAACCAGAGGAGATCAGGGCACTCGCCTTCCTCCAACAGTTGCCGGCGGATCGATGAGAATTCCCAAATCGTCTGGAGTGTTTGCAGGAGCGCGATGATGACTTTTAATAATCAAACCCGGTCCTGTCATGCTGAGCCCTTCTCTTCGCTCAGGATAAACTCCGCGAAGCATCTCGCTGCCCATCTCGATAGATCCTTCGCTGCGCTCAGGATGACAAAACATTGTGCTGCTTACATGGCGCGCTCTAGCATATCCTCAGCGATGCCCAGCGTTGTTCCCCAGACCAGGTGTGCTCCAATCATCATAATGTTCCGCTGCAACGGCTGTTTTGGAGCAGCATCTGGTAGTTTCATGGTGGGTGCAATACCCAGGTAGCTTCCAGCCCATACCAGCATACCAAAGATCGCTCCCTTGAGCGCAGGAGGAAGATGTACTCTTCGCGATAAGGGTGCATAGAACATACCCATGTTCGAACCATAGCCAAAATGCGTAATGAGCGCCGCGCCGACTTGTTGTGGTTTGTTCATTTGCTTTCCTACTTCGGCTCGTTTCGTCAGTTCAGTGGTAATGCGTTCAGGAGGTAAAGCGTACTTCTGCCATTTAGGAAGCAACTGCTGCATAAGCAGCATGAAGAGTGTCATGGGAATCGTGGCGATAATGCCTGCTACTGATCCTATTCCAAAAAATCGTAGCAGAATTGCAAACATCTTACTCATAACGTTGTTCCTTTCCTGCTTAACGTGCGAGAGGTGATTCATCGTAATGTGCTAATAGATCGGCGGGTCCATCATAAATAGCAAGCGCGCCCGCAAGGTCGGCATCTTTCCAGCCACCACAGCGAAAGGCAATGGTCCCGACTTGAACTTTACTTGCTGCCTCGATATCATAAGCGGTGTCGCCGATCATCAGCACCTCATTTGCGTCAAGCTCGATGCGCTGGAGTGTCCCCTGCATTACATCAGGATCGGGCTTTGACCGCGATACATCCTTAGAAGATGTCTTCTCCTCCACCAGGTCTTCTGCTCCCACCAGTCGCAGGAGCGATTTTAGTTCATCTGGTTGAGCTGAACTGGCTATCGCTAGCTGGAGTCCCCGCTTACGCATTTCTTGCAAAAGCTCTTTAGCGCCAGGAAAAGCACGCAAATGGGGTAAGTAACGTTCCTTGAAAATCGCTTCACGCCGCTTGCTAATCTGGCTGCCTATTTCACTATCCTTCTGTAGATGGATAGTTTCTGGCAATACTTTGTCTCCGCCCATACCAATCAATGGGCGTACTTTCTCAAAAGGGACGATATAGCCGTACTCAGCCATCGCCTCTACCCATGATTTTGCGTGCGCATCGTTGCTATCGATTAAAGTGCCATCGATATCGAGAATGACTCCTCGTATATGTATCATCAGCATCTCCTTTTTCGAGAATACAAGTACTATCTTCACGATTGTAAATCGCTGAGCGCTTCATGCTGTCAAAGACCTACACGCGAAACATGGCATGCAGCCCCTCTATCCCCAGGGTGATGAACTTCTCGCTACCACTGTATGCCCCATAGAGCAGTTCCGAGAAAGGTCCATAGCGCAGGTAGAAGTCCATGCGCCGCCAGAACGAGGCATCTACCGTGCAGTGGTAGCGCGCCAGCACACGCTCAGTGAATCCCCGCCCGCGCCCACGGTGAAGTCCCACGAAATCCAGCGCAGAATCACCGATCGTTGCGTCGCCCCAATCGATTACACCTGTTAGCACGCTGTGCAGCGGGTCGCAGAAGATATGTTCGCAGCCCAGGTCGCAGTGAATCAACACGGGCTGGAATGCGAAGATAGCCCTGTCATCCAGAAAATTCTCCCACAGCCGCTCCGACTGAGCGCGCAGTTCCACATCCAGCAGCGGAAAGATGCGCTCCTTTAAGTCCGTGTAGCGCTCCTGGTAACGCTCCCTCCACTGCGCAGGCGTATGTTCCTGGATACCAGACTGAACTGCCTGTGCGATCGGAAAGCTGTGCAGCTCGCTAAGGAAAGCCGCTAGAGCTGGTGCGAGGGCTGCGAGTTGCTCCGGGGTGATGCTCTCGTCTTCTAATGCCACGCCGCCCAACTTACGATAGCCCACAAACATATAGGGGTAGTTAGCATCGCCATGCCCGATATACTCAAAATGTGGAATAGGGGGTGGAAAGAGCCTGCTCCAATACTGGTAACAGATGTATTTCCTTCTGCAGGTATGCTACTACATCATCCCGCATAGGAAAGCGGAAGATCAACTC
>Ga0137371_10001111_pt1 | contig 21130 bp, 16 predicted proteins | sample SagtaG_7_FD_104919 | JGI IMG/M metagenome (GOLD analysis project Ga0137371, IMG submission 104919) | Vadose zone soil microbial communities from Sagehorn Ranch, Mendocino, California, USA - Sage1_R_40_16 metaG | ecosystem: Environmental > Terrestrial > Soil > Vadose zone | place: USA...
GAACCGCGCGTCAGGCCAACGATAGTACCACGTGCATAGGGATCCCAGTAGGGAGCACCCAGGCCGACAAAGGCAGGTACGAAGTAGACGCCGCCGTTATCAGGAACCGATCTTGCCAACGCTTCAACATCGACACTGTTTTTGATGACACCGAGGCTGTCACGCAACCACTGGACTGCCGCGCCGGTAATGAAGATAGCGCCTTCCAAACAATAGATGGTTTCACCACCCACCCCCCAACCAATGGTAGTCAGGAGGCCACCTTGGGAGGGAACGCCTTTGGTGCCTGTGTTCATGAGCATAAAGTTACCCGTGCCGAAGGTGTTCTTCGACATACCTACTTCGTAACAGGCCTGTCCAAAGGTAGCAGCTTGCTGATCTCCTGCATCGCCAGCCATTTTAATCGGCCCGCCGAAGAACTCCGGGTCGCTTTCACCATAGACCTCGCTGGATTGCTTCACCTGGGGCAACATGGCTCGAGGCACGCCCAATTCATTGAGAATCACATCGTCCCAATCACCTTTATAGATATTGTACATGAGGGTGCGTGAAGCATTGGAGGGGTCAGTGACGTGGATACGGCCCTTAGAAAGCCGCCACAGGAGGAACGTATCTACGTTTCCGAAGAGCACCTCGCCCCGCTGTGCCTTTTCCCGCACTCCGGGGACGTTATCGAGGATCCATTTGGCTTTGGTACCGGAGAAATACGCATCAGTCACCAGACCTGTGCGTTCGCGAATTTCTTTGTCAAAGCCCTTCGCTTTCAAGGCATCGCAAATAGGAACCGTCAAACGACTCTGCCAGACAATGGCATTGAAGACCGGCCTTCCCGTGTTCTTTTCCCAGACGATAGTCGTCTCGCGCTGATTAGTGACACCAAGCGCCGCGACGTCTGAGGCGGTAGCTCCCGCTTTGTTCAGTGCATCCCGACCAACTGCAAGCTGACTCGACCAGATCGCTTCCGGATCATGCTCGACCAAGCCCGGTGCCGGGTAGATTTGGGGGAATTCTTGTTGTGCCAGACTAACAATCGCGCCATCATGATCGAAGAGAATAGCACGCGAACTGGTAGTACCCTGATCCAGGGCTAGCACGTACTTTGCCATAGGAAACACTCCTTCTGCTATATACTTTTCTCAACAATGATCCATCGATTGGCACAGGCACAAATGCCTGTGCAGGAACCCACAAGGAAAACCTTTTGTAAGCAAAAATGCTATCTCTGTTCCTCCTTTCACTCGTTCTTAAATAGGGGGTATCCCTTGCAGGTATCCACCCCATCATATGCCGAAGCTTTCGCCAGGCTATTAATTCTTCTTGGCGAAGTAGAATCTATATATGATAAGGGTATGTATGATAAGAGATGGTTGCCCTTACATCCAGAGTTCAGCCCGGGTAACTGCAACTCCTGATGCACCGGCACGGAGCACCATCTGGACTTGCTGAGATGTATAAATCAAACCAGACCCAATAAATGGTAACGGTAAAGACTTTCGTGCAACGACGTAGGGAATAACGAGCGCAGGTGAAATATCAAGCAGGTCAACGAATCGTCTATCGACTGAGTCAAGGGCCGCTTCCAGGCCAGTTGAGTCTAATGCAAATATACGTTGTAAGGTTTCCAGGTCAAAACTTTTAGCCAGGGTCAGGATTCTCGGGTTGCTGGAGATAATACCTGCTATGTGAAGCTGGTTGGCGAGATAGCGAAGTCCGGCAGTGTCGGGATTGATACCATCGATGTGATCGACGTTGACGTAGATGGCCAGTTCGCGCTCATATGCATGTTCCAGCATTGTTCTGAACTCAAACAGGTTGCAATGCCGTAGCAAAATAGTCGTCACCTGTGAGGCATCGAGGGCACGAGCAAGCTGTATGCGGCTCTCTATGACCGGTATCGTCTTCGGCTGCGTTGAAACGTTAAGTAGCGTCCTGGTCGACTGGGTGAGCATGCTGCACCTCTCTGTAGCAGTAATAAACAATAAAGTCCTAAGCCTCTCTAACAGGTTGGCTTAGGACTTTTCATTTCACTGTCCCTGGGCACATATGCGATTGTTCAAGCAAGTTATCCCTGGCTATTTACACCTTTGTCTTAAGACGGTCCAAAGATATATACTGTAGAGATCAAAATGGATATAATAGAAACGCACTAACGATACAAGGATGTTTTGTTTGCTATAATGATAATACTTGTCATCCTGTCTTTTGTCAAGTGCTGTTGACTTTAGTTATCGTTCTGTGATGCTGGCTTCGTTTGATTTGCTAACACCACAATCTCAGGGGTCGATAAAAGTAACATGACCAAACAAGAGTTTCTCCGTTTAGCCCACCGGTTCCCAGTAGCGGCAGCCCTGAAGTCGAACGAAGATATGCAGGTTGCACTGGACTCCGATGCACTGCTACTATTTATGCTCAAAGGCGATGCCTTTCAACTCACACCTTTCGTAGCTCAGGTTCACCAGCATGGCAAAGGGATAGTAGTCCATGTGGACCTTGTCAGTGGCATTGGCAAAGATCGCGCCGGCATTCAGTATCTGCATGAGATCGGCATTGACGCTATTATTACCAGCCGATCTCAACTTGTCTCCGCCGCCCGAGCAGAGGGATTAGTCACAATTCAGCGTCTGCTGCTGGTGGATGACTCCGCCCTGGAGACAGGAGTTCGTACTATAGCCCGCGCTGCTCCCGATTTCATAGAGATACTCCCCGGTATTATTTTTCCAGAGATTGCATCGACCCTACAACAGTTGCTTCCTGGTCCTTTCATCGCCGGCGGCTTTATCCGTGATGCTGCTGACGTTGCTCGTATCCAAGCCGCTGGCGCAATACTGAGCAGCAGCAGCACCTTTGCTCTGTGGTACTACACATCTAGAAACTGAGGAGAAACATAACCATGTACAACCTTCCAAACCTGCTCAGCTTTAGTCGGATTCTGGCTACTATCCTGGTTTTTGTGCTGGTCATTCTCAACCAGTCCTGGGCTTTTCTGGTCGCAACAGTCATATTTTTTCTCGCATCTATGACAGATTATTTCGATGGTTACCTGGCGCGACGATTCCACGTCGTTTCTCCCCTAGGTATCTTCCTGGACCTGACGGCAGATAAGGTGTTTGTAGCCGCCATTCTTGTGGCCTTCGTGCAGCTTGGCCTTGTGCCCGCCTGGATTGTCGTCATTATCATTGCACGCGAATTTATAGTCACCGGCTTGCGCTCTATGGCAGCCGCTAAAGGCACCGTTATTCCGGCTGGAAAATGGGGAAAACAGAAAACGTTCATTACCCTTGTTGCCATCGGTGGAATATTACTGGCAAAAGGGCTCGGCGCAAATCATCTCTCTCTGTTCCCGCTGATGCTTAATTTCAACAGCAACATGTTGAACATAGCCGATTTCTTACTATTAATTGCAGATGCACTAATGGTGCTTGCTGTTATCTGGACTATCATTTCCGGGTTCGAATATATACGTGGGGCATGGCCGCTGTTAGTAGGGAAGCAAGATACAGCAGTTTCAAAGGCTTGAACGCTATCAGGCTGGCAGTCATCATGCCTTCACTTCCGAAGAAGCTTTCTCTTCCACATTTACCTTCTGACCAATTTTGCGCTCGGTTCCTGCCAGCAGGCGACCAATGTTGTCATAGTGGAAAGCAATAACCAGTGCCGGGCCAACCACCATAAAGACCAGTTGCGCCAGGCTAACTTTCGCCACGAACGTTGGATCAAGCTGCCCGATGAAGAAAAATACTATGCCGCAGATTAACGAAGTCAGGCATCCAACGATCGACCCCAGCGATACGAAGCGCGAAATTGCGATGGTGCTTAATAAAGTCACTGTTGAAATTAAGAAAGTTAGAGGAGAGATGATGAGGAGTGCTCCAGCACCCGTCAATACACCGCGCCCCCCTCTAAATCCAATGAAAACAGGAAAACAGTGCCCTAACAAGGCAGCCAGAGCAGCCACCGTCGGCCCCCAACCCGCACCATAGAAAATAGGAACGAGAGTAGCAAGCAGTGTTGGCCCCACTCCCTTTGATAGATCAAAGACAAATACAATCAGGGCTGGCACCCTGCCAAGCGTGCGCAGCACATTGGTTGCGCCTGTTTTATGGCTACCATAAGCACGTATATCAAAATCTTTGCCCCGCAGTAGTTTCCCCATCCAAAAGCCAGCAGGAATAGACCCCCATAGATATCCAATAATCGCTATGACTACAAGTTGTACAATGATGGACATAGCGGCCTCCTCTGTACAAATCCGGGTTCATTACTATAAGCTTAGTCATTCCCAGGTATGGGAATTTCCACATTTGAATCTTCTTGGCATCTTCGCGACCAGGATGAGAAAGAAGACGGATGTTGTCACTAAAATAAGGCCAGGCAGAGCAAGTACTAGTTGGTTTCCAGAATTGCCATATGATCCGAAGAATGAGCCGATGAGTATCAACAAGCTGAATCCGAAAAAGACCCAAAAAATTCCAAATCTGAGTTCCCGGCCTCGTGGATTCACATGCACGATGCGTACCGCATTGCGCCCGCAATAAGGACACTGCTTCGGTACTTCCATCTTTCACCTCTACTGCTAATAGGTGGAGCGCGATAATATTTCTATTTCTCGTCCGGGATTGCAACTACTAACGTAATTCTAAACTAACATCACCTTTATTACAAGCACGGTACGAAGGAGAAACCTGCTTGAAGTGGTATACTGTGCCAGAAACATTACATAAGACCAATCTCCCAGCAGGAAGCAGAGAACACTATGCTCAACTCAAGCTCTTTGAATGCTGTGAATAGCGCGAAATTCTCGCAGGGATTTGTTAAACCACTCTACAATTCATACTGCTTTGCTGCTCTCCCCAAGACAATCGAGTTTCTGCTGACTGGCGAAGGACATATGGCTCTACCCTACGACACATTTGGAAGTTTGCCCACCAGCTACAATAAAGTGATCCTGGTTTTTTTCGATGCTTTTGGCTGGAGATTCTTTGAACGATATGCAGAAAAATATGAACTTCTGCAAACGATTCTGAAACATGGGATTGTTTCAAAGATGACTTCTCAATTTCCTTCGACGACAGCAGCGCATGTTACATGTATGCATACTGGGCTGGATGTTGGGCAAAGCGGGGTCTACGAGTGGAACTACTATGAACCGCTGGTAGACGAGGTCATCACTCCTCTTAACTTCTCCTATGCTGGAGATAAAGAACGCGATACATTGAAACGAGCCAGGATTCCTACAGAGGCATTTTTCCCGAGGCAAACTTTCTATCAAAAGCTGCAAACGAGGGGAATAGCATCTTACGCTTTTCAACATGAAGCCTACACTCCATCTACTTTCTCCGATATTATGTACAAAGGAGCAACGGTGATTCCATATAAGAGGCTTTCGGAGGCTCTGACACACCTGGCAGAACTTGTGATAGCTGATACAGCGCCACTAGGCTATTACTTGTTGTATTTCGACAGAATTGATGCTATCTGTCATATACATGGGCCACACTCACATCAGTTTGAGGAAGCGGTGGATGCGTCTTTGGGGGCGCTGCAAGAACTTTTTTTTAAGAGTCTGATTGGTAAGGTCGAGCATGCGTTGCTGGTCTTAACCGCAGATCATGGGCAGGTAGAGGTTGATCCTCACAAGACATGCTATCTGAACAAGCAAATTGTGGGTATTGAGCAGTATTTGCAAACGAATCGGAGGGGAAAACTTCTTGTTCCGGCAGGCTCCGCTCGCGATATGTTCTTACATGTGAAAGAAGAACTGGTAGACGAGGCGGTGGCATCCTTGCAAAAACACCTGGAGGGTAGAGCCGAAGTGTATCGAACCCAGGAACTGGTGGCACAACACTTCTTCGGCTCCGCACAGCTTTCCAGGGAGTTTATGACGAGAGTGGGCAATGTGGTAATCTTACCTTATCAATTCGAGTCCGCCTGGTGGTACGAGGAAGGAAAATTTGAAATGCATTTCCTGGGCCATCATGGAGGGCTGACACCGGAAGAGATGGAGATTCCTTTGCTGCTGTTTGCGCTATAAAAGGCTTTTGCTTTACTTTTGTGGCTCATAAGGCCTATGAGTTCTGCCGTCGTCCCGCAGGCTAAAGATGCCTATGAGTGCACCGCCAATGACGGATATCCACAAAGCCAGGAGGGTCAATGCCACAATTCCTGGTATCAACTCTAACGTCAAAGCACCTTTGAAGAAATCCCCCAGACTGCCGCTGGCATTTCCCCAAAATGGCATGACATACAAGAACGCTTTCCACATCAGGCAGACCAATGCAGAAAGAAAGGCATTCGTCAGTCCAAAGAATACTCCCCAGAAAAGGCTCCATGAAAAGGTGGTCAACTCGACCCGCCGGAACAGGCGTGCGAGCAATGGACCAACCACCAGAGCAGGACACAATGCCAGGAGCAGCTCAGCACCGGACCTCACACCTCCCACTTGCCAGGAGTATTCTGCTGCCAACACCAGGCATATCAGCAAGTTGAGCAGCAATGAGTACCGTAACCAATTGTTGCTATGCCTGGAGACATCGAGTACTTCCGTATGAATATCTTGCACCGGGTTCCCTATGTTCTTCGACTTTTCCCGCACATGGTCAAATTGAGGCGTGGCAGGCATGACAATGGGGTCTATAGCAGGAATATTTGCAAGAGACACTCCGACATGCTGGACTTCTGGTCTCTCGCTCCCATCTATTTGCACGTTTCTGAGCGAAGGTCGAAATTGTGCAGCTTCAGCCAGGCTAATTCTGGACACTTTGGTGAGTTGCTGTGTGCTATCTTGCGACGCAGCATGTAAATCAGTCGCGAAAGCCTGCACGGTAGGATACCGTTCGTGCGGATTTTTTGCCAGCGCTCTCTGCAAAACAAAATCCACTGTCAATGGCAGGTCAGCACGAAATTCGCTGAGAGGAGACGGCGCGACAAAGCTATGCAAATGCTGCCAACTGCGCGCATTGCCTTCACCGTTTTTTCTCAAGGGATAGTTACCTGTGAGCAAATAGAAACAGGTGACAGCTAGCGCATACTGGTCAGAGTATCTTCCGGGATGCAGCCCCCAGACTTCTGGAGCCATGTATCCAGGGGAACCGGCCCATCCAACACTCAGATGTGATGAATCAGCATCAATTAATGAGGCTATACTGAAATCAGAGAGCAAGACATGCGAACCCATTTGTAGCAAGTTTGCTGGTTTGACATCACGATGTAGCACATTATGCGAATGAGCATAGTCCAGGGCTTCCGCCACGTCCCTGTTGAAGGATACGACATGCTCAAGAGACCAGGGACGGTTTCCTCCTTGCTTAAAGGATTCAGCCAGGGAACCCTGCTCGGCATAGGGCATGACAAAATATGGCAGGCAGGTTTGTAGCGCTGCCTGTCGCTCGTAGATCACTCCATAGGAGAAGATAGGCAGTATATAGGGATGTGATAAGGACGCAAGTAACGCTGCCTCACGTTGAAAATTATCTACATACTGTCGATTGCATGACCGGTGTAGTACCTTTATTACGACCTTGCGCAGGTTGAGTGAATGCTGCTCTGCTAGGTACACGTCGCTGGAACTACCACTGCCAATATAGGAGATAACGTGGTAGTCACCGATTAATGCACCTGCCACCAGGCTGCCGCACTCGATGCACTGGATATTACCAGGTTGATTGAGGTGCTGATTGATACAACAATTTGCCATTGCACACGCTCCAAAGTCACTCGCAGCCTTTGTCTTCCAGAGACGCTGCTGGGGTATCTCTACGAAACCGGGTTGCATGAAAAAAGCATCTGGCTTGCATCCGATCCGAGAACTGAACTATTGAGAAAGGGTTGTTCTGCCTATTTATACGTCATAGACATAGAATTTTAGAGGTGCAATTGAGCAGTAGGTGAAAAGGATGTTTTTGGAGAGATATCCTCGCTCGAAGGCGACCGTGAGGGTCGCCCCTACCATGACACCTAGAGCCTGCGAGGCCGTGTCATGGTAGGGGAAGGGCTTTCTCCGCCCTGCAAATCACGCACAACATTCCTTAGGTTCGTGCCTATAGGGCTTGCTCCCTTGCTGCAAGTCTATGGCGCGACGCAAGCGTCCCTACGCGATTAGTTACGACGCGAAACAAGCATCACTCATACCGCAAGACCTCGAGCGGGCGAACACGCACTGCCCCATAGGCAACAATCGCCGCCGTGATCATTGCCAGCAGAGCCACCCCCGCAATCAGCACAAGCACAATCAGCCCATTGACATCAAAACTGGTTTTGAAGACGAACCTTCCTAATAGACCCATCGCAAAGGTCACTATCAGCATCGCCAGGAGCGCACCCGCGCCACCAATGACACCATACTCAATCAGCACTTCACTGAGCACATTTTCACTGGTATAGCCAACCGACTTGAGAATGCCCAGTTCGCGCCGTCGCTCCAGCATCGCCAGCGCCACGGCATTTGCAATGATGATCACCCCTGCCAGCAGGGACAATCCGGCAATCGTGCTAAGTGTCAACAGCGTGTAGTTGAGGTACTGGTCAATAAAATCGCCAATGTTCGCCAGGTTGAATACAAAGGCGCCAGGTGCCGTTTTAGCAATCGTCCCTAACGCTTGCCCCAGCTTGTTGCTATCAATCTTCATGTAGAAGACCGACTCTGATAAACCTGCGGGACTGAGAGCCTGTACTGTATTCTTCGTCGCCAGAATAGACCCGAAGTTAAGACTAAATCCATTGGTGTTATAGAAACCAACAACCGTAACGGTTCTGGTAGTCTTTGCGTCTACACTCGCCAGGGTAATTGTGCTGCCGACATCAATATGCCCCTTAAGCGGCTCGAGATTGACGAGTTGCCAGGCAATCAGAACATTGTCCGTTCCCGCATCACTCGCATTCAGGTTTCGCCCCTTACTAATAGTCAAACCACTGCTATCTGGAATCTGTCCGTTCGCCACATCATATCCTTCGACGCTGCTGAGGAACGCAAGCGCACCTGCACGCCCCAAACTCCTAAAAGATGGCTGTGAACTTGCCCCCTTGAGCAGGTCTTGTATCGGTTGGCCATTGATTGCCAGCGGAGGGGTTGAAGCAATCACAGTATGCTTTTGCCTCGTGACACCTGGGATCGTTCCCAGTTGGGATTGTAACATAGTTGCGTCATTGCCTGTTGCAATTGTGACCACGTTGTAGTTCAGACTGGTGGCGAGCGCATTGTTGATCTTGTCACGCAGGTCCTGCCCCAGGACGAGAATTAACCCAATCGTGAAGACGCCTACGAAAAGGGCCAGCATGGTCGTAGTGGTGCGCGCTCGCTGGCGACCTATATTGCGCAACGCTATCTTCATACTTGACTTCCAGGTGCGCGGGAGAAAAGCAACCACAAAACCCGCCAATGACGCAACAAGCAAGAGAGCGCCGAATGCAGGCAATACCAGGTAGAGCAAGACCGACAGCACTACACCCGCCAGGATCCAGGCGAGAAATCCGAGGGTCAAACGCTCTGGCACAGGCATTATGCTAATCACCAATACCGCGAGACCAAAGAAGAAGCTCAACAGGAGCAGGAACAGGAACGCTCCGTAGACAGCGCTGATGCCCAATATAAAATCGTTCAGGATGACAATGGCTAACAGGCAGAACAACACCGAGAGGATTAACAGTAGCCCGCCGCTTAACACGATGCTTCCGGCGCGATTGCCTTCCGGCAGTTCGCGGATTACGTTCAATGGGCGAATGTTGGCCGCCTGCACAATCGGCATCAGCCCAAAGATCAACGCCGTGAGCAGGCCGATCAACACACCGCCGCCTATCGTTAATGGATCTAGCAGGAACGGTATTTGAATGTTAAATGTCTGCTGTACGAGATTGCGTACCAGCAAACTCACTCCTGTTGCGGCCGCCGCCCCAACGACTCCGCCAACAAGCCCCAACAAACCCGCCTCTAAGCCAAAGAGCAGGTACAGGTTCAAACGCCGATAGCCCGTCGTCTTGAGCATAGCGATCTCAATCTTGCGCCTCGACAGCAACACCTGCATCGTATTCATAATGCCCACCCCGCCGATCAACAGCGCAAGCAACCCCGCAATCTCCAGAAATTTCTTAACAAAGTCAACGAGATTCTGCCGCGATTTCAGCGCATCGGTAGCTGTCTGTGTATTCGCAATGGGAAATTGCGCGTTGATGGCTTTGACTGCCTGGTCGGTATGTGCCTGGTCTGAGGTCGTGACATAGACAGTGTCATAATACAACGGAGCGTTGGGCAATGCAGCACCATAGTAATTGAGAGAGACAAGCATCACCCCGCTGGACTGCGCCAAAACGCCCGAGTCCGTCACGATACCTGCTATCTTGACATGTAAGAGTCGGGGAGTCTGATTTTGCTGCCCAACATGAACATCTAACTCGTCACCCACTTTCAAATGGTGCTGATCGGCCAGGGTTTTGTCTATGATCACCCCGTTGCCTGAAAGTAAACTCGCGATGCTGCCACTGGTGGGATCAATGAAAGTCGGAGGTGTTACAATCGGAAAACTACTGGGATCCACTGCATTAACAACAAATCCACTGGTAATCGATTGTATATTGCTCGTGGACCCTTGTGCCGTGGATACTGCCGTATAGTTGGTGATAGTGCCATTGCTCTTGAGCTGGTTGAAGAAGTTGAGATCATTGGGTGTAAATGGCCTGGTGTTGGACGAGACAGCAACATCTCCTCCGTTAGCATCACGTACGTTGCCTGTGAGGGCATTGTTGATCATCAAGCCCACCAGTTGCAAGGCCACAATCGCCATCACTCCCACCGCTACACAAAACACTGCCAGTACAGTGCGTTGCCCACCGCGCCACAGCGAGCGCGTGGTGTAGTTAAAGTACATCGTAGCTTTCATTGCTCGCTGCTCCCACCCACCTTCTCGATGGATGCAATTTTACCATCCAAAAGACTGATAGACCGGTCAGCATGTGAAGCCACGATTGGATTATGCGTGGCGATAATGAATGTTTTGCCCGTCTGCGCCCGCAGGTAAGCAATGAGTTTCAGCACGTTTTCGCTATTCTTTGCATCCAGGTTACCCGTTGGCTCATCTCCCAGCACAATGGCAGGATCAGTTGCCAATGCACGCGCAATAGCCACACGCTGCTGCTCTCCACCTGAAAGCTGGTTGGGTCGATGCTTCAGACGATGTGAGAGGCCTACCAGGTCTAATAGTTCTTTAGCGCGAGCAGAGGGTGAGCCTTTATGTTTGCCAACATAGAGAGGCACTTCTACATTCTCCTGCGCTGTCAAGGTCGGAATAAGGTTGAAGGCCTGGAAGACCATGCCGATCTTATTGTTGCGCACCTCAGCCAGTTTGCCCTCGCTCATGGTCGTGATATCTATACCGTCAATCAAAACCTGCCCACTGCTAGGATTATCCAGGCCGGCGATGATACCTAACAGCGTACTTTTGCCCGAGCCGGACGGCCCAACAATGGAGACGAATTCCCCACGGTAGATTTGAAAGCTGATGCCCTTGAGAATTTCGATTCGCTCACGTGCCAGGGGCAGGCTTTTGGTAATGTCGCGCACATCCATGACAATTCTGCCATTCATATCTTGAAGAACAGCATTCTCTACATTCGTTTGTCCTTGCACGGATCCTATAACTCCTTACTTAGGGCTCCAGGGAAAGAAGCTCAACTTTTTTTACTATTCCTATTGTAGCAACTCAGATGCAAAAAGTACACGAAATAAAATGATGAGGCTGTACCCTCCAGGAAGCTCTTGAACTATCTACGAGAATATACGCTTTTTTTGTTGCATTGCAAAATGATGAAAGTTGCACAGCTTCATAATCACTTTTCAAGACCCGAAACAATCACAGCCTTTAGCACATTACTTGGCTCGAGGATACCTCGGGGTGTGTTTCATTTTTTTTGCATTGAAGAGCTTATGTTCTGATCTAATTATAGGTGTTCCACTCAATTCGAGGGACCCGATACATTGAATCGAGCGGAAATTCATGGTCGAGTAGGCCGATTAACTCAACCTTGCAAAAAATGAAACGCACCCGATACCTCGAATGGGATATGCAAGAACCAACAACTATGTTATACTGCACAGAAATCGAACTTTGTGCTCTGTACCACGTATATATCAATCAGTGTACGTGTGTCTTGAATAGAGATAGATTAAACAAGGGGAAACAACATTTATGCGCCGGGGAACTTTATCACTCCTCCTCTTCATTATTTTGCTGGCTGCGTGCGCGGTCTACATTGATCTGCCGAATACGCCCGGCATACACTTCCTGGGTATCAATACCGCATTTAATGTCAAACTAGGACTCGATCTACAGGGTGGTGTGAGCGCCCTGCTCGTACCTGATCCCAGCCAGCACTACAACAATCAAACGCTGCAGACCGAGATGCCTGCTGTACGCGATAATATCGAGTCGCGCGTAAACGGTGGATTAGGAGTAAGTGAGCCGAATATCCGTATAATAACCAGTAATGGGGTTCCAAGTATCTCCGTCGAACTACCAGGGTTTACAGGAAACGAGACTCAAGCAGTCAATTCCCTCCTAAAAACTGGACTCCTTGAGTTCTGGAATACCGGATCTACACCTGTTCCATTAGGTTCAGCGTTCGACCCAACGCAATTCACCCAGTACAATGCTGGTGGCAAACCGCAATTCACCGGTGCAAATCTCGACTCTAACCAGGTATATGTGAGCCAGGACCAGGCAGGACGACCGCAAATCAGCTTCGAGATGAAAGGTGGCGCCGTCGGGGATTTCGGTACATTCACAGCCAAGAACGTGGGCAATTACCTGACGATCACTCTTGATAAGACAGTCATTGAGTCTGCAGTTATCCAGAACGCGATTACTGGTCCAGGCGTGATTACAGGGAACTTCACCACTACCCAGGCACAACAAATCGTAACCGTGTTAAAGTATGGCGCGCTGCCCATCGCACTTACAATCCAAAGCCAACAGACGGTTGGTCCGACACTTGGCCAGGACTCGATCCAAAAAAGCGCCATTGCAGCAATCATCGGCCTGGGAATTGTCATGTTGTTCATGCTGCTGTACTATCGCTTGCCAGGGGTACTGGCTGACATCGCGCTTCTTCTTTATGCGCTGCTCACTTTTGCGATCTTCAAACTGATCGGTGTTGTGCTATCACTTGCAGGTATCGCAGGATTTGTTCTTTCTATCGGTATGGCCGTAGATGCTAATGTGCTCATCTTTGAACGAATCAAGGAAGAGTTGCGAGCAGGGCGGCTGCTTGCTTCAGCGATTGATATCGGGTGGAAGCGCGCCTGGCCCTCGATTCGAGACTCCAACATCTCCACGCTCATCACCTGTGCAGTGCTCTATTTTTTTGGTAGCAACTTTGGCGCGAGCATCATCGTTGGATTTGCAACAACTCTCTTCCTGGGCGTCTTGATCAGTATGTTTACAGCCGTTGTTGTGACACGCACCTTCCTGAATCTATTGGTGCCGACGGGCGTTGTGAGTCACCCCGCACTTTTTGGGCTTCCACCCGGCTCAATTGCTTCGGCATCCAAGGCGCGGAGTAGCACTGTTTGATAAGTGAGTAGAGAGAGAAAAGGGAGAAAGCCGTGTTTAATCTTGTAGGAAAGCGTTACCTGTTTCTTACTATATCGCTGATTGTGATTATCCCAGGCGTTATCTCATTGATATTCAGGGGACTCAATGTTGGTATCGACTTTGCTGGTGGGGCAAATATTCAGTTTCGCCCCGAAAGCCAGGTTACCATCGCCCAAATGAACAAGCTGGTCAGCCCTTTCAACCTGGCGGATCTGCAGGTCGTCACTGGTGACAACCCACAGGTGCCTGGCAAACAGACTGTCTGGATACGCCTGAATACGCAGGTTGACAAAAATGTACAGAACACCATCACACACGATTTGCAAGCAAAGTATGGCTCGCAGCTTGCAGTCAACTTTGATGACCTGTCCCTGATTCCCAGCACGGGAGGAAATGCCAGGACAGTCACAGTTGCTACCGCGACAAAGTTCCAGCAGGGGGTCACTCCCCAGATCAGCGAGATCAAGTCTGTACTGAACAACCTGCCTAAAACATCGAATCCTGCGAAGGGCGCTTCAACGTCATCATCTCCAACGCCTACAACGACAGGAACAGCCACAGCTACAAGTACGCCGTCGTCATCATCCAATCCAGCCAATATCCCTGTAAAGGTAGACAATGTAATCCAGGGGACGACTACGCAGACGATCAGCTTGTTGACACGCTCGGTGATCGATAATCAGATGTTGGGCAAATTGCAATCGCATTTTGTCAATAGTGGCATCTATATGTCTGTGCTGCAAAATGCCACAGTTTCCGGCTCGGTTGCATCCGAGACCACACGTAACGCCGTTTTGGCTGTAATTGCAGCTTCGGTATTAATTCTCCTTTACATCTGGTTTGCATTCCGCAAAGTAGACAGACCATGGCGCTATGGGGCATGCGCGGTTATCGCGCTGCTGCATGACGTACTCGTGGTACTTGGCATCTTCTCGATTCTTGGCTGGTTGATAGGTTTCCAGGTAGATGCGCTGTTCATCACGGCTCTGCTAACCGTTGTAGGTTTCTCTGTGCATGACACGATTGTGGTGTTTGACCGTATTCGTGAGAACATGACGCGCCGCACATCTGAGACGTTCGATCAGGTGGTGAACGCAAGCCTGGTGCAAACCATGGCCCGTTCACTAAATACTTCGCTGACCGTAATCTTCACCCTGAGCGCACTCACGTTGTTTGGCGGGGCGACTATTCGCCCATTCACGCTAGCACTATTGGTAGGTATCGTGAGTGGCACCTACTCATCGATCTTCAACGCCAGTATGTTGCTGGTTATGTGGGATCGGCATGAATTCGTCTTTGGTCTTTTCGGTCGCGCCCGTACACCAGATCGACGTGAGGCACGCGAACTGGTTCGTACACGATGACAGCAACGTATGCTTACAGCAATCGACCATATCATCATTGGTGTAAATGACCTGAAGCGGGCTGAACAAGTATTCAGCCCGAAACTCGGCCTGGCAGTCTCAGGCGGAGGAATTCATCCCTCCGGGGGGACTGCCAATCGCATTATTGTGATCGGTGATACATACCTGGAGCTGATTGCAGTGCGCACTCCCACAGAAGCGCAACAGAGCATGCTAGATCGGCTGGCAATTCGTGAGGGATATTTAAATTTTGTCCTTGCCTCTGACGACATAGAGGCCGATAGCAGTGCCATAGCCAGGCGTGGTATCTCAGTCATTGGCCCAACAACAGGAGAATTGAAAGCCGCCGATCGTCGTACACGGGGCTGGTCGCGCACAAATATCGAGCGTTCTGACATGGCGCAGCGTTATCCATTCCTCATCCAGCACGATAGCTCTGGCAAAGAACGCCGCTTCCGTCTTGCAGGCTGGTCAAAACCGCCAGAACATCCTCTCGGTGTCAAGCAGGTACTCAGCACAACTATCGCAGTTTCAGACCTGGCGGAGGCTACGCAGCGATTTCAACACATCTATGGCCTGCAACCATCGGAGGCCTATACAGGCGAGGTTGATGGATGGGATGTGATGCTTGTTTCGTTTCCACTTGGCGGTAATGACCAGGGGCAGTGTTTCGAACTGGCCGCACCCTTAGCCCTTAGTAGTGAAGTAGACCAGGAAGTCGATTATGAGCACCTGCCTGAGCCAGATGCGCTTGCCAGGCATCTGCATCTCTTTGGAGAAAGCCTGTGCCGCATGACACTGGTGGTAGAGAATCTTGATGCTTCCCGGCGTTACCTTGATGAGCACGAGGTAACCTATACATATCGCGAAGCAGCGCATCCAGTGCTATGGATCCACCCCGATTATGCTTGTGGAGCGCCGATCGTACTGCATCAGCAGCCATAATGATGAATTCCTACTCTCGAATCAAAAATTGTATTTTCCTCTTAAATACCTTCTCAAAAAGGTCGGCCTTCTCATAAGCATGTTCCAGCTCATCATCAAGATCGGCTAAAGGGCGTACCCAAAGGGAGATCGTCCAGGTATGCTCATCACAGAGCTCCGTTTCCGCGGCAAGCCGTAGCACACGGCCATCATGGCTATAGTCCAGAGCATCTGTGATACGCAGCAAAGCTGCCAGGGCCGAAACTCGCTTGCGGGCAGCGCGACTCAAAACCGAGAATTCCTCATGCGACATACTGGGCAAGGCCCGCCGGTGATAGCGAGCAATGCAGGCGATCTCATGGCGCTCTTCATCAGTAAAATCTGGCAACTCAGTTTCTTTAATCAGGCGAAACGAGTGTTTGTGGTGGCGGCGGACCTCGATCATCATACCGGTATTGTGCAGAAACGCCGCACGTTCAAGCAAACGCAACGCACTCTCATCCAGGTTATGCAGAGGTTGCGTTGCTACAAACAATTGCACTGATAGCCGCTCTACCTGACGGGCATGCGGCCAGTCTTCTACAAGGAGTCCTCCACTTAAGCGAAGTTCCTCGGATGTTGGCTGGGGAAGTTGCCACCAGTCCAATTCTTCTATCGGAAATGGTGCCATGATTTCATTGCCCACCTTTACTTTTGCTACCTCTGGGAAACTACCCCTCCAATAGTTCCAGAATCTCACGCCTGAAATCTCGGGCTAGAAGAGAGTACCAATGCTGGCGAAAAGCACTATACTGCTTTTCGCGCAACTGCTCCTGCATCTGCAAGTATTTCTCCAGCCCATAACGTTCCTCAGTTGATGGGGCAACTGCCGGATCTAGTAGATCAGCGACCAATTCGGGCGGAACGAGAGATTTGCCTTTCCTATGTTGTTCACTTGTATCTGATTGCATTGAGTCAAAAACTGATGCGCTATCCTGCCCCCCCAGGCAAAGCCGCAACGATGCTATCATGACGTCGGTATCATGAAACACACCAAGCTCATCTTGAATCTGCACCAGCTCTTTAACGATATCCTTAGACGCTACGGGTAACACATTTTCAAAGACTTCAAACGTATAGCGGAGCCTCTTGGATGCAATACCCAGGTTGTGCAACTCCTGTATATGGTAAGGATTGTCCACATAGCTCTCCCAGCTAAACAGCTCCTCCAGCCGTATTCTGGCGATAATCCGTGCGTTCTTACCCGTCGCAGCCTGTGGATCAAGCCCTGTAATCGGTCTGGCTTTTGCCATGTGATACCACTCCTTCCGGGATCAACGATGCAATCTGCTTCCTAAGGGTATCCTCATCCAGCGTTTGGAGGAATGATTCCAACCCTTGTTGTTTCTGCTCGCGAAAGGTTTCCAGGCGTTTAATGATCCATTGTACACCTGCCTGCTCCTCGTCGTTCATATGCTCGAGCTGCGCACGCAAATTGAGCAGCATCACATCTGTATCGCGTGCAGCGCCTAATGTATCAGCAGCCTTTTTGATTTGACGATAGACTTTCTTAAAGCGGCTGGGATCACAGCATGACTCGTAGGCATCAAGTGTCGCGCGCAGGCGACGAATGGCAACGCGCATCCTATGAACAGCTTCGACATCTTCGTGCTTGAGTACCTCTTGGGGCAGTTCCAGCATCTTTTTGGCACGCTCCAGTAGCAGGCGTCGACCAGTCTGGACAAAGGGTTCCTCTTCTGGAGGTAAAACAAGTGGCGCTTCTGACTGCTGCACATGGTTAAGAGCTGCACCGCTCTGACTCACAATCTCTAACCAGTGATCACCATAGCGCTCAAAGGCAAGCAAAACGCCTTCTCGGATACCATGCGGACTGATATGAATCTCGTTCATATGAAGTCGCGACATAGCCGCCCGAATGATTAACGCTCCTGCCAGGAGAATGCGTGCCCGTCCAGGTGGTTGATTGTAACGTTGCGCGATTTCTTCTGCGGGAAGCGAACTCAGCAGGCCTTCGCAGCGAATCAGGTCTTGTTGCGTCAGTTGGTTACGATGTTCTTCGAGTTTGAATGCACAATGAACAAGATCCAGCAGCGAAGTTGCGCTCCCACCTGTGACGATGAGCACAGGGGGATGCTGCTTCAAACGCATGCCTTGAAAGTAAGTCTGGAGAAAGGCCTCAGCAACAGCTACTTCGTCGTAAGTAGGTGGATTTGAGGGAAGGTAACGGTCGTGTAGCCAGCCAGAACCTATGGGTATAGAAGTGCGCCAGGTGATCTGCATATGTTTCGCAGTCACTAATTCCAGGCTGCCACCACCAAGGTCCATCACTCCTATTTCAGCAGGGGGATTTGGCTCCCTGGTCACTTCATACGTTGCTCCATAAAAAGTGAGCGCAGCCTCAGCTGTTCCGCTGATCAGTTGGACTGTGAGGCCAGTCTCGCGCTGTACTCGTTCCAGAAAGGCAGCGCTGTTGCTGGCCTGACGAATCGCCTCAGTTGCTACGACAAAGATAGGGTCAGCAGAATGCTTGTCGGCCAGAGCTTTGTACTGATTGAGTAGAGCGATAGCTGCTTCAGCCTTCTCTTGCGAGATTGCTCCTGTAGCAGTGACACTCTCGCCGATCCGCACCAATTCCTCCTTGCTTACCACAATATCCAGATCAGAGGAAGCACTGCGTGCAACAACTAGACGGATTGTATTACTGCCAATATCGATAGCGGCACGTATAGGGGAGAACTGGTGCTGCATAGAATCAATCCGGCTCCTTTACCATAGAATCTGGCCTACTAATAGGCCGATTTCATTAAATTCGTTTCAAACAAGCACACGAAAGCCTGGATTAGATGCTCATCAGGATCTTGTTGTAATTATAACATGTCCTTAAGGCTTACAAGCAAGGATGAGTGGTTCTTAATGGCCCAATTTATCGCGCTTGCCCCTCGATTCGTGCGTAGGTGGTCGAAAAGTTGATTTAGAGCCTATTGACAGGTCACAAAAGTTACAGTAATATGAGCCTGTCCCAAGGACTGACAAGCCGAAGTGGTGAAATTGGTAGACACGCAACGTTCAGGGCGTTGTGCTCGCAAGGGCATGGGGGTTCGAGTCCCCCCTTCGGCACCCCCTCCTTTTTCTTGATTTTTCCCCTAAAATGGAAGCGGCGCCGGTCCCTCGTTGGTGGACTTGTGTTTGTGTCATATCGTATGATATCATTTCAGCGGATATTTCTCTGTGCACACTTCTGCACGGACGAACGCGCACTGGTATCTACCCCGAGCAAAAGAACCGGGGGCGGGAAACCAGCAGGACTTTCCCCAGGCGACTCGACTCGACCTTATGGAGTGAGTGAAGCGAAGCCACTCCTTCTTTTTCGTCTTCTGATCTGAAACAATGCCGACGGTGGCATGATAGCGACCAATACTTAGGAGGTAACGCGTGAGCGGACTACAGCAATTTCCACGGATCACAACCGGGGTCGTCGGCGTCTTCGACAGCACGGGCGGGCCAACTCGTAGGCGGCACTCGATACGACGGCACCTCATCACATTGCTCATGGCCTTGCTCATAGTTTCAAGCTTCTTCATAATGACGGGGAGAGCGCATGCCGCTAGTACACCGCAGTATCCGGGTCACACTATTTCCTACGGTAGCACTGGCACGTCCGTGGAGCTCATCCAGGCAGCGCTCAATCGCTATGGCGCCCACCTCGTGGTCGACGGGATATTTGGGCCGCTGACACGGGCAGCAGTGATCCGCTTTCAACGCGCTCACCAACTGGAAGCTGATGGCATTGTCGGCCCCATTACCTGGCGCGCCTTGTTCAACAGCTCAACGGAATCAGGCCGAATTGAGGGATACATCAATCCAATCCAACCAGGCCTGTGGGCGCCAGCCCGCACGGATCAAGGAGTCGACTGGCTGCCGCTGAAACCGAACACCCCTGTTTTGGCGATCGGCACCGGTGTGGTCACGTTCTCATCCCTACACAGCTACTGGGTTGGTGGAGGCAACATCACGTACAAGCTCACCGCGGGACCCAAGGCGGGCCTGTACATCTTCGTCGCGGAGCATCTGACGAGCGTGCTGCCGGTAGGGTCGGTCATCACCCCTGGTGAGGTCATCGCGATTGCACAGCCAAGGTATCCCTGGACGGAGTGGGGGTGGGCTAAGCCGCCGGGCACAGAGAGCTATGCCCCTGCCGTCCCGTACAGCGGGGAGCCCGATGGCAACCCCACAGAGGGAGGTCTCGCAATGGCTCGGTTCTTCAGGGAACTTGGTGCCACGACCCTCCAAGATCCCGGGTCGGGCCCGGACACGCCCTACCCTACTACCATGTCCAGTGAGCACTCGATGCAGCAACCTACAAGCACATTGGGACCGACGCCAAGAGTCTCTGCAAGCAATGGGCGAGCTGGTTGGCGCGGCGGTTTAGCTCACGTAGGTGGGCGTCTAATCCCCTGCTTCAATGGCCTGGGTATCGGGCATAGTAGCAGATTGCATTGCTACTAATTGTGGAACGCATATGTTCTGGGATAGCTCTGTTTGGTAGCGTTCTATTCTCTCAACTGTCGCTGCTCAATGATAATTGTGAGCGTGAAGAGGACCTCTTGCCTGCAATTTTATGTGTTCAGCAGAATGCAAAGAAATGGGAATAGTGACATCTCAAGTAAGGCTAGAAGCGGCTTGAGGCATTTTCATTTGTGGAGAAAAACACGTTTGACAGGAATTTGAATACTTACATAGCACGACAAGCTCGCGGTAGGTGCCATATCGTGTGATACCATCTGCTGTGGATACTTCTCTGCACTCACCTCTTTACGGACGGACGCGCGCTGGTATCTGGCTTGAGCAAAAGAACCACGGGCGGCGAAACCGGCCGGACTTTCCCCAGGCGAACAGTACAGATTAAGCCCTCGGCCCAACCGTAAAATACCCCGTATTCACGCTACACGAATTCTTACTGCTCCTGCAAAAGTTCCCATGCAGGTAGTCACCATCCTGTTTATGTTGAACTGTTCCATAAAAGTAAAGCGGCATCTGACCCCTCGGTTGCTTCACCGTAAAAGAAAAGTTACCCTTCAGATCCGCTTTCCCGCTCAGTGGATAGGCCCTCTGCGAAGGAGACGTAACCGTAAACGTTCCGCTAAAATCACTCTTCCCCCTGCTTTGCTTGATAAACACCGAGATGAGTGTTGTCTGCTGCTTCCTCTCATCAAACATCGAGCCGTTATACTTCCCAGCCATATAGAGGCTGTTCTGAGGAGTTAC